>Ga0207933_1002671_pt1 | contig 11239 bp, 9 predicted proteins | sample NGESurdeep092012_4_FD_184488 | JGI IMG/M metagenome (GOLD analysis project Ga0207933, IMG submission 184488) | Arctic peat soil microbial communities from Barrow, Alaska - NGEE Surface sample F53-3 deep-092012 (SPAdes) | ecosystem: Environmental > Terrestrial > Soil > Wetlands > Peat ... | reverse complement strand
AGCAAGCAAATCATCCAGACTTATGATTCGCTGAACAGCAGATTGCAGGAACTGAAGGACATCATTTCAGGCACAATCCGCGTGGCGACGATTTATTCCATCGGGTTGCACGATCTGCCGGCATATATCAAACGGTTCATGGCAAGTTATCCGACGGTCAACGTCCATGTCGAATACCGACGCGCCAACCAGGTCTATGACGACGTGTTGAGCAACGTCGTGGATTTGGGGCTGGTCGCGTATCCGGTCAAGGATTCAAAACTGGAGATCGTCGCGCTCCGCAAGGAACCGCTCGTCCTGATCTGCCATCCGCAACATCCGTTTGCAAAACAGAAGACGGTGAAATTGAAGGCGCTCGCCGGGCAGAAAATCATCGGGTTCGAGCCGGACATCCCGACGCGCAAGGCGCTGGACAAAATCCTGAAGGAGCACGGCGTCGAGGTGAGGCACGTCATGGAATTCGACAACGTCGAGACGGTAAAACGCGCCGTGGAGATTGACGCGGGCGTTTCCATCGTGCCGATGGGCACGATCACGCAGGAAATTTCCAAGCAAACGCTGGCCGCCGTGCCGATTGACGACGGCGATTTTTTCCGTCCAATTGCCGCGATCTACAAAAAGAACAAAGTGCTTTCGCCCGCGATGAAACAGTTTCTGGGGATTTTGAAAGAGGCGGCTTGAACGCCAATCGTCAATGCCGCAATTATTTTTGATCCGCATAAATCTTCTGGATTTCCGAGGCGGAAAGCGCGCGGTTGAAAAGGCCGACTTCATCAAGGCGGCCTTGAAAATCCCAAGGGCCGAACCCTGCCCCGCCCATCCGCAGCGGTTGAGTCGAGGTGATAAGCGGATCGGCCACAGCAAGGCTGCCATCGAGTTGTCCGTTGACAAACAGACACAGCCTGCTTCCATCAAAAGTCATGGCAACATGATACCAAGTTTTAGCTCGGATGGAGACAGTGCCATTGATCAGAAATAACCCGGCAGAGACGCCTATAAACGGACGGAAGACCCAACTGCCATTGTCGAGTCCCATGCCCAACTGGAATTGCCGATCATTATAAACGCCATCCTTGCCCACTAGAGCTACGCCCCCAGAAGGGTTGAAGGAGGTGACATACACCCACGTTTCAATCGTCAGGGCCTTCGTTGGATTGAGGGTTGGCGCGTCGGGCACATTCACACAGGCAGCAGCACCGTTAAACGAAAAAGCCCGTCCAACTTTCCCAGTAGAATAACTGACGTCACCCACTAAAGACCCAGAATTGCGATTCACACTGTCATTGGCATTGCCTTCGCCCGACCAAAACGCCACAACGCCTGAAGGCAAATGTCCGGCCGCCATGTGCATTCTGATTTTCGAATAGCCATACCATCCGCCGATGACAAGCACGGCAAGAACAACCACTGCCGCAGCGATGAGCAGGATATTTCGCATTTTACGCGACTTCGCGCGGACCGGAGCGCCGGAAGATTGTTGTCCAGCCGCAAGAACGGGAGTGCCCCGCCGTATCGCAGGAGATGGTGCCGTTTGTGGTGGAACCGGCATGGCAGGCGGCACGACGATGGGCTTTTGACAGGTCGGACAGTTGATTTGAGTTCCCGCATAACCGGTGCCACACTGGATGTTCTGTCCGCATTGCGGACATGAGAATTTGAATTCAGCCATAAATTTTATTGGACGCAAAATTTCCGGTTTCAGATATGACACGCGAGACGATACGTTTATTAGATTCCTTTTCTGAAAAATTGCAAGCGCGACAATTCAGCGGCTTCAAATCCTTCACCGGAAACGTTTCGTTTTGCTGTCGAGACGCATGACTCATCCGGCTTTCATACCAGCCCGTCGACGGGGCTGGCTGAAGGCAAAAAATTTCAAATGCGGATCCATTGAATCCGCTTGCCGATTTGGCGGCGATGCGTTACGAAAACAGCCATGAACAGAATCGGAAACGTGTTGCTGTGGTTGACAGTGTTCGCCCCCGTTTTTTCGTCGGCTCAAATTGACCCGGTTCGGCGCGATTTGATCCAGTTCGGCTATAATCAGGCGCTCGAAGGCCGGCCGCCGCTGGCGGGTTACGCATATTATTACCACAACCAGCCGGATTTTCTGCGGACGAACCTGACGCTGCGGCTGGCGCTCGCGCCGGTTTATCTCGACTCGGAACTGGGCTTCAATCACGGGCTGGGGCCAAACACGGATTTCGCCATCGGTCTGGCGGGCGGCGGTTTTGCGGACAGCTATTCGGAAATTCGCGGCGGAACCTATCTGCCGTCCGAATCCTTCGACGGCAACGGCGCGGAAATTTCCGCGAGCGTCTATCATCTGTTCAATCCCGGCGATGAAATTCCGCTGAACCTCGTTCTGCGCGGCACGGCACATTATTCCTTCTATGACCGCAACGACAGCACTGCGCCCTCGTTTCAACTGCCATCCGACCACGGCGATTTCGATGTTCGCACCGGCCTGCGCTGGGGCGGCATCGAGCCGACCTTGTTTCCGCCACTGGCGATGGAATTGTCCGTCTGGTATGAAGGCCACCTGCGCAGCAACCCCGGCGCGTATGGTATTGGCGGTGACCGCGAACTCAACAGGCAATCGCATCTGTTTTGGGCGGAGGCCGCGCTGGCCTACACGCTGCCCGAAAGCCGGCAAAGTTTTTACGTCCGCCTGACCGCCGGCACGAGCGTGGACGCCGACCGTTTTAGCGCGTATCGCCTCGGCGGATTTCTGCCGCTCATCGCGGAATTTCCGCTTTCGCTGCCCGGCTATTATTTTCAGGAAATCAGCGCGCGGCAATTCGTCCTGCTCACCGGAAATTATCTCCTGCCGCTCGACAAAAATGCGCGCTGGAATTTCGACCTGAACGCCGCCAGCGCGGTCGTGGATTACCTGCCCGGCGAATCGCAGCCCGGCAACTCGCTCAACGGCGTGGGCGGCGGCATCCTGTTCCGCTCGCGCTCCGACCGGCTGAAAATCATGCTCACCTACGCCTACGGCATTGACGCCATCCGCGACGGCGAACGCGGTGCGCAAAACATCGGGCTGCTGCTGCAATGGGATTTGCAGAAAACGCGCGGCGAAAAATTCAACCCGGCCCAGCCCAACAACTGGCGCGGCTGGCAATGGCTTTTCGGAAATTGAAAATTGATTCCCGCAAAAACTCAAAATGACCTTGCGGAAACCGCCGTCACCTGCTTCATTGAAGGACGGTCGCGCATATGGTGGAATTGGCAGACACGCTACTTTGAGGTGGTAGTGCCGCAAGGTGTGCAGGTTCAAGTCCTGCTATGCGCACCAATACAGCTTTAGGTTTGAAGGTTCAACGCCCTCAAACCTGCTCGACAATGTGCTATGCGCGAAGTCCGGGCAGGCGTGGAGCGCGCTCGCGGAAATTGGACGCCAGTTGCAAATTTTGGCGGACGCGCAAAAGGGTGAAGGTGATTTTTCTGCTCGGTCCCTGCGCATATATGACGTGAGCGACGTTCTCACGCTGACGGAATTGACAAACGAATTTCTCCGCGCAAAAGCCCGCGCCGGGCGTTGCGACCGCTACCTGCGCGCGCTCCGTTATTCACTGGTGAAATTTTCCCTGGGGCGCGGCGCACGTCCGGTCACGGAAATCACCGTCCATGAAATCGAAAACTGGCTTCACGATCTGAATTTGCAGCCGCGAACTCTCAAGGGTTATCTCGGCGACGTGCGGACGCTTTTTAATTTCGGAGTGCGTCGGAATTATTTGCAGCGCAATCCCGCCGCCGGGGTGGAATTGCCCGTGTGCGAACCCGCGCCACCTTCGCTTCATGCGCCGGAAACGGTCCGCACCGTCCTGGAATTCGCGAGCTTCTACGATCTGGACATTTGCCGCGCGCTGGCCGTGAGATATTTCGCCGGGCTGCGGACGGCGGAAGTGGAGCGCGTCGGCGAAGATGCGTTGCGCGAAGATTTTCTTGAAGTTTCGGCGGCTCTTTGCCCGCGCCTCCGGCGAACGGACGGCGGATGCTGGAATTCATGCGAGCGATGGCCGCACAATGTCACGCGCCATTCGTTTTGCAGTTATCACCTTGCAAAATTTCAGAACGCGGGAAAAACGGCTTTGGAGTCGGGGCACACGGAGCAGGTTTTATTTTCAAATTACCGTGAAATGGTGACTCCGCGCGCCTCGGAAGAGTTTTGGGAATCCGGCCAACATAGTCCGGTAAATAAAACCGTCCACTTGTGCCAACTGTTCAAACGCGCGGGGTTTGACAGCATCGGCGGAGTCAACTGACGAACCAATATGAATGAGAAAAATCCGACTCCGCTTCAAGCCGCCGATCCGGTTCAAGAAAAAAATCCGGTTCAAGCCGCGCCGCCGCCCGCCGCAAGACTTGTCGTCAACGGCGAAAAATCCGAACGCGAAATTGAGCTTGAAGGTTTGCTTGCCGACACCGAGCAAAAAATTTCAGCCGCCGAACGCCGCGCGATTGAAGCGGAAAGTATCGCCGCTGAAACGGAGCGCGAAAATCAAACGTTGAAGGAAATTCCCGCGCCGCCGAAACCGCCGAAGGTGAAGCGGGAGAAACATTGGAGCGACCCGGTTTTCAGTTTAGATGAATAAATAATCTTTCGGCGTGGCGGCTGCGGATGCGCGTGTCCGTCACCAGCCAGACCGTGTCGCGCAAATCCCGTTTGCCAAGCAGGGCCAGGGCATCCGCCAGTCTGCGAAGCAAATCAGCACGATTTGGTTTGCGCAAGGTGATAACAATCGCCCCCGCGTGCCGTGCGAAAGCGAGCGGAACCGTGTGAAAGAAATCCTTGTCGGTCGTGATGAAGATTGCGCCGTCGTGTTACGCGTGGTCGAACAATTTGTCGTCAGCCGTGTCCGGCGGAAAATAATCCAGCGCGTGCGCGGCTGAATGACCGGCGGAGACGAGATAATTCAAGGCGGGACGCGGAAAATTTTCGTCGAGAAAAAATTTCATCCCGCCATGTCAGGCTTCGACGGCTTCCATGGCCGTCAATTCACCGGCGAATTCCAGGCAGGCGCGGATGTCGGCTTCCTTCAGCGCGGAATAATCCTCCAAAATCTGCTGGTGCGATTGTCCTGCGGCGACCGCGCCGACGACGCTGGCAACCAAAACGCGCGTGCCGCGCACGACGGGTCTGCCGTGGCAGACCGCCGGGTCAAGCGCGATTTGATCTGAAAGCCATGTTTGCATGCTTGTTCGTTGAATCCAAACTACCCGCACCGCCAATGTAAATCAAGCGGACGATTTGCGCATCAAATCAAGCCCGATTTTCCAACTGTTGACTGAATACGCCCAATTCAAACCCGAGCCGGGAACTTTTTGGCGCGCTATTTTTTTACCACCAAGTCACCAAGGCACAAAGCTGGAAATCAAAACTTGGTGTCTTCGCATCTTGGCGGTTCAAAATCCCCGTTCATTCGCGGTTAATTCCATTGGCCATTTTCCGTTGCGCGGTTAAATTTCCTGCGCGAGTGAAAAAATACCTGCACGTCATCGGCATCGGGCTACAGAACAACCTGACCTACCGCTTCAATTACCTGACGCGGACGCTGTTCAGCTTCATCCCGCTCTTTGCCATGATCGCGCTCTGGCGGAAAATCGGCGGCGCGCAACATTCCGGCTGGACGCTCGCGGAAACGGTTTTTTACTACCTGCTCGTGGCCGTGGTGGACGTGTTCACGGCGGTCAACGAGGACGACTGGCAGATCGCCGCCGACATCCGCGAGGGCAACATCAGCCAGTTCCTGCTCAAGCCGATTGATTATCTCTGGTATCGGCTCTGCCTCTTTTTTTCAGGCCGCATCGCGTTCGTGATGATGGCGTGCATCCCGCTGGCGATTTTCATTTTCTGCTTCCGAAGTTATCTGCTGCCTCCGGCCAGCGCGACGGCAACGCTCGTTTTTCCAATTTCGCTGCTGCTGACGGCGCTGCTGCAATTTTTCATTTCCTACGCGATGGCGATGCTGGCGTTCTGGCTGCTGGAAATCTCCACGCTGATCTTCATTATGTTCTCGTTTGAATACATCGCCAGCGGGCACATGTTTCCGCTGCCGTTCCTGCAAGACCGGCTGCCGCTGCTGGAGCACGCGCTGATGTTCACGCCGTTTCCGTATCAGATGTATTTTCCCGTGGCGCTTTACATGGGGAAAATTTCCGGCGCGGACTTGTGGAGCGGGCTGCTGGCGCAATTCCTCTGGGTGGTGATTGCGTTTGCGTTCGCGCGCTTCATGTGGCGACGCGGCATCAAAAAATACTCGGCGTTCGGCGGATGAACAAATGCCGTCGCGTGGAAGTGCATGAAAGATTGATTGATTGATTTGCGCCTGCTAATTTCCGCGCAATGTCCGACGCGGCCGCGCCAGCCCAAACGCCCTCGAAGGCAAATGTCTTTTTCCGCCGGCTGATCACCACGGTGATTCTCTGGACGGTGATTCTCGCCGCCATGTTCTCCGGCAACGCGCTGGTTTCCGACGGCATTTTCATCCTGCTCGTCTTCGTCCTCGCGCTGGCCGGCCTCGCGGAATTTTACGGCCTCGCCGAAAAACGCGGCCTCGCCTGCTTCAAATTTTCCGGCCTGCTCGGCGGCGCGCTGCTGATGGCCGGGACGTTTCTGGAACTCACCGGCAAAATCGGCACGCAAGGTTCGCCCGCGCGCGTGAACGATTTCGAAACCGGCTTCATCATTTTGTTCGTGCTGGGATTGTGCGTGCGGCAACTGGCGTCAAAGTCAAACACTTCGGGAATCACCGCCATCGCCGTGACGCTTTTCGGCCTGATGTATGTGCCGTGGCTGCTGAATTTCATCCAGAAGATAAATTTTTTCCCCGGCCTCGGCGGCAACGGGAAATTCTATGTGTTCTATTTCATCCTGCTGACAAAATTCAGCGACATGGGCGCGTATCTCACCGGTTCGCTCATCGGCAGGCACAAAATGATCCCGCGCATCAGCCCCGGCAAAACGTGGGAAGGCTTCGGCGGCGCGATTTTTCTTTCGACGGTTTCGAGCCTCGTGTTCGTGCATTTTCTCGGCGGCAAAATGTTCGGAATGAATTGGGTTCACGCCGTCATCCTCGGAATTATTTTGAGTTCCACCGCCGTTGTTGGCGACTTGATCGAATCGCTGTTCAAGCGCGAGGCGGGTTTGAAAGATTCCGGCAGTTTTTTCCCAGGCATCGGCGGCATCCTCGACTTGCTCGACAGTTTGCTGTTCAATGCGCCGATCATGTATTTGTATCTGCGCCACATTTTGACGCATCCGCACGCCATAATTTGATTTGATGAAAAACGTCGTTCTTCTCGGCAGCACCGGTTCCATCGGCACAAGCACCGTCAAAGTGGCGGAAGATTTGCCGGACCAAATCCGTCTGCTCGGCCTCGCCGCCGGAAATAATTCCGAACTGCTGCTCGAACAAACGCGCAAGCACAAGCCCGCTGCGATTTCAATTTTTGATCCCGCAAAAGCGAAGGAACTTCAGAACGCGCTCGGCACAGCCGCCCAGGTTTTTTCCGGCGAGAAAGGTTTGATTGAACTGGCAACGCTTCCGGCGGCGGACATTGTTCTCATCGCAATTGTCGGAACCGCCGGACTCAAGCCCGCGCTCGCCGCGATTCGCGCGGGCAAGGACATCGCCGTCGCGTCGAAAGAAATTCTCGTCATGGCCGGTGAAATCGTGATGAAAGAAGCGCGCAAACACGGCGTGCGTGTTCTCGCCGTGGACAGCGAACATTCGGCGATTTTTCAATGTCTCGACGGCAAGCCGACAAATTCGGTTCGTAAATTAATTTTGACCGCGAGCGGCGGCCCGTTCCGCGACAAAACACTTTGGCCGAAAGAAAAATTTTCCGAGATCACCGTCGAGCGTGCGCTCAAACATCCATCGTGGGTCATGGGCCGGAAAATCACGATTGATTCCGCGACACTCTTCAACAAAGGACTCGAAATGATCGAGGCGCGCTGGCTGTTCGACATCGAAATGGCGCGCGTCGGCGTGGTCGTGCATCCGCAGAGCATCGTGCATTCGATGGTGGAATTTGTGGACGGCTCGCTGCTCGCGCAATTGTCCACGCCGGATATGTGCCTGCCGATTCAATACGCGTTGACTTATCCCGAACGCGCCGTCAGCGAGCGCGTGCAGACAAATTTTCCAAAACTCGGTCAACTGACATTTGAAGAGCCGGATGTCGAAAGATTTCCATCAATTGAACTCGCGCGCCGCGCCGGGGAAACCGGCGGAACATTGCCAGCCGTGTTGAACGCGGCGAACGAAATCGCGGTCGAAGCGTTCGTGAACAGAAAAATAAATTTTCCACAAATTACGGAACTCGTCCGCCGCACGATGGACGCGCACAAAGCGGTTTCGCATCCGACGCTGGAACAAATTCTCGAAGTCGACAATTGGGCGCGCAAAGCGTCGGCAGTTTGAAATGGCGGAAAGACTTTTCGCTGCTATAATCTTGCGACTTATTTTGCATGACAATTTTACATTACATTTTCATCGGGTTTGAAGTGGTGCTGCTTTTCAACCTGCTCATCGGCGTCCACGAACTCGGACATTTTCTCGCGGCCAAATGGCGCGGGCTGAAAATTGACCGCTTTGCCATCTGGTTCGGCAAGCCGATCTGGAAAAAGAAAATCAACGGCGTCGAATACGCGCTGGGCTGGATTCCGGCGGGCGGTTATGTCGCGCTGCCGCAAATGGCGACGATGGAAATGATCGAGGGCAAAGGTGGCGAGCCTGAAGAAAAAATCATCGAACCTTTTGCGGAACGCGTGGGCGGCGACTTGAAGGAAACTAAAATTGATGCGCTGCCCAATGTTTCCGCGCTGGACAAAATCATCGTTGCGTTCGCCGGGCCGCTGTTCAGTTTTGGGCTGGCAATTGTTTTTGCCTGCGTTGTCTGGGGCGTCGGCAAGCCGAGCAACGAGGCGGACAATACAACGGTGATCGGCTGGGTCGTGCCGACGGATTCAGATGGCAATCCGGCCCCGGCTTGGAAGGCGGGATTGCGTCCCGGCGACACGATCCTGGAAATTGACGGCCAGCCGGTGAAACATTTTTCGCCTACCTCGCAGGACAGCGTGACGTGGCGCATCGTCACGAGCGTCAACACGAACATCGCCATCAAATATCTGCGCGACGGTCAGGAGCAAATGGCTTATGCGGCGCCGTATCATCGCGAGACGAAATGGTATGAGCGCAAGGCGTTGCGGCAGATTCTCATCGCGCCTGCGATGAAAGCAGTCGTTGACCAGGTCGCCAGCAACAGTCCTGCGGAGCTTGCCGGTTTGACGAACGGCGATGAAATCATCGCGCTGAATGGAAATAAAATTTACAGCCCGCTGGCAATTCTTTCCGCCGAAGACGAGATGAGCAACAGCCCGGTCAGGCCGCTTGCGCTGACAATCCGCCGTGGCGATGGAGAATTCACCCGCACGATTCTTGCCGCAAAACCGATCCAGCCGGCGAACAGCAATCCTTCGCTGGGCATTCTTGCGTGGGGCGAGGAAACGAACACGTTGCTCGCCCATCCAAGTCCGCTCGAACAGATTCAATCAAGTGTCGGGCAGATTTTCGGGACGTTCCACGCGCTGTTTGCGAGCAAGAGCGACATCGGCGTGCAACAACTCGGCGGCGCGGTGATGATCATCCGCGTCTACAGCAATCTTTTTCAGGACGAGGACGGCTGGCGTCGCGTGCTGTGGTTCAGCGTCATCCTCAACGTGAATCTCGCCTTGATCAATATGCTGCCACTGCCGGTTCTAGACGGCGGCCATATCACGCTTTCACTGATTGAAGTCATCCGCCGCCGGCCCGTGAGCGCAAAAGTGTTGAACGCCATCCAAAGCGGCTTTGCCATTTTGCTCATCATCTTCATGATTTACATCGCGTTTTTCGACACCGGCGACTGGATTCGCAGTTCGCACGCCGACCGCGAAACGCCGGTTATTTTCGCGCCACAAAAATAATTTCATGCGCTACTGCGAATCTCCATTTTTTTATCAGCGGCGAAAAACTCGCGAGATTGTCATCGGCGATCCGGCAAACGGCGGTTTCGTGATGGGCGGCGATCATCCCGTCGTGAAACAGTCCATGCTGACATGCGACACGATGGACACGGCGTTGAGCGTGAAACAAACTTTGGAACTTGTCGCCGTCGGTTGTCAGCTCGTGCGCATCACCGCGCCGACGGTGAAGGACGCGGCAAATTTACAGCACATCGTCGCCGAACTTCGCAAACAAGGCTGCGACGTGCCGATTGTCGCCGACATCCACTTCAAACCCGATGCCGCGATGGAAGCGGTGAAATGGGTCGAAGTCGTCCGCGTGAATCCCGGCAACTACGCCGACTCGAAAAAATTTGCCACGAAGGAATACACCGACGAGCAATACGCCGCCGAGTTGAAGCGCATCGAGGAAAAATTCACGCCGCTCGTGCTGGAAGCGAGGAAATTGAAACGCTGTTTGCGCATCGGCACGAACCACGGCTCGCTGTCAGACCGCATCATGAACCGGTTTGGCGACACGCCGCTCGGCATGGTCGAGAGCGCGCTGGAATTCGCCCGCATCTGCCGCCAGCACGATTTCCACAACTTCAAATTCTCGATGAAGTCGTCCAATCCCAAGGTGATGATTGAGTGCTATCGTCTTTTAGTCGCTCGGCTGAATGAGCTTGGCCCCGACTGGAATTATCCGATCCATCTCGGCGTCACCGAAGCCGGCGAAGGCGAAGACGGACGAATCAAAAGCGCAATTGGAATCGGCTCGCTGTTGTGCGATGGGCTTGGCGACACCATCCGGGTCTCGCTCACGGAAGATTCGCCGCGTGAGATCGAAGTCTGCACCGATTTGCTGGCGCAAATTCCATTTTTAATTGTAGGAGACGAGGTGCCGAGTCTCATTTCAAAAACAAATCAGAGTCTCGTCACCTCGACTCCTACGGATTTTCCGTTCGATCCGTTTCATTTTGAGAAACGCGAGACGCCGGAAATTGAACTGAACGAAAATACGAAATGCGGCGGCGAACAATTGATCCGCGTCGTCGTCACCCGCGCGACGTGGGACAAGGTTGCGCCGAAGATCCGTCCGAAAGACGACGTGAAGCCGGAAGCGGTTTACGAAGATCTGAATATCTTCGAGATTGATCCGATGCAAGATTTTGAAATCAATTGCGAAACGCAATTGCTCACGGTGAAAGATGGAATCAATCTTCCGGCGATCACTGCTTT
>Ga0207933_1002670_pt1 | contig 11243 bp, 21 predicted proteins | sample NGESurdeep092012_4_FD_184488 | JGI IMG/M metagenome (GOLD analysis project Ga0207933, IMG submission 184488) | Arctic peat soil microbial communities from Barrow, Alaska - NGEE Surface sample F53-3 deep-092012 (SPAdes) | ecosystem: Environmental > Terrestrial > Soil > Wetlands > Peat ... | reverse complement strand
CATTTTTCGATGCTATTGAGGAAGAAGAGACCAAACAAGCCGCTACTCAAGAGAAAATTGATAAAGCAGCTACTAAGAAGGCCGCCAAGGATGACAAGACTACTGAGGCTGAGAAAGCTTCTCACAAACACGGCTTTAGACTGCACCGCAAGAACAAGGAGAGCAAATAATGGCTATTAAGCTTCACAACCCCACGACTCCTGGCCGACGCGGTATGACCACTCAGGATTTTGATGAGATTACTGCTAAAAAACCAGTAGCTTCTCTATTAGCCGTTAAGAATCGTGGTAGTGGCCGTAATAACCAAGGACGCATCACTACGCGTCATAAAGGTGGCGGAGCTCGTAAATTCTACCGACTGGTTAACTTTAAGTTTATTAGTGGCACAACAGCTGTTGTCGAGGCTATTGAGTATGACCCAAACCGTTCCGCTCGAATCGCTCGAGTTAAGACTAAAGACGGTCAGTATCATTACATCCTAGCCGCTCTGAATATGAAAGTTGGTCAAACTATCACTTCTGATCCCGAAGCTCCAATTGAAACCGGTAATCGCTTACCATTAAAGAATATTCCCCTTGGTAGTCTTATCCACTCCGTTGAACTGTTTCCTGGCCGTGGCGGCCAACTTGCCCGCAGTGCCGGCAATAGTGCTCAGCTTCTAGCTAAAGAAGAAGAATACGCTCAGGTTCGCTTGCCTAGTGGCGAAGTTCGCCTGATTAACCTTGAATGTACCGCTAGTGTTGGGGTTATTGGTAATGAGCAGCACCAGAACATTAAGATCGGAAAAGCTGGTCGTAACCGCCATAAAGGTATTCGTCCTTCAGTCCGTGGTGTTGTTATGAATGCAGTCGATCACCCTCATGGTGGTGGTGACGGTGGACGTCATGGTATTGGTGGTGGTAAAAATCACGGATCAGCTCCTAAGACTCCTTGGGGACAGAAAACCCTCGGTTACAAAACTAGGCGACGTAAGAGTACTACTAAATTTATTGTTAAAAGTCGCCACGAGGCTAAGAGGAGATAACTATGAGCCGATCACTTAAAAAAGGACCATTTATAGATTTCAAACTAGCCAAGAAGGTTGGACTTTTAGGAGCTGAAGACCGAACTATTATCAAGACTTGGGCTAGGTCCAGTACGATTGCCCCAGAATTTGTCGGTAAAACTATCGCTGTCCATAATGGTAAAGTTCATGTTCCGGTATTTATTACTGAAAATATGGTTGGTCATAAGCTTGGTGAGTTCTCACCAACCCGTAAATTCCGCAAACATGGCGGAAAGTTAGCGAAAGGTTAAGGAATAATTATGTCTGCTATTGCAACCGCCAAAGATGTCCAAATTAGCCCACGCAAGGTTACTGTTGTAGCCGCTTTAGTTCGTGGACAGACCGTTGAAGACGCTTTGACGATTCTTAAATTCACACCTCGCCGAGCAGCTATTCCTGTACGCAAAGCTATTGAGAGCGCTAAAGCCAATGCTGATTATAACCATAACTATAAGCCCGACACTCTCCGCATCACTGAAATTAGCGTCACACCGGGCAAGAGATTAAAACGTTTCAAACCTGCCGCCCGAGGCCGAGCGCTACCTTTCCAGATTAAGTCCAGCCATATTCGGGTTATTGTTGATGGTGAGAAGCGTCAACCTAAGAAGCCAGTTGTTGCTAAAGAAGCTGACACAACCAAACAGGTAGTTACTAAAGACGACACCACTAAGGAGAAAGCATAATGGGTCAAAAAGTAAATCCAATTAGCATGCGACTGCAGGTCAATAAAGATTGGCGCAGCAAGTGGTTCGTCAATAAGCGTGACTACGCTAAGTACCTTAGTGATGATTTGAAAGTTCGTTCAATCGTTCAAAATAAACTCGGTTCTCGTGCCGCTATTAACAAGTTAGACATTGAACGCTCACCTAATCTAGTTACCGTAACTATCCATACCGCCAAAGCTGGTGTGGTTATTGGACGCGGTGGACAGGGTGCTCAAGAGCTCAAAGACGCTATTCAAGCTATATACAGCGTGCCAACAAGGGTTAATATTGAAGAAGTTAAGAAACCGGAGTTATATGCTAAGTTAGTTGCTGAGAACATTGCCCACCAACTCGAGAGACGCATTAGCTTTCGCCGAGCTATTAAATCTACAGCCGCTGCTACCATGCGAGCCGGGGCTAAGGGTATTAGAATCGAAGTTGCTGGCCGCCTAAACGGGGCTGAAATGTCTCGTCGTGAGAAAGAAATTCAAGGTAGCGTACCTCTTCATACCATCCGGGCCGACATTGATTATGCTGCCGTTCCTGCCAAGACGCCCGCCGGTATCATCGGTGTCAAAGTTTATATCTACAAAGGGGAGACTATTTAAGATGTTAGTTCCTAAGCGCACAAAATATCGCAAAGTTCGCAAAGGTCGGATTACCGGCGTTGCTACTAGTGGTAATTATATTGCTTATGGCGATTATGCCCTGCAGGCTCAAGACCAGTATCGAATTACCTCTAGGCAGATTGAAGCATCTCGACAAGCTATGACCCGTCACATTCAACGAGGTGGAAAAATCTGGATTCGAATATTCCCACATATACCAGTTAGCCGTAAACCACTTGACGTTAAGATGGGTAGCGGAAAAGGTAATCCCGAGTTCTTTGTAGCTAAGGTTAAACCCGGAACAATCCTCTTTGAAATGCAGGGTGTTAGCGAAGAGACAGCCCGCGAAGCTATGCGCCTAGCCGCTCATAAATTACCGATTAAAACTAGATTCATAATTAGAGAGGATGCATAAGATGAAGATCAGTGACATCCGAAAGATACCTACAACTCAGCTAACTGTCGATTCTACTAAGCTACGCGAAGAAATAGCTGAACTCAAAAGACGAGTACATATGGGTGAAGTTGAAAATACCCGATTGATTAGATTAAAGCGCAAAGATTTAGCACGCATGTTAACAGCGCTTAGTGAACAGCTTGCAAAGGAGCAGATATAATGGCTAAAACATTTACTGGCATTGTTGCCTCAGACAAACCAAATAAGACTATTATTGTGTCAATTCTAGTCCGTAAGACACATCCGCTTTACCGTAAGCAGTACACCATTACGAATCGCTTTGTAGCTCACGACGAGAAGAATGAAGCCAAAGCTGGTGATAGAGTTGAGATTATAGAGACTCGACCAATTAGCGCAACCAAACACTTTAAATTGGTTAAAATTATCGAGCGTGCCGCCTTAAACGAAGATGATAAGAAAGTTCTAAACGACGACGGAGTTGAAGTATGATTCAACAAGAGACCCGTCTAGGAGTCTGCGATAACTCAGGAGCAAAGGAAATTCTTTGTATCCGTGTCCTTGGCGGTACCCGTAGGCGCTACGCTTACGTTGGTGACGTTATTGTCGCTACCGTTAAGTCAGCTAGTCCAAGTGGTACAGTTAAGAAGAAGTCGGTTGTTCGAGCTGTAGTTGTTAGGACTTCTAATATTATCAACCGTAAAGACGGCTCTTCTATTAAATTTGACGACAATGCCGCTGTAATTATTGGCGAAGATAAGTTACCTAAAGGTACTAGAATCTTTGGCCCAGTACCACGCGAGCTGCGTGAACTTGGCTATGCCAAGATCGTCAGCCTAGCTCCGGAGGTCTTATAATGTATAAAAATACCACTCGCAATACCAAGCTATTTAAGATTAAGCTAAAGAAGGATGATAAGGTTATCGTTCTAGCTGGTAAGTACAAGGGTAAGACTGGAAAAGTTGTAGCGACTCAGCCTAAGGATAATACAGTGACAGTTGAGGGAATCAATATAATCAAGAAGCACATAAAGGCTAACACCAAGTATCCTCAAGGAACAATCCTAGAAATTACTAAACCAATGCACGTTGGAAAAGTTGGTGTTTTAGATCCTGAGACTAAAAAAGCAACTAGAATTGGCTATCAAGTAAAAGACGGCACTAAGACTCGGATTTATAAGTCTAGCTCTAAGGAGATCAAGTAATGGCTTCTAAGATAGCAACGACTACTACCCAACCACGTTTGAAGGATGACTACAATAAGCGCATTGCCCCAGAATTACAAAAGACGCTTAAGCTTAACAATCCTCATGAAGTCCCTCGACTTGAGAAGATAGTCCTAAATATTGGTCTAGGTAAAGCTAAAGACGAAAAGAAAGTCATGGAAGCGGCCAACAATACGCTTAGAAAGATCACTGGTCAGCAACCAAATGAGACCAAGGCTCATAAATCAATTGCCGGCTTTAAACTACGAGAAGGCAACACTATCGGCCTTAAGGTAACGCTACGTGACGCTCGAATGTACGAATTCCTAGATCGGCTAATTAACATTGTTTTACCTCGCTTACGTGACTTTCACGGGGTTAGTTTGAAAGCCTTTGACGGACAAGGTAATTACAGTATTGGCTTTACTGACCAATCAGTCTTCCCGGAATTAAGCTTTGAAGAGACCACTACTCCCCACGGTCTACAAGTTATATTCGTAATTAAATGTAAAGAGATGCCTCATGCCAAAGCACTATTAGAAGGTTTCGGTATGCCATTTGAGAAAGGAACTGAGTAATGGCAAAAAGATCAATTGTTGTAAGAGATGAAAAAAGAAAGCGCATGATCAAACAATATGCCGCTAAACGAGCCGAGCTAAAAGCCTTAGGTGATTTCGAAGGCTTAGCCAAGCTACCCCGAAATTCAAGTCCTACTAGATGGAAGAATCGTTGTATTGAAACTGGGAGACCAAGGGCTTATATGCGCCAGTTTGGTCTTAGTCGAATCAGTTTTAGAGAGCACGCCGTTAAGGGAGAAATCCCCGGTATAACAAAGTCGAGCTGGTAAGGAGAAATATATGAGTCAAGTATCTACAGATCCAATTTCAGATATGCTAACCCGAATTCGGAACGCTATGGCTGTGCAGAAAAATGAAGTAAATATTCCTCATTCTAAAGTCAAAGAAGCCGTCGCTACTCTACTTAAGAAGAATGGTTTTGTTTCCGGCGTTAACGTTGTCGATGCCGTAGTTGGCAAAACCCTCGTGGTGACAATCAACTCTGGTAAAAGTAGCAACTATATTACGGAGATTACCAGGTTGTCTACGCCCGGTCGGCGCCATTACGCTAGGGCTAACGAAATACCGGTCGTTAAAAGAGGCCGTGGACTAGTTATTATCTCGACATCCAAAGGTGTAATGACTGGCGATGACGCCAAGAAACAAAATATTGGCGGCGAATTAATTTGTAAGGTATTTTAAGGTATTTATTATGAGTCGTATAGGCAAACTACCAATTTCAATCCCCTCCGACGTAAACGTCACAACTACTGACGACTTAGTTCAAGTTGATGGACCTAAAGGTTCTTTGAGTCAGGCTTTATTCCCGAACATTAATGTCACCCGTGACGGCGACAAACTAGTCGTTTCCAGAGTTAATGATGAACGCCAGAACCGTTCTAAACACGGATTAATGCGAACGCTTATTAGCAATATGATCGTTGGTGTCACTACCGGCTTTAGCAAACAATTAGAAGTTAACGGTGTTGGATATCGAGCCGCCATGGCCGGCAATGCCCTAAAACTAAACGTTGGTTTTTCGCACGACATTATGTATAAAATCCCCGAGGCTATCAATATTTCAGTAGATCAGAACATCATCACTGTCTCCGGTATCAGTAAACAGCAAGTCGGGCAGACAGCAGCTGAAATCCGTGAGTTTAAGAAACCAGAACCTTATAAAGGTAAAGGCATTAAGTATGTGGGAGAACACATAATCCGTAAGAGTGGTAAATCGGGCAAGGAAGCAGCATAAAATGAATAGACTAACTCATAAAGTTAAGAATACTAAACAGCGCCGTAATCGGGTTCGTTCAACGGTTATTGGTACTACTGAGCGGCCACGCCTTAGTGTCCATATCAGTAATTATCACGTTACTGCTCAAATTATTGATGACAGCGCCAGCAGCACCGTAGCTTACGCCTCCAGCGTGGGCTCTAAGGAAGCACCAGCAAACTTGCTAGCTCGAGCGGAGTGGGTTGGAACTAAAATCGCTCAAGACGCTAAGAAGAAGAAGATTAAAATGGTTGTATTTGATAGAGGCGGAAAACTATATCACGGCCGAGTTAAAACACTTGCAGATGCTGCTCGTAAGGAAGGTTTGGAGTTTTAAATATGGATAACAATACTAGACCAATGCGTGGACGTGGTCGTCCTGAGATGAAAGCCGAAGAAAAGCAATTTGACGAACGAGTTGTTCATATTGACCGTGTGGCCCGCGTAGTTAAGGGTGGCCGCCGTTTCCGATTCCGAGCTTTAGTGGTTATTGGCGATCACAAAAGACAGGTCGGTGTTGGTTCAGCCAAAGGTGCTGATGTTACTACTGCCGTAACCAAAGCTACAGAAGTAGCTAAGAAGCATCTGGTTAAGATCGCTGTCTACAAAGGTACATTGCCACACGAAGCTGAAGCCAAAATAAGTGGTTCACGTATCTTGATCAAGCCGGCTAGCCCAGGAACAGGGTTAGTGGCTGGTGGAGTGGTTCGAATAATCCTAGAAGTCGCCGGTGTTCATGATGCCCTTAGTAAGTCGCTCGGTTCAAGTAATAAAACTAACACTGCCTATGCTACTATAGCCGCCTTACAGTCGATAGTTCCAGCCAAGCAGTGGCGCCGAAACTTCAAGCAACAAGCTGACGATGAGGAAGTTACCAAACCAAAAACCCCTGAAACTGAGGTTGCTGATTCCAAAGAGTCACCCAAGAAGTCAGATAAGACTGCCAAGCCTAAAACCACTACGTCCAAGAAACCAGTTACTAAAAAAGTTGCCAAGAAATAAACCCCCTATAGGAGCACTAAAATGAAATATAACGAATTAAAATCCAAGGCCAACAAGAAATCCAACCGGGTCGGTCGAGGTATTGCTGCTGGGCAAGGTAAAACTGCCGGTCGTGGGACAAAGGGTCAAATGAGTCGAACTGGATCATCCAGAAAACCAGGTTTCGAAGGTGGACAGAATCCTTTACTACAACGACTACCAAAACTCCGCGGCTTTACCTCTCACAAAACCAGTGCCGAAGTTATCTATACTGGTCAGTTGAACGTTTTGACTGATAAACTGGTTGATGCTGAAGTACTTGCCAAAAATAAGCTAATATCCAGCCCATACGTCCGTATTAAATTAATTTCTAAAGGTGAAGTTACCAGAAAAATTGACGTCAAGTTAAGTTCGGCTTCGGAATCAGCTATTAATAGTTTAAATACCGCCGGGGGCTCATTCGTTAAAGTAGCCATGTTGGTTAGACCGAAGACTTCGGTTAAAAACAAGTCTGAAAAAGTCACTAACAAATAGTTTATTTTGAGTTCGGCAGGTTGAAAAATACCAGTCGTTAGATGATAATTAGGTGAATAATCGGAAAGAGATAAGAGAGGGTAGTAGATGAACTGGAAAATAATTGGCAAATCTATTGGTCAGAAAGATATGCGTAAACGCATATTGGCTGTACTAGCTATGCTACTAATTTTTCGTCTTCTGGCCCACCTCCCAGTTCCACTATCAGATCCCACAACCCTTAAACAGCTACTAACTAACCTTTATAACAGCACTAGCTCATCGCAGTTTCTAAGTTTTATGAATGTTCTCTCGGGCGGGGCGCTGGCTAACTTCTCGATAATGCTGGTTGGCCTAGGGCCCTATATTAATGCTTCAATTATTATGCAGCTGCTGACTAAGGCTTTGCCAAAACTTGAGGCCTTGCAGAAAGAAGGTGAATTCGGCCAAAAGAAAATCAACCAATACACCCGAATTTTAACCTTTCCGCTAGCCATCGTTCAATCAATTGGGTCAATCTATCTTATCCGACAAACTGCTCAAAGTATTGGTGGTATTGGCGATATAACAGCCCATTCATCATTCCTTCAATGGGTACTAATGGTGGCCGCTTTAACCGGCGGATCAATGCTACTGATGTGGCTAGGTGAGCTAATTACTGAACAAGGTATTGGTAATGGCATCTCCCTGATTATTACTGTGGGCATTGTCTCTCGGCTACCCAGTACGCTTCAAAGTATTTTAACGACGCTGGTTGGAAAGGCTCATAAGCTTACTGTCTTTGGGGCAAAGATGCCCTTTACGGGTAAGACAGCTCTTTACACGATCATTATTGGCGTCATCTGCATATCTCTAACCTGGATGGTGGTGATGCTCAACGAGGCCTCGCGTAAGATAACTATTCACTACGCCAAGCGTGTTCAGGGTAATCGTTCCTATGGTGGAGTAACAACTGTCTTACCGGTTAAATTAATCACCGCTGGGGTTATCCCGATTATCTTTGCCGTAGCCTTCCTGTCTGTACCTAGTTTTGCTGGCCAACTAATGAGTGGAATGAAGTCCGTTCATCTGCAACACATTGGAGCATTTTTGACTCAATGGTTCCAACAACCGACTCAGGCTTCATTCGCAGCCGGTGGTTGGCGACCGTTCCTATACCCAGTTGTCTACTTCTTGCTAGTGTTTATTTTTACCTTCTTCTACACCAACGTCACCTTCAACGCCAAAGACATTGCTGAAAACTTGCAAAAACAGGGAGGTTTCATAGAAGGTATACGCTCAGGCAAGCAAACCGAGAAATACCTCAGTTCGCTGGTAAATAGAGTGACTCTATTTGGAGCTTTTAGTCTTGGGGTTTTGGCACTGCTACCAATTATTGCCCAAATGTTCATCAATGCCAGTATTAGCCTCAGTGGTACAAGCGTCTTAATCCTAGTGTCTGTTTCTTTGGAAACACTGCGCTCGATTGAATCTAGAGCTTTAATGGTGACTTATGATCAATACAACGAGCCGGACTTCTTCTCTGGTGCAGGCGACCCTCCGGCGCCTAAAGCCCGCAGTCGTAGATTGAAGTTTCTAGGCCCTAAAACTAAAGACAACCTAATATCTGATAAGCCTGTCACAACAAGCTAGAAGATTTATTGGCTCAACCCTTTACATCCTCTGTAAGATTTAGTACAATAAGTTGTTGTTATAAATTTATGGCGGTTAATAAAGAAGTCATCGAACTATCAGGAACTATTATTGAGACCCTTCCAGGAACTCAATTTCGGGTAGAGCTTGAAAACGGTCATAAAATTATAGCTCATGTTGCAGGTAAGATGAGAAAGCATTATATTCGCATCGTACCGGGTGACAGCGTTACCGTAGAGTTGACCCCTTATGATCTGACTAAGGGAAGAATCACGTACCGCAAATCATAAACTAAGCAGTGAGTCATTACTCCGCTGAAAGGAAGTGTGATCCGCATGAAAGTGCGTGCAAGTGTCAAAAAAATTAGTCCTGATGATATTATCGTTCGACGTAAAGGTCGGGTGTATGTCATAAACAAACTTAAACCAAAGCATAAGCAGAGGCAAGGTTAGTTATGGCACGTATCTCAGGAGTTACCATTCCAAGCGATAAAGTAATCGTTGTGGCCTTAACCTATGTTTATGGCGTTGGTCCTAAAACTAGTAAAAATATCTTAAAATCAGCCAAAATCGATGAGACAGTTCGGGCCAAAGACTTAACCGATAGTGAGATTTCCAGAATTCAAGAAATTATCTCTGAAAAATATACAGTTGAAGGCGAACTACAGCGGATTGTCAGCACCAACATCAAACGCCTGAAAGACATCAAGTCCTACAGAGGTATTCGTCACCAGAATAATTTACCCTCACGCGGCCAACGGACAAAGACTAATGCTCGTACTCGTAGAGGTAAGAAGGTAACTGTTGGTGGAACAGCCAGGAAAGTAGCAGAGAAAACTTAAAGATGGATTCTAAAGCCGACAATACAATTCCTAAGGTAGCTGAAGTTAAGGAGACAACTCCTGCTATTACTGCTGTAACTCCAGTTACTACACCTGAGGCAACTTCTAGTGTTGCAGTAACTGATGTTAAGAAGAAGAAAGTTAAGCGAACCGTAGCAAGCGGACAATTACACATCATGGCAACCTTTAATAATACAATTGTAACCTTCACCGATCTTAAAGGTGGTGTTTTGTCGGTCTCTAGTGCCGGCGCCTGTGGTTTTCGCGGATCAAAAAAAGGCACAGCTTATGCCGCCCAAGTTGCAGGTGAAAAAGCCGGACAGATTGCCCGACAGACTTATAATCTAGCTAATGTTGATGTCTATATCAAAGGCATCGGCTTAGGACGAGACGCCGCCATCCGTTCGCTAACCAACCTTAATATCCACGTAACAAGTATTACAGACGTCACTGGCATGCCCCATGGTGGTGTTCGTCCCCGAAAGGCTAGGAGAGTTTAGATGGCACGAGATACGCAGTCGATTGTAAAAATGAGTCGCCGTGAAGGCTACGCTCTGCATCCTAAAGCTCACAAGGCTCTAGTTAAGCGTGGAGCTACTCCTCCAGGCGGTATTCAGAATGGTCGCAACAGCCGTAACAAAGCCAGTCAGTACTCTCTTCAACTTCGTGAGAAGCAAAAAGTTAAGCGCTTATATGGTTTGCTCGAAAAACAATTTAGCAATCTTATGGCTGAAGCTACTAGGAGCCGTGGTTTATCCGGTGAGATCTTACTTCGATTATTGGAACAACGGGCCGACAACGTTGTTTACCGAGCTGGTTTTGCTCCATCACGTAGGGCTGCTCGTCAACTTATGACCCACGGTCATTTCTTATTAAACGATAAACGCGTTGATATTCCTTCGATTAGATTATCGGCGGGCGATGTCTTAGTAGTTCGTCCACACGCCAGCAAGTCAGGCTACTTTAGTAACCTTGATGATATTAGTCCTGCCCCTAGCGATATTCCTAGCTGGCTAAAAGTTGATCGTAAAAAATTCCAAGTTGCAGTCGTAAGTCTTCCTACGAGAGAAGATGCCGAATTAGATATTAACGAACAATTAATTGTTGAGTATTACTCACGCTAAAAAAGGAGAGCATAAATGTCAAATATTATTCACGTACCAGGGCTAGTAAAGATCGACGATCATAGTGATGTTAGCACTACATTCACTGTCGAGCCTTTACACAATGGTTACGGTATGACCCTGGGCAACAGTCTACGCCGGGTTTTATTATCAAGTATCGCTGGAGCAGCTGTAACTAGCTTCAAGATTGAAGGTGCTTCTCACGAATTTACCACTATAAAAGGTATAAAAGAAGACGCTGTTGATATCATGATCCAACTTAAAGGCGTTAGGTTCCGCGTATTTAGCGATGAACCACAGACCCTGCGTATTTCCAAAACCGGTAAAGGTATTGTTAAGGCTA
>Ga0207933_1002669_pt1 | contig 11246 bp, 9 predicted proteins | sample NGESurdeep092012_4_FD_184488 | JGI IMG/M metagenome (GOLD analysis project Ga0207933, IMG submission 184488) | Arctic peat soil microbial communities from Barrow, Alaska - NGEE Surface sample F53-3 deep-092012 (SPAdes) | ecosystem: Environmental > Terrestrial > Soil > Wetlands > Peat ... | reverse complement strand
GCGGTCCGCCAAGGTGAGCTCGGTTACCGGCGTACCCGGCGCCTCGATACGGCGGATGTGCAGCATGTTTTTGCCCTCTCGGCGGCCGATTTTGGGACCGCGAGGCCAGCGTGCGACCACGAACGTTAATGGTGGGTTAACCGGATGTCGGCGGAGTGAAAAATCGGCGGAGCGCGACGACCCGCAGCGCGGACGCAAGCGGACGGTCGGGCGTACGGACCGCGTCGACCTCCGCCACGATGGCGGATACCACCTTTCCCCTTTCGGCGGCGATATGGCCGAGCGCCTCCCAGAATTCGTCCTCCAACGCTACGCTGGTGCGGTGGCCGGCCAGCGCGAAGCTGCGCTTGACGAGCCCGCTCAGCCGCCGCCCGCGAGGGTCGCGCCGGGCTGGGTCATCTCTTCCGGCCTTACCCATCGATCGAAGTCTTCCGGCGACACATAGCCGAGCTTTTCCGCCGCCTGTTTGAGAGTGACGTCCTCGGCGAGCGCCAGCTTGCCGATCCGGACGGCCTTATCATAGCCGATCCGGTGATTGAGCGCCGTCACGAGCATGAGCGATTTCGCCAGGTTCTCGGCGATCCGCTCCCGCGCCGGCTCCAGCTTGTCCACCATGTTGCGCGCGAAGCTCTCCGCCGCGTCGCCCAGCAGGCGCGACGACGTGAGCACGTTGTGTATGATGACAGGCTTGAAGACGTTCAGCTCCAGGAAGCTCTGCGCCCCGGCGATGGTGACGGTGACGTGGTTGCCCATGACTTGCGCGCACACCATCGTCAGCGCCTCGCACTGCGTCGGATTGGTCTTGCCGGGCATGATGGAACTCGACAGCCCGTCGGCCGGCACGGTCAGTTCGCTGATCCCGGCGCGCGGGCCGGAGCCGAGCAGGCGGATGTCGTTGCCGAGCTTGTTCAGTGAGACCGCCAGCACGTTGTGAACGCCGGACAACTCGACCAGCGCGTCGTGCGCGCCCATGCCCTCGAACTTGTTCGGGTTGGGGGTGAACGCGAGGCCGGTCAGGGCGGCGATGCGGGCGCAGAAGACGGTGTCGAAATCGGGATGCCGGTTGAGGCCGGTGCCGACCGCGGTGCCGCCCTGCGGGAGCGAGAGCAGTCGCGGCAGCGCCCCGCGCAACCGCTCCTGGCCCAACTCGATCTGCCGCGCCCACGCGGCGAACTCCTGGCCCAGCGTGACCGGCACCGCGTCCATCATGTGGGTGCGCCCGACCTTCACGATCGCCTGCCATTCCGCCGCCCTGCGATCCAGCGCCGCCTGAAGCACGCCGAGGCGCGGGATCAGTGCCGTCGTCGCCTGCGCGGCGGCGATGTGCATGGCGGTGGGGAAGCTGTCGTTGGAGGACTGACCGCGATTGACGTGATCGTTCGGATGCACCGGCTCGCGCACGCCGCGCGGCTTGCCGAGCAATTCGTTGGCGCGATTGGCGATGACCTCGTTGGCGTTCATGTTGGTCTGGGTGCCCGATCCGGTCTGCCAGACGGGCAACGGGAACTCCGCGTCCATGCGTCCCTCGGCGACCTCGCGTGACGCGGCGATGATCGCCTCGGCGACGGTGCGATGCAGTTCGCCGAGTTCGAGGTTGGCCTCGGCGGCGGCCTGTTTCTGCAGCCCGACCGCGTGGATCAGGCCGGGCGGGAAGTGCTCGGTGCCGATCTGGAACAAGCGGCGGGCGCGTTCGGTCTGCGGTCCCCAGTACCGGTCCGGGTGGATGTCGATGGAGCCGAGGCTGTCGGTTTCGGTCCGCATGTGCCCTCCAGGCGATCGGCCGCCCAGGCGGCGGCCTCGGCGACGACCGGGTTCGGATCGCCCGTCAGGCGCGCCGCGACCGGGCGGAGCGTGGGGTCGGCCGAATTGCCGATGGCGATCAGGACGTTGCGCACGAAGCGGTCCCGCCCGATGCGCTTGATCGGCGATGCCGTGAACATGGTGCGAAAGCCGGCATCGTCCAAGGCGGCGAGGGCGGCGAGGCGCGGCGCGGTCAGGTCCTCGCGAGCGCGCAGCTTTTCGTGCGGGCCGGCGCGGGCGAAGCGGTTCCACGGGCAGACGGCGAGGCAGTCGTCGCAACCGTAGATGCGGTTGCCCATCAGCGGGCGCAATTCGTGCGGGATCGGCCCGGCGTGCTCGATCGTCAGGTAGGAGATGCAGCGAGTGGCATCGAGCCGGTAGGGTGCCGGGAAGGCCGCCGTCGGGCACACTGTCAGGCAGCGCGAGCAACCGCCGCAGCGGTCCGCGTGCGGCGTGTCGGGCGGGATTTCGAGCGTGGTGTAGACCTCGCCCAGGAACAGCCAGGAGCCGTGTGCGCGGGAGACCAGGTTGGTGTGCTTGCCCTGCCAGCCGAGCCCGGCGCGCCCGGCCAGCGGCTTCTCCATGACCGGCGCGGTATCGACGAACACCTTCACGTCGGCGCCGAAGCGCGAGACCACGAACTGCGCGAGATGCTTGAGCATTCCCTTCACGACATCGTGGTAGTCCCGCCCGCGTGCGTAGACCGAGATGCTGCCGTGGGTGGGCCGCTCCAGCGTGCCGAGCGGATCGCGGTCCGGGGCGTAGGACAGGCCGAGGGCGATCACGCTGCGTGCCTCGGCCCACAGCGCGCGCGGTTGCGCGCGCTGCTCGGAGCGCGCCGCCATCCAGCCCATGTCGCCGTGCTGACCCGCCGCGAGGAAGGCGCCAAGCCGGTCGCGCGCTTCCGGACCAAGTTCGGCACGGCAAAACCCGACGGCGTCGAAGCCGAGGGCGAGCGCCTTGTCGCGGATCAGAGCGGCGGGAGCCAAACGGGACAGACGTTCGGTCTCCAGGTCACGTACGCGCCGTATTTCACCGCGGCCGGTTTCGGCTTTTGCGTACATCTTCCCGTCTCGCGCCCCGCTTGGTGTGTGCAACGTGCGCCTCTGCACGTCGTCACGGTGTCCATCTGTCGCTGCCGCACGGCCCGCAGTGTACAATCGAACGCCGATCCGCCGACTTGTATGCAATGGATACAAGCTGAAATCCAAAAGCCAGCTGGGTTGTCCATGGTCGAACCTGCATGAAGATATTAGAACGTGATCCCTGGGCGAGCAGGTCGTTTGGGTGGGGGTGACCGGAACGTCAACCGACAGGAACGTCCGACGGCCAGTCCGACTCTATCCTCCCTCGCGCCTCCAGGGCCGCATTGGCTACGACAAGGTCGCGCAGGAATTCGTCGCAAATGTGTCGAATCTTTCCGAACTCGACTCCATTCACCTCGCCAAATCGGCCGTTCGTGTTAGGTCTAAAAATGGCGTCGGAATACCATAGTGCTGCGCTATCGCCGTTATCTCTTCGGGGTTGTCATGATAAGGTACCATCTGGGGGACGAAGTTTGCCCATTCGGTAAACTCCGCTAGGAGAGGTCGCGCGACGTTGACTATAGAGGCCGATCCCCGGAACAAGCTCGGAGATATTGTCGGCCAATCGTTTGTCTGACCTCGGAACAAGTCGGCGACACCTGTGCGCATCAACTCTTCGCAGTAGGCGAGAGCTTCTGCTGCCGTGCTGAAATTGATGTCCCGGTCCACAATTTCTTCCTCACGGTCGATATTGCCTGATTACGGATAGGCGATCAAGTTGCCCGAGCGTTCATGGCTCGGGCTCGCCGAGAACCAAAAGGACGGAAACGCGCTCGGCATAGATCGGCAGGCAGCAGTCCTCCTCGCGGCTGGCGATGCCGTCAGGACGACCCGAATGGTTCAAATTGCGCGCCGACCCCTCCGGCAAGGGGAGGTGAAGTAGAAAGTGCCGTATTTCTTACGTGTCCCTCTACCCTTTCGGGAGGGGCTGGGGCAGGGGCGTTGCGGTCCGCCTCCACCACCGGATGCGCCGGTGCCTCCGTCGATCCAGGCGATCACATCGCCGATCGGCGTGGCGCGGCCGAGATCGCGCAGCATCAAATGGTAGCCGCCCAGATAGAACGCGGTGCGCGCCCCGGGGGGCAGGCGCTCCCACGCGGCGGCGGCGGCGCGCTTGGGGATCAGGTCGTCCTTGCCACCATACAGAAACAGCGTGGGGCCGCGCATCCGGGGGCAGCGAAGCCGAGGGCGAGCGCCTTGTCGCGTATCAGCGCGGCTGGTGTCATTCCCGGGCCATCCGTCCTCTCCTTTCCTAGGGCAACTGCGGCACACTGGTAGCCGAAAGGGCCTGGAACACCACTGTGCTGTAGCTTGACCTCGCGGGTGGCCGCGAGAATAACTCCTGCGAATTAGCCCGACCTAATCTGCTGCTCCGATTAGTCGGACTCTCTTCCAAGGCGCGGCGACTTTAGACATCGTTTGGCCAGGACGGAGGTCGTGCCATGCGGTTGGATGACGAGAGGGAAAGCGGCAACGTCGAGGATTTGCGCGGGTCGCGCCGCCGACTTCCCATTGGGGGAAGGGGAGCGGTGGGCGGCATCGTCGCCATCGTGATCATTATCGGCGGCCTCCTTCTCGGCGTCGACCCTCAAGTGCTGCTCGGAATTGTCGGAGGCGTTGACGGTCCGGCGCCCCAGCAGCAATCCGCTCAGATGACCAGCCCGGGGACGGGCGGCGAGGGGACGGATCCGCAGCGGCGCTTCGTCGCCCAAATCCTCGGCTCCACGGAGGACGTCTGGACCGCACAGATGCAGGCCATCGGGCAGCGCTATATCCCCCCGAAACTTGTGCTGTTCACCGGCGCCGTGGACTCGGGATGCGGTCTCGCGCAGACCGCCGTGGGTCCGTTCTATTGCCCGAATGACCAGAAGGTCTATCTGGATCTCGACTTCTTCCGGGAACTCCAGGGGAGACTTGGCGCCAAGGGCGATTTTGCCCGTGCCTATGTCATCGCCCATGAAGTCGGCCATCACGTGCAGAACCTGCTCGGGTTGATGAGCAATGTTCAGGCCGCCCGCCAGCAGCTTTCTCCGAGCGATCGAAATGCGCTGTCGGTCCTGGTGGAACTCCAGGCCGATTGCTACGCCGGGCTTTGGGCGAATCATGCCAACCGGGACAGGCATATCCTCGAGCAAGGTGATATCGAGCAGGGGCTGAATGCCGTCGCCGCGGTGGGCGATGACAGGCTGCAGCGTGCCGCGCGCGGCACTGTCGCGCCTGACAAATTCACCCACGGCTCGTCCGCGCAACGGGTCGCCTGGTTCAGTCGCGGGCTGCGGACCGGCAGCATGGAGCAGTGCAACACATTCAAGAGGCAGCAATAGATGGCCGTCGGGGCGGCCCCAATGGTTCAAATTACGTGCCGACCCCTCCCCTGACCCCTCCCGCAAGGGGAGGGGGAGTAGAAAGTGCCGTGCCTCCTACTTGTCCCCCTCCCCTTGCGGGAGGGGCTAGGGGAGGGGTGTCGCGGTCCGCCTCCAGCACCGGATGCGCCGGTGCTTCCTCCTCCTCCCGGTGCGTCAGCCAAACCCGCCCGCGTGCTCCGGCGCCAGAGGGGAGGGGGGTTCCCGGATCGTCGATCCAGGCGATCACGTCGCCGATCGGCGTGGCGCGGTCGAGATCGCGCAGCATCAAATGGTAGCCGCCCGGATAGAACGCGGTGCGCGCCCCCGGCGGCAGGCGCTCCCACGCAGCGGCGGCGGCGCGTTTGGGAATCAGATCGTCCTTCCCGCCATACAGAAACAGCGTCGGGCCGCGCATCCGGGGGACATCGGCAAGGGCGGCGTCCATCAAATCAACGAGGCCCTTGATCGCGTCCACGCGGGTCGAGCGCAAGGTCAGCGGGTCGGTCGAGAGGCGCCTTATCGCCGCGCGGTTGTCCGATGCCATGACCCTCACGATGGACCCGGTCAGGTGCAGGCCGGGTACTGTCCGATCCATCATCCATAGCCCGGCGCGCTCGAATATGTTCATCTCCCCGCGCCCCCAGACGGCGGGCGAGACCAGGATCGTGCCGTCGATCGGCGGCGGATGCGCGGACGCGGCGAGGCAGATCGCGACCGCCCCGCCCATGCTCTCGCCCATCACGTAGAGCTTGCTGGTCGGGTGAGCGGCGCGGACCAGGGCGACCATCGTCCGGGCGTCCGCCACGAGCGTCGCGGTCCCGGGCCAATAGCCACGCTCCGCCGTCGCGCCGAAGCCGCGCTGATCGGGTGCGACGACTTCGATCCCGGCGGCGGCGAAGGCGGGACCGGGCACCTCCCAGGCATCGCGGCTGTCGTTCATGCCATGCAGCGCCAGGATCACTGCCCGAGGTTCCCCGACCGGGCGCCAGACGCGGTAATCGAGCCGCGTGCCGTCGGCCATGACGAACGCCCCCTCGGCCCGCGCCGGCTCCGTGACGGCGGCGCCGGCGGGCACCAGGCGCGCCGCGCAGCCGCCGAGCAGCAATGGCGCGGCGAGGCAGGCGGCGAGGATGCGGCGGAGGGTGGAAAGCACGGGCGGCATGGCTTATCATCGCCCTTGCCTTGCCCCTAGAGGAATCGCGAGCCCATGCCGGACGGCGCCGTCATCCCGACCCCGACCGAGATTATCCATGTGGACGATCGCGTCGTCGCCTGCGACGGCGGCGGCGGGGCGCTTGGCCATCCGCGCGTGTTCCTCCGCATCGAGGATCAGTCGGTCATGTGTCCCTATTGCTCGCGTCTGTTCCTGTTGAACGAGGGTGCCGGCTACGCCTCAGGACATTAATATCGCCGGCGCGGAGGTCATCGAGGCCCCGGCCGCGCCGCCGCATCTTCTCCTGATCGACGGCTCGGGGTTCGTTTTCCGCGCCTTCCATGCGCTGCCGCCGATGACTCGGCCGGACGGGGTGCCGGTGAACGCGGTGTTCGGCTTCACCAACATGCTTGCCAAGCTGCTGCGCGAGCAGGTCGGCACCCATATCGCCGTGATCTTCGATGCCGGGCGGGTGACGTTCCGCAACCGGATGTACGGCGACTACAAGGCCCATCGCCCGCCGCCGCCCGATGATCTGATCCCGCAATTCGGCCTGATCCGTGAAGCCACCGACGCCTTCCGCGTGCCGGCCATCGAGCTGGACGACTGGGAAGCCGACGACCTGATCGCCGCCTACGCCCGCGTGGCGAGCGAGATCGGCTGGCAGGTCACCATCGTCTCCTCCGACAAGGACCTGATGCAGCTCATCCGGCCCGGCGTGGCGATGCTGGACCCGATCAAATACAAGCCGATCGGTCCCGCCGAGGTGATGGAGAAGTTCGGCGTCGCGCCCGAGAAGATGGTCGAGGTGCAAGCGCTGATCGGGGACGCGACCGACAACGTGCCCGGCATCCCCGGCATCGGCCCGAAGCGCGCCGCCGAGTTGGTGAACGAGTACGGCGATCTGGAGGCCGTGCTGGCGGCCGCCGCGGCGATGAAGCCGTCCAAGCGACGCGATTCGCTGATCGAGCACGCCGAGAGCGCGCGGCTATCGCGCGAGTTGGTGCGGCTGCGCGAGGACGTCCCGCTTCCGGCGCCGCTTGAGAGCCTGGCGGCCCGCGACCTCGATCGCGGCAAGCTCGGCGACTTCCTCCGGCTCCAGGGCTTCCGCAGCACGCTGGTGCGCATGGGCCTGGAGGACGAAGCCCCGGCGGCCGAGGCCGCGGCGCCCGGGCGCGCGCTGCAAGCCGAGCTTGGCCTGGTCACGCGGCCCCGAACGGCAGAGCGGGCCGACGAATCCGGATTTGGCCCGTATGAGACCGTCGTGGACCTGGCGGGACTTGCAAGCTGGGTGGAAGCCGCGCGCGCCGCCGGCATGGTCGCCATCGACACTCTTTGCAGCAGCGCCGCCTACCCAATGCGTGCCCGGCTGATCGGCGTGGCGCTGGCAACCGAGGCAGGCCGCGCCTGCTACATGCCGCTCGCTCACGGGGGCGTCGCCGATCAGGTGGCGCTGGCGGATGCCGTGGCGCTTCTGGCCCCGATCCTGACCGACCCCGCGATACTTAAGATCTATCACGACGCCAAGTTCGCCATGATGGTCATGACCCGCGCCGGCTTTCCGCTGGCCGCGCCGGTCGATGACGCCATGCTGATCTCCTACGCGCAGGAGGGCGGCCTGCACGGCCACGGACGCGACGAACTCGCCCGTCTCCATCTTGGCCACACTCCGATCAGCCTCGATGCGGCGACCGGAACCGGCCGTGGCCGGCTGGCCTTCGAGGCAGTGCCGATCGAGCGTGCGACGGCCTACGCCGCCGAGAACGCCGACGTGACGTTCCGCTTGTGGTGCGCGCTGCGCCCCCGGCTGCGGTTCGCCGGAGCGCTCGCGATGTACGAGCAGATGGAGCGGCGCCTGATCCCGGTGCTGCTGGCGATGGAGGGCGCGGGAGTAAAGCTCGACGCCGACGACCTGCGCCGGATGTCGAAGGAGTTCGAGGGAAGGATGGCGGCGATCGAGCGCGACATCCACCTCCTCGCCGGCCGGCCCTTCAACCTCGGCAGCCCCAAGCAACTGGGCGAAGTGCTGTTCGACGAGCAGGGCTTTCCCGGCGGGAAACGCATGAAGACGGGCGCCTGGGGGACCGACGCGGCTGTGCTGCAAGACCTCGCCGATCAGGGCCATGCGCTTCCCGCGCGCATCCTGGAGTGGCGGCAGCTCCAGAAGCTGAAATCTACCTACGCCGACGCCCTCGTCGAGGAGATTCACCCGGAGACCGGGCGCGTCCACACCTTCTATGCGATGGCGGCGACCACCACCGGGCGGCTGTCCTCGACCGATCCGAATCTCCAGAACATCCCGATCCGCACCGAGGAGGGCGGGCGCATCCGCCGCGCCTTCATCGCCGAGCCGGGGAACGTGCTGCTGAGCGCGGACTACTCCCAGATCGAGCTGCGCCTGCTCGCCCACGTCGCCGACATCCCGGCGTTGTCGGAGAGCTTCCGCAATGGCGAGGACATCCACACCCGCACCGCGAGCGAGGTGTTCGGCATCCCGATGGCCGGCATGGATCCGCTGACCCGCAGGCGGGCCAAGGCGATCAATTTCGGCATCATCTACGGCATCAGCGCCTTCGGCCTCGCCCGCCAACTGGGCATCGGCGGCGGTGAGGCGCGGGGCTACATTGACGCCTATTTCGTCCGCTATCCGGGCATCCGCGACTACATGGAGCGCACTAAGGAAGAGGCGCGCATCCACGGCTACGTCACCACCCCGTTCGGCCGGCGCTGCTGGGTGCCCGGAATCGCCGAGAAAGCCGGTCCCAAGCGGGGGTACGCCGAGCGGCAGGCGATCAACGCGCCGCTGCAAGGGGGCGCCGCCGACATCATCAAGCGTGCGATGGTGCGCCTGCCGCGCGCTTTGAGCGAGGCCGGGCTGACCGCCCGCCTGCTGCTCCAAGTCCATGACGAGCTGCTGTTCGAGGCGCCGGCGGCCGAGGCGGAGACGCTCGCGGTAATCGCCCGGCAGGTGATGGAGGGGGCGGCGCGGCTCAGCGTGCCGCTGGTGGTGGAGACCGGCGTCGGGCCGACATGGGCGGATGCCCACTAGAGACGAGATCGAGCGGCGCGCGATCCGACGGACAACCCCTTGCGGCCAAGGGACGATGGTCTGGCGGATATGGGGCGCCGGCCCCGCGCTGGTGCTGTTGCATGGCGATGCCGGCTCCTGGACCCATTGGCTCCGCAACGTGGTACCGCTGTCGCACCGGTTTCGCGTGATCGTTCCCGACATGCCGGGCTACGGCTGTTCCGATATGCCGCCCGAGCCGTGGTCACCTTCCAGTCTCGCGAGGATCATATCGGACGGGCTGGACGCGGTGCTGGAGGATGGCGGTCCCGTGGCCCTCGCGGGTTTCTCCTTCGGTGGCATCATCGCCGGCCATCTGGCGGCGCTTCGCCCCGGGATCACGAAATTGATCCTCCTCGGTGCCGGCGGCATGGCCCTGCCGCCGTCGCGTCCGGCCGTGCGGCTTCGCCGATTGGAGCCCGGGATGGATGAAGCCGCGACGCGGTCCGTGTTTCGCCACAATGTCGGCGCGATGATGATCGGCGATCCGGACAAGGTGGACGACCTGGCCGTGGACCTGCAGATGGAAAACATTCTCCGGGCACGCCTGCGCGCCGGCTCCATTCCCGCATCGGACGCGTTGCTGCTGGCGATACCCCATGTGCACGCCCATCTCTACGGCATCTGGGGCGAGCGCGACCCCTTCGCCTTCCCCCATGTCGCTCAGCGGGCTGCAACCCTGCGTCGCTTCCAGCGCGATATTGATTTCCGCACGGTCCCCGGCGCGGGCCATTGGACGCCCTATGAGGCAGCGGATGCCGTCAACGCGGCCCTGCTGGAGTTTATGTCGTCGGCAGACGATGATCCCGCCTGAACCGGACATCGGCCTGAGCGCGGCCGTCCTCGATGCCATTCCCGACCCGTTCTACACGCTCGACCCCGAGTTGCGCGTCACCTACGCCAATCCGCCGGCCCTGCGCGTCTGGGGACTGACCTCGGAGCAGGTGGTCGGCCGAGGTCTGTGGGAGCTGTTCCCGCAGGTCGTCGAAACGCCCTTCGGGGAGCATTTGCGTCAGGCGATCCGTTCGCGCCGGGTCACCGAATTCGAGCTGCTCTCGCCCAGAAGCCAGCGTTGGCAGTGGGAGCGAGTGAGCCCGTTGCCCAATGGGCATACGGCGGTCTCCTGGCGCGACACCACGGAGCGTCGGCGCACCGAGCAGGCGCTGCGGGCCAGCAACGAGCTTCTGGAGCAAGAGAAGGAGGCCCGCGCCCGCCAACTCGCGGCGACGCAGGCGCGGATGCAGGCGTTCTTCGACTACTCGCTCGATTGGCTGAGCCTGTTTCGCCGTGATGCGCAGGGCGGCTTCCGCTACGTCGATCTCAATGCCGCCTGTGCCGCCGCTTACGGTCGCCCGCGCGCGGACGTCATCGGGCGTCGCCTGGAAGAAATCCTCGGTGCCGAGCAGGCGGTTCTGCCGTTGCACCATCTCGACGAGGCCACCCGAAGCGGCAAGCCGCAACGCTATCAGGTCCGCCGCACCCTCGCCGGACGGACCCGCGCGATCGACGTGATGTTCGTGCCGGTCCAGGAGGATGCCGAGGCGGAGCCTCTCATCCTCTCCACGGCGCGCGACCTGACCGAGCGGACCAATCTGGAGGAGCAGCTTCGCCAGGCGCTGAAGATGGAGGCGGTCGGCCAGTTGACCGGCGGTGTCGCCCACGATTTCAACAATCTGCTCACGGCGGTGATCTCCAGCCTGGAGCTGATCCACCGACGATCGTCGGAGGAGAAGGTGCAGGTGCTCTCCCGCACAGCGCTACGAGCGGCAATGCGCGGGGCGGAGCTGACCGGCCAG
>Ga0207933_1002668_pt1 | contig 11250 bp, 8 predicted proteins | sample NGESurdeep092012_4_FD_184488 | JGI IMG/M metagenome (GOLD analysis project Ga0207933, IMG submission 184488) | Arctic peat soil microbial communities from Barrow, Alaska - NGEE Surface sample F53-3 deep-092012 (SPAdes) | ecosystem: Environmental > Terrestrial > Soil > Wetlands > Peat ... | reverse complement strand
GTCGGTGAAGTCGAGCCAGGTGCCGGGGTTGTCGGTGAGGGTGGCGGGGTCGGAGGGGCTCTCGCCGGCGTTGCCGAAGGCGACGTGCTTGGGGCCGACGGCTCCGAAGTTGAGGAAGCCGGAGGCCGCGCCGGGGCCGCCGTTGAAGGCGAAGAGCACGGGACGGTCGTGCGCGCCGTCAAGCATGTACGCGGTATAGACGACCTCGGCAGTGGGCTTGCCGTCCTTGCCTTCCATGGCGATGGTGCCGACGGTCGCGGTGTAGTGGAGCGTCTTGCCGTTGACGGTGATGGTCTGCTGGACGGACTTGTCGGCGGGCAGAGGATTGGGCAGAGCCTTGGGTTCGGCGGGCTGGTGCGGTGTTCCGGGAGGCGGTGCGGGCGCGCCGGGCGCGGCGGCGGGAGTCTGAGAAGGAGCGGACTGCGGGTTGTCCTGGTTGCCGCGCCGGCCACGCTGGGCGAACGCAGGCAGAGTGAGGACTAGAAGAAGCGCGGGAACAACTCTGTTAAATGTCATGCAGGCCATGGTAGGCGATGCGCGGCGAAGATGTCACTAGAGGTTGTGCGCGGTAGACTTTCGAGATGTTGCAAAGATGGTTTACGGGCAAGAGTGAAACGGGCTCTGCTGCTGTCGCGCGCGTGGGACGGGCCGGCGTGATTGCGGCGATGCTTGTGGGTTGGGTCGGCTCCACGGGGTTTGCGCAATCTCCGGCGGCGCCTGCTCCTGCTGATGATGCCGGTGCGCCGGTGCAAATCAGCGTCGACCTGAACAGCAGGATCGCGCCGTATCGGCCGATCTATCGCTGGTTCGGCTATGACGAGGCGAACTATACGACGACCGCAGGTGGGCAGGCGCTTTTGCGCGAACTGCATGCGCTGACACCCGCGCCGGTGTTTGTGCGCGTGCATCATCTGCTGACCTCTGGCAACGGGACGCCAGATTTGAAGTGGAGTTCGACCGGCGTCTATCGCGAGGACGCGCAGGGACACGCGATCTACGATTGGAGGATTCTGGACGGCATCTTCGATGGCTACAAAGCGGCCGGTGTGAAGCCGATGGTGGAGCTTGGCTTTATGCCGCAGGACCTTGCGGCCGGCACGCCGGCGCGGCCCTACCATGTGGCGTTTCCCAAAGGCGATGTGCTCTCGGGCGCGTCGAACAACATGCCCAAGGACTATCGCAAGTGGGAGGCGCTGACGCGCGCGGTGACAGCGCATCTGGTCCAGCGTTACGGCCGCGACGAGGTGCTGGGCTGGCACTTCGAGGTCTGGAACGAGCCCGACATCGAGTACTGGCACGGAACCGCGGCCGACTATCTGAAGCTCTACGACTATGCGGTTGCGGGCGTTCGCGCGGCGCTGCCAGGAGCGAGCGTCGGCGGCCCCGCAACGACCGGTCCGCGAGGGGAGCGCGCTCGAGCCTTCCTTAAGACGTTTCTGGATCACGTCGCAACAGGAAGGAGCGCGGCCGACGGCGGTGCTGTGCCGCTGAGTTTCATCTCGTTTCACGCCAAGGGGCAGCCGCAGGTTCACGGCGACGACGTGACGATGGGGATCAACAAGGAGCTCGACGATGTGGATCGCGGCTTTGCGCTGATCGCCACCTATCCGAAGCTGCGCAAGCTGCCGGTGATCCTGAGCGAAGCCGATCCGGAAGGATGCGCGGCCTGCTCCAGCAAGATGAATCCGGCCAACGACTATCGCAACGGAACGCTGTATCCGGCGTACACCGCGGCTGTGTACAAGCGCATCTTCGATCTGACCGCGAAGTACAGGATCGATCTCATCGGAATGCTGAGCTGGTCATTCGAGTTCGAGGGGCGCGATTATTTTGAGGGCTTCCGCTCGCTCTCAACCCACGGCATCGACAAGCCGGAGTTGAACTTCTTTCGCATGGCGGGACTGCTTGCAGGCGAGCAGGTCGCGGCAAGCAGCAGCGCCGAAACGCCGCTGACCACAATGCTTTCGCAAGGTGTAAGAAATGGCCCCGATGTCGCCGCGCTTGCAACGGCCAATGCGCGCAGCGCGGCGGTCCTGGTGTGGAACTACCGTGACACCGAGCGCGACGCGCCCGCGAGGGATGTTGAGGTGCGGATTGCCGGGCTGCCGCGCGACCGCAGCCGTGTGCTGCTGGAGCACTTCCGCATCGACGCAACGCACAGCAACGCGTATACGGTGTGGAAGGCGATGGGTTCGCCGCAGCATCCATCCGCGCAGCAGACGGCGGAGTTGCAGCGCGCCGGTCAACTGCAGATGCTGAGCTCGCCGCAGTGGATCGAGGTAAAGGACGGAGTCGCCACACTTCCGCTGACGATGCCCGGCGAGTCGCTCAGTCTTCTGCGATTGAGCTGGTGAATTATCGGCCCAGCTCTTCGAGGTACTTCTCCACTTCGAGCGCGGCCATGCAGCCTGTGCCCGCCGCGGTGATGGCCTGGCGGTAGCGCCTGTCCTGCACATCGCCGCAGGCGTAGACGCCGTGCACCTGCACGCCCTGCTCGGTGACGAAGACGTTGTGCTCGGTCTTGATGTAGCCGTCTCCGTCGAGATCGATCTGGCCCTGGAACATCGTCGCGTTGGGCAGGTGGCCGATGCCCAGGAACATGAAGCCGACGGGAAGCGTCCAGCGCTCGCCGGTCTTTTTGTTGAAGAGCTTCAGACCTTTGACGTCCTTATCCTCGACGCCGAGAACCTCTTCGACCAGTGTGTTGTGCAGAAACTCGATCTGCGGGTGCGCGATGGCGCGCTCCAGCATAATCCTGCTGGCCCGGAAGTTTTCACTGCGGTTGATGATCGTGACCTTGGTGGCGAAGCGTGTGAGGAACAGCGCCTCTTCCATCGCCGAGTCGCCTCCGCCGATGACGGCGATCTCTTTACCCTTCGCGAAGAAGCCGTCGCAGGTGGCGCAGGAGCTGACGCCGAAACCGATCAGCGCCTGTTCGGAGGGCAGGCCGAGCCAGCGCGCCGACGCGCCGGAGGCGATGATGAGCGAGCGCGTGAGCACGATCTCCTTGCCGAGACTCAGCTCGAAGGGACGCTTCGTCAGGTCGACCGAAGCCAGGTGCGCCATGCGCAGCTCGGCGCCGAAGCGCGCCGCCTGCTTCTTCATGTTCTCGATCAGCTCCGGTCCCTGCACGCCGTCCGGCCAGCCGGGAAAGTTTTCAACCAGCGTAGTGATGGAGAGCTGGCCGCCGGGCTCGTGGCCTTCAAGGACGAGCGGCTTGAGGTTGGCGCGGGCGGCGTAGATGGCGGCGGTCAGCCCCGCGCAGCCGGAGCCCAGAATAACGGTGTCGCGTACAGCATTGGTTTCGGACATATCTATTTGATTGTAGAGGGTGCGCTATGGGTTCAGACGAGTCCGGAACCGCCGGCGTAGGATCGGGCTATGGCTGATTTGGTTTTGGTTTATGGTATGCGGTTGCTGCCGGCGGATGAGGTCGAGGCCGTCGAGGCGGCGCCGGTGAAGCTCAAGAACGGCAACCAGGCCCAGGTAACGATGCACATCCTGGAAGGAAGTCGCGAGAGGATCGAGTCGCAGCTTCGGCTTAGCATCGAGGCGTTCTTCGACTTCTATCCGGAGATCTGATATGCAACCTTAGTTGGATGAAGGCTTGAGGGGTTGCTCCGGTCTGAGACGCTGGCGCTCGAAATCCTCCTTTACGACGAAGAGTGTCGTGTAGGAGGACAGTCGCGGATGCGTCAATGGATGGTGGCAGCGGGGTTGGGATGGGCGTTGGTGTTCGCGCCGTTCGCGCCCCTTAAGAGCAATGCGCAGGCGGTGGCTGAGCCGGATCCCAGCGTAGGAGCGGCGCTCCAGAATCTGGCTTCGCGTGCGGCGGTCGTCTTTGCCGGGCAGGTCATTTCGATTCAGCGCCACGACAGCGTGGTTGAGATTGTGTTTCGCGTGGACACGCCGGTGGTGGGGCAGGTGGGTCCAACCTACACGCTGCGCGAGTGGGCCGGGATGTGGCCGCCCGGACAGTGGCGCTATACCGTCGGCGAGCGCGCGATGGTGTTTCTGCACCGCAGCAGCCAGGCTGGATTCAGTTCCGCGGTCGACGGCGGCGAGGGCGTGGTGCCGCTGGTGCATGCCAAGGATGGAACGCCGCTGCTGGATGTGCGACGACTGAGCACGCGCGTGCTGCGGCAGGTGGGGCAGCCGCTCCCGGATGCGGACAATGGAGCGATTACGCTGTCGGATGCCGTGCAGCTTGTGCAGACCTGGCGGACGGTGCGCGGAAGCGGCCCTTCGCGCCGACCACTGCCGACCCCGGTCCGAGCGGCGCCGCGGCGTGCGTCCGGTTTTGGGGATCAGCCGCAGGTCAGGATTGCCGTGCGGCCGGGACAGCGAGCCGCGGTGAACGTCGTTGTGCAGCGAGGCGCCGATGCCGCCCAGTGAGTCCTGCTTGAAGGAGTTCGGAAGAGGCCTCGCGCGGTTGGGGTCTTGGCCCCTGCCTGGGCTCGTGTTTGGGCTTGCGATCGTGCTTGCGGCGAGCGCGCCGCTGGCGCAGGCGGGTGGGCCCCGGTTTGTTACGGGCACGACCTATGCGGAGGATGGTGTCCCGATGGCTTTCTATACGTCGTCGCTGCTTTACTACACCGATCCGGCCAATCTGAATGAGACGGTTTCGCATGCGCAGGCGGATGCGATGGTCGCTGCGGCGGCGGCGACGTGGAACGTGCCCACCGCCAGCCTGGTGCTCGCGCAAGGAGGAACGCTGGCCGAGCATGTGAATGGAATGGACACCTATTTCGATGGGACTGAGGTGGTCTTTCCCACAGACGTTTCGGCGAGCAACTGGCAGAATATTCCCATCGCGGTGATCTATGACGAGGATGGCAGCATCATCGATACGCTGCTGGGCGAAGGCGCCAGCGACCCGAGCGGATGCCGGCAGACAGGGGTCCTGGAGAGCGTGGACTCATTTGGGCATACTGGCACAATCCAGCACGCCATGATCATCCTGAATGGGCGATGTGTTGGATCAGCTCCTGAACAGATGTTGCAGATGCAATATCAGGTGGAGCGCGCGTTTGGACGCGTACTGGGCTGGCCTGGTCGCAGCTCAACGACAACCTGTTTACCGGAGCGACACCGCCGACCGCGGGTGAGATTCAATATTGGCCGGTGATGCATCCCATCGACGTTCTCTGCGCAGCGTACAGCTACCAGTGCATGTCGAATCCTTTCGAGCTTCGGCCCGACGATCTGAGCGTGCTCGCAATGCTGTATCCCGTGACCCGCGCCAACCTGACAGCTGGGAAGACGCTGAGCGCGGACAATGCGGTCAATCTCGGTGGAGCCGTGCTGTTCCCTACTGGGCAGGGAATGGGTTGGGTGAACCTGGTGGTGACCCGTCAATTGTCATCGCACAACAACGCTGAGCCCTGGCAGATTGCCTCGGGGGTGACGGGCCTCCTGTACCAGCAGAATACGGGGAATCCGGTGAGTGGAAAGGAGTCGCCCAGCGAAAACGTGGGAGAAAACTGGAGCCCGGACCAGGGGCACGCAACCATACAGCGGGTTCCAGACAGTGGGGTCGAGAACCTGTACATGACGACCGAACCCATCGATCCTCTCTACACCGGCGAATATGCGCTCGCACCCTATCAGAGGCCGCCGGTCTCACCCTCCGGCTCCGCCTCGATGACGGACTTTTCGGCGCGCGCGGGAAGCGTAGCAGGTTTCTGGGCAAATGCACCGCAGGCCGCGGCGAGCTGCTCGCCAGGCGCGGATGGAACCCAGGCGCGTCCCTCGGACCCGGATAGCAGCGGATGGTGGAACGGTTTGCTGTGCTCCGTGGGTCACAGCTCGTGGTGGAGCGTGTCCGCGCGCCAAAACCGCAGTTGGACGATCGAGGTGACGGCGCTCGATGAGACCGGATCGCCGACCATGGCGAAGGCGCAGCCGGTGATCGGCGTTTGGAACGCGGGCGATTCCGGCCTGCCGACGGTGGCGGCCGCGCCCGTCGCGATGAACGCCTGGGCGCTCGGCGTAACGCAGCTGCAGGTGCCGGCCGGCGTCAACGCGGGAACCTACACCTTCGTGGTCGCGGACCAGTTCGGTGGAGGAAGGCCGGACTTCGCCTATCAGGCGCGCGTGCTGTACGCGGACACCGTAAGCCCGTCCGTGCTGGGCAGCGGCGGTGGCGAGATCACCATTCGCGGCGAAGGCTTCCGGCAGGGAAACAGTGTGCTGGTGAATGGTGTCCCTGCAACAGTCGTGAGCTGGAGCGCAAACGAGATCGTAGCCCGTGCGCCCAGCCTCACGGACGCCGGCGCTAGCCTCGGCAGCGACGTCGATCTGACCGTGATGGATACATCCACCGGTGGCGCGACGACGATCTCGAGCGGCCTTAGCTACACAAACACCGAGCCCGACATCATCAAGCTGGTCTCGGCCCCTGTCTCTCTGGAGACGGGTGTCGCCGCGACCGCGCCCTTTTCTGTGCAGGTCTTTACGCCAGATGGATCGACGCCCCTCGCCGGCGCGACGGTGCAGCTTTCGGTGGACGAAGGATCCGCATTCTTCGGCGGCTGCGGTGGTCAATCGACATGCACGCTGCTCACCGACTCGACCGGCCGCGTGCAGACCACGGTCACCGGCGGCGCGGCCGGCACGGTCACTCTCGGGGCGATGGAAGTCAGCGGAGGCGCTTCAGTCGAAGTCACGATCGACGACACAACTCCCGTGCGCACGATCGCCTTAGTCAACTCTCCGGGCTACATCGCCGCGGGCGCCTCGCCGTCGTGGACGCTCTCGCTGGCAGCCACGCAGGATGGAACAGCTGCCGCCAACGTGCCAATCACCTGGACCGCCGCCTCAGGCTTAAGCGTGAGCACAAACACTTCGACCACCGACGCAGCCGGCACTGCCAGCGTCACCGTGCAGGCCTCGAACCTCCCCGCCGGCGCCGACACAGTCTCCGCCTGCGCCTGGACATCCCTCTGCGCGAGCTGGACCGTATACGCCGTCGACGCCTCGCAGTGGAATGTCTCCGTCGCGAGCGGCGCGGCGCAGACCGTCGCAGCGAGCTCCAACTTTTCGCCGGTCAGTCTTCTCGTGACCGACGCCGACGGTCATCCCTTGCAGGGAGCGGCCGTGACCCTCTATCAAACAGTGAATGCATGGGAAGGCGTCTGTCCCGCGAACGGCCGTTGCCCGGCCAGCCCTGTGCTCGCTTCGTCCAAAACCTCCGCCATCTCCGACGCCAACGGTCTGCTGACGGTGACGCCGCTCCAGGTGCCGGGACAGCCCGAGACAACAAACATCGCGGCCGTAACCGGAGCGCAGGGCTTCGCCACGGCCACGCTGGTGCGAACGCCCTGAACGGGTCCTGAGCGCCCGCCTGAGCTCGCCCGGAAGAAGCCGCTACACTGGCTCCGTGGGAAGGAGAGTATTGCGCGCCGGCGGACGGCGCATCGACATAAGCCCGAAGATCGCGATGTAGATGTAGCAGACCGCCGGAACGATGAACGACGGATGCAGCCCGATGTGGTCGGCGAGCTTGCCCTGAATCTCCGGGATGATCGCTCCGCCCAGAATCGCCGCGATCAACAGGCTCGAGCCCTTGCTGGTCAGCGGCCCGAGGTCCTGAATTCCCAGCGTAAAGATCGACGGGAACATGATCGAGTTGAACAGGCCAACCGCCAGCACCGCGCCCATCGCAACATGTCCGTGCGTAAGCAGAGTCGTTACCACCAGGCAGAAAGCAAAGATGGCCGCGCCGCCCAGAATCGGAGCCGTGCGAACCTTCTGCAGCACCGCCGATCCGACAAAGCGGCCGACCATCGCGCCGCCCCAGTACACCATCAGGAACTCCGCTGCGACCGCCTCGCGAAGTCCGCCGATCTGCGGCAGGCCCATGTAGTTGATCAGCAGGTTGCCGATCGTGACCTCCGCGCCCACGTAAGTGAAGATGCCCACGGCCGCCGCCAGCAGCCATGGATGTTGCCAGATGGTGTCCGGTTTGTTGAGCGCTTCGGCAAATGCGCCGGGACGGAAGTCCTGCGTGTGTTCCGAGACGCCCGTCGTCGTCTTCAGCTTGATCGCCGCCAGTGCCAGTGCCAGCAGCGCCAGCGCAACCGCAATGGCGATGTAGGGAATTTGCACCGTCGAGGCCTGCGCGACGCGATACGCCTGACGCGCAACGTCGGTCATCGAGCGCAGCCGCTCAGGAGTGACCGCTGCGGGCGCCGTGCGAAGAATCAGGTACGAGCCGAAGAACGGTGCGATGAACGTGCCGAAGGAGTTGAAAGCCTGAGCGAGGTTGAGGCGGCTCGAGGCCGTCGCGGGCGGACCGATGATGGTGATATAGGGGTTCACCGCGACCTGAACGACGGTCATGCCCGCCGCAAGCACGACCAGGGCCGCCAGAAAGACCGGGAACAGCGCAAGGTGCGCGGCGGGAAGAAAGCCAAGCGCGCCCAGGGCCATGATCAACAGGCCGATGACCATCGTCTTTTTGTAGCCCACCTTATCCACCAGCATGCCGCCTGGATAGGAGAAGACAAAGTAGGACGAGAAGAAAAAGAACGGAATGAGCTGAGTCTGGGAGTAGTCGAGCCCGAAGATCGACTTGAGATGCGGGCTGATCACGTCGTTGAGGCAGGTGAGAAACCCGACCATGAAGATGAGGCCGGTCGCCACGGACATGGCGCGCGTGTCTGTTTTCACAACCAGGTCGTCGGTGAAGCCGGGCGCGCTTACATTTCGTACGGGGACGGCCAAGTGGTGCTCCTTCGTTGCAAGCAGAGGATAGGCGCGCGTCGCTCCCGGCGCACAGAAGTAAGAGTAACTGGTTCCGCGCGCCGCGTGGGAACTGGCACGGATTCAGCTCGGACCCAGCGCAGACTCAGCGCAGGCGGACGGTCTGGGCGCGGCCGCTGTCGTGCACAGTGACGGCCATCCCAGCGGCGTCCGCGCTATCTTCGCGGGCCTGCCGTCGGCCGCAGTTTGTGGTGTCCATCCAACAACTTCCAGCGTAAACCCTGTCCACCATGGAGGGAAGCGTCCCTCGCGCCCGGGATCGAAATCCCTCGGGGGCCATCGTCGTTGAGGCTGCACGTCGGGTGCAGACGAAGATAGTCGCCGCAGCCTCAACGCGCGACGTACCTATGAAGGAGACCTGGAGGGAAGGATGCCATCTTGCGGCGCCGATGCCTGGGTCGAAGAGAGACAGGGCGATCGTCGGAGCGGATGGGCTGCATCCGCAACTCGGCAGCAATGATGTGCTGATGGCTGCGTGTGAATAGCTGCGAAACTTGCTTTCTCGCTCGATTTGCCGAGCCGCTGTCATACTAGGGACAGCGGAGAATAGTGAATGGCGGCGGGACAGAGTGGTGCTGCGGAATTAAAGGGTGGACAGGATTTGCAGGCGTCCCCTGAGCTGGTGATCCTCAGGCCCTGGTTGTCGGAACGCATCTGGGGCTGCACGGAGCTCCCCTCGTTTTTGGAGCAGCCCAAGCCCGGACACCCTATTGGCGAGGCGTGGCTGACAGCGGCGCAGTGCGTTGTCGAAGGGCAGGGCGAGTTGACTCTGGGCGAGCTGGCGCGGCGCTGGCCGGGGAGCTTTGGCGCGGATGAGTGCGGCGAATTTCCGTTGCTGATCAAGTTTTTGTTTCCCCGCGAGAAGCTGTCGGTGCAGGTGCATCCGAACGATGAAGAGGCGCGTGCGATTGGGCAGCCGCGCGGTAAGAACGAGTGCTGGTATGTGCTCTCGGCGGAGCCCGGAGCGGAGCTCGCGCTGGGCTTTCGTGAAGAGTTGACGCGCGCCGAGATGGAGCGAGCCATTCACGATGGAACGCTGGAAAGCAAGCTGCGCTATCTGCCTGTGAAGGCCGGCGACATGGCGTATGTCGAGGCCGGCACGATTCATGCGATAGGGCCGGGCCTGGTCATACTGGAGACGCAGCAATACAGCGATACGACCTATCGTCTGTACGACTACGGGCGGCCGCGGCCGCTGCACCTGACGGAAGGGCTGGCGGTCACGAAGGCGCACACCAATGCCGGTTTGGTTGCGCCCGTGAAGCACGATGGCTTTGTGCGGCTGATCCGTTCGCCGTACTTTGTGGTCGATCGTTTTGAGCTGTCGAGTGGAGTTTCCCGTCCGCTCGGATTGGACGGCCGGATGCAGATTCTGATTGCATTGAAGAATGGCGCGGCTATACGTTTGGGCAGCGAACGATCGGTTCATCTTCCGGCGGGGCACGCGATGGTGTTGACTGCGAAGCCGAATGTGTCTCACACCCTCGAAGGTAGTGAAAATGTGGAAATTATCCGCATTGCTACGGGAACGAACTGAATCGAGCCGACTATGCGACAGCTCGGTTTGGATGCGAATTCGAAGGCGCTGTGAGCTATGCCTGAGGACGTGCTACGCTTAATTGAAAAGGATTGCCCGACATGCTCTCCGAGCCGTTTTACGACCCGGCCAGGACTTACCTGGAAAACTTTGAGCGCGGCCCTTTTTCTTTCTTCGCCCAGCCCGGCATCTACGAGCAGACTGGCGAACCCCGATACAGTTTTCTTGGCCATGAGATCTATCTGCCGCTGGGAATTCCGGCAGGGCCGCTGCTGAACGGGCGATTTGTCAAGGCCGCGCTCGATAAGGGCTTCGATATTCCGGTGTACAAGACGGTGCGGACGCGGCGCTATCCGGCGCATGAATGGCCGAACGTGCTCGCGGTGAAACCGAAGGGCGATTTGGGGCTGGATGCGGAGACGCTGGTTGGCAGCGAGAGTTACACCGAGCCGCTGTCGATTACGAACTCGTTTGGCGTGCCCTCGTTCGATCCTGAATTCTGGCAGCCGGATATTGCCGACGCGGCGGCGCATGCCCGCCGCGGTCAGGTGGTGGTGGCGAGCTTCCAGGGAACCTCTGCAGGCAACGGCGATGTGGCCGCGTACATTGAAGACTTCGCGCTGGCTGCCAGGCTGCTGAAAGAGACCGGCGTCAAGGTGATTGAGGCCAACCTAAGTTGCCCAAATGAGGGCACGGCGAACCTGCTGTGCTTTGATGTGGAGCGCGCGCGGCAGGTGGTGGAGCACATTCGCGAGACGATCGGCAGCCTTCCGCTGGTGATCAAAATTGCGTATTTCCGCGATGACGAACGGCTGCGAGCGCTGCTGCACGAAGTCGGTTCGCTGGTGGATGGAATCGCTGCGATCAACACGCTGCCCGCGCAGATTGTGGATGAAGGCGGAGCGCAGGCGCTGCCGGGCGAAGGACGTTTGCGAAGCGGCGTATGC
>Ga0207933_1002667_pt1 | contig 11250 bp, 5 predicted proteins | sample NGESurdeep092012_4_FD_184488 | JGI IMG/M metagenome (GOLD analysis project Ga0207933, IMG submission 184488) | Arctic peat soil microbial communities from Barrow, Alaska - NGEE Surface sample F53-3 deep-092012 (SPAdes) | ecosystem: Environmental > Terrestrial > Soil > Wetlands > Peat ... | reverse complement strand
CGGGAACACTTGCGCTCATCATTGGGATATTTCCCGGGGTATTGACGTGGGCTGCCGCGCTGTTTGGCGTCGGTCTCCCCACGAACCTCGTCTTCTTTGTCAGCATCGCCGTACTCTTCCTTGTCTGCCTCCAGCACAGCGCCGAACTCACCCTCCTCGAGACTCAAACTCGCAAGCTGGCGGAAACAGCCGCGCTTCAGGAGCTGAGAATCCAGACCCTGGAACGAGCGTCGGACACTGACGCATCCGGCAATCGATGAGCGCTCAGGTATTCCGCGCGGTGCGGCTCGACCGGCACTCTGGCTCTCTCGCCAAGAGAATCTTCTGGACCAGCTGGATAGTGACCTGGTTGCTGGCCGTGCTCTGGAGTATTGCCACCCCCATCAGCGCATCGCCAGATGAACCCGCCCACATTATTCGAGCCGCATCGGTGGTGCGGGGTGAGTTCATCGGGCCGTCCTCCGCGCACGGAAACATCGTTACAGTGCCCAAATACATCGCATGGACGAACATCGAAACGTGTTACGCGTTCAAGGCCGCAACGACCGCGAGTTGCGCCAAGCCGGTGCCGGGCGACTCTGCCAAACTCGTTGAGACGACTACCTCGGCCGGCCTATATAACCCCGTCTACTACCTCACCGTTGGCTGGCCCTCCCTCATCTTCCCGTCGGATGTTGGGATCTATGCGATGAGAATCATGAGCGCCCTGGTCACGACGCTCTTTCTGGCTCTCTCCTTCATGATGGTGAGCAGGTGGCGCCGCCCCGGGCTGCCAATACTCAGCCTCGCGGTCGTGGCGACACCGATGCTGCTGTTTCTAGCTGGCGCGGTGAATCCCAATGCGGTGGAGGCGACCGCGACGCTCTGCGTCTTCATCGCGATGCTCAGCCTTACAACGCAGTCCGATACGCGAGCTTTGGGACAACGTGCCGCAATACTGGCGGCGTCTGCCATGTTCGCGGTGAACGCCAGGGGACTGTCCTTGCTCTGGGTCGCGGTTGCTCTCGCACTTCCTCTCTTCCTCACCTCGTGGAAAGAGGTATGGGGGCTACTCAGGAATCGGCACATCATTTTTGCGACCCTGGGGATCGGGATCGCCTCGGCGTTCGCTGCAGTGTGGTTGCTGCTCACCAACCTGCTAACGACGGCAGTCACGACGAGCACCGCACTGAACGACTATCCAGGAATCGGAGATTCGTTCGGGAAGGGCTTCTTGTCGATGGTGAATCAAACGTTCGCTTTTGCTGCCCAAATGATCGGATTGTTCGGCTGGATGGATACCCCGGCCCCATCCGGTGTCGTCGTCATCTGGACGGTGCTGATTGGCGGGCTGCTGCTAGCAACGATGACGTTTGTCCGCGGAAGGCGACTCCGGGTATTTGTTGCTCTGCTCGCCTTGTCCATTCTTCTTCCGTCCGTGGTTCAGGCCGAATACATCACGGCTGGCGGCTTCATTTGGCAGGGACGCTACGACCTGCCGCTCTTCGCGTGTCTGCTCATGGCAGCTGCGGCATTCCTTTCAGCGCTCGTCGATCGGGTGCCGCGCTACGTCGTTCAGCGGACTATTTGGATTATCCTCATACTGACCGGTGTTGGCCAGGCATACAGCTACGCATTTGTCCTCAAGCGCTATGCCACTGGCATCCAGTCCTCCTGGCCGCAGTTCATCGCACATGCAAAGTGGCAGGCGCCTGGCGCGAATCTCGTTCTGCTGGCGCTCTTTTGCGTTGTATTCGCGTGCGGCAGCTACGCGATCTGGCGTAGCGCGCACCAATCACCTGGCGATCTCGATCCGACTCGAACCGCGAGGAGCTCGGCCATTGACGATCAGCGCCACGACCTGAACAAGTAGTCCGGCGAGCGGTCCGATAGCCAGCGCGAGAATCGCCCGCGTTTCAAGGTCGGCCGGCACGAAAAGCAACGCGATCGCGCAGGCGGCTGCCAAGACCCAGCCCAGGGAGTAGAAGTTGTGCGCTGTGAGCGCGAGCACGGCGGTAGCGGTTAGCGCGAGCCAAGCGGTCGAAACGGACGACAACACCAGAAGAGCAAGAAAAGAGGGGTCCAGGGAAAACGTCGCGCCGGCCACCGCGACGATCACGGGCACTCCGATCCACCAAGCGAGCGCTGCGAGAATCGCCCCAGCCACCCCCGCGCACAGCAACAGAATTGCGAGCGAACGAACCCAGGAATCGGCGCGATCCCGAAAGAAGACGATGAGGTAACTTTGCAGCGCAAGGGCGGAGACGACGAGCGGCGCGCGAGTGAGGATGAGCGCAAAGATTAGCGCGCTCATCGCCCGGGCCGACGCGTTCGGAGAACTCGCGGCCAGGAGAAGTGGAAAACCGCTAACCAGGACGGATGTCGCTGAAGCCGCAAGTACTGTTCGGACCACATTGATCGTCGCCGCTGCATAGTGCACGTCGAGGATGCTGGCGCCGACCAATCGCTCGCGCGCCACAATCCATAGTGTCAAGAGCACCAGAGGGAACGGGATCACGGTCGCCCACGCGAGACCGACGATATCCACGCGCAGGACTATCCCGATCACAACGATGACCAGACGGAGCGCCACGTCCAGCACGATAATCATCGAGAGAGGGCGCCAAAGCCGAATCCCATACATAGTTCCTGATGCGACGGCGACAAAAACATAAGTCGCCGCGCCGAACGCCAGGGGAGGAACCATCGACGCCGCTTTCGCCCCGAACACTGCCTGGCCCCAGAACGGTGAGCTCAAGGGCACAACCACCGCGACGACGGCGGCGATCCCGATGGCGAAGGTGACAGAACTCGCTACCCGATCGACGGCGATTTCGTGTCGGCGGTGTGTGCCACGTGCTACCTCCTGCTGCACACCGGCCAGCGCACCGACGGTGAGATAGAGCGCGGACCAGAAGATTGCGAACAGTTTGTATTCGTTGCCGAGCGCCCGCGCTACGATCGCCGTTATGGCGTATCCGCCGACGCCCGCAATGACGGTCGCGATGAGGATGCGCCGCAGGCCATTCGCTTCAGCTGCCTCAGCCATGACGCACCTCGACGTCGAACCTTTTGCCGGTGCAGGCGTCGTAAAGCCGCGTACGTAAATTCGGATCGCTGGTGTGGACGACCACCCCGCCTCCCCACACCCGAATCGCCTCGCATACGTTGTCGAGATGCTTGCCGTCAGCCGTGTAGGCATAGTTGCGGACAGGATCTTTGCTCGATGCGGCATGCAACTGAAGCAGCCACCCGTTAATGAACAGATCGCTTGCGCCATTCCGCTCGTAGCTCGCCACGATGTTCTTCTGGTTCACGCTGCCGAGAGCGAAAACTGCGCCGCTGGCTCGACTCAGGTCTACGTTGCCTTTCAGGATGTACCCGAAAGGTAAGACGTTAGACAAGGTCGGAGGGTTTTGCGCCAGCATGGCAAAAGTGGCGCACGCGGTTAGTCCGACGATGCCAAGCGAGCGGAACCATCGCTGGCGAGGCGCTACGAGCCAGCTCCCGAGCGATGTCGCGGCAATGACGATCACCAGTATGGCAATGAGCCAGCAGAATTTCTGAGGGTAGTAACCCCATGGCGTGGCAGAGCTCGCAACCCTCTGCACAACCAGATAAGTGAGAGCGATCCCCGCGCTCAGGATCACCGCAACGAGACCATGAAAATCTGATACCCGATGTCGTCTGAGTCGGCCAAAACCGACAACGGCCAACGCCACGACAGCGACGCTTGCAGCGTTGACAAAGCGGTAGTTGAAAAAAGCACCGTTCCCAGCCAACGCACCTCCGTCCCGTCGGAGATCTGGCAAAGTCACGAAGAGGACATAAAGCATGAGGATGATCGGTCCCAAAAGCCATGCACCCGCGCCGCGGATACTCCGCACCTTCGCAATTGCCTTGATTCGCGAGAAACTCACGGCGACCGCGAGCCCCACCGGGACGAGAGCCAAGGGTGCCCATGTAGCCAACAACGCGACGGCTGCAACCCCGAGAACGCCGAGCGTCAATTCCGGCCGATCACGTGTTTCGCTCCATACCAGCCACGACCCCAAGAGCAGAATCACAGCAGGTCCCACGTTGTAGAAGCCAAGGTTGAACGCATTGCCCGCTACGAACCACGTAGCAGGGATACACGCGACTGCAAACGCGGCGGGTATTCGGAGCCAAAGAGACACGCTCCCTAAGGCCGCAAGACAGATGAGTCCTGCAAGGATCGCCCCGACCAGCATTGCCCACAAGAGGAGTTCAGCTTCTCTCGACACGTCGTGGGCCAGCGTGGCTCCGGCCGAGGCACTCCCTCGCCCTGGCCCGAACATGGACCCTAGCAATGCTGCGGTCAACGGGGCCGGATTTGCATGGGCGCTTTCGTTTACGCCCCCGTCTGCGACGACAAAACGCGCTGTCATGGTGTTCCACACCGCATCGTTGTTCATCGCCCAGGCAATGCGGGTCGCAGATGTGGTTGCCTCGATTGCCACCAGGGTGGCAACTCCAGCCACGAGAGGGCCGAGCGCCACCACCGCCGCGATAAGCGATGTCCTACGCGGCCAGCGGATAAGGCGGGATTTTCGCCAGATCGTGAGGTCGATCGTCACTCCCAAAACGCCAAATACAATCAAGTTCTTGACGTCGAGCGTGCCTGGTACCATCGCGAAGAATCGCACCAACACCGCGTCCGCGCCCAGAAAGAGAATAAGCCCCGAGGCGACCGCAAAATACCACGAGCACCACTGAGCTAACAGCACGACCAAGCTAGCAAGAACACCCACGGCGAAGACGGTGGGGGAGAACCCAGCAAGGTCGAGCGCTACTCCCAGAATCGTTGTTGCCGCGAGCGTTGCGGCAACGGATCGAGAGCTGAGCAGTGTCATTGCATTTCATTTCAGCGAGCGGAACAGGGGCCCGGCAGATAAAAGAGTAACCGACGCAACAATCAGTTCGTCACCGAAGCGCAGCCGAGAGAGGTTTCGGCACCCGGACCCGTGTTCTCGGCGTAGACGCAAACCTGGTGCTTTCCAGCAGTGACCGCAATTTGCTGCACGAAACCGTGTGCGGCGCCGTACGGAGGGAATGCCCGAGCGATATCGGGACGGTTCCCGCCCGCGGCGTAGACGGAACTCTTGCCGTCCACGGTAGCCCGGATTGAGATGGGATTAATGGAGTCCGGATCAAACGTCCAACCGGCGATTGTCAGGCCAGCTGAACTCGCGGTCACGGAATCCAGTACCCCGATCGGCGAACCGCTCATTCCCGTTACGGTCCTGCAGCCGATAACGGGGTTCCCGCCGCTGCCAGCGATGTTGATGGCATAAACGCAGATTGCGTTGGCTCCCGCATGGGCAGGGATGGTTTCTGAGAAGCCGTGCGTATCGCCATAACCCGGGAATGCCAGTCCCACATCCGGTCTCGACTTGTTCGCCATATACGCCACTCCAGCCGTCCCATTGTAGATGTGTACGGGGATGTCTACCGCCGAGTCGGGATCGAACGCCCAGCCCGTGACAATGAAGCTTCCCGGCTGCGCCTTAACCGTGTCGACGATACCAATCGGTGAACCCCCGGGCATATTCACAACCCGACAGCCCAGACTCGAATTACTACCGGGCGCGACAGCATTAACCGCAGTAACACAGACCGTGTGGTTACCAGCACTCGCATTGACGGTGGCAGAGAATCCGTGTGCCGCACCATAGCCCGGGAACCCAGTGGCAATATCCGGCCGCGACTGACTGGCCGTATAAGTGGTCGCAACCGAATCCACCGACACCTGCACCGGAATGGAATTAGCAGTATCGGGATCAAACGCCCAACCACTAACCGAAATCTTCCCCATGCTCGCCGCGACCGTGTCGACGATACCAATCGGTGAACCGGTCATGACCTGCAATGTCGCACATTTGAAGAGAACGTTTGGGCCGGAATCGTTGTTGATCCCATAGATGCAGACGACTTGGGGACCGGATCCCTCGGCAGGGAGAGTCGCGTCGAATCCGTGGAGCGGGCCGATTCCATAGGCCGACGCTACGTCTGGGCGACTTTCATTCGCTATTACGCGCGTACCAACGTTGTTGACGTACACATCCACGGGGATCGGCGCGGCAGTATCCGGATCGAACGCCCATCCGCCGACTCGAATGTGTCCAGGCGACCCGCTAATGATCTCGACGTTACCGATCGGGGTACGACCCCCGGTCGAAGAGCCGAACCAGTTGTTGAAGGTGCGCCAGAAATTAAGATTACCGAACGACGCGCAGGCGGGCTTGGGGCCGCTCACGTAGTTCAGCGCGACATCCTTCGGCTGGTACGGCGTGTAGTCGTAGAGGTTCGCCGTCGCTTGATTGACGATGTTCACCGGCCCCGCGCCACATGGAACACTCGGGCTGTAGGCAATCGAATTCAACCCGATGTGGTAGTTGAAGTTGCCAATCGAATATTCCTTGTACTGCCAGGCCGCGGAATATACCTGGTTGTAGAAGCCGTAGTACTTTGCGTTGCACGCCGCGCTGTCGGGACAGTAGTAACCAGTGGCCGACCGATACGCATCAGGCGTCGGTGAACTCGCGGTCACCAGCGACTGCTCCTTCTGCAGGGTGACGAGAAGTACCTGCGGGTTGATCCCACAGGCCTGCGCTACTCTGGCGATGATCTGACTCGCGGGCTCATTGTCCGCGCCGGGATAGGCAGCACATTGACCCGCCGACGCCGCAGCGCGGGTGTACGTAGTCTGGGTGTAGTTCCGAAGACACGGCATCCCGTTGGCGGCAGGACACGTGGGCTCCTGCGCGACCAGAAATGCCTGAATCTGGGCCTGGCTCATGGCCCCGGAGTTGTAAAACACCGTGTCTGAAATGATGTATCCCGGATTGAAGTCCGCGTTTGATAAGGCGAACGCGGCGACTGGCGCCGAGACTGTAATCCCGATCGCTGCAAGCACAATGACCCCCGCCATTGCGAACCGCTTCAGCATCTTTGCAGCCATGCGATCGAAACATCCCCTCAACGACGGTAAGCCCGCTCACTAGCGGCAGCTTCCCCATTTGAACGCGCTCGGACAGAACTCCAACGCGTGCCCCTATTGAACCGCATAACGAATTCGAGTTGCGCTTGCGATCTTAGTCACGAGTGGCTTTTTGACGCTCCCGCCGCGCGTTAAACCGCTCGATAACTGCCGAAAATCCGCCATTTCGCAGGTAGTAGATCACGCGATCCACGTCGCGGCGAAGGCCGGTGTGACGGCTGCGGTTGACAGAGCCAGAGATAACGGCGAGCTTCGTCGCACCCTTTCGCTTCGACGTCGAACGCGACACAACCTTGTCCGCCGCAGACACAGGATTGCGGCAGAATTCGAGGAGCGGCTGCAGGGCCCTCTCCCAGGTGAACTGTTCGCGAATCCGTGCCACATTCTTTTTGGCTTTCGTGCGCGCGACCGCGTCATACAGCATGAGCTCGAGCGCATCCGCGAGCGCCTGCTGATCACGCTCGGGAACCGCGACACCGAGACCTTCGCGCTCGACAAGGTCGCCGAACGAGTCGCCTCTCGTTGAGACGATCGGGAGCCCGGCCCAGAGATAATCCAGGATTCTCGTTCGAAAAGAGAATGTCGTCTCAACGTGCTGAAAGTGAGTGGAAACACCAATATCCGCCTCAAGCAGGTAATTTTGTCGCTCCTCGTAGGGCACCCAGGCCTCGTTGAAAAAGACGTTCTTTTGGGCAAGTCCAAGTTCAGCGGCCAGGAGGCGTGAACGCGAGACAGCTTCCATCTCGGGGACGTCCGGATTCGGATGCTGCACGCCCATGAAGAAGAGCCGGATATCAGGATGTTTCTGCGCCACCTGGCCGACCGCGCGAATCAGCGTCTCAGGGTCAAACCAGTTGTAGATCCCCCCGCCCCAAATGACAACCTTGTCTGTAGCGCCGATGCCAGGAACCACTCCTCTTATGGCGCCCCGGGTAGCGATGGGTGCATCTGAAGGAATGCCGAACGGTGCGATCGCAATAAGGGAGTTTAGCTCACTGTCGCGCGAATATGTGTAGGCGTTGATGCGTCCAAGCGCGGCCAGCTGTCCGAGCCAGAAATTGCGCTGTCGCTCACTAGCAGCCAGGAAGAAATCACCCAGCAGGAGTTGGTGATTGAGCGCGTCAGTTGAGCCGGAAATCTGATCATTCCACTGACCGAGTGGCTTGTCTCTACCCTGCTCAAGCTGCTCGAGGTGAAGAGGGTCGTAGATATCGACGACCAGAACCTTGTCGGTGCCTTCTAGCGCAGGGAAATGCTCGAGGGCGTGACCTTGCACGATTATCACGTCAGCCCACTGCTCGTGCGGCTCGACTGACTTCGGAATCCGTTGCGAAACGACTCCGACCTCGAACGGCGCACCGACTGCAACTGCCTTCGTAGTGCTGAGAAGTCGAACGTCGTTCTCCTTGGCAAGCAACAGTGCAATATTCCACGCGCGGATCGCGGGACCGGCCATCTTCTCGCCGATAGGATCCCCGGTAATGATGAGCACGCGCCGACGCTCATTCACGGTCATGATCCCGAGTGCGTCCGCGATCTTGTCGTATCCACGAAGGTAATTCTCAATCGGGAAAGCCGGCTCGTCGACGTTGCCAAAGAGAAGCTTCAGCTGTCGATCCGACTTTGTACGAGTAGCCTGAATCTGCAACCGCGCCGCATGCATCTCGGGGAGTTTCTCCACGAACTGGTCGAGCGCAAAGATGCCAGCAACCGTCGATTTCGGAATGTCGAGCCCGGTGACTGCATCGTCTCCCGGCATGCGGAGATCGAGGGCGGTGCTATCGAGCTTGCCGCGGGCGACGCTGCGACGCACGGCCAGAAGGAGAGCGCCGGGGAAAATCTCCGCGAGCGACTCGTCGTCCAAATTCTTGTAGAGCGTGAAGAGGGCGTTTCGCTCGACGAGATAGGTCTCGCGGAAACCGCCGAACTTGTCCATCGACGCGTGGTGTTTATGGAACACGAGAGACTTCGGCTGAAATCTGAAACGGTAGCCAAGAAGGTTCAGCCGCCACCCCAGGTCCACATCGTCGTAGAACATGAAAAAGTTGTCGTCGAAGCCGCCAAGTTCCTCGAACACTGCGGAACGAATAAACATCGCCGCCCCAGTGCCGAAGAGCACATCCTTTTCTTTGTCCCAGGCGCCTCGATCGTCTTCGCCGGCGTGCGGCTTGTAGCCCATCCCGTACCAGGTCAGCGCACCGTCGATGAAGTCGACTTTCCGGCCATCCCAGTCGAGAACTTTGCTCGCTACCGCCGCAATGTCGTGGCCGGTCGTGAACGTGTCGATTCCCTCTTTGATCCAGTCCGGATGGGGCCGAGCATCGTTGTTGAGGAAGGCGACAAACTCCCCGGAAGCACGCGCTACTCCCAGGTTGCATCCCCCGGTGAACCCGAGATTTTTCTTCGACTCGACAATGGTGAGTTTTCCCGGAACGGCCTTGAGCCTGGCAAGGCTGTCGTCGCCGGAGCCGTTTTCAACCACGACGATTTCCAGGAGGTGCTCTGGCCAATTGAGCTTTCGCAGGTGATCAATCGCTTCGATGGTGTCGTCGGTGCCGCGAAAATTGACCAGTATGACCGAAACGACACTCGGAATGAGCTTCTTCAACTAATTTCTGCCCCTCGTATGGCGTACGGGTTGGGAGTCTATCAATCGGTTCGCACCGGCTCCGTTGCTAGGCTCGTTCCGCGAACCGACAAGGAGCAACTCATGGCACGCATCGCCCGAGACCAGGATGTCCCTTCGGAAGGTCAAATCGCGCAGGAACTGAGGCAGCTCGCCCTGGTCGATCGCGTACTTGGCTTGGAAGCCGAGGTGGCGCGACTCTCGATTACTGGTCCTGCCGCAGCCGGACCCCGGGCGGAGATTGAGCGCTTGCAAGGCGAATTGCGCGCGGTGTACTCCTCCCGCACCTGGAGCGTTGGCTCGCTGGCACTGCGCCCGCTCCGTGCTGCGCGCTCCATCGGACGCAAGCGGAACCCGGCCTAGAGTGGGGTCCACCATTTTGGAGGGCTCTAGCTTTTCGACCGCGCTCTCGATAGTCGTACCTCTGGCGCAGAGGGATGCGACCGAACTCGAATCCATCACACGATCACTTGAGTCGCAAAGCTCACAGTCATGGGAGTTGGTTGTCGCTACGACCTCACCCGACTTGGTTCGCAATTTCCTTGAGGGTCGAATCGCGACGGACCGAACTGCCGTCGTCGAGCTCCCCGCTAATGCGACACTGGCCGAAAGCATCGCCCTGTCGCTTGAAAATTGCAATGGAGTTGCTGTCTCGATCGTTGGGCCCACCGACGCCCTGGCCCCTCAGGCAGTGGAGTCGACTTTGGCCGCGCTCACGGACGCGGTTGATGTGGTGTACACCGACCACGTCGCGGGCGGGGAAACCGTACTTAAGCCGGCCTTCTCGCCCGAGCGGCTCCGGGGACATAACTATGTCGGAAGCCTGGTCGCGTATCGACGCACTCTCATCGCAGTGATTGGTGGGATCCGCAGTGACGTTGCCGGCGCCGAGCGCTATGACCTCCTGCTCCGAGCTACGCGGATGGCATCGAGCGTCATCCGCATCCAGGACACGCTCCTAACCGAGGGATCCGTGTCGTTGGAAGAGGCCTGGTTGATCGACGAAGCGACGCGCGCTGCGTCCACTCGAGTGGTTCTGGACGACCACCTGCGCCAGACCGGCGGCGGGATAGTGAACGCCGTTTCCGCTTCCGGGGTATTCGACACGCGTCGCGTCGTCCGTGACTCCCCGCTCGTGTCGATCATCATCCCCACGCGAGGAGATAGCGCATCCATTCGGGGCGTTCAGCGATGTCTGGTGGTCGATGCGGTTCGGGGAGTCATGGAGAACTCCACCTATCAGAACATGGAGATCATCATCGTGCTGGATGACGTTTCCCCGCCTCAAGTACGCCAAGATCTCACCGAACTCGCCGGCGACCTTATTAAGTTCGTCAATTGGTCGAGACCCTTCAGCTTCTCGGGAAAAATGAATCTCGGCGCACTCCACGCAAAAGGCGAATACCTTCTCCTCCTCAACGACGACGTCGAAGTGATCTCGCCTGACTGGATTGAGGCAATGCTGGCACTGGCCCAACGCCCCAAGGCCGGACTCGTCGGCGCGATGCTCTATTTCGAGGACGAAACGATCCAGCACGCCGGGCACGCCTACTACCGCTCCGACGTGACGCACATCGGGCTGAACTCCGAACGAGGCGCAGCCGGCCCGCAAAACGCGTTCCTC
>Ga0207933_1002664_pt1 | contig 11263 bp, 7 predicted proteins | sample NGESurdeep092012_4_FD_184488 | JGI IMG/M metagenome (GOLD analysis project Ga0207933, IMG submission 184488) | Arctic peat soil microbial communities from Barrow, Alaska - NGEE Surface sample F53-3 deep-092012 (SPAdes) | ecosystem: Environmental > Terrestrial > Soil > Wetlands > Peat ... | reverse complement strand
TGAGGAGAAGGGAGACGGGAATCCCAATCATTCCGCAAACTACCGTCGAAATATATTAATCTTTTGTAAGAAAGATTAAACTGACCAAAAACAGACTGCGTTTGAATCCTATTTCCAACCGACATTAATGTTGGATTTGTAGCAAAATTTAAGCTAAACTTATTCGCCACATTCAATCCATCTGCTATGGCATCGTTTTTACTATAGCTATTATCCTGATAAATAGCTCCTGCATGATAATTAATATTCAAGTTTGTTGTAATCTTATTAGTTCCTTCAAATATTACATCAAACCACTTTTGAAAAGAAATGGTATTAGATTGACTATAATACCCACCAGGCTTAGTGGCAAACTCAATTGTTCCAACTTTCACACTCTGTTCATCTCCTATAAAAGACTTTTGTAAATTGGCTCTGCCGGTAACGCTTAACCAGTTAGTAATCTCAAACTTCGTATTTAAAAATCCAGAAATTACGTCCATCCTTTCATTGATGACGTCATTGTTAATAACCCAATAGGGGTTTTGATATGTAGATGCTATAACAGATGGCCATGGAGTAGGTACAGATATACCAAGACTATTTATTGTCTGATATTTCATAGCGTCTACAACACTCACATTTCTTGGCATTTGATAAAGATCAAAAACAGGGCCATTATTTTCTTCATTTCCAACAGGAAAAAACCCTTCTTCACCGCGAAGCTTGTGCTTAATATCTTGTTGAAGATAATTTAATTTTGCATCTGTTGAAAACCTCTTGCTTATTTGATTTGTTATCCTTAAACTAACAGTATGGCTCATCAAATCATTGTTAGGGACAATTCCATGCACATCCTTATTAACGTAAGATAAATAAGTTTGCATTTTTTCTGTTCCGCTTGATACACTTATAGAATTATTCAAACTTATTCCATTATTAAAAAAGTCGTTAATATTATTTGGCTGAGGTGAATAGGTGCTTTGCTCACCGAGGTAATTAGTATAGCTCTGCCCCCCCATCTTTGCGCCCCAACTGTCACCTAAAACAGGATCTATTACACCATTGTTACCTTGTCCATATACATTTTGAAATTTTGGCAATGCAAAAGGCGACTCAAAAACCAAACCTGAATTAACATTCACCGAAGTTTTACCTTTTGTTCCTTTTTTAGTGGTAATAATAATTGCGCCATTTCCTGCCTGACTCCCATATAATACTCCTGCTGAAGCACTTGGTAAAATTGTAATAGACATAATATCGTCAGGATTAATGTTTGGCATAGTATTGCTGAGATCAGGGACCCCGTCCACTACGATCAAGGCAGTGTTACTACCGGATATGGAGCGATTACCACGTAAAATAATTTGAGCTTTACTGCCAACACCACCAGAACTTTGGGTTATTTGAGCATTCACTACTTTCCCTTGCAAAGAATTCAAAAAATTATTTGGATCTCTCACTTCAGTAAGTTGAGATGCCTTTACGCTTTGAGTGGAATATACGAGAGATTTCGCTTGTTGTTTGATACCTAATGCTGTGACAACCACTTCATTCAGTGCTGTATTATCTTCTCGAAGCGCAATATCTATTCTTATTCTATTACTTACAACAACTCTTCGTGTTGTAAAACCAACATGGCTAAACACAAGTGTAGCAGCATCTGTAACATCTTTTATTTTATATACTCCACTTGTATCTGTAATAGTACCCTTTTCGGTTCCTTCAACATTAACACTTACACCTTGTATTACTTCACCCGTATTAGCTGTCACTTTACCTGTTACATTTTTGATCCGCTGTTGAGCGAAACTATTGAGGGATAAAAAAAAGAATGGAATAATCACCAAAAAGAAATGAAATTGTTTTGTTGTCTTTGCCATTTGTCTAATAGTTTTATAGTTAGTTTTATAAATAACCATTTTGTTTATGTTAAGTTAAAAGTAGACTGGATATTTTATAAGCAAAAAAAAAACACCGATAACGTTACCGAAATAGTTTTTTGTTATAGAGGCACATTCGCTACTCTTAAGAAGCTGAATCCTATAAACTATCAGAAAAAAAGATTGGGTAGAAAATAATAACACCAAAGACACCAAAGGAATTCCCTGCCGGAAAGTATGAAAGCTATCAAAATATGGTCATTATACTTCTATAATCACTACAGGAAAAACTTTTTCAAGTATATGAGAGAAAACTATGATAATTCATGACTTGTGAGCGTTATTCCAAGACCTTGTGAGTTATTCTAAAAATGGCTTGCTGACATTCCGGCGTAACTGAGCCACCCGGCAAAAGAGCGTATTATATATAAGTTAATATGATAAATAATAGTAATGATAAAACTTCGGTAACGTTCTCGTTTTTATATTATGTTAATTTAAAGGCTACATGTTACTTTTGTAAAAACGTTGATCTTAAGAGTTATTAAGAATAATGTTGAGGGCAGTAAGGTATGATAACTCTGAACCGAAAGCTGCTTAAAATTGTGGATTAAAATGCGTAACATCAGTTATTAATTTAAATAAAATGGAAATAATCACAACAAACAACCCTATTGAATTAGGAAAATTAGCAGGAAAAGCTGCTGCTGATTTAATAATCAACACTATTGCACAAAATGGACAAGCTAATATCATTCTTGCAACTGGAGCCAGCCAGTTTGAAACTTTGAATCAACTGATATCTGATAAAAGGATTGATTGGAGCAAAGTAGTTATGTTTCACCTTGATGAATATATAGGGTTACCTGTCACGGCAGCTGCGAGTTTTCGAAAGTATTTAAAAGAACGGTTTTTGTCAAAGGTTCCTGCTTTAAAAGAAGTATATCTGATAGACGGGGAAGCTGATCCTGAAGCTGAGTGTAAAAGATTGAGTGGATTAATTAACCAGTATCATATAGATGTGGCATTGGTTGGTATTGGAGAAAACGGACATCTTGCTTTTAACGATCCCCCTGCGGATTTTAATACAGAGAAACCTTATATAATCGTTGAGTTAAATGAACTATGCAGAAAACAACAATTAACAGAAGGCTGGTTTGACACTTTAGATGCAGTGCCAACCAAAGCTATAAGCATGTCAATACACCAAATTTTAAAATCGAAATATATAATTTGTTCAGTACCTGATAGCAGAAAAGCATTGGCAGTTAAAAATTGTCTGGAAAATTCAATTGATGAAAAATATCCGGCAAGCATTCTTCAAAAGCATGCTAATTGTAATTATTATTTTGATAAGACTTCTGTCTCAATGCTTTCGCAAAAAACTTTGGCTAAAATAAAAAATAAAGAATTTTCCCTTACAGGTGAGTAGCCTAATTAAATATAATAGCATATTTGAAACTGTAAGTTTTAGTATGCATACAATCTTTGTGTTTTACATTTTAAACTTATTAATAAAGACTTTTGTTGATTGTTGCATGTATTCAAATATATAACAAGGCTTCGACATGCTTAGCCCATAGGGCTCTTAAAAGCATTTACAACTTTTTGCTGCCCTATATTAACGAAGGACAATAGATAGTTATTATATAATTTTATTATACAACCTTTATTGTTAGGGGATGCATATTATAAATAAAAATTAAAAAAATCATGAGCAAAACCGTAATGGGAACAGTAGAAGTTAGTTCATTAACAAAAAGAGAGACTTTCGTTTCCATTCTAATAATAGGACTTCTATTTTTTATTTTCGGTTTTGTATCTTGGGTAAATGCTATCCTCATTCCTTATTTTAAGATAGCCTGTGAACTAACCAACTTTGAGTCTTACCTGGTAACATTCGCTTTTTACATAAGCTATCTGGTATTTTCAATACCTTCTTCCTATTTGTTGAAACGTATAGGATTTAAAAAAGGGATGATGATTGGGTTTCTGGGTAATGGCCGTAGGTGCTTTTATCTTTATACCTGCGGCGCTCACAAGAACCTTATGAGATCTTCCTTCTGGGGCTATTTTCAATAGGTGCGGGCACTGCCTGGTGTATTATTCCTTCTATGGTTATGTGATTCGCAGTTGGACCTTTAAAAAATCAGAAAAGAAAACGGTCTCTCGCCGGGAATTGGTAAAGGAATAATACCAATCAGACAGGATGAATGAGAACAATTTATTGCAGTAAAGTTAAATTGCATATTTTTTTTAAAAATATTGAAAAGAACATCTAACTATTTTAAATTTATCAGATGAATCTTCCTAAATTAAAAATTTTTAATGGTAGAATTATTACCCCTTATCGAATCATTCCTAATGGAGCCATATTGATAACTGGGCACACAATTACCGAAGTAAGTGAAAGTGATTTTGAAGTTCAAGATGCCATTGAAATTGATGCAGGTGGTAAATATATAGCACCAGGATTTATTGATATTCATGTGCACGGGGGAGGTGGACATGATTTTATGGATGGAAGTGAAGATGCATTTTTGGCAATAGCAGAAACACATGCCAAATATGGAACAACTGCAATGTTGCCCACGACATTAACCAGTGAGAAAGAGGATTTGCTAAAAACATTGGAATTGTATGAGTATGCTAATAAAAAAAATGAAAGAGGAGCACAATTTATTGGAATGCACCTTGAAGGGCCTTACTTTTCGATAAATCAAAGAGGTGCACAAGACCCAAGATTTATTCATGACCCTGATCCAGAGGAATACAAAGAAATTCTATTAAAATCTAACTCAATTAGAAGATGGAGTGCTGCTCCTGAATTAAAAGGTGCAATGGAATTCGGACGGTACTTAAAGTCAAAAGGGATATTGGCAGCTGTAGCACATACTGATGCAATTTATGAGGAGGTATTGATAGCATTTGAAAATGGATATTCTCTTGCAACCCATCTTTATTCAGGCATGTCTGGCGTTACAAGACGAAATGCATTTCGTTATGCTGGTGTAATTGAAAGTGCTTTTATCATTGATGAAATGGATGTAGAAATTATAGCTGATGGAATACACCTTCCTCCGCCTTTATTAAAGTTGGTGTATAAAATTAAAGGAGCTGATAAAATCACATTGATAACAGATGCAATGCGCGCCGCAGGTATGCCTGAAGGAAAAAGTATTTTGGGAAATTTTAAGCATGGATTAAAAGTTATTGTTGAGGATGGAGTGGCAAAATTACCAGATAGAAGTTCTTTTGCAGGAAGTGTCGCAACTGCAAACAGGCTTGTAAGAACTATGGTGAAGATGGCAGATGTGCCTTTAATTGACGCAGTTAGAATGATTACAAGCACTCCTGCAAGAATCATGAAAGTGAATAATAGCAAAGGATCTTTGGTTAAAGACAAAGATGCGGATATTGTTATTTTTGATGATGATATTAATATAGATATGACGATCGTGAGAGGAAAAATAGTGTATAACAGACAAGCAGAAATAGAGGAAAGATAGCAACGCTGCCCGCGCAGGATAAGGGATTAACTATGGGATTTTATAATGAACAAAATCCTTAATCTGCCACCAAAGGAATTTATGAAGAATAGTTTATCTGAGCAAGGTCTTACCATCCAGTCAGGAACGGATTTGCTTACTAAAATCCTTATGAAACAATGAAGCATTTAAATGTTGAATTTTTTAAAGGTTGCAATTCGAAAACTGCAATTAGTGAAGTATCATTTTTACTTGACAGCGAGGATAAGAATAAATTGAATCAGGTTCCATGGGCTAAATACAATTATCTTCCCCGTGTTCATTTTGCAATGGCTTACGGTACTGATTGTATTTTTCTGAAGTATTATGTAAATGAAAAATTCATCCGGGCCGCACATGGCGCAGCTAACACGGCTGTGTATCAGGATGCATGTGTAGAATTTTTTATAAGTTTTGATGATGAAAAACCATACTACAATTTAGAATTCAATTGTATTGGTACTATGCTGATTGGATATGGTGAGACAAAAACAGAACGCGTATTACTGTCTGATCAGTTGATCAGTCAAATTAAATACCAGGCTGTAATAAATAATGATCAGCGGGGTAATGATGTACATTGGGAATTAACAGTAGCAATTCCTTTTACAACATTTTGTTTTCATAAGTTGAATTCCCTTGAAGGGGAAAAATGCAGGGCGAATTTTTATAAATGCGGCGATAATTTGCCAAAACCTCATTTTATTAGTTGGTCAAATATTAAATGGTCTGAACCTAATTTTCATTTGCCTGAATTTTTCGGCACTTTGCAATTTTTTATAGATCAGCCAGTTGAATTTAAGGATCATTGCAATAAAAGCGTACTGCATTAATTGTGTCCTTATAGATATGAATTTAATAACTGTGTGTTATCTCTGAGCCGCTGTTGTGTCTCCTGCCCAGGATCTGAAGCCCACAAATAAAAGTGTGCTTTAAATAAAGAAGAATAAATGCATGATAAATAAATACATTAGTCGATTCGATTGCTTCGGTCGTTGATCAGTTGCCACAACCTCCTGAATAAAAAACCTATTTAATACCAAGTTATGGTAAGATCAAAAAAGTCGAGGTGATATATTTTAGTATTCGATTACACAAAATTTGCAGACCCACTTCGGGAGAAAATAAGAATAAATGCCGAACAATTAGCTACCAAAAATAACCTTACAATAGAATTTATCCGCAGCAGTAAAGCAAGAAAGAAAGATATTACTAATAAATAAAAGATCACATTACATTAAATAAAACGTTTCTTTACAGAATATTTTAATAACTTTCCTTCGGCTTTTATTCTCTAAATTATAAAAATATATTTTCATTTTAACATGCATCACTATGTAACAATAAAAGATATCGCAAAATACTTAGGTATTTCAGTTGCCACTGTTTCCCGTGCATTAAGAGACACTTATGATGTGAGCAGGGATACAAGGGAAAGAGTTTTGAAAGCGGCAGCAGACCTAAAGTATAAACCAAATTATAATGCAATCGGCCTTGCAAAAAGAAGTACTCATACTATTGGCATCATACTTCCCTTTATAACTAATTATTATTTTTCGACTGTTATAACAGGTATACAGGAGGTTGCTTATGCCAAGAATTACAATATTATTTTGTTTTTAACCAATGATTCTGCTGAAAGAGAACTTGCTGTGATTGAAAATCTTTTAATCGCTACACTCGATGGTTTATTAGTATCTATTTCTTCAGATTCAAATTCATGTGAGCATTTTCAGCAGGTAATTAATGAAGGTGTACCTATTGTTTTTTTTGACCGGGTTCCAACTCATATAAAGACATCCAAGGTGATGCAGGATGATTTCAATGGAGCTTTTGAGGCCGTTGAACATCTTATTAAAAACGGGTATCGTAAAATTGCACATATAGCAGGACCTAAAGGGTTTCTGATTACAGAAAGGAGATTGCAGGGGTATCTGGCAGCTCTTAAAAAACATGATATCCCGGTGAATAAAAACTATATTCTTTATTCCGGATTCTCGCAGGAGTCAGGAGAAATTGATACTTATAAGCTTCTTAAGTGCGCTAAAAAACCTGATGCAATTTTTGCAGCTAATGACCGTAAAGCAATAGGAGCGATGATTGCTCTAAAAAAGAAAAAAATTGAAATAGGGAAAAAAATAGGGGTAATCGGGTTTACAAATGATCCTGTTTCTTCTCTTATTTCTCCTACTCTAACAACTATATCTGAACCTGCCTTTGAAATTGGAAAAGAAAGTTGTGAATTGTTGTTTAAACATATCAAAAAGAAAAACATTATTCCTGAAGAGAAAATATTGTTAGGAAAATTAATAATCCGGGAAAGTACAGCCAGAAAATAACATCAATCGCCAACATATCCGTATTCTCATTCCGATAACGTTCTCGGTTTTTTATTGCTCCTGATACCGTTAAGTAGCGCCTGTCCGAAAACTGTCGCTTTTCAAATGCTTTAGCATCAAAAGCAACATAAGGCAGAATAAAGGCAGCCAGAAAAAAATATTTTTATTTTTTAGTACCTGATTCTGATTGTTGTTACTCTTTTTTGTATCGACAGTGCACAATGCTGACTCACTATTTTTTGCAAAAGTTTTTTTGACTTTTTAGGCTGCAATTTTAAGCTGCCTTCTTATTCGTTTTAAATTCTTTTCTTCTTCTTTTTGTTGTTTGGCTATTATTTTTTTGCCTAAGTGATGAAGGTTGTAAGCATACTTTTTTAAACAATGATAAATCCATTGCATATTTGTTTAAGGCATCTGTACTTAGTTTGCGTTCTACCTCCCGCACTAATCTGCCCGCTATTGTTTTAATCTTTTTACTTGCTTTTCTTGCTTTATTTGCACCCCCTTTGTTTCGCTTAAAACGCTGTACTGTACTCAGTTTCTTTACCGTAAACTTATAACTCTGCCTAAGTTCCAGGGCTTCCTTCTCTGCAATCTTTTGGCACTTTGTAATAATCTTTTTGTATAACTTATCATCAGTTGGATAGGTAATATTTTTTTCTTGTACGGTGGTATCTCCACTTAAATTATCATCATCTGCATCTTTACCATTTATGCGAATACTTTCTTTTAAAATTAATTCTACTCCAGCTTCACCAATACGTTTTCTAAATTCGACTAACTCTGTAGGTACACAAGGCGGTTTTACAGAAAATAAACTTTCTCCGCCAAAGTACTGGTAGTAGGCATTCTCTGCTCATTGCTCTGCTACACTCTCATCACTCAAATTACGAAGTTGTTTTAAAATTAATAATGATACCATCAACCTAATAGGCTTGGCAGGCTTGCCTTGTGTGGCACTGTAATGTTTTTTAAAAGCTTCCTCAAATACATTCCAATCAATCATATTTGCTAAAATATAAAGCGGATGTGAATGACTTAATTGCTCTTCAAATGTGCTGTAAAAACCAATTTGTGCAGTAGATTTTTGCTTTGCTAATATGTTACAAATCTGCAAGCTTTTTCATCATTTTATAGCCTTTCCTGCAGATTTATTTATCCTTATATGTGCATAACTATTGATGCCATTACATTCTATTCGTTTTTGATGGCTGACTAAATAGCTTACCCTTTAATTATAAGGCTTAAAAAATTCCATACTGCAAAATCCTTAAATTAACAACACGCTTCTATCTCGTGTATTTACGTTTTTTCTGACATAAAATATTCTATCCATTAGACTGCCTTTTGTTGTCTGTTCATTTTCGGTTTCATCATTTTGATGACTTATATCCCAATTTATATCCAAAAGTGGCGAAATACAGGATAAATAAATAACAGGGAACCATTATCCAAAACGCTTGCTGAAAACCTACTTGTTCCCCAAGAGACGCCCATATCCTGGGCATAACAGCCCCCCCCGCAATTCCGAATATTAATAATGCTGATCCTGTTTTGGTAAATCTTCCTAAACCATGAATCGCCAAAGGCCATATCGCCGGCCAAACCAAAGCATTTGCTAATCCTAATAATGCAATAAATAAAATAGAAATATATCCTGTTGTAAAAATTGCCAGAGATGTAAAAATTACGCCTAGGATTGCAGCCCCCTTTAACGCAAATATTTGTGACATATATTTAGGAATGGCCACAATGCCGACAAGATAACCGATCAACATTCCAATCATTGTGTAAGTTGTAAAATGTTTCGCAATATCTATACTGAATCCAATGGATTTTCCATATACCTGTATGATGTCTCCAGCCATCACTTCTACTCCAACATAAAGAAATAAAGCCAGGAATCCTATCCATAAATAAGGAAAACTAAAAATTGTTTTTCCGTCATTTTTCGTGGATTTATTTTCAATAACTTCTTCGCCTTCCGCTTTCACTTCCGGTAAACTAGAGTAATAAATAAATATAGCCAGGCCAATCAAAACCGCTGCGATCACTATATATGGAATAATCACTCTTGACGCCAAAGCATTCAGTGCTGTTGTTTTTTGCGCCACATTCATTGTCTTTAATCTTTCAATCAAAGCATCAGAATCTTTAAGTAAAAAGGTGCCCATGATCAACGGCGCAAGCGCGCCTGCTCCTTTATTACAAATTCCCATAATGCTAATTCTTTTAGCTGCACTTTCTATAGGTCCTAGAATCGTAATGTACGGATTGGATGCCGTTTGTAACAAAGCCAACCCAGTACCAATCACAAACAACCCGGTAAGAAACAGTTCATAAGTTCTTGTTTGTGCGGCAGGAATAAAAATAAACGCGCCTAAAGCCATAAATATTAATCCTAATGCCATTCCTTTTTTAAAGCCCAACCGTTGCAATACCCATGCTGAAGGAAACGCCATCACTGCATTAGAAATATAAAACGCAAACGTTACCAATACAGCTTCTGAGGTCTTTAACTGGCAGGCAATCTGTAAATAGGGAATAAGTGTGCTATTCAGCCAGGTAACAAAGCCAAAGATAAAAAACAGAATACCAATAATGATTATCTGAGAATTGTAGTTGGGTTTATTGTTTGTGAGGTTTTTACGCATATTAAAGTTTATTTGTATCAAATTTAAATTAAGGTAAAAGTTCTTTTTTTGAAAATCGTATACTGACTATAATAAATCACTAATTGTAACTCTTTTCTCTTGTGACCAATAGGTGCTTAAAAGGAAACATCTAAAATATTTTTTAGATAATTTACGCTGCAATCTTTATCTGGCTAGCTCTACAAATGTTCGATAGACCTTGTTAATTGGAAATATCAGATCTGTCTTTTCCTGCCTGTTATAATCTACTCCAAACCACAAAAAGCTGCTCATCCAACAGTCGCTTACCTTTCTAAATTTCCCTATCAGACAGGCTTCTGCAACTTGTGTTATTACCGAAGCATCGCTATAAACGGTGAAACAATTATCACAGTTAATTTTAGGATTAAATTGTTTTTCAGGACACCTCCAATCTGGCGAAAAAAAAATAAAAAACAACTTTTAAAAAAAATGATCTGATTCTTAGTAGAAAAATAAAAACTTTATTATATAAGAATATCCTGACTCATGCTTTAAGCCATTTATCAAACCAACTAAAAGCCTCCGCTTGCATCTTTACATCAAACTTATGAGGTCCAGGATAAAAAGAACATTTATAATTATTCCCTGCGCCTGCTTTTATATAAACATCCTTTAAAATCTTGTCCGCCCGCTTCTGTTCGGATAACGTAAATAAAGGATCATCGCTGTTATTTAATACTAAAGTAGGAAGAGGTGTTCGTAATCCTAAAATTTCAGGATATTCTAAGTCATTTGACAGTAGAGGAGCAAAAGTCATCCAGGAATGTGTATAGGAGTTATTTAAAATAAGATCTTTCCATGTTGTCTGAAAGGCCACAGAAACAGCACACTTAATCCTTGGATCCAAACCGCCCATGAAA
>Ga0207933_1002663_pt1 | contig 11263 bp, 15 predicted proteins | sample NGESurdeep092012_4_FD_184488 | JGI IMG/M metagenome (GOLD analysis project Ga0207933, IMG submission 184488) | Arctic peat soil microbial communities from Barrow, Alaska - NGEE Surface sample F53-3 deep-092012 (SPAdes) | ecosystem: Environmental > Terrestrial > Soil > Wetlands > Peat ... | reverse complement strand
CGGCACCGACCCCATTGCCACCCTGAAGCGCGCGCTGGAAAACGTTCGTCCCGAGCTTGAAGTTCGTAGTCGCCGCGTTGGTGGTACGACGTACCAAGTACCGGTCGAAGTTCGTCCGCGTCGTTCAACGACGCTCGCCATAAGATGGTTAACCGACTTCGCGAAGAAGCGTCGCGAGAAGACCATGGCCGATCGTTTGGCCAACGAGATTATCGACGCCAGCAACGGCGTGGGCGCGGCTGTGAAGCGCCGCGAGGATATGGCCAAGATGGCTGAGTCCAACAAGGCTTTTGCCCACTACCGCTGGTAAGTAAAGAGAGTTTGTAAAGAAATGACCGCACGCGAATACCCGCTCGACAAAGTTCGCAACATTGGCATCATGGCCCACATCGACGCGGGTAAGACCACGACGACTGAGCGCATTTTGTTCTACACCGGTAAGAACTACAAAATCGGTGAAGTGCACGATGGCGGCGCCACCATGGACTGGATGATTCAAGAGCAAGAGCGTGGCATCACGATCACCTCCGCCGCGACCACCTGCTACTGGAACGGTCACCGCATCAACATCATTGACACCCCTGGTCACGTTGACTTCACGGTAGAAGTCGAGCGCTCCCTGCGCGTGCTCGACGGTGCCGTGGCGGTCTTTGACGCTGTGGCTGGTGTTGAGCCCCAGACCGAAACGGTGTGGCGCCAAGCGAACAAGTACAACGTGCCGCGCATCTGCTTCGTCAACAAGATGGACCGCGTTGGGGCGGACTTTTTCCGCTGCGTGGACATGATCGAGGACCGCCTGGACTGCGTGCCGGCCGTTACCCAACTGCCCATCGGTTCTGAGTCGAACTACCAAGGTCTCGTTGACTTAACGTCGATGAAGGCCATTTTGTACCACGACGACAAGGGTGAAGAGTTCGACACCGTCGACATTCCTGCTGACATGCAAGAGCTCTCGACGATCTGGCGCACGAAGTTGCTTGACGTGTTGACAACGTTTGATGACAACTTGCTCGAGAAGGTACTGGGCGACGAGGAGATCACGACCAATGACGTGCGTCACGCACTTCGACGCGGCACCCTCGAAGGCCACTGTGTGCCAATCTTGAACGGCACCGCCTTTAAGAACAAGGGTGTGCAGCCCATGCTCGACGCAGTCGTGGACTTCCTGCCCTCGCCGGTAGACCTGCCGCCCACCCAAGGCACGAAGCCCGGCAAGGAAGACGTCCTTGAGCGCAAGCCCGACGACGACGAGCCCTTCTCCGCACTCGCCTTCAAGATCATGACCGACCCCTTCGTCGGTAAGTTGACCTACCTGCGCGTGTACTCAGGAACCCTGCAAAAGGGTGACACGGTCATCAACACCACCAAGGGCATGAAGCGCGAGCGCTTAGGCCGCTTGTTGTTGATGCACGCGAATAATCGTGAAGACCTCGACACTATTCGCACCGGTGACATCGTCGCGGCCGTGGGCCTCAAGCAGGTCACGACCGGTGACACGCTCTCAGACCCCGACCAGCCAATTCAGTTGGAGACCTTGACGTTCCCCGAGCCCGTTATTCACGTGGCCGTTGAGCCGAAGACGAAGGTCGACCAGGAAAAGCTCGGCAAGGCGCTCTACGCACTTTCTGAAGAGGACCCGACGTTTCGCGTTCGCACCGACCAAGAGACCGGCCAGACCGTTATTTCGGGAATGGGCGAGTTGCACCTCGAAGTGCTCGTGGACCGCATGCTTCGTGAGTTCTCCGTTGACGCCAACGTTGGTAAGCCCCAGGTGGCGTACCGCGAAACGATTCGCAAGAAGGTCGAAAAAGTCGAAGAGAAGTACGTGCGCCAGACCGGTGGTAAGGGTCAGTACGGCCACGTGGTCTTGACCGTTGAGCCCACGGGCCCCGGCGGCGGCTACGAGTTCTTGGATGAGACCAGTGGTGGTGTTATTCCTAAGGAGTACATCGGACCGGTCAACCAAGGCATTACTGAAGCGTTGACCTCGGGCGTGCTCGCGGGTTACCCCATGGTGGACCTGCGTGTTCGTTTGACCTTTGGTAGCTACCACGACGTCGACTCCTCAGAAATGGCCTTCAAAATCGCCGGTTCAATTTGCGTGAAGAAGGCCACCCGTCTCGCCAGCCCGGTGCTCTTAGAGCCCGTGATGGCAGTAGAAGTAGTGACCCCCGAGGACTACATGGGTGACGTTATTGGCGACTTGTCGTCACGACGTGGCCGTGTCGAGGGTATGGAACAAGTTGGCAATAACCAAGTAATTAAAGCCCTTGTGCCACTGGCCGACATGTTCGGCTACGCTACTGACCTGCGTTCTCGCACTCAAGGGCGGGCAACGTACAGTATGCAGTTCAAGTCGTACGCAGAGGTACCTGAGGCGATCGCGAAAGAGATCGTCGCCAAGGCCACCGGCGCGTAAGAAGCTGGAAATCCAGTAGCAACCAGGTCCAAACCGTAGTCGGGGAGGGCCGAAAACACAGACCGGTTCATCGTGAAACGGTCACGAGAGAGAAAGTTAGTCCCCGACAATGGCAAAGCAGAAGTTCGAGCGCACTAAGCCGCACGTCAACATTGGAACCATGGGTCACATTGACCACGGTAAGACCACTCTTACCGCGGCGATCACCAAGGTTCTCTCCGAGCGCATCCCTGGATCGGCCTTTACGCCGTTCGATCAGATCGACAAGGCGCCTGAAGAGCGTCAGCGTGGTATCACGATTTCTATTGCCCACGTGGAGTACGAGACGGCTAACCGTCACTACGCCCACGTCGACATGCCCGGTCACGCCGACTACGTGAAGAACATGATCACGGGCGCCGCCCAGGTCGACGGCGCGATTCTCGTCGTCTCGGCCACCGACGGTCCCATGCCCCAGACGCGTGAGCACGTGCTGCTCGCTCGCCAGGTGGGTGTTCCTTACATCGTGGTGGCCCTGAACAAGGCCGACATGGTCGAGGACGAAGAGCTCCTCGAGCTCGTCGAGATGGAAGTTCGTGAGCTCCTTACGAGCTACGACTTCCCGGGCGACGACACACCAATCGTTCGCGTCTCGGCCCTCAAGGCCCTTGAAGGCGACGCGGCGTGGGGGGACAAGGTCATGGAGCTCATGGACGCGGTGGACAGTTACATCCCCGAGCCCGTGCGGGTCCTGGACAAGCCCTTCCTCATGTCAATCGAAGACGTCATGTCCATCACCGGTCGTGGCACCGTCGTTACCGGCAAGGTTGAGCAGGGCATCGTCAAGGTCGGCGACGAAGTTGAGATCGTTGGTCTGCGTGACACGCAAAAGACGACCGTCACCGGTATCGAGATGTTCCGCAAGCTCCTCGACGAGGGTCGCGCTGGCGACAACCTCGGCGCGTTGCTACGTGGCACCAAGAAGGAAGAGGTCGAGCGCGGCCAGGTTCTTTGCAAGCCCGGTACCATCACCCCGCACACCAACTTTGAGGCCGCGGTCTACGTGTTGACGAAGGAAGAGGGTGGTCGTCACAAGCCCTTCTTCGCTAACTACCGTCCGCAGTTCTACTTCCGTACCACTGACGTCACCGGAACCATCGAGCTGCCCGCGGGCACCGAGATGGTCATGCCTGGTGACAACACTGACATGACCGTCACCCTCGGTAAGCCCATCGCGATGGAAGAGGGCTTGACCTTCTCGATTCGTGAAGGTGGCCGCACCGTTGGTTCAGGCCGCGTCACGAAGATCCTGAAGTAGGACTGGTCATGGCCGACAACCGACAAATGATTCGTATCCGATTGAAGGCCTTTGATCACGGCGTGCTGGATCAGTCCACCGCGAAGATCGTCCAGACGGTCGAGCGCACGAATGCTCGGGTTCAGGGCCCCGTGCCCCTCCCGACCGAAAAGCACCGTTACACGGTGGTTCGTGGACCCCACAAGCACAAAGACAGTCGCGAACACTTCGAAATGCGTATCCACAAGCGTCTTTTGGACATTGTGGACCACACGGCCAAGACCGTCGATTCGCTGCAGCGACTTGACCTTCCAGCCGGCGTGGACATCGAGATCAAGATTCGCCAGAACTAACCACCTGGGCCCCGCAATCGCTTTGCGTTTGCGGGGCCTCATGGTGTACGGTTAATAGCCCCGTTCTTTACGAATGGGGTAACAACAGAGGTGTTCAGTTGCCATTTATGGAACGCTGAACCAACAAGTCGAGCGCTCCGTTCGGGTTTTGTGGCCCGGCGGAGCGTCTGTATGTCGGCCCAGTCCGACGTACAGATATGTAGAGGAAGAGGAACAACGTGACGGCCAAAGCGATCGTCGGCGAGAAGGTGGGCATGACCCAGGTCTGGGATGACCAAAACCGGGCAATTCCGGTGACGGTAGTCCGAGTCAGCCCAGCTCGCGTCGTACAAGTAAAGACTCCTGAGAAGGAGGGCTACTCCGCGGTCCAAGTGACGTGGGGAACACGCCGTCTCTCAACAATGACCAAGCCTGAGCTTGGCCACTACGAAAAGGCGGGCGTCACGCCCGGAAAGAAGCTCGTCGAGCTTCGCCTCGATGACGTCACGGGCTACAGCGTGGGTCAAGAGATCCTGGTTGACTCCTTCGAAAAGGGCGAAATGATCGACGCCACTGCCGTCTCGAAGGGCAAAGGCTTTGCTGGTGGCATGAAGCGCCACAACTTCAAGGGTCAAGGCGCGGCGCACGGTAACCACAAGCACCACCGTGCTCCGGGTTCCATTGGCGCCTGCGCGACGCCCGGTCGCGTCTTTAAGGGCACGAAAATGGCCGGTCGCATGGGTGGACAGCAAGTCACCACGACGAACCTCGAAGTGATCTCCGTTGACGTTGAGCGCAGTCTCGTGCTCGTGAAGGGCGCCGTTCCCGGTCCCCGCGGCGGCGTCGTGGTACTGCGCACGTCGGTGAAGAACCCAATGAAGGCCGGAGGCAACCGATGAGTGACGTCTTTACCCTTCGCGGTCCCATCAAAAAGGACCGTCCCGCGTTGGTCGAGCACTCGATCACGCGTAAGTCGCTCCTCGGCGCGCCCCTTGGTAGCGTCGCGCTCGAGCCCGCGTTCTTTGGTGTTACGCCCAACATGGCCGTGATGCATCAAGTCGTCAAGGCGCAACTCGCCGCCAAGCGTTCGGGCACCCAGTCCACCAAGACCCGCAAAGAAGTTCGCGGTGGTGGCAAGAAGCCATTCAACCAAAAGGGCACCGGCGGTGCGCGTCAAGGAACTATTCGCGCCCCCCATTACCCCGGTGGTGGTATTGCCCTTGGACCTAAGCCTCGTAGCTACGAGCAGAAGACGCCGAAGAAGATGATTCGCTTGGCGCTCTACTCAGCCCTCTCGGACCGTGCGTCGATGGAGCGCGTTGTGCTCATTGACAGCTTTGCTGCCTGGAGTGAGCCCAAGACCAAGGACGCGATTACCGCGTTGAACGTGCTGGGCCTCGAGGGCAAGATCCTCGTCGTGCTGAGCCGTGAGGACGACACCGCACTACGTTCGTTCCGCAATCTCTCGAACGTGAAGACGATTGACGCCGGCGAAATTAACGCCTACGACATTCTCAACTGTGACTGGCTGCTCTTCACCGACGCCACGTTGCCCACCAAAAAGGAGCTCAGCTAATGCGCGACGCCATGAGCATTCTGATTCGCCCGGTCGTATCGGAAAAGACCTACAAGTTGATGGACACGGGCACCTACGTCTTTGTCGTGGACCCGCGAGCCACCAAGATTGACGTGCGTAACGCCGTCGAGCAGGCCTTTAACGTCAAGGTCACCAACGTCAACACCCTTAACCGCAAGGGCAAGAACACCCGTAATCGTCGCACCGGTGTCACCGGCTCTAAGCCCGGCACCAAGCGAGCCATCGTCACCTTGCGCCAAGGCGACACGATCAACCTCTTCGAGAACTAAGGACTGCCATGGCTCTACGTCACCGTAAACCAACCAGCCCCGGTCGCCGCTTTCAGACCGTCTCGGACTTCGCCGAGCTCACGACCACCACACCTGAGAAGTCGCTGCTCTCGCCCAAGCCCAAGAGTGGTGGACGCAACAACTACGGCCGCAAGACCTCGCGTCACCGCGGTGGTGGTCACAAGCAGCAGTACCGCATCATTGACTTCAAGCGCAATAAGGATCACATCCCCGCCAAGGTCGCCACCATTGAGTACGACCCCAACCGCACGTGTCGTATTGCGCTGTTGCACTACGCCGACGGTGAGAAGCGCTACATCCTCGCGCCCAACGGCCTCAGCGTGGGCGACTACGTCGAGTCGGGCCCCAAGGCCGACATTCGCACGGGCAACACGCTCCCGATGCGTTTCATCCCCACTGGTTCCACCGTGCACAACGTCGAGCTTCGTCCTGGCGGCGGTGGCAAGATGGCGCGTAGCGCCGGCATGAGCGTGCAGCTCGTCGCAAAAGACGGTGGGTTCGCTACGCTTCGTCTTCCCTCGACCGAAATGCGCCGCGTGCCCATTGACTGTCGCGCGACGCTCGGCATCGTTGGCAACTCCGAGCACGAGCTCATCAAGATCGGTAAGGCCGGCCGTAACCGTTGGAAGGGCATTCGCCCTCAGACGCGCGGTGTGGCCATGAACCCAGTCGACCACCCACTCGGTGGTGGTGAAGGTAAGACTTCGGGTGGACGCCACCCGGTGTCGCCATGGGGTCAGCCCGAAGGTCGTACGCGTCTGCCAAAGACATCAGACGCGCTCATTATTCGTCGCCGCCGTGGACGCGGCGCGCGGAGGTAGGTAGACAATGTCACGCAGCTTAAAAAAGGGTCCCTTCATCGACACCCACCTTTTGAAGAAGGTGGACGCGATGAACGCGGCCAACGAGAAGAAGGTCATCAAGACCTGGAGTCGTCGTTCGACGGTTATCCCCGACATGGTCGGTCACACCTTCGCGGTGCACGACGGTCGTCGTCACGTGCCGGTGTTCGTTAATGAGTCAATGGTTGGACACAAGCTTGGTGAGTTCGCGCCCACGCGCACCTTTAAGTTTCACGCCGGCCAGGAAAAGACGGGAAGGCGCTAATGACCGGTCCTAAGACCAACGAACGCCCCGGCACCCGTGCCACGCTGCGCGGGTTTCCGATGTCGGCGAGCAAGGCTCGCGTGGTGCTCAACATCGTGCGTGGCGAGGACGTCACGACGGCGGCCGAGATTTTGGCCGGCACGAGTCGCGAAGCGGCTGACGTGATTGGCAAAGTGCTCGCTTCGGCCGTTGCGAACGCTGTGAATAACGACGCGATGAACGCCGAAGAGCTCTACGTGTCGGCGGCCTTCGCCGACGAGGGCATCACCATGAAGCGCTTTTCACCTCGCGCGCGTGGTCGTGCGGGCAAGATCTTTAAGCGCTCGACGCACATAACGGTCATTGTCTCACGCATGGACGAAGAGCGTCTTGAACTGCTGCGCAACGCTCGCAGTGCTCAAGCGGTCGCGAGCCGTTCACGACGCGTGCAGTCGTCACGTCGCCGCGCCGATCAAACCGCCAGCTTCAACAAGCGCGAAGCCGCCCACGAGGCGCAGGCCGAACTCGACGCCGCGGCTGAGACTGAGGCCACGCTCGAGGCGACCGAGAACGAACTCTCCGAGAGCGACGTCAACGAAGTCGTTGCGATCGAAGACGCCGGTACGACGCCGATCAGCGACTACGACGACGAGACGCCAGACCCCGACGTCGTTGAGGCCGACGAGGCCGAGGCCGAAACAGAGAACGAAGAGACGGTGTCAGAAGACACCACGGAGGAGACCAACTAATGGGTCAGAAGGTAAACCCCTACGGTTTCCGTCTCGGTATTACGACGGACTGGAAGTCACGCTGGTTTAAAGAGCGCGGCTACAAAGACCTCGTCATCGAGGACTGGAAGATTCGCGACTATCTCACCAAGCAGCTCGAGAGCGCCGCGGTGAGTCGTATTGAAATTGAGCGCAACTCCGACCGCATCCGCGTCGACATTCACACGGCACGTCCGGGCATTGTCATTGGTCGCCGTGGCGCCGAGGCCGAGCGCTTGAAGAAGGACCTCGAGAAGATCACGGGTCAGAAGAACAAGATCTCATTGAACATCCAAGAGATCAAGCAGCCCGAACTCGACGCCGCGTTGATTGCCCAGGGCATCTGTGACCAGTTGCTTCGTCGCGTCGCGTTCCGCCGCGCAATGAAGCGTGGCATTCAGACCGTCCAAAAAGCCGGCGCACTGGGCGTGAAGATTCAAGCCTCGGGTCGTCTCGGTGGCGCGGAAATGTCACGTCGCGAGCAGTACCGTGAGGGCCGCGTGCCTTTGCACACGCTTCGTGCCGACATTGACTACGGATTCCGCGAGGCGCGTACCTCTACTGGTCGCGTCGGTGTCAAGGTCTGGATCTACAAGGGTGACATTCTGCCCTACCAGTTGACGAACGACGAAAAGATTGTCCGCGAGGCCGCCATGGCCGCGGGCGACGCGATGCCCGTGGGCTCTTCGTCCGCCGCGCCCAAGGGCGTTGTGCGTGCGGGAGGCGGACGTCGTCGCGTGGACGCCGAACCAGCAGCTGAGGACGTCGTCGTTGAAGAGATGCAGGGTCACGTGTCCGACAAGGTCGCGGAGGCCGCCGTGCACGAGACGACCAACGAAATCTTGGACGACGTCAGCGACGACGCGTTGAGTGACGCGCCCGTCGCCGACCTGCTCGCCTCAACCCCTGAGGTTGAAGCGCGGCTCGCCGTCGAAGAAGAGATTGAGCGTCGCACCGCTTCAGAGCACACTGACACTCCTCACTTTCGAAAGGACGCGGAGTAACCATGTTGATGCCCCGCAAAGTTAAGTACCGCAAGCAGCAGCGCGGTCGTCGAGCCGGAATGGCTAAGGGCGGCGTTGACCTGAACTTTGGTGACTTTGGTATTCAGGCACTCGAGCGTGGCTGGCTCACCGCCCGCCAGATTGAGGCCGCCCGTATTGCCATGACCCGTCACGTCAAGCGTGGTGGCAAGGTCTGGATACGCGTGTTCCCCGACAAGCCGGTTACCCAAAAGCCCGCAGAAACGCGCATGGGTTCTGGTAAGGGCAATCCTGAGTTCTGGGTTGCTGTGGTGAAGCCCGGACGCATGTTGTTCGAACTCGGTGGCGTTGACGAGACGTTGGCTCGCGCCGCTATGGAGCGCGCCATTCAAAAACTGCCTATCAAGGCCAAGTTCGTTGTGCGACCTGGTACGCACGGCGCCCCGGAGGTGACGATCTAATGGCTAAGACCAAAGAACACGTAGACGAACTACGCAACCTCGGTGACAGTGAACTCCTAAGCCGCTTGGGCGAAGCTCGTCGTGAGCTCTTCAACCTGCGCTTTCAGCTCGCCACCGGACAACTCGACAACTCGGCACGACTCGGTGCGGTGCGCAAAGACATCGCTCGGCTCTCGACGTTCCTGCGTCAACGTGAAATCGTTGCTGCCGATGCTCTAGAAGAAGGCGGTAAGTCATGAGTGACGAAACCAACGAAGTAACGAACGACGTCCTAGCCGTTGAGCCGACTGAGATCGTCACCGACGTGCTGGCCGTGGAGCCAACTGACGTCGAGACCGACGTGCTGGCCGATGCGCCAAGCGCCGTCGAGACCGACGTCGTGGCCACGACGCCCAGCGCGCTCGAGACTGACGTTCTCCACGTGGGCGCGACTGACGAGACCGACGCTTCACGCACCAACCCACGCAAGACTCGTGAGGGCGTGGTGATCTCGGACAAGATGAATTCGACGCTGGTCGTCGCGGTGCACGAACGCGTGCGCCACCCGCGCTACGACAAGACCGTGCAGCGCACGAAGAAGCTCTACGTGCACGACGAAAAGAACGAAGCGAAGATCGGCGACAAGGTACGCGTCCAAGAGACCCGTCCTCTGTCCAAGCTCAAGCGCTGGCGCCTGACCGAGATCGTGGAGCGTGCTCGATGATTCAACAAGAGTCCCGCCTCAAGGTCGCCGATAACAGCGGTGCGAAGGAAGTCCTTTGCATTCGCGTGCTCGGTGGATCGCGTCGTCGATACGCCTCGATTGGTGACGTCTTCATCGCTACGGTGAAGGACGCCATTCCGGGCGCCGCGGTGAAGAAGGGTGACGTGGTTCGCTGCGTCGTCGTTCGCACCGCCAAAGAGAAGCGTCGTCCCGACGGTTCCTACATCAGGTTTGACGAGAACGCCGCGGTGTTGATCAACGATCAACTCCAGCCCCGTGGCACGCGCATCTTTGGACCAGTTGGTCGCGAACTGCGCGACAAAAAGTTCATGCGCATCATTTCACTCGCGCCGGAGGTGTTGTAATGAAAATTCATAAGGGTGACGACGTGCTGGTCCTCTCGGGCAAGTTCCGTGGATCACGCGCCCAAGTCGAAGAAGCGTTGCCGAGCGTCAACAAGGTCATCTTGGACGGTGTGAACATCGCCAAGCGTGCCACCAAACAGAGCGGCGCGACCATGCAGGCCGGCATCATCGACAAGTTGATGCCACTGCACGCCTCCAACGTGGCGGTCTGGTGCCCCAAGCACAAAGGCCCCGCGAAGATTGGCTACAAGATCGTTGACGACGCGAAGCAACGCGTCTGTCGTAAGTGTGGAGAGGTTCTATGACAACGACGACTCGTCCACGTCTAAAGGTCCGCTACGACCAAGAGATCCGAGTGGCTCTCAAGGAAGAGTTGGGCCTGGACAACATTATGCAAGTACCGCGTCTCGAGAAGATTGTTCTCAACTCGGGCGTCGGTCGAGCCACCCAACAGGCCTCGTTGCTCGAGGGCGCTCAGCGCGACCTCGAACTCATAACGGGCCAAAAGCCAGTCGTGACGCGCGCGAAGAAGTCGATCGCGAGCTTTAAGTTGCGTGAGGAACAGCCCATCGGCGTCAAGGTCACCCTTCGAGGAGATCGCGCCTGGGAGTTCTTTGACCGATTGATTAGCCTCGCGATTCCTCGTATTCGCGACTTCCGTGGTCTGTCACCAAAGTCCTTCGACGGACACGGCAACTACACCTTTGGTGTAAACGACCAGTTGATCTTCCCCGAGATTGACTACGACAAGATCGACGCGCCCCGTGGTTTTGACATCACCATTGTCACCTCGGCCGCGACCGATGAGCAGGGTCGCGCGTTTCTGCGCGCCTACGGCTTCCCCTTCAAACAGGAGAATCTCTAAGCATGGCAAAAAAAGCTCTTCGCATTAAGCAAAAGCAGACCCCGAAGTTCTCGACGCGCGCGTACACGCGCTGCGAGCGTTGTGGACGTCCGCGTTCGGTGTATCGCAAGTTCGGCCTG
>Ga0207933_1002660_pt1 | contig 11267 bp, 14 predicted proteins | sample NGESurdeep092012_4_FD_184488 | JGI IMG/M metagenome (GOLD analysis project Ga0207933, IMG submission 184488) | Arctic peat soil microbial communities from Barrow, Alaska - NGEE Surface sample F53-3 deep-092012 (SPAdes) | ecosystem: Environmental > Terrestrial > Soil > Wetlands > Peat ... | reverse complement strand
AGGGCGAGGTGTAGGCCTCGCGAAGCGGGACGTGCCTATTCCTGCTGACCTCGCCAGCAATCACCGACGCTATTGAGCGGTGACACTCCCGAGGTGGATCCCCAAGGAAGTATCGCGGTTGTCGGGCATTTTGCGGACTGACCGGGTATAGAGCGCGTGATGACGTTGCGAACATTGACGAAAAATCCAGATCGCGCCTCTTGGAGGGTCCGGCAGATTGTCCTCTGCGAGCGCTCTGATACCTCCACGGAAGGGTGACAACTTGTGCAGCGTGCTGAGCTCCCCAACCAGGTCTGGGTCAACCTTTCCCTTACCGCCGGCATATTTCTTCTCGGCGACGGGCTCTTTGAGGGTGGAACCCTCAAAACTGCTTCGACGTTGCATTTGCTGATTCTGGACGCGATAGGCGCGGCATTGATTGCTTTCGCGATCTATCGATTCCTCAGGGTGCGGAGGCGCAGCAGCGGTTTATGAGTACAACTCGGGATTGGCTCGGGGTATCGGGGAATCGCCGGACCGAGTTACTCTGCCGGTGATACGTGGCTCCTTAGCTAGCGGAAGAAAGAACTCATTGAGATGCCACGCACATGTTCCTTGCCCAGCTCATCCAGGGGCCGATTGGGCCGTTCGGTCGACTCGGCTCGCGAAACATCAACTTCGTGTAGACGAGTGGACTGCCAGGCGCACACCTACCGAGGTTGGATGCCCGAACCTCGATCTTTCCGGGTCGGGAGTAGTAGCCCCCTTGGGCTTGAAGATCGGGTTCAGACCGTAGCCAAAAGCCACCGGACCTCCCCAACTCGTCCAGTGAATCTGACTGATTGAACCGCTCGGATCGCCACCGTTGAAAATGATCGGGGGTGCTGCCTGGCCCCATCCGGCGCCGAATGCTGCGTCGCACTTGCTAGAACCGAGAAGGACCTCGGGCAGCTGTGGACGGCACGCACCCGGTCCCTCCGGGGAGTGTTGAGCCAGTACCCGTTCCGCAACCGGCTGACGAACGTGCGTAGCGACACGCTCATCCGCGAGCACTTCTGCGAGATCCTGCTTCGCCTGCTCCCCGGTGGGGTCGTCTGTGATGCGAGGCGAACGGACCGGTCGTTTCGCTGCGAGGGTCACCGCGAGTTGGGGGCGGCCTGTTTCCAGGCCTGGTAGGCGTCTGGCAGACACGTGCCGCACGGGCGGTAGCCGGCTACTTCGGCGTCAGCGATGGTGGCGAAGAACACCCGGTGGGTGATGTAGCCGCCGCGGGCGATGGCTCGGAGCGCGGCAGTCGAGCCGTCCGTAGATCTTCGAGCGGCGATGTCCGGCGAGGACGCCCTTGGTATCGCTCATGTTCGGGCGGCCGTCCGGTCCGAGCAGCCGGTATCGCTTCTCGCCAGGGGTTGGTGCGTCGACGGCAGACGGACTGGCGGGGAGCCGGTCTCTGGACATGGGTCAGGTGGCGTCGTGGAAGAGGAGGCCGAGAGTATTGCGCTGGCCAGTGCGGACAACCGAGACGCCGTGGCGGACCGGCGAGGCCGACCAGCCCCGGGCGCTGCGGACCGGCCGATCACGGGTGGTGAACACCAGGCCTTGGCAGTGGGGGACGGTGATTGCGGTGGCCCGGGACTGGGCTCGCGGGTGCTGCTCGACAAGGACGAACTCACCACCGGTGTGATCGACGTCGGGTCGCGTGAGGTTGACGACCACTTGCAGGGGGAACACCATCTCGCCGTACAGGTCGCGGTGGAGGGCGTTCCAGTCCCCCGGCCCGTATCGCAACAGGAGAGGCGTCGGCTTAGTCTGCCCGGCACCATGGCAGCTCGCCAGCCACTCGTCCAGGCTCTCGGGCCAGGGCGTGGGCCGCCCGAGCTTGGTGTACCAATCGCGAGCGATGGGCAAAAGGCGAGGATATAGAGCGTGGCGCAACTCGTCCACCGCGTCGGGGAGCGGGTTTGCCAGGTAGCGGTACTCGCCCTCGCCGAAGCGGTGCCGGCCCATGATCACGGTCGAACGGAATGCCTCGTCGTGCTCGTAGAGCGCGACGAGGTCGTTGGCCTGGCTGGCGGTAAGGAGCTGTGGGGTGAGGGCGCAGCCGGTCTCGTTCAGGCCGACCGTGATGGTGTCCCAGTCGGCGGATTCCACGCGTCGCTGATACACCGAGCGAATGGAGTCGTTCATGCAGCTTCCAGGTCGAGCAGCCGGCGTTTCGCGTCCGCGCCGCCAACGTACTCGCCCGTCCCGCCGTCGGAGCGGACGACCCGGTGGCAGGGGATAACGAGTGGGAGCGGGTTGGTCGCGCAGGCGCTACCCACCGCCCGGACTGCCTTGGGGTTGTTCACCGCGGCGGCGACCGAGGCGTAGCTTGCGGTCTGGCCGTAGTCGATGGCGGGCAAGTAGGTCAGCACCTGACGGCGGAACCCCGACGCCAGGGCCAAGTCGACGGGCAAGTCGAAGTGTCGGCGCTGGTGGGCGAAGTATTCGTCAAGTTGACGAGCGGCGGTGTCGAGGCGGCGAGGAGCAGCCAAGATACGAGGGCTGACTTTGGCGGCCAGGGTCTCGAGCACCCGGTCCAGGCCCTCGCGCTCGTAGGCCACCCGGACCAGTCCAGCCCGGGTGGCGGCTATCAGCAGAGTGCCGACGGCGGTGTCGAGCATGCGATAGGCCACGTCGAGGAGTCCGGCTTCTTCGGCACGATCGGTCAGACGGGCCCGAAGTTCGGCCAGTTCGGCGGCCGTCGGCGCCCCCGTCGAAGCTAGGAGGCGGACGATGTCCTTGTCGTGATTCGGGACGGTCATGAGGTCATTCCTTTGATCTTGCGGAGAGCGGCAACGCCATCGGCAGCGGCCCGGCGGGCGGCGGCTTCGGTACCGCCGACGATGGCGGCGACCTCGACGTAGGGGAGCCCGGCCAGGTAGTGGTAGACGACGGCGAAGCGCTGTTTGTCGGGCAGGTTCGCCACCGATCCGGCCAGGTCGAGGTCGCGCCGGTCGGCGCGCTCGGTACTGGCTCGGGTGGGGAGTTCTGCCATCGGTATGGCTTGGCGACCCGCTCGGCGCAAAATGTCGATGGCCTTGCGGTGGGCGATCGTGACCAGCCAGGCCTCGATATTCGCGTCCGCCGGCAGCTTGGGGTAAGCCTGCAGGGCGGAGAGGAACGTGATGGACCAGGCGTCATCGGCGTCGACGGCGCCGAGTACCGCCCGGCAGACCCGCAGGACGGTCGGGCCGTAGTCGGAGAGCACCTCCTCGAACGGCTGTTTGGCGTTCACGTTGTGTAGACGCTACGGCGAGCAGAAACGTGAGACGGCCTTCTGGCGCCGGTCAGAGCAACCGGCCCGGGTGACCGACGATGCGCTGCTCTAGATCGAGCAGGTATCGCTTACGATCCAGACCTCCGGCGTAGCGGTCAGCCCGCCGTCGGCGCCCACGACACGATGGCAAGGCACCACGACACAGAGCAGATTGCGGGCCACCGCCGCACCAACTTCTTTGGCCGTCGTGTCGTCGTCCAGTTCCCGAGCAAGCCGTCCGTAGGTGGTCGTCTCACCATATGGAATGCGGCTTACCAGATCCCAAACTCTCTGCCGCTGGTCGGTGCCCTGTGTTACGTGGGACAGGGCGAAGTGGCGCCGCGAACCGGCGAAGTATTCGCCGAGCTGGGTCTCGAACTCCACGAACCCGTCGTCGGATGCGATGCCAATGGACGATTGTTCCGGTGCCGGGCGGTGGCGGGAGAAGTACAAGCCCACCAGGTCTTCGGCCTTTCTCACCAGGGTCAGGTCCCCCAGTGGTGACGTCACGATCGTGTGTGACGGCGACCCCAGGTGCAACCACGGTTCTTTCACCAACATCGTCGTCGGTCTCCTTCGCTCTCGTCTCTCTGCATTGGAGACGCCCGGGGCCATATGGTTCGTGAGGTCCGCGGGCGGACGGTGACGCGGACTCACGCCGATCCCGTCGCTCGCGTCTACACCGCATGGCCCACCCCACCGAACCCTCTTGGTCCGGCATACCTGCGTCTCACGGAGAGTGGACGTTCGCCGACTCCGTTTTTTGAGGAGACGTTTCGCTTGTTTGGCGATCATGCCGCTGGTTGGGTACACGCCGGTGGCTATCACGGCGGTAGCAGTCGCGGTGCCAGCGACTGGCGCCATCGCTCGTTACCCTGTGTACGCCCGATTGCTCGGGAGCGACCTCGCCGAGGCCACCGAGGTACGTGCCGCTATCGCCGACGTCCAAGGGTGGCTTCGCAACGGCGAACCGCGTCGGGCGGTGGTACCGGCTAGCTCGGCAACCCCAGTCCGCTGGGAGTGACAAACCTCACGTTTACGCCGCCGCATGCGTCTACAGCCGAGTCGTCCATAACGGGCAACAGAAGCGAGGCGTACACGTGAACGTCATCATCAAGTGCGACCTGCGCTCGGTCCCGAGCGCCGTTCTAGGCCCGTCCAACAACAATCCAATGATCCGCAGGGTGCGGCCGCTGACAACCTATTACCTAGGTCGTCCCGCGCAAATGTGGGTCGACGCGCTCGCTCGACGGCGCCCGCCGCCGCGGCTAGCTGCGGTGCCTGTTGAGGTTGAGACGACCGATGGGTGGGCCGCTGAAGGCGATGAGGTTGCAGGGTGAGGCGCCATCGGGCAAGCACGTGGGCTCGCCGCCCGTCTGGGGTCCAGCCGCGGGCGTAGGCCAATAGCCGCGGTAGTGCTCGTCGACGAAGGAGCGTCCGCGAACTCTAAAACTTGGAGGCCTGTCCGATCCAAGCGAGCAGTGCCTCGCTGCAGAGCGCGTGATCGCCAACGGTAGCTGGGCCGTGCACCGTGACACACAGCCTGGATCACTCGTACTGGCCGGGGCGGGCGTCGGCGGAGACATTGGAGACCAGCGTCGCGGCGGACGATCCCGCCGCGACGCTGGTCTCCGTGTGTGGACCTCTCGGAAAAGATGCCGAGTGGATCAGGCGGGGATGATGCCGAGCTGCTTGAGGACGGTCACCCCGTCGTCCAAGCCCAGCTCCTCGGTGATCAGCCCGTTCTCGACCTTGAGGACGGTCGTTCCAGTGAAATGCATTTTCTTGCCGGTGTTGGCCGGGAGCAACCCGACTGGCAGGTCGTCGAAGGCAGGCCCGGTGTGCGAGCCGCCACCCTCCCACTGTCCCACCACGTAGTCGCCCTCACCCAGTAGCTCGGCCGTTCCCCAGAAGTTCAGGTCCGGGAAGGACTCCCTGAACTTCGTGGCGAAAGCTCGGACCTCATCCCGTCCTCGGCAGGGGGCTTGCATTGAGTATTCGAAGCGGATGTCCAGGTCAGCCAGCTCGTCGATCACGTCCGGGTTGAACTCCTCGCCCCAGAATTCCGTGAACCAGCGGCCTACAACTTCCTTGTTCTCCTCAACTGACACGATTTGTTCCTCTCGACTCACTGGCGGCCCCGTGCGGGCCACCAGCACGAAGACGACGGGACGCGCCAGAACGTGAGGTGCTGCGGGACTGTTGGTGGATTGCCGCCTAGAGATACTGCCATTAGCCTGGGCATTTGTAGTGCACTCGGAGGAATTCGAATCCCCGCCTTCTGACCCGGAGTCCTAGCCAGAGCGTATTTCGGATCGACCCCCGTCCATAAGAGCAGCTCAAAGCCAACGGCTCGTCGAAGGGCACCTTCAAGAGCACAGAGCCCGAGGGTGGCAAGATGCTGCCGTTTTCCGGATCCTGGAATTGTCACGGAGTATTCAATAAGAACGGTTCATAGTGTCCGGAGCTGAGTGAGCCTCAGCAGTATCCGTCCGGCCTCGGATCGTCAGCGGAGGTCATTGCGGGGGAGGAGGGGTACTGCTACACGCCGACCTCTGCTCCACCTGCGCAGGCACCCAATCAAACCGAAAAGCTTGAACGCGGAGGTGAACTCTCGATCCGGCTGATACTCCGCCAGACGATGGGGTAGTCCGCAATGGTCGGGCAAATGCTGCGTGGTCGCGTCACGGCAGCATCGCGACAGACCAACTGAAGCCAAGGGATTGAGGAAGCGAGCTACGGCAGGGGAGCGCGAGGCGTCTTTCTTTCACCGCCGAGTCAAGATCTTGCATGGTTGAACTTGTTGCTCGAACGACGACAGGTTCTCGGTCTGAGCCCCGATGAGCTGCGATCCTCGATACTGACCTACAGCGCGTTCAACGAAGACTCTGAACTGGACGTGTTGAATGACCAAACCCGAGCATTCCCTCGACCCGACGCAGCGCAGGCAACTCAACGCCACCTGGGATACCGCTTTGGCCTGGAAGCTTGCCGAAGCGGTCAATGAGGCCGACACCGAGGGAAATCACGACGCGGCGACGTCCTTCGTGCTCGCTCGCCGTTACGCCGACCTGCGAGCTGCCGATCGTCGTACTGGTCAAGAAGGCATGTCGCCCCCAAGCAGCGGTTACCGAATGATCACCGCTGCTGGCAATGTCTTACGGGTTAATCGAAGGCGCGGCACAGAGTTCGATAATCAACCAGGAGATCGTCGCGAAGGCGATTGTTTTCCTTTCAGACCCTGCCTACACCGGCCCGAGCGAAGAATTCATGATCGCGCTCAACCACCTTCGTCACGGAATACCGAAGACGCAATCACATGGGCCGAAAAGGCGCTCGAGAGCATCATGAAGGCCATCTTGCGATCGACGCAGATGGCACCAAGTCGACCGATGCGGCGAAGCAACTGATTGCCGTAGTGCTTCCCAATAACGTCATTCCGGCCGCACTCCAGACCCAGTTCAGTTCGTTTGCTCAGCTCCTGGAGTCGGGTGCGCCAACGGTTCGGAACAAGTTCGGAGAACACGGACAGGCAAGCTTGATTGTCAGACGCTGGCGTACTCTTGGAACTAGACGCCGATGTCGCTGGGCACTCGTCATCGCGAGTCACTGGCACCGTCGATCGCCATGCCGTGACGCCTACCATTTCCGCCCACGCCTCAGCGATGGATCGAATATTGCGTGCTCGCGGACCTGCCGAACGACGAATCACCCAGCACCGCAGCTCAACTAACGCGTTTCTGTTCCTCGTCCGCGGTCTCGATTGCTCTGAGTTGGGGTTTTGCAAGCCCTAGGGTGGATCCTCGCCATCCTCGGTGGCGGAGCGTTTCGCTCCCTGGAGGCGCTACGAGCTAAAACGTGTCGCACTTCGGTCGTTAGCAAGAGTGCGAGCGTCCACCTCGACTCGCGAGTTGCCACCCGGGATCCCGGTAGCTTCTGCCAACATTGGCCGGAGGCGAGTTAGCCGGGCATCAATGTCTCATTCCCGCAAAATCGCGGAAACCTCAGCCACCCCGATGCCGCATGGCTCCAACGCGATCGCTCCGTGGACCTCGAACCGTCGGCTTCGGATGTGGTTCGCCGGCGCGTTGGCACTTTTGGTTTTCGGCACGGCAGGTGCTGCGTTCGCCGCGAACGCGGTGGCGAGCGCCAATGCCAATCAATCACGCGCGGCGTTCAAGACCGCCTCGGCTGAGATCGCGTCGACGTTGCAGTTGGCGATCGCGCGCGAAGACGATCTCATCTTGAGTGGGGCTGCCTACCTCGCCGCTAACCCGACGGGGTCCGAAGCGCAGTTCGTACAGTGGTCCCACTCGGTCGAGGCGATGAAGCGCTTTCCCGAACTCAACGACTTCGGCAATGCGGTGATCGTGCCCGCGTCGGACTTAGCGACCTTCGCCGCCTGGGCGCGGGTCCACCCGTCTGCGCCGCTCGGCCCGAACGGAACATTCGACGTTGATCCTCCCGGACCACGTGCGTACTACTGCTTCGGCACTGTGGACAATGCCCGAAGCGCTCAAGTCGACGCTCCGGCGGCACAGGACTTCTGTGCAACGGGGCTGGGAACATCGCTCCTCGCCGCTCGAGACTCCGGCAAGGGCTCCTACGTGCCATTCACGGTCGGGACCGTTCTACAGCTCGGAGTGTCGACCCCGTATTACCGCGGCGGCGGTGTGCCGTCGACCATAAGGGCACGCCGAGCCGCATTTCTGGGCTGGTTCGGGTTGTCGATCGTTCCCGAGGTCGTCTTGGACCGCGCCTTGCAAGGCCACCCGGCTTTTTCGGCGTCTATGACCTATCAAGCAGGCCCTTCTCACGCGGCCTTCAGAGCGGGGAAGGCGTCTGTCGGTTCCCAGCTTTTCACGATCAACTTGCACAACGGTTGGACGATCACAACGTCCAGCGCGGTGGCAGCGGGTGATGTGCTCACCTACGGTCCCGCACTCGCCCTGTTGATCGCGGGCATCGCCTTGAGCACACTGCTCGCCGCCCTGGTGCTCATCTTGGCGACCGGTCGCGCACGCGCACTCCGGCTCGTCGGCGAAAAGACGGGTGAACTCCGTCATCAGTCTCTGCACGACCCACTCACAGGCCTGCCGAACCGGGCGCTGATCGCAGATCGCATCGAGCAGCTCTTGGCGCGGAACCGTCGCAATGGCTCGTCGGGTGCGGCGTTGTACGTGGACCTCGACGAGTTCAAGAACATCAACGACACCCTCGGCCACGGGGCAGGGGATCGGCTCTTACAAGCGGTGGCGGCGCGTTTGACGATCAGTCTGCGAGAGGCGGACACGATCGGACGGATGGGTGGCGATGAGTTCGTGGTCCTCATTGACGGCGTTTCCCAGGTAAATGCTCCGGAACTGTGTGCAGAACGGATACTCGAAGTCATGCGTCAGCCATTCGAGCTCGAAGAGACGGCAACCCCGATTGTGGTGACGGCAACTGTCGGCATTGCCGTCGGCGATCGGGAGGTTCCCGGAGAGTTATTGCGTGATGCCGATGTGGCGCTGTACCAAGCAAAAGCGGCTGGTAAGAACTGTTCTGCCGTCTTCCGTCCCGAGATGGATACGAAGATCCAGCGTCGTTTCGTACTCGACTTCGACCTCCGTGCCGCGCTCGCCGATGGGCAGTTCCGGCTCGTCTACCAGCCGATCTACAACCTCGATGACCTCACGCTGGTCGGCGTCGAAGCCCTCATCCGGTGGCAACACCCGACGTTGGGTGAGATTCAACCGAATGAGTTCATCCCACTCCTCGAGTCGAGCGGCCAGATTGTAGAAGTCGGGCAATGGGTGCTGACCGAGGCCTGCACGCAGATGGCGACCTGGCGTCGGCGCGGGAGTGACCTTGTCGTCTCCGTCAACGTTTCTGGGCGAAAGCTCGACCGGGACATCATCATCGAGCACGTTCGGGAGGCGCTCGAGACGAGTGGTCTTGGTCCGGAGTACTTGACCATCGAAGTAACCGAAACTGCGCTTATGCGCAACGTCGACTTGACGGCGCGACGGTTGCGAGACCTGAAAGACCTCGGTGTCCAGATCGCCATCGACGATTTCGGCACCGGCTACTCGAGCCTCGCCTATCTCCAACGTTTCCCGGTCGATTGTCTCAAGATCGATCGGACCTTTACCGAGGCCATCGCTCGATCGACTGAATCCGACGCCCTTATTCACACCCTTGTCCAATTGGGCAAGGACCTCGGACTCAAGACGCTGGCCGAAGGCGTCGAGACCATCGAACAAGTCGACCATCTCCGCCTTGAGAATGTTCGCGAAGTGCAGGGCTTTCTCTTCGCGAAGCCTCTCGATCCCGAGTCCCTCGAGAACCAACTGCTCGAACCGGGACGAGTGGCTGAGACACCAGACGTAGCGCCGATGTCGCCTTCCTAGTCTCTGCCGCATCTAACGACGAACATGAATGGGTCGGACAATTCGCCAAACGCGAAACAACCCGCTGCTTAGCGGCTTCGTCTCGCCCTGAGGGCTTATTGAAGCCCCATGCACTGGTTCCTGGCGATCTCAAGTGGTGGGCGTTCTGTTCGTTTTAATCACTACCTTTACTGGCGAGGCGGCCGCCCCGCTGGGGGCGCAGCAACTGCCAGCGCCAGCGCCGATGATCGGCGGCCCGCGATGGGCGCTGTCTTCCTAGCGGAAGAGATCGACGCGGTGCTCGCCGAGGCGGTACCCGATACAGTGGCGTTCGCGCGACTAATCGCGAAGGTCATGACCTTCGCGATTCAACGAAGGTCATGACCTTCGTTGCCGACGAACTCGAAGCGGCGGTCTCCTCGTCCCGGACCTCGGCGGCGAACGACCCGGTTGAGGCGCCAGCACTTGCCGCGCCCGACAAGCCGGCGCCTTCGGCTACCGAGATGGAAGAGGCGCCGGCTTCGGTGGCGGTGATTGTCAACGCTTCGATTGGAGGTATGCCGTCCGCGAGAGGTGTGGAGAGCGACGCCGCATGCTGGTGACCGTGGCATTCAAAGGGTTTGTAGTCCTACCCAGGCCATCTTTCCGATCAGGCCCTGTCCATTCGTGCAGTTCAGGTCCTGTGCCTGATCTAGCTAGTAGTCGTTGGTCCAGCTGGTAACCGCAACTTCAGTAGCAACTCATTAGCAAGAATCTGCGCAGGGATTGCACCAATCTTGGTGATCAGTCGCACCCGAGAAGGCCGTCCGCGAGTAGGCAGAGACATTTTCGCCCTATCCCGGAACGGGTGTGTCCTCAAGCGGTCAACGCAACGGCGTTGGCGAATGCCTGAGATGGTGTCATCAATCCGAGCATCGCGCCGGTTGTTGAGGCTTGCAGCGAAGCGAGCGAGGTCCTCGGCGCTGTGCACCGAGAGGTCCGAGCCCTTCGGCATGTATTGACCGAAGCAGCCCGACGGTGTTGTCGTTCGACCCCCGTTGCCAGGGAGGCTGTGCGGATCGCAGAAGTAGACCGGAACGCCCGTCGCGACGGTGAACTCTTTGTGCCGCGCCATCTCTGTTCCTTGGTCCCAGGTGATGCTGCAGACGAGTTCGGCCGGCAACTGCTCGATGGCACTTCGCATCGTCTGCTTCACGTCCTGGGGAAGCTCACCCGTCGGGGAGGTGGAGCAGCAACACGAATCGGGTGGTTCGCCTGACGAGGGTCCCGACGGCGGACTTGTTGCTCTTGCCGATAATGAGGTCGCCCTCCCAGTGGCCAGGCACCGTCCGGTCCTTCGCCTCGGCCGGGCGCTCAGAGATCATCACCATGTCCTTGATCCGCCCACCGGCGGCGGTACGTCCGCGTGGACGGCGCTGCGCTCTGCCCGTCCGCAGGCACCGGGAGAGCTCTCGACGCAGCTCACCGCGTCCTTGCACAAACAGCGACTGGTAGATCGTCTCGTGGCTCACGTGCATCGTCGGGTCGTCTGGGAACTCGACCCGCAGCCGTCGGGCGATCTCCTCTGGCGACCACCACTCCTCGAGCCACGAGGACACCTGGGAGCAGAGGGGTCCCTCGGC
>Ga0207933_1002659_pt1 | contig 11268 bp, 8 predicted proteins | sample NGESurdeep092012_4_FD_184488 | JGI IMG/M metagenome (GOLD analysis project Ga0207933, IMG submission 184488) | Arctic peat soil microbial communities from Barrow, Alaska - NGEE Surface sample F53-3 deep-092012 (SPAdes) | ecosystem: Environmental > Terrestrial > Soil > Wetlands > Peat ... | reverse complement strand
GAGCGGGTACGGACTGACCTCGCGCATCTCGCCGGTGTGGCGATTCAGCCGAGTCAGGAATCCGCCGTTGTTGCTCCCCGCAAAGTAGATGTCGGGGTTGAGGGGATCGGGCGCGATGTAACCAGGCTCGGCGCCGCCCGCATTGTACGTCGCGTTCGACGCTCCGCCGCGTCCGAATCCACCACCACCAGCCGCGTTCGCGGTGCTGGAAACACAGATCGTGGACGCATCCTGTTGAGCACCGCAGAGATCGTACGGATATCCCGCTGTTGCCGCGACGTGATAAAGCTGCGCCGTGGAGTAATTCTCGTCCGTCCACTTCTTTCCGCCATCGGTGGATACAGCAGCACCGCCGTCGTTACCCACCACCATGTGCTTCCCGTTATCCGGATCGATCCACAGATCGTGGAAGTCGCCATGCGTCCCGCGGAGCGTTGTGAGCTTCTTGCCGCCATCGGTTGACTTGAAGAGACTCGTGTTCTGCATGTAGATCAGGCTGTCATCCGCAGGGTTTGCATAGACGTGCGTGTAGTAGAACGCGCGCTGCTTGATGTCGTGGCTTTCGTTCACAAGTTTCCACGTTGCGCCAGCGTCATCCGAGCTGTACAGGCCACCTTTCGCGTTCTCCACCAGCGCATACACACGGTTGTCATTCGCCGGCGAAACGGCGATTCCGATCTTGCCGTCGATTCCCTCGGGTAGTCCCTTGTTCCGCGTGATCTCGGTCCATGTGGTTCCACCGTCGGTGGATTTGAACAGTCCGCTTCCTGCGCCGCCAGACGACGCTGTGTACTCCTTTCTGAACGCCTGCCACATGGCAGCGTAGATCACTTGCGGATTCTTGTGATCGATTTCTACATCGATTGCGCCAGTGCTGTCGTTGCGGAACAGCACCTTCGTCCAGTTGACGCCGCCGTCAGTGCTCCTGTACACACCGCGATCTTTGCTCGACACCGCATATTTGCCGAACACCGCAGCGAACATAATTTTGGGATTGGTAGGATCGATGCGCACCTTGCAGATCGCATCGGTGTTCTCGAACCCCACATGCGTCCACGTTTTACCGGCGTCGGTGGATCGATACATACCGTCGCCCGGCATGATGTCGCCGCGGATCTCGCATTCGCCGGTTCCTATGATCACCTGGTTCGGATCGGTCTCCGACACCGCAACGGCGCCGATGGACGCGCTCTTGATCTGCCCATCGGTTACCGGCGCCCAGTGCTCGCCCCCATCGGTGGTTTTCCAGAGCCCGCCACCAGTGGCGCCAAAGTACGCAACCTTTGGCTGCCCCCGAACGCCGGATACGGCGATCGAGCGGCCGCCGCGCTCAGGCCCAAGGTTCCGCCACTTGAAGCCGTGCAGCAGCACGCTGTCGACGGGTGCCGGGATAGCAGTCTGGATGGATTGTCCGACCGCCGTATACCGGGTCAGGGCGGCCACGGACAGAATCAGGGCGCCGGGCACGAGTGCCGCGGCGATGAAGCGGGGAAAGCGAGACATTCAGTGCGGTCCTTTTACGGTGGAAAATGCGATCGGTGAGTTATGGCGCCAGCAGGGGAAATTGTCCAGTGCGGAAGCGGATCAAAGTTGGGTCGCTCCCGGTTCAGGGAACCTCATAGACAGGTGGACTGATTGGAATTGGAGATCTCGTGCAGCTGTGTCATGGCAAGGCCGACCTGGGCTCACGAGCAAGCTCCATCGCGCACTCTTTGGTTCGCGCAAGGACTCGAGTCCTCAATTTCTCTACGCTCTCCGAATTCAAACCTGCCTCGATTGAGTTACCGGCTACTCGATCGACGATGGCCGGCAGTCGTTCCAGAACCACAGCAACATTTTGCAGAACGTCCTTGCCTGGAAGGCCGGTTGATTCTGCAAGCGTTTCCCAGCTCGATCGGGTGACGCGCTTGACCAGATACCTGCCTCCAATCTTCATCGCCAGCTTCACCTCGTGTAGCGCGCTGTCGGCGTAAGGCAGATAACTGAGAATGTCGTAGAAAGGCGCGAGCCTGACGCCGCCTCGTGGCCCGAGCAACAGCGCATAGTTCTTGGCGTGCGCGTCCGTGGCAGCAATCACCCAGTTGAGCGCGGTCGCCTGAATAAAGCGTTCAATGTCTTCAATCGAACTGGTTGAAACGTCTCGCAGCAGCGTGATTATAGCAGCGATGCCGGGTCCGCCCTCGCTCTCGTACTTGCGCGTTGGCATTACACCAAGAGCCTGACAAGTGTCTTCCTGGTGGATTCGCACGTATTGCTGCCGGCGCTTCACCCGGTCAAAGCGGTTGACGACGATCGCGATCTCATCGTCAAACTTCATGACGCGGGATTGAACAGCGCCAAGTTGCAGTCCAGCTGCAAGCTCCAGGCAAAAGTGTTCATTCTCGGCGAATGCGCTGAATTCTCCGGATGGTGGTTTGAGTATCCGTGTTGTCGGGATGCGGCCGCTCGGGCGACCCCAGCGTCCGTCCTCCTCTACAAGAGCAATCTTTGGTTGCGCCCCAGCCAGACTGAATTGGCCGACTGTACCGACTGACACACCAGGTATTCCTCGTTCGCGCGCCGTGCGTAGCTCTCGAGCCACGTCGTGCTCATCCATCCACTCGATCCGACCGGCCTGCGCAACAGCTTGTATCTCGTCCGCGTTTTCGGGTGCCACGAACTGGACAGCCCCTGCACAGTCGGCGCCAAGATGCCGGAGTAACGCAACGGGGTTTCGCGAGGATACGCCGAAGAGTCGTCCGTACTGATCGAGCGTGCGTTCGTTGTCGGGAAGCAGGCCCCAAAGGAAAGCGGTTATTACATCGTCGCCATGTTCGACTGCAGCCAGGGGCATCGATAGCGATAGCGGAAACGCGTCCTCGGCCTGCCGCCAGTCGTCATCGTAAACGAATCGCAAGTTCCCACTGGAGCTCTGGTAGATATTGCCCGCCAAAGTTCCGTTGAGAAGCGCAACCAGCACGTGTCGGTCGTTGTTCCGAATCGCCATTTATCGGCTACGGCTTGGAACCGCGCGACTGTGCGATCAGCGCATTCAGATCGACTCCGCTGTTCCCGATTGGATTGCTTGTCCGACCTTTCGCGTCGAGCTCGACTCCGAGAACATTCAGAGTTCGCAGAACCAGTGAAAGGTCTGCAGTTCGCTTGCCGGCCTCCAGGTCGATGAGCCACTTTCGACTTACCCCAACGTCGGCTGCCAGACGCGCTTGAGTCAGGCCTCGGCGCGTCCGGAAGTCACGTACAAGGTGGCCGAGCTCAGCGGGAGATTTGATGACCATGGATGTAACCAGTCGGTGACATATCTAATTATGTCACCGCCCGGTGACTTTGTCAATAAGTAATCGCTGGGTGACATTACCTGGGGGTCGCGATCAACGAAAGTTCGATGATCGCACAGACATCGCTCACCGTGCGACAGCAGCCTTGCTCACAAGCGCAGTAAGACCAGTCGCCATCGCCGTAACAGTTGCGTCGCTCCGGGATCCCAGCCCATGCCGATTTGCGATCCACACCGGATCATCGTAGCTGATCCACACGTGCCCGGACGCGTCTTCCCAGGCGAGCACCCTGAGCGGAAGATCCAGACCAATTGTCTGCTGATCCTGCATCAGTAGCGTCCCACCCTTTGGGTTTCCAAACATCAGGAGCTGCGTTGGACGCAGTTCCATTCCGACCGGCGCCGCGTTCGCCGCGTGGTCAATTCGCGCGAAGACCGTAAACCCGGCAGCCTCGACAATTGTTGTGAGACGATTTATCGTCTCTGCCACCGAAAACTCGCTCGCTACTGTGATCAAACCATTTTCCGTCACGTTCTTCTCCCTTTCGCGTTCGTGAGCCGGCAGCGAAGTACTGTGAAGGAACGGCACACGCGACACACCATTGTCCTCATGGAGTGAAGCAGACTGGGCAGCGATCGCTGGTCCGGCAAGGAAGGCGCTCACAGTAAGGAGCCACGCACTTGTCAATTTCGCGGACGGTATCATGCTCGCTCCTGGTGAATTGTATCGCGTGTGCAGACGTCGAATACGCAGCCGAGTCCGACAGGACCTGCAGCCACGGTGCCACGACTGCGGCACCGGAGCGACTGGTGTCTCGTCCGCCGAGTGCAGATCCTGCTCCGGGGCTCGGCGACTATCGTGGATCCCTCCCAAGCACCAATTGGAAAGCGGGCCACATCAGGCGCTTCGCGACACCGCGCCCACGCGCAGCCTGGCACGACGTTTCAACGGCTGAATCTTTCCAATTTCCTTTGCCGCGGCAGAATGCTTGGCGTGGTAAAGATCCCACGCCAGCTGAAGATTCAGCCAGAACTGCGCCTCCACACCAAGCAACCGCTCCAGACGTAGCGCGGTGTCTGGCGTCATGTCGCGTTTTCCATGGACCAGCTCATTGACACGTGGATATGATACGCCGAGCCGATCTGCGAGCTCCGTCTGGGTCAGGCCAAGCGGCTTGAGAAACTCCTCGAAGAGCATCGCTCCTGGATGGGTAGGTGCACGATGCGTTGGAATGCGAACCATTATTGCCTCGCTAATGGTAGTTCACTATCTCGACATCTCGCGGACCGTCGGATGTCCAGACAAAGCAGATCCGGAATTTCTGGTTGAGTCTGATGCTATGCTGCCCGCGCCGATCTCCCTTGAGCGCCTCAAGATGGTTGCCCAACGGCAGAAGCATTCCGCTCAACGAAACCATTCCCTCCAATTGATCAAGCTTTCGCCGAGCGGTGGGCCAGAGTTGGCTCGGGCACACATGGCGCGCGGCACGCGAATCGACGCCGTTGAAAACGTCCTCAGTCCCAGTGTTCGCGAAAGACCTGATCACGCTGGTGAACGAAAGAGCCGCGACATCCTAGTATAACGCATACCGTTATACATAGTAAGGGCCGGCTGCCATATCAATGGCGGAACATGGTCAATCCGGCGGCCGGCGCATCAATTCTCTCCGTCCCCTGGAGGATATCGTTCTTGTTCTTTCGCACGATACCCAATTAGCTATGCCTAGCCAGCTATGTCAGGAAAAAGTTGTGTCCGGCAACTTTCGAATGGCGAATGCGGCGGTGGGTTACGCCTGTCGGCGGCAAGACGATAATCCCGGTTGCGATGAACTTCGCGCCAGCGTTGATCGCGGTAAGCGGCATTCTATCCCTTATTTCGCGGCAGCTTTCCGGAAATACGCTACATCCGGTAACCCGTCGAAATCCTCATCCTGAGTCCACACGACTCCACCAACACGTTGTGCAGTCGCATACACGACGCTATCCGCCAGCGGGAGTTTGTGATCGATACCAGCCTTCGCCGCCGAGAGTGCTAGCGACGCGTCGAGATCGACGACCGTCCCTTGCTGCATCAATGCAACGGCCTGCAGCGCGTCACCTTCTCCACGCTGTCTGAGAACCACCTTGAATACTTCGAGCACACAGATCGCTGGCACAACGAGCCGATCGACAGCCTCGATTGCACCCGCGAAGTGTTCCGCCCCAGCTCCGTCGGCGAAGTATTCCAGCCATGCTGACGAGTCAACGACATTGGGTCCCGTATGCTTGCGTGGCGCCATCACACGCGATCTCGGTCTCGGCGGACCGTCGTATCGATCCCCCGCAGGAAGCCGCGCATGCTCTTGAGCGCGCGCACAGGGATGAACTCGATCCGGTTGTCGTAGGCAAGAGCCTGGACCTTCTGACCAGGCTCCAGTCCCAGACTCTCGCGGACGGCGAGAGGGATCACAACCTGGAATTTTGGTGAAACGGTCACCACGTCCATCGGTACCTCCATCGATAGCGATTCCGTATGACGATATGTCAATCTATCGGAATATCGTCATACTTGCCACCATCCGACCAGCGCTTGGCTCGGGAACTGTCGTCGCACAAATCATGGTGTTGGCTGATACCAATATTTGCGACGCGATAGCGCATTTTACGACGCGATACCACGTTTTATGACGCGATAGGGCGTTTTGTGACGCGATAGGGCGATTCATGATGCGACGACTGGCTCACGCTCGAATCAAAGCATCGAGCGTGAGCCAGCACGTTGCCAGCTACAAGGAGTCCGTCCCCACTCCGTCCCCACTCCGTCCCCACTCCGTCCCCACTCCGTCCCCACTCCGTCCCTACTCCGGCCCCTTCCCGGCCGCCAGGTCATTCCAGTTCATGATCGCATTGAACCCGAGCATATACGTCCCCTGGGTCTGCCATCTCCAGAACGGACGGATCGCGAACATCACGATGTGTCCCTTGCCGATCGATTCATCCACAATCTGCGCGCGTCCGGAAAGTGCGGCGCCGCCAGATAGCGTGCCCGACAAAAGCATATCTGCCGGACGAGTCGGGAACTTCATTATCACGCGCGGACCGTCTGCATTCGCAGCAGCTGCGCCGGCGCCACGACCACCCTGTCCGCCGAACGCTCCGCCCTGGCCACCAGCTGCGCCAGCACCCGCACCCGCACCGCGCCGACCCTGGCCTTGCGCCGATGCAGGTGCATCAGGGTTCCACGGCGACAGCTGTTGCACAGTCGCCATCGGCGTGATGTCCTGACTGTTTACACCACCGCGCCCACCGAATCCACCAAAGCCACCGCCGCCACCAGCACGAATCACTGGTCCCTGATTGAAGTACACCGGCAGCTGGTCATGACCGTAGCCGTACACGATCGGGCTGCTCATGTCGCTGATCTCGCCGCGCATGATGCTGCCACGCGCAAACAGGCTGTCGGGCTCCTCGATCGTCACGCCAGGCGTGAGGTTATACCCGGGCATGATCGTCGATGTCGAACCTTCCACAATCAGCGTTCCACCCTGCTGCACGAAGTCATACAGATTCTTCACGCCCTCGAATCCCATGCCGCCGCGAATATCATTTGACGCGTCCGGCGTACCGAAGCTCTGGAATTCTGCTGTCTTCTTGTATGGTAGCGGGGTCGCACCGTTCTTCGCGATCCCGTTCACCATGCTCTGCACAGTCCCGCCAACGTTCGGGAAGATGATCACGTCGTACTTCTGGCGCAGGTTGCCCTGACGAAGATTGATATCGCCAAAGTAGGAGTATGGTATCCCGTACGTATCCAGCGCGGCTCGCACCCAACCCTCATCCTGCGTGCGCGACCAGCTGTGCACGTAACCGATGCGCGGAATGTCCAGATCATGTGTCTTGACGTTCGGCGCTGCCGACATCGCATACGCCGAGAGACCGTAGCTCTTCAAAGCGGGCTCGAGCGCGGCACGATTGGCATTCGCAATGATCATTGCACCAGCACGGAAGTGGTGCCCAGCCGCGTCGAAATCCTCCTCGGCGGCCGACATCTTCGTCTTCGCAAACTTGAAGCGGAATGCGGCGATGTTGTTGTCGGCAGTGTTGTCGACAATGACTACACTGCCGGTTCCGGAAATCCCGCCTGCCGCGACGGCATCAGACGTCAGCAGCGTCATCGGCTGCGTGAGCAGACTGTGATCACCAACTTCCGTGATCGTGATGTCGCGCATGAGCGAGAATGTCCAACCAGTGTCGTCGTACGGCGCCGGATTCTTCGGCGAGAAACGCTGCAGCGCGAAGTACATGTCTGCAATCGTGCGATACGGCTGATCACCACGAATGATGTAATCACCCAGCTTTACCGACACCTTGCCAGCAGTGAACGACGTCGTAGCAGTATCGACTTCGAGCCCCTGCCTGCGCAACTCGTTGATGGCATCGGCTGCGTCGGACTTGCGTCGCTGTTCTGCGGGGATCACCCATCCGACAATCGGACCGGTCTTGCCCTTGTCAACAGCCCGCTGTGCCTTGCGCCAGAAGTTGTCAAGATACATGTCCCTGTTCTTCGCAATATTCGAAAGCGAGAACATGATCGCGGATTCCTGAATGTTCGTGTTGTTGCGCGGTCCCCAATTGATGCTGTCCAGCGGAGGATTTGGCCGGAACCACTCGCGACTCGTCGTTGTCGGCCGAGGTTTCACTACGTAATTGTCGGGACCGTAACTCTGCACTTCATAAAATCGACCGATCTCATTGTGCGTGTGCGCAATGAAGAAGAGATAGTTGGGCGTCCAACCGTCGTAGTATCCGTACGTCCACACGCCGGGTACGCCGCGTTTGGTCATCTCCATCACATCGTTCTCTGCCATCATCCACCACTCGTCGATCGTGATCGGATCCACGGCTTCGTTGTATGGGCCGGTTCCCGTCGACGCGTACAGATACGTCTGCGCTTCGTGAAGATCATGCAGCACAGTTGGATGCCAGTCGAGCACCGCCTGCGTGATGTGCTGCGTGAGTTTGAGGAACTGCCCCATCCCGTCGCGATTATTATCATGCTGCACGTACCTGCCCCAGTACATCAGCGGCAGGCGCTCGCCGCCCTTCGGCACCTTCTTGTTGTAGTAATAATTGTCGACCGCCTTGTCGCGACCATCCGGCTCGACCACCGGTGTGATCAACGTGATGACGTTGTTGCGGATATTCGAAACGAATGCAGATGAATCCACTGCGAGCCGGTACGCCAACTCCATCAGCATCTCGGGACCGCCGAACTCGGGCGAGTGGATGCCGCTCGTTATATAGTAGATCGGCTTCGCGGTGTGGATCAACTTCTGAGCTTCTGCCTGAGTCGTCTTGCGCGGATCGCTCAACTTTGCGAGCATGTCGCGATAGGTATCAAGATTCTTGATCGTCGCCTCGTCGCCGATGGCGACGATGATCATTTCGCGACCCTCTTCCGTCTTGCCGATACGCCAGACCTTCACGTTCGGTGAAGCCTTGGCGAGTGCGTCGAAGTACTTGTAGATGTCAGCCGTTCGATCCAGGTCGCCCGGCGCGCCGATGATGTGACCCAGCACCTTGAGTGGCGTTGGCACAGTCGACGACGCGGGCAGATAGTCCACCAGTTCCGTCGTGATGCGCGGATCCTCGAGATCCTTCCTGATCTGTGCCGTATAGGCCGAGTCGATCGCCTGCTGCGCGCGCGCGATCGAAGGTAAAGCGAGCGCGGCGGCAGCGGCCAGCGTGCAGATCGTCCGGAATTTCTGGATCGACGGTAGAGGCATCCTGTCTTCCTCGGGGGTTGAATCGAGTGGCGCCGGGCGGCACCGGGTCATTGGGGGGTTCTGCGCAATAATACGCGCATGGGGATACCGCCGTTAGAACTTGACGCGCTTCGGATTGCCTCACGCCACTCTATTCAACCACGTCCTCACCGCACGCCGTTCAGCCCCGGTCCGAGTTTTCGAACGGCGGTCTGACTCCAGTCGCCGCTAAGCCGATTCACTCCGGCTTCATCTCCGCTGAGCGACGAAGCATCCAGCGATAGAGCCAGAAGACTAGCCCGACGAAGCAGATCACGCCGAGCCATGGAGCTGGTGCGAAGTTCCCCGAAACCAGCGCGATCGGTGCTTCCTTCGTGAGAGCGACGATGAGTCCGGCGTTGACTACGCCCCAGATGCTCTCGCCCACGATCAAGCCGGATGCGACGAGTGTTGCGAGACGCAGTGAGCGCTCCGGGTTTGGCATCGACCGGGCGCGTCCTTCGTACCAATGAGCGATCACAGCGCCAACGATAACCGCGAACGTCGCTGACATTGGGAGGTAGATGCCGATACCAACGGCAAGTGGTGGAATACGGAGCTTCTTGAACACGCGCAGCGTCTCGTCCAGCATTACCAGCCCGATTCCAATCACCACGCCGATGATCAACATCTTCCATTCGAGACTGCCACCAATCACGCCCTGTGCCAGTGCAGCGATCAGCGTCGCCTGCGGTGCAGGAAGCGGATGAGCGGCGATCACACCGACGTTGGGTGCGCCTGCAAAGCCGTATGCTTTTGCGAGAAGATTGAGAACGAATGGAATCACAGCAGCGCCTGCACCCACGCCGACCACGAGCGCGATCTGCTGACGCATCGGCGACGCACCAACGAGCTGACCTGTTTTAAGATCCTGCAGATTGTCATTCGAAATCGTCGCGCAGGCGAAGACAATCGCCGTGACGAATAGCGAGAATGCAATCAACGCATGCTGCGTTTCAATTGTCGGCGCTACGACAAGACTGAACAGAGAAGCGAAGACGACTATCGAGAGAATACCAATGCCGGAGATCGGACTGTTGGACGCGCCGATGAGTCCAGCCATGTACCCACACACGCCGGCGATTACAAAGCCGACAACGAGCACCAGCGGAACTGCTACCAGCGTCAACTTCAACGCACTCGGCGCAAGTACAGTGGCATTCGCAAAGTTGAACGAAAGCCACGCCGCAATCGCAAGGCATGCGACGGTGAGTATGAGGATCCATGTTGGCGAGATGTCGCGATCGGTGTCGTCGCCGTTCGCGGCCACGTGTGACGCGGCGAGTGTATTCACCAGTCCTGCAACAACCGGTTTGGCAAGCATCCCAAGTGTGTAGATCGCTGCAACACCGATCGTACCGGCTCCAATGAAGCGTACTTGCGTGCTCCAGATCGCTGTCGTGTGCGCCGCCAGTGTCTGACCGATCGTAGCTGGCTGAGTGGCCGTCAGGATCGGAACCGCGATTACCCACGAGATGACCTGCCCGACGAGCATCGCCATTCCCACCGACAGACCAACGAGTTGACCAGCTCCGAGCAATGCGAGCGACCAGGCTACGTCGTATCCGCTGGATGCGATGGTCCCTATGCGAATGAAGCCGGCCAGGCCGCCCGCGACGACTTGCGTCGCGCTCACAATCGCGAGGCTTGCCGATGCTACCGACCCGAGTACTACTGCAACGAGACCTTCCTTGGCCTCGCCGGTTTCATCCTTGGTTTCACCGCGATTGCCCGAACCAACCTTGAGCACCTCGGCGGCCGCGACTCCTTCTGGATACGGCAGATCCGAGTGCGTCACAAGTGCACGGCGAAGCGGAATTGTGAAGACGACTCCGAGCACACCGCCGCTCACGCAGATGAAGAACGATTCCCAGAACGGAAACCGGACCCACCACCCAACTATGATGAGTGCCGGCAGGACGAAGATGATCGCGGAGAGCGTACCGGCCGCCGATGCCACGGTCTGGACGATGTTGTTCTCGAGAATCGTCGAGTCCTTGAAGGCACTCAGAAGGGCCATCGAGATGACGGCGGCGGGGATCGACGAGGCGAACGTGAGGCCGACCTTGAGGCCGAGGTACACGTTGGCAGTCGTGAAGACGGTCGTGATGAGGGCGCCGAGAATCAGCCCGCGGATCGTAAGCTCTTTGGGTTTCACGCCGTAAATCTGGCACCTAAACCCACGGGTGACGAGTACCCGGGCCGGTAAGG
>Ga0207933_1002657_pt1 | contig 11271 bp, 10 predicted proteins | sample NGESurdeep092012_4_FD_184488 | JGI IMG/M metagenome (GOLD analysis project Ga0207933, IMG submission 184488) | Arctic peat soil microbial communities from Barrow, Alaska - NGEE Surface sample F53-3 deep-092012 (SPAdes) | ecosystem: Environmental > Terrestrial > Soil > Wetlands > Peat ... | reverse complement strand
CTCTCTCTGTGCGCCGTCCGATGGGACCCGTTTGGTCTTCGTCAACGGTCACCTCGATCCCGAGCGATCAAGGTTGACTGCGCTGCCGATTGGCGTCACGGTGACGAACCTTGCCTCCATCTTGGCCGAGGGGGGTAGCCAACTGCGATCACGGTGGTCACTGCAACCTGCCCCGTATCGCCACGCCTTCGGCGCGCTCAATGCTGGGCTCGCCGAGGACGGAGCATTCATCGAGCTCTCCCCCCGAACCGTCGTGGAAGAACCAATCGAACTGGTCTTCATTTCGGATACCGACGGGTCCCCGCTTCTCTCGAGCCCGCGGACGATTGTCCTCGCTGGGGCGGGAAGCCGGGCGACGATCGTCGAGACCTACGCCGGGTCAACCGACGACCGCTATTGCACCAACGCCGCTACGGAGGTAGTCCTCGCCGAATGCGCCCACGTCGAGCACTTCAAGGTCCAAGATGAGTCCGAAAGCGCGTTCCATCTTGCATCGCTCGACGTCCATCTAAGTCGGGCCAGCCGGTTCTCCTCCAAGATGGTCTCCCTCGGTGGCAAACTCGCGCGCCATGAGGTGAATATACGCTTGGCCGGCGAGGGTGCCCAGGTCGATCTCGATGGCCTATACATGCCCAGCGGTGATCAGCAGCACGACAACCCCGTGCTAGTCGAGCACGCCGCCCCACGCTGTACGAGCCGGCAGCTCTACAAGGGGATCGTGAACGACCACGGTCATGGCATCTTCAATGGTCACATCATCGTGCGTCCGGATGCGCTCGGCTCCGATGCTTGCCAAACGAACAAGAACCTGATCCTTTCTGACCAGGCGGAAGTGGACACCCGACCGCGTCTCGAGATCTTCACCGATGAGGTCAGCTGCACCCACGGGGCCGCTGTGGGACGGCTCGACCAAGACGCCCTCTTCTACCTCCGCTCACGCGGGATCCCCAAGGCGATGGCTCGAGGTTTGCTCACCTACGGATTCGCGCATGAGATGGTGGAGCGATGCTCTCGCGAACCACTTCGAGATCGGATGGAGAAGCTCGTCGCGGATCGTCTCATCGCTGGCACTGGTGATGCGGAGTCAAGGAGCGGACGCATTTCACCAGCTCAACGGGTCGACGAAGGGATCCGACAATGAGCGCCCAGCCGCACCTCCCGATTGAGCTGGAGCGGGACTGCGCGGCGATCCTGATCCCGGGCGGACGGTCGGTGATGCTCCACCGGGGTGACCAGGTGGAACTCGTGCAGGCTCTGGGTGGGAGCCTCACCGTCCAGATCGACCGTGGGCGCCTCGCACTCGTCGATGCGAAGGATGCCGATGCCCTCGGCATCGAGGTCGCCGAGATCGATCAGGCGACCGGTGACGGGGCTCGAGCAGACCACGGGAACTTCGACGTCGAACAGGTCATGGAACGGCTCCGTACGGTCTTCGACCCCGAGATCCCGGTCAACGTCGTCGATCTCGGGCTGGTGTACGCCTGCGAGGCGCGACCGCTCGTCGGGGGAGGCCACCGGGTCGAGATCAAGATGTCGATGACCGCTCCGGGCTGTGGGATGGGCGACGTGCTTCGCGAAGACGCCCGAGTACGCGTGTCCAACGTGCCCGGGGTCAGCGAAGTCGACGTGGAGCTCGTGTGGGAACCGCCCTGGGATACGAGCCGCATGTCCGAAGCTGCCCGCCTCGAGCTCGGGCTGTGGTAACCGTGCCTCGGGCACAGGATCGATAAGGCAAAGGAGGATCCACCATGAGAGTCTGGATCGATCAGGACCTCTGTACGGGAGACGGGTTGTGCGAGGAAATCTGTCCCCAGGTCTTCACCTTGCTCGGCGACGGTCTCGCCTACGTCAAGGAGGGTGACCACGTGCTGAGCGATCCGGGCGGCTCGGCGCAGATGGCGCACGTGCCTTCCGAACTCGAGGACGCGGTCAGCGAAGCGGCAGAGGAGTGCCCCGGAGAATGCATCTTCATCGAGCAATAGGATCGGGGCATCACGTCGGCGTGAGTTGCTCGTCGACCAAGCCAGGTCGTAGGTCGGACCCTCGCGTTCAACAACATCGAGATGGGACGCACCGCCAAGTTGAGCGACACCACGACGGCGGCCACCACGAGCAGCCCTCCGCCGAGTGCGAGCACCCCGGGCAAGGATGCACCGAAGCCGATGCACACTGCGCCGATGCCGGCGGTTACAAGTCCGTAGGTAACTGCGGCCCAGCCGTGTCCGTAGAGATCGGCGAACATGAGCGGCCGGCCCGCCCGATTCTTATCAACGCCCCGAGAACGGAGTGCCGACCACATGATGAACGGCACGACCTTGTGGGCGTGCCCGACCAGCGTCTCGAGGATCCAACCGCCGAGAGCCGCCACCGCACCGGCCACCAACATGACGCCAAGGTGGTGCTGGGTGGGCATCACCACCACCCCCGCAAGCGCGAGTCCGCCGCCTACCAGAAGCCAGAAGGCCGAGGTGGCCACGAAGACGAGATGCAGATCGGTCTTTCGGCGACGGTGGCGGACGTGGACGAGCAATGAGATCAGGTGCGCACCGAGGCCGACGGCGAGGATGGCCGCACCGCACCAGGCGAGCCCGGGGATCCCAAAGAGCAGACCCGGCGACAACAGTACGGTTCCAGCCGGCACGGCCCAGACCGCCACCCACCCTGCCCGGTGCCGGCCCGGGACGTGGGCAAGAAAGAACATAGGCCAGAGCTTCTCGGCGACACTGACATAGGTGAGCCCGAGCCAGGCGAATAGTCCGACGACGGCGTGAGCGAGGAGAATGTGGCCGGACAGGTTGAACCACTCCCCGCTGCGGTCCGCTACGTAGACCACACCGAAACATGCTGTGACGACGAATCCGGCCAAGGCGAATCGCAAGCCGGTGACAGGCGGCCCTTTCCCCCGGGCTGCCAGCGGCGCCGACATGTTGACCACAAGCAGAGTGATGGCCACCGCGGCCAGTCCCCCGCCGGCTTCGACGATGGCTTCCTGGCGGGTAGCGACTCCCAAGGGCAGAAGCCACGAGGCGGCACACCAGCTCAAAAACGTGGCGTAGGCCAAGCGCAGCGACCGCAATGGCCGCTGGGTGATGACGGGTGTGAATTGGTGCATGGCGCCGAGCACACCCATCGAGAGGGTGGCCAGGACGGCCAGGTGGGCAGCAGCAACGAGCCGGTCAGCTGTGGGATCTGTGGTGCCGGTACTCCTGGCCCAAGCCAACGTCGCCCCACAGGCAACTAGTCCGAGCGACGCCGCGGCAAAGAAGGCTAAGGGTACCGATGGAGGAGGAACGGCGCTTGGCAGACCGGCCGGTCGCCCTTGCCACGAGCCGCCCGCCGGCTTGGTCGAGGATCGGGACTGCTCAAGTGCCATGGTTATCCGCGGGCCTCAACAGGCGGACCATGGCCGCTGCCGCCGCCTCGAGCGTCATGGATGGATCCAGTTCACCCAGGTCAATCTCTGGGCCGAGCGTACGTTCGCCGAACTCCTCACGGACCGCGTCCCACAGGTCATACAGTTCAGCAGTAGCCACACCCAGGGATTCCAAGGTGCTTTCCCCGATCGTCTTGGCGGAGGGATCATCGAGCAGGGCCTCGAGCAACGTCAGCACATCGTCGACTTCGATCCCGCACCCGAGTGAATGGGTTTCAGCCGGCATGTCCAAACCCCTTTGCGTTCCGATCCTCTTCCTGATATTGCTCCCATCATACCTCTAGTTGTAACTAGATTAAAGTCTGCTTCGGCGAGACCCGCTGGGCGACAAGACGACGACACCATGTCGATGCGCCCGTCGACGTTGTGTGAGGATCTCCTCTTTTTGGCATGGAGGATCGGACGAGCTCAAGAGCAGGTTCCATCATTGCCGCCGGGGACCGAGCGCAGGCAGTGGAATGCGGCTCGGAGCAGTAGCGAGCCTGCGCGGTGACGCCGACGCCGCAGCGGATCAATCGTATTTCTCGGATCGGATCCGCCCGGAATCAATGCCAAGATTGACCAGCGCATCCGCAGCCACGTCAACCATTGCGGGAGGGCCGCACAAGAACGCCTGCGGAGCAACGTGACCGTCGAGAACCTCGGCAAGCAGGTCCTGGTCAATACGCCGGTGGTAGGCGGCCCGGGGTTCCCCAGCATCTCTGGTGATGCAGTGGACGACGCGTAGCCAGTGGTGCTGCAACGACAAGCGGCGGAGCTCCTCGCGATACATGGCGTGGTCATAGGTGGTTGCCGAGCACACCAGACAAATGGGGACCTCACGGCGGGCCGCCACCGCATAACGGATCATGGCAACGAGTGGCACGAGCCCGCTTCCGGCGCCTACCAGCAGCACCGCATCGCCGTCATCGCCGGTCCAGGTGAAGCGCCCACTCGGGCCTCGCACTTCGAGCTGCTGGCCGACGCCGAGGTCGCGGACCAGTCGGGGCGAGATCAACCCGTGAGGCACCTCTCGTACCCCGAGGTCGATCACCGAAGGGTCCGGCACAGGAGAGGAGCCAATCGAGTAAGCCCGCTGGACCGGGCGTGGCCGGTCCGGAACATTAAGACGCACGTTGTAGTACTGGCCGGGCAGAAAACCCTCTGTTTGAGCCAATCGAAGGCGCAGGGTCACGGCGTCAGCAGCCTCCTCGATGATCTCGGCCACCTCGGCGATTTGCCACCCCGGCGGCGTCCTGACCCGGTGGGTCGCATCCTTGAAGGTTGGTACAACAGAACTCATACCTCTAGTCTACGCTAGACAAACAACCCAGCGCCGACGTTCGTCAACCGCGCACCAACTACCCCTTCGAAACCCCGCATGTCGAGCGTGGGCCGCTCAGGTTGGATGCCGCGCCCTGGACAGAGCAAGAGAAAGGTCGCCTCATCGTGGCTCGTTGGGGAGATTGCAATGACGAAGGACAGATATTCGTCGCCCTCGGTGCGATGTGTGTCATAGCTGGCGGGTGTGTTGCTGCAGCGAGCAGCGTCGCACCATCGGAAACCGCTTCGTGGGCAGCGGCCTACCTCGTGCTCGTTGCCGGGGTGGCACAGGTGTTCCTCGGCCTGGGCCAGGTGTTGGTGGCGCGACCGAGTGCCTCGCTTGCGGTATGCGGCGCCGAGTTGGCGTGCTGGAACGTTGGCAACACTGCGGTTCTTGTGGGCGTAGTGGGGCGGTTCGAGGCGCTGCTCCTCCTTGGCAGCGCGCTGCTGGTGGTTGCCCTCGGGTTGTTCGCCTTTTCCACCCGGAGGAGCGTCGTCGACCGTGGTTGGCTGCAGATCGGTTACCGGATTGGGTTGGTCGTCCTGACGCTCAGCATCCCGGCCGGGGTGGTCCTCGCACGAAGCCCATGAGCCGGCTCGATCGGCACCTCGAAGGAGCACTCATGCGCCCGAGCCGACAATCGCCTGCTCGCCTCCGTCGACGAGGAGAAACTCGCCTCAAGGTGATATAGTTCTAGTCTAGAGAAGAGAAACAGGTCCCGGACCCGCTGGTCCGAGCAGGGAGGAGCCCATGGCCACCATCGATGCTCGCCCGATCATTGCGGCGGGTGGTGAACCATTCGACGCAATCATGGCCGCCGTCGCCTCCCTGGCTGAAGGCGAAGACCTGACCGTTCTCGCTCCGTTCGAACCGGTACCACTCGAGGGCGTGCTGTCTTCGGAAGGCTTCACCTACGACGTAACCGAACTCGCTTCTGACAACTGGCGGGTCACCTTCCGGCGCTCGTCGTGAGAGCGCCGCCACAGCCAAGCGGACCGATCTCGGTCGGGTCGTCCAGCGCAGAGATTCTGCCGCAGACTACCGTCGAGGAGGCGTGGGCGGCGCTCAGCGGCGTGTACGACCCTGAGCTGTACCTCGACGTCGTGTCGCTCGGCCTGGTGTACGACGTACGTGACGAAGGAGGCACCATGGTCGTGGAGATGACGCTCACGACTCCGGGTTGTCCAGCGTCAGAGAGTCTGCCCGAAATGGCGGCGGTCGCGATTGAAGAAAGACTGGGCGCCACTGCAGTCGAGGTCCGAGTGGTGTGGGAACCCCCATGGAGCCCCGCAATGATGAGGGAGGACGCCGCTGGGGTCCTTGGCTTTCGGTTGAGGTGATCGAGTCATGGTGACGATCGGAGTTGACATCATCCGGGTTTACCAAGATCCCGGTCGACGGCGAGGCGAGCATCGGGTACTGGTCGATCGGTTGTGGCCACGCGGAGTGCGCAAGGAGGCACTCGACCATGATGAGTGGGCCAAGGAGGTCGCTCCCAGCACCGAGCTGCGCAGATGGTACGGCCACGAGCCGGAGCGATTTGCCGAGTTCGCGCGGCGCTATCGGAGCGAGCTGAGGAAAGCGCCCGCCAAGGCGACGGTCGATCGGCTTCGCGACGTGTCCGCCCATCGGCGGCTCATCCTGCTCACCGCTACCAAGGACGTCGAACACTCCGGTGCCGCGGCGCTCGGTGCCGTTGTCCAGCGTTCAGGGCGGTAGCGGCGGTGCAACGATGCCGGTTCGAGATCGAGGTGCGGGCACCGTTCCGCCTCGACCTCACGGTCTGGACGTTGCGGCGCCGGCCCCACAACGCCGTCGACCGCTGGGGCGGCGCCAGCTACCGGCGAACCGTGACGGCGGGTGGCCAGGCGGTCGAGATCGTCGTTCGTCAAGAGCGGAGTGGACAGAGGCCTCTCCTCCTCGTGGAGCTTCGCACAACGGGTCGAGAGTCGCCTGGACGCTTCGAACCTGAGGTGCGGCGTCTCCTCGATCGTACCCTCGGTCTGAGCGTCGACCTCGGAGGCTTTTACACACTCGCAGCGCACGATGAACGGCTTACAACGTTGGCTGAGCAGTTCGTCGGGATGCGGCCACCGCTCTTTCCGACCGTCTTCGAGGCGGCAGTGAACGCCGTCGCCTGTCAGCAGCTCTCGCTTGTGGTGGGGGTTCACCTCCTTAACCGCCTGGCCCAGCAAGTCGGACCCATCATTGACCGACGCGATGCGGTACCTGGGTTCCCGGGCCCCGAGCGGCTGGCCGAAGCCGATCCCCAGCTCCTGCGGGACCTCGGATTCAGCTGGAACAAAGCTCATGCCGTGACGACACTGGCTCGCCAGGTAGCGAGCGGCAAGATCGATCTTGAATCGCTCCGAGACGCCGACAACGAGCGGGCGTATGCCACCCTGGTCGACCTCACCGGGATCGGGCGCTGGAGCGCCGAATACATCCTTCTCCGTGGTCTCGGACGCTGGCAGATACTGCCCGGCGACGACGTCGGCGCGCGCAATAACCTCCACAAACGCTTCGGTCTGGCGTCGTCAGCCGGCTACGAAGAAGTGACCGAGCTGTCGCGGACCTGGTGGCCCTACGGTGGGCTCGTGTACTTCCATCTCTTGCTCGACGCCCTCGCAACCGCAGGGCACATTACGCCAACGATGGACCCGACCAACACGTCGTCCGGCCGGAGGCTGGCCTGCTTCCCTGCCGAGAGGGTCCCGTGAGAACGGCTGTCTCCGGTATGCCTCGAATCGGAGAGGGCCGGGCGCTCAAGTGGGCGCTCGAGCGTTTCTGGAGGGGCGAAACCAGCGCCGTGGAACTCGAGGCCGCGGCGTTGGCGATCCGTCAGCGCAACTGGCGGACGATGGCCACCGCTGGCGTGGATTTCATCCCGTCGAATGATTTCTCCCTCTACGACCACGTGCTCGATGCAATCGTGATGGTAGGCGCCGCTCCAGCCCGGTTCCGTGCCACCAACGCTCCGATCACCCTCGATCGATATTTCGCCATGGCCCGCGGAGCAGACATTGAAGGTCGCCCGGTGGCGCCCCTGGACCTCACCAAGTGGTTCGACACCAACTATCACCACCTTGTGCCCGAGATCGGGCCCGAGACCGACTTCCGTTTGGACGACACCAAGCCCTGCCGTGAGCTGGTCGAAGCCACCGCTCTCGACATCTCGACAAGCCCGGTGCTGTTGGGGCCGTTCAGCCTCCTCCTGCGGAGCGCTCCTACTCCCGCAGGCTTTGACATCTTGAGCGCGCTCGAACCACTCGTGGATGTCTACAGGGCGCTCTTGGTCGAACTTGCCCAGCGTGGTGTCTCGTGGGTCCGCCTCGACGAACCGGCGCTCGTCGAGGACAGGAGCGCTGACGAACTCGCTGCCTTTTGCCGCGCTTATCAACGGATGGCCGAGCAGCCGGACCGCCCGAATCTGGTCGTCTCGACGTACTTTGGCCACGTGGGGGGCGCCATGGCGGCGCTCAGCGAGCTGCCAATCGAAGGCGTGGGCCTGGACTTCTGTCAGGGTCCGGAGAATCTCGGCCTCCTCTCTGAGGCTGACGGCCTGGGCAACAAGATGCTCTTCGCTGGGGTCGTCGATGGGCGCAACGTCTGGGCAAACGACCTCGACGCCTCGCTCACCCTGCTCGACCGGCTCACTGGCCTCGCTGAAGAGGTTGTGGTGTCAACGTCTTGTTCGCTCCTGCACGTCCCGCTCAATCTGGCCGCCGAGTCCACGCTGGATAAAGGAGTCCTTCCCTGGCTGGCTTTCGCCGAGGAGAAGCTGGGCGAGTTGGCAGTGCTGGCCCGGGGTGCTGATCGCGGCCGGGTAGCGGTGGCCGATGCCTTGGATGCCAATCGGGCCGCTCTCGATGCTCGACGGTGCTCACCAAGGGTCGGGATCAGCGCGATTCGCCAGCGGACAGCTGACGTTGCATTCGATCCCCGTCGATCGCCACCGCTCGAGGAGCGCGTTGCGAGTCAGCAGGCCCGACTGGGACTGCCAATGCTGCCCACGACGACCATCGGGTCGTTCCCCCAGACCACCGAGCTGCGGAAGGCCCGGGCCGCGTGGCGGGCCGGGCGAACCGGGGACGATGGGTACCGGCGTTCGCTCGAATCCGAGATCGATCGCGTCATCTCCCTCCAAGAAAGCATCGGCCTCGATGTGCTGGTCCACGGCGAGCCCGAACGCGACGACATGGTGCGTTACTTCGCCTCCCAGATGAGCGGTTTTGTACTACCCGAGGAGGGATGGGTCCAGTCCTATGGCTCGCGCTGTGTGCGGCCCCCCGTGCTCTTCGGAGACGTGGCTCGACCGGCTCCGATAACCCTCGAATGGGCTCGTTACGCCCAGTCGCGCACGACGAAGCCGGTGAAAGGCATGCTCACCGGACCACTCACGATGCTGCGATGGTCCTTTGTCCGCGACGACCAACCCGAAGCCGACACTGCTGCGCAACTCGGCTTGGCGATTCGCGACGAGCTCACCGACCTCCAGTCGACCGGCATCGCGGTGATCCAGGTCGACGAACCGGCCCTGCGTGAGGGATTACCGCTTCGTCAGGCTCACCGCCCCGAGTATCTGGCCTGGGCCACGCGGGCCTTTCGACTCGTGACGTCGGCGGCGAACCCGGATACCCAGATTCATACCCACATGTGTTACGCCGCGCTCGGTGACATCATGGGAGCGCTCGAGGATCTCGATGTCGACGTGGTATCGCTCGAAGCCGCCCGGTCGCGCATGGGGCTGGTTCACGAGCTGGAGCATGTCCGCTACCGCGGTGGGATAGGCGCTGGAGTCTATGACGTGCACTCGCCCAAGGTCCCCGAGGTCCCCGAGTTTGAGGCTCTGTTACGCCGAGCCCTCAGCGTCGTCGGTGCGGATCGGCTGTGGGTGAACCCCGACTGTGGACTCAAGACACGCAGCTACGAGGATGTGACCGTCGCGCTTGACCACATGGTGGCCGCGACGCACCGACTGCGAGGCACGCTCGGCCTCGACAACGCACCCCATCAAGTCAGGACAATGCCGTCTTCTCGGGACACGTAACCCGCGAACGTGCTATGGCCGGGACGAAGAGGGCAGGCTGCAGGAGGTCGTCATGGTCGTAGATAGCTTTGGCTCTCGGTCAGCGTTGCAGGTAGGCGATGAGCGCTACCGGATCTGCAGGTTGTCGGCGCTCGAGAGTGTGGCCGATGTTGCCCGACTCCCGTACTCAATCAAAATCCTTCTCGAGAATCTCCTCCGTCACGAGGATGGTCGAACGGTCGCCGCCGGTGATGTCGCAGCACTGGCGGCGTGGCCGCAGGGCACGGCCGCGACCAACGTGGTGTCCTTCAATCCCGAGCGCGTCCTCCTCCAGGACTTCACAGGGGTTCCGGTCGTCGTCGACCTGGCTGTGCTGCGCGATGCCTTGGCCGACCTCGGTGGCGACCCGAAACTCGTGAATCCGAAGGTGCCCGTCGAACTTGTCATCGACCACTCCGTGATTGCCGAGTCCTCCGGCAGTGCGCAGGCCTTCGCCATCAACGCGGCAATCGAGCACGAGCGCAACATCGAGCGCTACGGCCTGCTGCGCTGGGCACAGCAGGTCTTCGACAACTTTTCCGTGGTGCCCCCCGACACAGGGATATGCCACCAGGTGAACCTCGAGTATCTGGCAAGGGTGATTTTCGCCACCGACGAAGGCGAGGCCTTTCCCGACACCTTGGTAGGCACCGATTCGCACACCCCGATGGTGAATGGCCTTGGGGTGCTCGGCTGGGGCGTGGGCGGAATCGAGGCTGAGGCGGCGATGCTCGGTCAAGCCCTGTCCATGCCCATGCCCGCGGTAGTCGGCGTGGAGTTGATGGGAGCACTGCCGCCGACGGCAACAGCCACCGACCTCGTCCTCACGATGGCCGAGCTCCTGCGCCGTCATGGGGTAGTGGGTAAGTTCGTGGAATTCACGGGACCGGGGCTGGCGAATCTCCGAGTCGAACACCGAGCGACGCTTGGCAACATGGCCCCCGAGTACGGGGCAACGTGCGCCATCAGTCCCATCGATGAGGAAACGCTCGACTACCTTCGCCTCACCGGTCGCTCACCTGCGCACATCGAACTGATCGAACGCTATGCCAAGGAGCAGTACCTCTTCCACGATCCGGGCGGCGACAGACCTTCCTTCTCTGAGCTGCTGACGCTCGACCTCTCGTGCATCGAACCTTGCATCGCGGGACCATTCCGACCCCAAGATCGCATCCCGCTGTCCCGAGCCCGGCGGGAGTTTCGCACGTCGCTGGCCGGGCTCGAGCCCGCCGCCGTGAGTGGTGTCGGCGGCAACGTCAAGGACTTGGCCCACATCGCTCAAGGGAGTCCCGAAGAGGCGTCCGATGAGTCATTCCCGGCGAGCGATCCACCTTCGGCCATGGCCGGTATCACCACCTCGGGAGCACCTGACCCACTACTGCAGACAGAATCGACGACCAGCCCAGCCGAGCCGGTGCGGGTGAGCCGCCAAGTAGCAACGGAGATCGACGGTCAGACCCTCCCCGT
>Ga0207933_1002654_pt1 | contig 11287 bp, 9 predicted proteins | sample NGESurdeep092012_4_FD_184488 | JGI IMG/M metagenome (GOLD analysis project Ga0207933, IMG submission 184488) | Arctic peat soil microbial communities from Barrow, Alaska - NGEE Surface sample F53-3 deep-092012 (SPAdes) | ecosystem: Environmental > Terrestrial > Soil > Wetlands > Peat ... | reverse complement strand
CAGAACTGGACCGGACATGTCGGACCGTGCGGCGCGATCTCGCTACAGCTCGAACGTCCCCTGGTCCCGCAGGAACTCGATGACCTGATCGGCCGCCTCGCCCACACCCACCTGGGTGGTGTCGAGTCGGATGTCGGGGAAGCGGGGGGTCTCGTAGGGCGAGTCCACCCCGGTGAAGTTGGTCAGCTCACCCCGCCGGGCCTTGCCGTACAGGCCCTTCACGTCGCGCTCCTCGGCCGTGGCCAGTGGGGTGTCCACGAACACCTCGCAGAACTGGTCGGACCCGATCAGCTCCCGGGCCATCTGCCGCTCGGCTTCGAACGGTGAGATGAGTGAGACCAACACGATGAGGCCGGCGTCGGCCATCAGCGAGGCCACTTCGGCCACCCGTCGGATGTTCTCCACCCGGTCGGCGTCGCTGAACCCCAGGTTCTTGCTCAGGCCGTGCCGGACGTTGTCGCCGTCCAACAGGTAGGTGTGGCGTCCGAAGGCATGGAGCCGTTGCTCCACGGTGTTGGCGATGGTGGACTTCCCGGCCCCCGAGAGCCCGGTGAACCACACCACCTGCGGCCGTTGGCCGCTGAGGGCGGCCCGAGCCTCCCGGTCGATCTCCATGGTCTGCCAGTGGACGTTCTCCGAGCGCCGCAGGGCGAAGTGCAGCAGGCCGGCTCCCACGGTGTTGTTGGACAGGCGATCCACGAGGATGAAGCCGCCGGTCTCCCGGTGCGTCTCGTAGGGGTCGAAGGGGATGGGCCGGTCGAGCGTGATGTTGCCCACCCCGATCTCGTTCAGCTCCAGCGAGCTGGCCGCGGTGTGCTCCAGGGTGTTCACGTTGACCTTGTACTTGAGCTGGCTCACGGTGGCCCCGGCCGTCCTGCTTCCCACCTTCAGGAGGTATGGGCGACCGGGCAGCATCTCCTTCTCGCCCATCCAGATCAGATGGGCCTCGAACTGGTCGGCCACCCCGGGGGCGTCCTCGGCGGCCGCCAACACGTCCCCCCGGCTGATGTCGATCTCGTCGGCCAGTGTCAGGGTGACCGACTGCCCGGCCACCGCCTCGTCGAGGTCGCCGTCGAAGGTGACCACCCGTTGCACCGCCGACACCTGGTTGTTGGGCAGTACCCGGACCCGGTCGCCCGGGCGCACCACCCCACTGGTGATCCGACCGGCGTAGCCCCGGAAATCCAGGTCGGGCCGGTTGACCCACTGCACCGACATGCGGAACGCCCTGGCCTGCTCCGCGGCCTCGATCTCCACCGTCTCGAGGAAGCCGATGAAGGTCGGACCGTCGTACCAAGGGGTGTTGGGGCTCGGTACGGTGATGTTGTCGCCCTTGAGGGCGGACACGGGGATGCAGGTGATGTCCTCGAGGCCGATGCCCTCGGCGAACTGGCGGTACTCGGCCTCGATGGTCCGGGTGACCTCCTCGGAGTACCCCACCATGTCCAGCTTGTTGACGGCCAGGACCACCTTGGTGATGCCCAGCAGCGACACCAGATAGCTGTGCCGCCGGGTCTGGCTGAGTATCCCCTTGCGGGCGTCCACCAGAATCACGGCCACGTCGGCGCTGGAGGCCCCGGTGACCATGTTCCTCGTGTACTGCTCGTGGCCGGGCGTGTCGGCCACGATGAACTTGCGGCGGTCGGTGGAGAAGAACCGGTAGGCCACGTCGATGGTGATGCCCTGCTCGCGCTCGGCGGCCAGACCGTCCACCAACAGGGCCAGGTCGAGCTCGCCCCCTTGGGTGCCCACCTTCTTGGAGTCGGTCTGGAGGGCCTCGAGATGGTCCTCGAAGACCAGCTTCGATTCGTACAGGAGCCGGCCGATCAGGGTGCTCTTGCCGTCGTCCACACTCCCGCACGTGATGAACCGGAGCAGGGTCTTCTGCTCATGGACCCGTAGGTACTCCTCGATGTCGGACTCGGCCAGTTCGGGCGTGAGCGTCATCAGAAGTACCCCTCCTGCTTCTTGCGTTCCATGGACCCGCTGGCGTCGTGGTCGATGACCCGACCCTGTCGCTCCGACGTGGTGGTCAGCAGCATCTCCTGGATGATGCCGGGCAGTGTCTCTGCCCGGCTCTCGATGGCGCCGGTCAGCGGGTAGCACCCCAGCGTGCGGAAGCGGACGGAACGCAGCTCGGGCTCCTCGCCCGGGGCCAGGGGCATCCGGTCGTCGTCCACCATGATCAGCGTCCCGTCCCGCTCCACCACCGGTCGGGGGGCGGCGAAGTACAGGGGGACCACCGGGATGTCCTGGAGGTAGATGTACTGCCACACGTCCAGCTCGGTCCAGTTGGACAGCGGGAACACCCGGATGCTCTCGCCCCGGTGCTTGCGGGCGTTGCAGATGCTCCACAATTCGGGACGCTGCTGCTTGGGATCCCAGCGGTGCTGCGAGGTCCGCACCGAGTAGACCCGTTCCTTGGCCCGGGACTTCTCCTCGTCCCGCCGGGCCCCGCCGAAGGCCAGGTCGAAGCCGTGCTTCTCCAGGGCCTGCTTGAGGCCCTCGGTCTTCCACAGGTCGGTGTGCACGGCCGAGCCGTGGGTGAACGGGTTGACTTCCTGGTTGATGCAGTCAGGGTTCTGGTGGACTAGGAGGTCGACGCCGAGTTTGGCCACCAACTCGTCCCGGAACTCGTACATGGCCCGGAACTTCCAGGTGGTGTCCACATGGAGGAGGGGGAAGGGCGGCAGTCCGGGGTAGAACGCCTTCATGGCCAGGTGGAGCATGACGGCGCTGTCCTTGCCCACCGAGTACAGCATCACCGGTCGCTCGGACTCGGACACGGCCTCGCGCATGATGGCGATGCTCTCGGACTCGAGGCGCTGGAGGTGGGTCAGTGTGGCCATCGTCCCTGCTTTCATCGGCGGTCGGTTCGGAGTGCGGCGTAGATGGTCGGTGGGGGTGTCTGGGGCGGCCCGGCGGCGTGGCCATGGTGCCGTGCCGATCGGCGCAGAGCTGATTGCGCCGGTGGAGCCTGATTATCACGTTAGGTGAACACAACACTACTAAGAGTGGTGGATTCCCAGTATGGCTGGCTCGGGCCGGTTATGGGAAGAGGGGAACGCGGAAGGAACCGTGTCCAGCTGACGATCGACGACGGCACGTCACGCCATCTGGTGGATGCTGATGATCCGGGCCCCGCCTCGGTCGGGTGGTTTGGCCCCTCCCACCCGTCGGCAATCGTCATTGGACTGTCGCATTTGCCTCCCCTCCACCTACCCCCCCGGACGGCCCGTGCGGTCCCCCTGGCCGGGCCAGGCGTGAGCGCGGCCACGGCCCGGCCACCGGCGCCACGGAGGGTGGGGGCGCCACCGCCGACCGCCCGCGGGAACCGGCTACGGCTAATGCAACACTGTGTTCCGCCTTCCACCTGCGCTGTTATCGTGCCCGCCATGACAAACATGAAGAGGGCTTGGCCGGGCCGAACCGGTGTCGTGTCCGTGCTGTCCGTCATGGCCCTCGCCAGCTTCGTGGGGACGTCCGTGGTCTCGGGAACGGCCGGCGCCGCCCCCGTCAACCTGCTGACCAACGGCAGCTTCGAGTCCACCCCGACCCCCACGTCCACGTTCGTGACCGTGCTGGCCGGCGACTCCACGACCATCCCCGGGTGGACGGTGGTCACCCCCTCCGTCTACGACAGCAGCAACGGCAGCGTCGACCTCAAGTCGAGCGGCTACTGGAATCCCGAGGACGGCAACTACTCGATCGACCTGGCCGGATCCACCGGTACGCCGGGCGGCCTCTACCAGGACGTGGCCACCACCGCCGGGGCCCAGTACTCCCTGACCTACTGGTCGGCGGTCAACGGCGACCAGGCACCCGGTACCACCCACAGCCTCGATGTGACGTTCGACGGCCAGGTGGTGGCCACCATCCAGGAGGCCGGCGTAGGTCGGCCGCTGAACTGGGTGCAGCACACCGTCAACGTCGCGGCCACCTCGGCCAGCAGCCGGGTCGAGTTCGACGACGTGACCCCCGGTGACGCCAACCAGGGCCCGGCCCTCGACAACGTGTCGTTCACCGCTGTCCCCGATGTCATCACGGCCAGCCCGGCCACCGTCGCCGCCCAGACCACCGGCGCCGCCTTCACCGTGCCGGTGGCCACCTTCACGGACAGCAACCCCACCGCACCACTGGGCAGCTTCACCGCCCCCATCACCTGGGGTGACGCCACCACCAGCGTCGGCACGATCACCCAGCCCGGAGGGCCGGGTACCACCTTCACGGTCAGCGGCACCCACACCTACGCCGCCCACGGCACCTACACGGTCGGCGTGAGCGTGTCGTCGACGGCCGGGGGCTCGGCGTCGGTCACCGACTCGGTGAGTGTGGCTGACGCCGTGACCACCTGTACCGAAACCGGCTGCTCGGGCGTCGTCACCACACCCCAGCAGAGCGTGCAGATCAACTCCACATCCACGTCGGGGACCATCCTCACCACCATCGACCCGGCGGCCGGCGCCTACTCCTGCGGCGACTCCTTCCGGCACGCGCCCCAGATCACCACGGTCAGCGATACCGGGCTCAACGCCAACATCGTCTTCACGGTCACGTTCAAGAACCGTGCCGCGGCCGGTAAGTGGTATGTCCCCTTCGCCGTGTGTTACCAGGCCGAGACGCCGTTCAAGGACCTCTACGGCCACATGGTGACCACGGGGCTCCTGCCTCTGTGCACCATCTTCCCCCGGCCCAACAGGCCGCTGGTGGCCCCGTGTGTGCGGTCCATCACCGAACTGCCCTTCCTCCTCGGCAATGTGGTCGAGAAGGTCGTCGTACCGCCGGGTGACCCCCGCTACCACTGAGCGCCGGAGGTCGCGGCCCGGGACCGCTCAGCCCCGCGGTGAGGTCAGGAAGACCTTGATGCCGTCGGCGATCCCCTGGGCCGCCCGTGCCTGCCAGGTCGGATCGGTGAGCAGGGCGGCATCGGTGGCGTTGCGCATGTTGCCGCACTCGATGAACACCTTGGGCACGGTGGTCAGGTTGACCCCGGCCAGGTCGTCGCGCGACTGGAGCCCGTAGATGCCGTCGTAGTCGCTGACCGGCATCCCCGTGGCCGGCAGGAAGGCGTTGCGCAGGTCGATGCCCAACGCGGTGGACGAGCCGACTACCCCGGCATTCACCCCGTCGTCCACCGGCAACAGGAGGGCGTAGCCCCGTCCCGATGCCGGGCCGCCGTCGGCGTGGATGGAGACCACGGCATCGGCGTGGGCCTGGTTGCCGATGGCCGTCCGCTGGGTGATGCACGGGCCCACTCCGGTGTCGTTGCTTCGGGTCAGGATGACCGTGGCCCCTTCGGCCTCGAGGTCGGCGCGGGCCAGCGCGGTCACGGCGAAGTTGAAGCGCGACTCGAGATAGCCGGCGTCGGTCTCGGTGCCGGTGGTGTCGCACGCCTCCATCTCCCGACCGTTCCAGACCGGCTGGTCGATGGTGGCCGGAGCCGAGGCGTTGCCGCCGTCGTGACCCGGGTCCAGCACCACCACCCGGCCGGCCAGCAGCTGGGGGTCGGAGGTAGGCGGGACGGCGGCGGCCCCACTGGCCCAGGCGGGCACCGAGCGGGTGGCCTTGCCCGGGGCGGCTGCCGGTGCCGCGGCCTTGGGTGGCGAGGCCGGGTGGGTCGGTCGGGTGGTGGCCACGCTGGCCGACGGGCCGGTCCCGGCCAGGTGGGAGCCCACCACCGCCGCGGCGATGATCACCAGCACGCCCACCCCGGTGGTCACCACCACCGTGCGCCGTCGGTCGGTCCGTAGCATCAGAGCTGGTTGGGCTGCCACTGTTGGAGGCCCAACGACGCGGCGATCGGGTTCCACCGCGAGGTGAACTGCTGCTTGGCCGTCGAGGCGTGGCCGTCGGAGACCAGCGCCGACTGGTAGCCGGCGTCGGTGGTGTCGTTGGGCACGCACGGCTTGGCCTGCTCGTCGGCGGCCCACTGGGCGTAGGAGCCGTCGGAACTGGCCGAGCTCTGCCAGGCCGTGGTCAGGGCGTTGATCACCGCGGCCGACTGGGGGAGGGCGGACAGGTCGAGTTGGCCGAGCTGGCCGAGCAGGGTCTGCCGTGACGCCTGGGCCGCGGCCAGGGTCGACTGGGCTCCGGCCAGGTCGCCGCAGGCGGCGATGGCCGCGGTGGCCGTCCCCACCTGGCTCCGGTTGCTGGCGTTCTGGGCCAGGAGCGCGCTCAGGGCCTGCCCCTGCGGCGTGGCCTGGGGCGAGAGCGTCGTCGACGTGGACGTGGAGGCGGGCACGGTGGTCGACGGGGCGCGGGTGACCGGCGGCACCGCCGACGAGGATGGAGACGGGCTGGAGTCGCCCGAGGAGGTGGCCACGAGGGCGATGACCACCGCCACCACGGCCACGGCAATGGCTCCGATGGCGATGAGCCATCCCCGACCCACCCGATCCCCTTTCTCCTCCCGTTCCCCCTGCCCTCCCGGGTCGGTGTCATCGGGTGGGGGCGGCACCGGCGTGGCGACCGGGCGGGCCCCTACCGACCGGCCGGCGGTGGGTTCGGTACCGGTCGGCCTCACCACCGCCGTGGTGGGGGGCACGACGGCTACCGTGGCCAGGGTGGGGGTGCCCGAGGGCAGGCCCATGGACCGCCCGCAATCCCGGCAGAACCGGGCGTTGGCCACGTTGTCGTGCCCGACCGGGCAGGGGTTGATCAGCGCCGCCCCGCACGTGGGGCAGAACTGGGCGGTGAAGTCGGGAATCGGCAGGGGATGGCCTTGAGGACAGAGCATCGGGGGACCTCGGGTGGGCGGAAGAGGGGTGCTCAGCGGCTCGGGGCAGGGGACCCTGGCCGGCGAAGCCAGGGTCCATGGTAGGCGAGGTCGGCCTCGGGACCGGGGTCATTCCCACCCGTCGGACCCCCGGGTGGACGGGTTCCGGCGTCACCCAGGGCCGACCATGAATGGCATCGGTCGCACCCATCCGGCAGACTGACTCCCACCCGGCGAGGACAGCACGCAGGGGCCACCACCACGAGGGCGACACCACGAGGGCGACACCACGAGGGCGACACCACGAGGTCGACGGGGCCACCGGCCGACGGCCGGCGGCCGGAACAGGGAGGGAACGGAAGTGACCATCATCGACCGGGACGTCGACCACCCCATCGGGGTCACGTCCAGGTGAGCAGCTCCGGAACCAGGGCCGACGAGCTCACCGCTCCCCTCCTCGATCCCGAGTTCTACGCCGGCGACCCCTTCCCGCTCTACGCCCGCCTGCGGGCCGAGGCCCCCGTAGCCCACAGCGAAGTCGGGGGATTCTGGGTGGCCAGCCGTCACGAGGAAGTGGTGGCCATCTCCCGTGACCCCGAGACCTTCTGCTCGGGCAAGGGCATCATGACCATGGAGATCGGTGCCGAATACCCGTCACCACCGACCATGATGCACACCGACCCGCCCGACCACGACCGCTATCGCAAGTTGGTCCAGCCCGGCTTCCGACCCACCTTCATGCGGGCCCTCGAGGAAGGGATCCGCGCCCGGACGGTCACGCTGGTCGATCGCATCGAGGCGGGCGCGTCGGTGGACATCGTCTCGGACCTGGCCGTTCCCCTGCCCCTGCAGGTCATCTCCGACCTCCTCGGTGTGCCCGAGGACGAGTGGCCCCGCTTCTTCCGTTGGTCCGAAGCGGTCATCCCCGGGGCCACCGACTGGTCGGAGGAGGAGCGGATGGCCCTCAGCGGGGAGATGGTCACCTACCTGCTGGCCGCGGCGGCCGACCGCCGGGCCAACCCCAGGGACGACATCATCTCCGAGCTCGGGGCGGCCGAGGTGGACGGCGACCGGCTGACCGATGCCGAGTTGGGCATGTTCCTCGTGCAGCTGCTGGTGGCCGGCAACGAGACCACCCGCAACATGATGTCCGGCGGCCTGCTGGGCCTGGCCTCGTCGCCGGGGGAGTGGGAGACCCTCCGCTACCGCTTCTTGACCTCCGCACCCCGGGCCCTGCCCCTGGTCATCGAGGAGATGCTCCGGTGGACCACCCCGGTGGTGGCCTTCATGCGCACCACCACCCGACCGGTGGAGTTGGCCGGGGAGAAGCTGGACGCTGACGCGCCCGTGCTCATGCTCTACGCCTCGGCCAACCGGGACGAGACGGTGTTCGGTCCCACCGCCGGGCGGTTCGACGGGGCCCGCGACCCCAACCCGCACGTGGCCTTCGGCTTCGGGGCCCACTTCTGCATCGGGGCGGTCCTGGCCCGGCTGGAGGGTCGGATTCTCTTGGAGGAGCTGTTGGAGCGGTTCGGCACCGTGGAGGTGGCCGGACCGGTGGTGCGGACGGCCTCGCCGGTCATCGCCGGCGTGAAGTCGGCCCCCCTGGTGTTCGGCGCCGCCTGATCCGGGGTCGGTGACGCCGGCCGGCCGCGTCGACCTGGGAGAGTGGACCGATGTTCGTCACCAACCACGTCCTCTCCGGCGTCCTCATCGGACGGGCACTGGAGCGTCGGCCGGTGGCCGCCTTCGTGGTCGGCGTCGGCTCCCACTTGCTGGTCGATGCCATCCCCCACTGGGGCTGTGACCGCTCCGCCCCCGACGCCCAGGAGCGGTTTCTCCAGGTGGCCCGGCGGGACGGCGTGCTGGGTCTGGGGATCATGGCCGGCGCCGCCCTGGCCGTCGGCCCGAAGGCCCGTCCGGCGGTCATCGCCGCCATGGCCGGCGCCGCCCTGCTCGATCTGGACAAGCCCATCGAGCACTTCTTCGGGTTCTACCCGTTCCCCGATCCCGTCCGCCGCCTTCACGTGTGGATCCAGAACGAGTCCACCGCCGGCCTGCCCAAGGAACTGGCCTTCGGGGCGGTCTTCGCCGTGGCCGACACGCTGGCGGTGGTACGCAGTCGCCGACGCCGTCGGCCCGAACGCGTCTCCATGGCCGGCGACCGGGCATCGGTGGGTGACCTCCAGGTGTGACCGTCGGGCCTGCCAACGACGCTCGGCCACCTGGGTACCCGACAGTGGTCGCACATATGCGACAGTGAAGTATGACCGAAGTGGCCTCCGTGAGCTTCGCAACACCACCCGCGCCCTGCTCGAACGGGTCGAGGAGGGCGAGCAAGTAGTGATCACCGTCGACGGTCGTGCGGTGGCCAGCCTCCAGCCCGTCGGGTCGCGCCCTCGCTGGATGTCCCGCTACTTGGACCTGGCTGAGCTATCGGTCATCCGGGTCTGAGCCCGCTCAGGTGGTGGCCTGGCTGAGCGACTCCATCTGGTCGTCGGTCAGTTCGAGGGTGGCCGCCCGGCAATTCTCCTCCACGTGCCCCTGCGACTTGGTACCGGGGATGGGCAGCATGACCGGCGAGCGGTGGAGCAGCCAGGCCAGAGCCACCTGGGACGGCGAAGCGTCGGTCTCCTTCACCACGGCGTCTACCGGACCACCCGGGTTGGCCAGCGCCCCGGCAGCGATGGGGAACCACGGGATGAACCCGATCCCCTCGGCCTCGCAGAAGTCGAGGACGTCTTCGGACGACCGGTCGGTCAGGTTGTACAGGTTCTGCACGCTGACCACCGGCACCACGGCCAGGGCCGACTTGATCTCCCTCACGCTGACCTGGCTCAGGCCCACGGCCCGTACCTTGCCCTCGTCGATGAGATCGGACAGCAGTCCGAACTGCTCGGCCGCCGGCACCTTGGCGTCGATGCGATGGAGCTGGAACAGGTCGATGGTCTCGACCCCCAGACGCCGCAGGCTCATCTCGCACTGCTGGCGCAGGTACTCCGGTCGTCCCACGGGCAGCCACTGGCCGGGACCCTGACGGGTCAGGCCGGCCTTGGTGGCGATGAGCAGCTCGTCGGGGTAGGGGTGGAGGGCCTCGCGGATGATGTCCTCGGACACCTCGGGCCCGTAGGAGTCGGCGGTGTCGATGAGGTCGACGCCCAGCTCGACGGCCCGACGCACCGTCCGGACGCATTCGGCCCGGTCCTCCGGCTCGCCCCACACCCCCGATCCGGTGATCTGCATGGCCCCATAGCCCAAGCGGTGGACCACTTTGCCGTCAAGGGAGAAGGTGCCGCTGGCGGCGATGGGGTTGGTAGTGGCGGTGTTCATGGTCTCTCCTGGGCGAGGGATTGGGCCCCGGACGGACGCCGGGGCGTTCACTCCGTTCTACCCGGTCCGGAGGTCGTTCGAACCAGGTGCGTCTCGGTGGGCGGCCGTCGACCGGCCAACGGATCCCGACAGGGGTCGTACCCGCTCAGCGGCGCCGGTACACCGGGGTGCGGTCTTCGGCCCGGGCCGCCTTCATCTCGGCGTAGTCGCGGGAGGCGAACACCATGGACTGGGCCACCGCCTCTTCGGCGATGGACCGTTGGACCTCGTGCACGCCCAGTCCGTAGAGGGTGCGGCGGGCCATCTTGACGGTGAAGGCCGGGGCCGCGGCGATGGTGTCGGCCATCTGGCGGGTCACGGCGTCGAGCTCCTCCTCGTCGGCCACCAGGCGGCTGATGATCCCGTGGGTCAGAGCCTCCTCGGCCGTCATCACCCGTCCGGTGAGGGCCAGGTCGGCCGCCACCCCGTGACCGACCATCTGGAACAGCCGGGCCATGCCGCCGGTGTCGGGGATGACCCCGTGCACCACCTCGGGCAGGACCATCTTGGTGCCCACGGCGGCCACCCGGATGTCGCACAGCAGCGATCGCTCGAAGGCCCCGCCGATGACCCAGCCCTTCAGCGCGCAGATGATGGGGGCGGGCATGGTGAAGAACATCTGGGAGGGCCGGTGGCCCCGCTCGATGAACTCGAGGTCGGAGATGTCCTCGGTGCGGATGCCCAGCTGGTCGGTGTCCCGCCCCGAGGAGAAGGATTTGCCCTCGCCCCGCCACACGATGGCCCGCACCTCGGGCCGCTCGTGCACCTCGGCCAGCACCTCGAAGAGTCGGCGGTCCATCTCGTCGCTCATGGCATTGTGCTTCTCGGGCCGGTTGTTGGTGATCACGGCCACGGGGCCGTCCACCTCCAGGGTCACCAGGCGCTGGTCCTCGGGACTCAGGGTGCTCATGACGGGGCTCCTTTCGCAGGGCGCGGACTCGGGCTCGGGTCGAACGGCGGCCGGTCGAGCTGCTCTCGGATGGGGGTGAAGGGGGGCTGGACCGTGTGGCGACGCTGCCAATTGGCGCCGTCGACCACCAGCGAGTGGCCGCTGATGTAGGTGGCGTAGGGGGAGCACAGGTAGGTGGCGGCCCAGGCCAGCTCCCGGGGGAAGCCCACCCGCCCGGCCGGGACCCGCGAGTCCTGCCCTTCGTACTTGCCGGGCACGGCGGCGATGGCCGCCACCTCGTCCTCGTGGGGCAT
>Ga0207933_1002653_pt1 | contig 11292 bp, 16 predicted proteins | sample NGESurdeep092012_4_FD_184488 | JGI IMG/M metagenome (GOLD analysis project Ga0207933, IMG submission 184488) | Arctic peat soil microbial communities from Barrow, Alaska - NGEE Surface sample F53-3 deep-092012 (SPAdes) | ecosystem: Environmental > Terrestrial > Soil > Wetlands > Peat ... | reverse complement strand
CGGCAAGACGATTGCCGCGACCTCGACGGTGACCAAAGGCAAGGAGCGCGCATTGTCCGCCAACATGGAAGGCGCCAAAAAAGTCGGCGTGATTGCTGCGAAAGCGGCGATTGACAAAGGTATCTCGGCAGTGGTGTTTGATCGTGGTGGCACGCGCTATCACGGCAAAATCAAGGCGCTGGCGGATGCCGCGCGCGAAGCGGGACTGAAATTTTAACCTGAACCGGAGAATTTATTGTGGCTGAAAACGAAAACATTCCAGTAGCTCCTGTCGCTCCCGAAGCGCCGAAACCGTCAGAATCACGCGGTGGCCGCGGCGGTGGCGGTGGATTTGGCGGACGCGGTGGTCAGGGTGGTCGTGGCGGTGGCCGTGGCCGTCGTCCCGATGTCGGCGAAAACGCCTTCGGCAAAGGTGGCGAAGAAATTGTCGAGAAAGTGGTTTTTATCAACCGCTCCTCCAAAGTCGTCAAAGGCGGACGCCGCTTTAAGTTTAGCGCGCTCGTTGTCGTCGGCGACAAAAAAGGCAAGGTCGGCATGGCGCTCGGCAAGGCGACGGAAGTCGCGGACGCCATTAAGCGCGGCGGCGAACTTGCCCGCAACAAAATGCAGGCCGTCTCGTTGAAAGACGTGACGATTCCGCACGAAGTTTATTCCTGCTACGGCGGCGCGAAGATTCTCTTGCGTCCGGCCTCGCCCGGAACTGGAATTATTGCTGGAAAAACGGTTCGTTCCGTTTTGGAATCCGCCGGTATCAAGGACATTTTGACGAAATCGCTCGGTTCCAGCAACGCGGCGAACGTCGTGAAAGCCACGTTGAATGGTTTGTTGAGCCTCCGCACCCGCGAGCAGATTTACCAAAGCCGTGGCTTGGAAATCAAAAAAGTTTCCGCGCCGAAAGCGCCCGCAGCAATTGCCGCCTGATAAATAATTTTTATGCGACTGCACAATCTTAAACCCCGTCCCGGCGCGAAACATCGCACGAAACGTCTTGGTCAGGGCGAATCCAGCGGCCACGGTAAAACAGCCGGTCGCGGTGGCAAAGGCCAGACCGCGCGTTCCGGCAGTTCCGTCCGTATCGGTTTTGAAGGCGGCCAGATGCCGCTTATCCGCCGCATTCCAAAACGCGGTTTCAACAACACCCGCTTCACGATTGCTTACAGCCCCGTGAACGTCGGTGACTTGAACCAGTTTGAAGATGGCGCACGCGTTGATGAAACGGCCTTGCGTTCGGTCGGCCTCGTCAATGGCCCGAAGCTCGGCGTCAAAATTCTCGGCACCGGCGATCTCACCAAGAAATTGGTCGTAGTCGTTACGGCCATCAGCGCTTCGGCGAAAACGAAGATCGAAGCCAAGGGCGGCTCGGTTGAACTGATCGTCAAAAAATCCTCGGCTCCGGCCAAGAAATAATTTGGCTGAAGAATGTTTCGCTCCATCGCCAGCACCCTCAGCAATTGTTTCAAGATTCCGGAACTGAAGTCCCGGATTTGGTTCACGCTGGGTATTTTGGCGGTCTGCCGCGTAATGGCGGTTGTCCGCATTCCCGGTTTGAACGGTGATGCGCTGTCAAATTTCTTCAAGAACCACGGCGGCGACGGCGGCATTCTGGGGATGTATAACACCTTCGCCGGCGGCGCTTTTGAACATTGCGCCATCGGTTCGCTGGGTATCATGCCCTACATCAGCGCCACGATTATTATTCAATTACTCACGGCGGTTGTGCCGCGTTTGAGCAAGCTGGTGCGCGAAGAAGGCGGTCGCACGCAGATTATCAAATATGGTCGCTACCTCACGGTGCTGCTGTGCATCGGCCAAGGAATTTATTTCGCGAAAAGCTGGTTGCATCCTGAAGCGCAGTTTCCGGGCATCGGCCAGCTTGTGCTGTTTGACAATCATCTCGCCTATTATTTTGTGGCGGTCACGGTGATGACGGCGGGCACGATGGTCTTGATGTGGATGGGCGAACAAATCACCGAACGCGGCATTGGTAACGGCGTTTCTTTGATCATCACGATTGGAATTTTGGCGCGGTTGCCGCGTGCCGTGCGGGCGTTGATTGATATGTTCCATCCGGCGAACGGGCAGGAGACAGATTATCATTTCATGGGAACCGGCTTGCTGTTGTTGGCTTTGTTGGTGTTGGTTGTCGGCGGCGTCATCGCCATCACGCAAGCGCAGCGAAAAATTCCGGTGCAATACGCCCAGCGCGCCGTTGGCCGCAAGATGTATGCGGGCGGAACGTCTTTCATGCCGTTGCGCGTGAATTACGCGGGCGTCATGCCGATCATTTTCGCACAATCCATTTTGATGTTTCCGCAGCCGGTTTGCACTTGGCTGGCAAGTGCCTTCACGAAAGCCCCGGTGTTGCATGACTTTTTCATCAGCTTGGCGCAGACATTGAATTATGGTTCTTGGCTCTACATGGCCACTTACTCGGCGATGATTTTGTTCTTCTCGTATTTCTGGGTCGCAACGCAGTTCAATGAAATTCAGATCGCCGACGACCTGAAGAAAAACGGCGGCTATATTCCCGGCGTGCGTCCGGGGCAGGGCACGAGCGACTATTTGCATCACGCCATGAGCCGCATCACGTTGGCGGGTGCAATTTTTCTGACGATTATTGCGACGATTCCAATTATTCTTGGCAAACGTTTGAACATTCCGCCGGACGTGGCGCAATTTTTCGGTGGCACGAGCATTTTGATTGCGGTCGGCGTTTTGCTCGACACGATGCGGCAGGTTGAGTCACATCTGATGATGCGGCACTACGATGGCTTCCTGAAAAAAGGAAAAATCCGTGGCCGCTTCTAAAATTTTGTGGCCGGAATAAAGCTCAAGTCAGCGGACGATTTGAAATTGATGCGTCCGGCAGGTTGGGTGGCCGGAAAAGTTTTGGACGAGATTGCAGCGTTCATCAAGCCCGGTGTCACGACGCGGCAGATTGACAATTTTGCGGCAGAACGGATCAAGAGTTACGGCGGCAAGAGCGCGTTTCTCGGGTATCGGAAATTTCCGTGCCACACTTGTTTGTCGGTGAACGACGAAGTGGTTCACGGCATCGCGACGGAACGCGAATTGAAATTTGGCGACATTGTCAGCGTGGATGTTGGCGTGTTGCATAAAGGTTTTATCGGTGATACGGCGCGGACGGTGGCGGTGGGCGGCTGCGGTGTCGCGGCGCAACGGTTGCTGGACGTGACGGAGCAGTCGCTCTACTTGGGCATCGCGCAGGCGCGACCCGGTAATCGCGTGTTAGATATTTCGCTGGCGATCCAGCGTTACGTCGAGCAAAACGGATTTAGTGTCGTGCGCGAATTTGTCGGTCACGGAGTCGGGCGTTCAATGCACGAAGAGCCGCAGGTGCCAAATTTTGACGAAGGTAAAAAAGCTTCGCCGAAATTGAAGCCGGGCATGACGATTGCGATTGAGCCGATGGTGAATATGGGTCGTCTGGACGTAAAAATACTGAAAGACGGCTGGACAGTGGTGACGCAAGATGGTTCACTGTCTGCCCATTTTGAGCATACCGTCCTTATCACGGACGGCGAGCCGGAGATTTTGACATGGGCGAAGATGCCTTCCGCGTTGAAGCCCGCGTGATTGAGGCGTTGCCAAACGGCACGTTTTGCGCGGAGCTGAAAAATGGTCACCGCCTGACGGCGTTTGTGAGCCGGCGCGACGAGAAGATTTTTGCCGGCTTGAAGGCCGGTGACGAAGTGAAGTTGAAATTGACGCCTTACGATTTAAGCGTGGGGCAAATAGTAGTTGAAACAAAAATAATTTAAGCATGAAAGTCCGAGCGTCAGTTAAAAAATTGTGTGAGCACTGCAAAATCGTGAAGCGCAAAAACGTGATTCGCGTCATTTGCACGAACAAACGCCACAAGCAACGTCAAGGTTAATCAAAAATTTATGGCACGCATCATTGGTGTAGAAATTCCGCCGAACAAGCGCATTGATATTGCGCTCCGTTACATTTACGGCATCGGCCCGGTCAACGCGAAAGAAGTTCTCGAACGCGCGAACATTGATCCGTCCGTCCGCGCGAAAGATTTGACCGAGGCTCAACTCTCGCAAATCGTGCACGCGATTCAAGATGGCAAGTATGTCATCGAAGGCGATTTGCGCCGCGAACTCGGCATGAACCTCAAGCGTTTGCAGGGCATCAAGTGCTACCGTGGCATCCGCCATATGCGCAGTTTGCCCGTGCGCGGTCAGCGCACGCAGACCAACGCCCGCACGCGCAAAGGTCCGCGCAAGACGGTCGGTGTGCAACGTAATCCGACGGCCAAAGCTGGTATCCATTAATAACTAAATTTAGATATGTCTGAAGAAAAGAAAAAACCAGCCGCGCCAAAGAAGGAAAAAGAAGTGAAGCCTGTTGCTGCCGCCGACGCCACTGCGCCGGAAGCCGCCAAGCCCGCGAAGAAAAAAGCTGCGGCCACCGCCGAAGTTGCGCCCGCTGAACCGGTCGCGATTGCCGTGCCGACCGCTGCTGATTTGCTCGGTGAAGATCCGAACGCGAAGAAGGTCGTCAAGGCCAAGCACGCGAAGAACATTTCCACTGGCATTGCGAACATTCTCGCCACTTTCAATAACACGCAAGTCACCATCACCGATATGCAGGGCAACCTCATCGGTTGGTCCGCCGCCGGTCGCGTGGGTTTCAAAGGTTCACGCAAAAGCTCGGCTTACGCCGCGCAGATGGTCGCGCAGGACGCCGCCCGTCAGGCGATGGCGCACGGCATGAAGGAAGTTGAAATTCGCGTGAAGGGTCCTGGATCCGGTCGTGAATCCGCGATTCGTGCGCTGCAAGCCATCGGCTTGGAAATTTCCACGATCAAAGACGTGACGCCCGTTCCGCACAATGGTTGCCGCCCGCGCAAGAAACGCCGCGTGTAAAAAACTTTTCACTCATCACTCGTAACTAATTTTATGGCTCGTTATACAGGTCCTCGCGTCCGCATCAGCCGCCGTTTCGGAATTCCGATTTTCGGCCCGACGAAATATCTTGAACGCCGCAACTACGGTCCCGGCGTCCACGGCCCGAAGTCGCGCCGCAAGACCACCGAATACGGTGCCGGTTTGAATGAGAAGCAGAAGCTTCGTTATTACTACGGCCTGATGGAGAAGCAATTTCGCGGCGTCTATGAAAAGGCGAAAAACCGCCGTGGCGTCACGGGCGAAACGATGCTGCAAATTCTCGAAACCCGTTTGGACAACGTCGTTTTCCACCTCGGTTTTGGTAACTCGCGCGCCGCGGCGCGCCAGATGGTCAATCACGGCCACATCACCGTCAATGGTCGCAAGGCGGCCATCGCATCCTTCGCGCTCAAGGTGAACGATGTCATCGTGGTGAAAAATCATAACGTGTCGCGTCAGTTGGCGACAAAAGGTCTCGAAGTTTCCGCGAGCCGCGCGGTGCCGGATTGGTTGTCATTGGACAAAGAAGCGTTCAAGGGCACGATCATGCGCATCCCGACCCGCGACGAAATCCAGCCGATTGCCAACGAGCAGGCCGTCGTCGAATTTTATTCCCGCTAACCAGTAAACCAAAAAGACAATTACACGGGCGGTTCCGGCCGGGAATAAATTTTGCCGGACTCGCCAGATTAAAATTGTCGAAAGGAAAATATGCCAGTTCGTTTAGGACGTTTTGAAATGCCCAAGCGGTTGCAGAAGGATGAAGCCTCTGCCACCGAAACCTACGCCAAGTTTGTCGCCGATCCGTTTGAAACCGGTTACGGCCACACCGTTGGTAACTCGCTTCGCCGCGTGTTGCTCTCCTCGCTTGAAGGTGCAGCGGTCACCTCTGTGAAGGTGGACGGCGCGCAGCATGAATTTGCCACGATCGAAGGTGTCGCCGAAGACGTGACCGACATCGTTTTGAATTTGAAGAAAGTTAAATTCAAAGCCCACACCCGCGACGAACAGACGCTCTTGCTCTCCGTGAACAAGGAAGGTGTTGTGACCGCCGCCGACATCCAGACCAACCAGAATATTGAGCTCGTGAATCCCACGGCGCATATCTGCACGCTGGACAAGAAGAAAAAATTTGAGATGGAACTGACGGTCAAAGTTGGCCGTGGTTTCTGCCCGAGCGATGAAAATAAGAAGCCCGGCCAGGCGATTGGCATCGTGGCGATTGATTCCATTTTCTCGCCGGTGACCCGGGTGCGTTACGCTGTCGAAGCGGCGCGCGTCGGCAACCGCACAGACTACGACCGTTTGGTTCTCGAAATCTGGACGGACGGCCGCATCACGCCCGATGACGCGCTCACGCAGGCGTCTGCGATTCTCGCGCATCACCTCGACGTGTTTGTCGGTTACGACAAGAACGCGGTTGAATTTGAAGAAGCCGCTGACAAGCAGGACGACGAGAAGTCCAAGCTCAAGAAATTGTTGAACATGAGCGTCAACGAAATCGAATTGAGCGTCCGTGCCGCGAATTGTTTGAACAACGCGAACATCACCACCGTCGGCCAGCTTGCGCTGAAGTCCGAACAGGAGATGCTCAAGTATCGCAACTTCGGCAAGAAGTCGCTCAACGAAATTAAAGATAAACTGGTTTCCCTCAACCTCTCGCTCGGCATGAATTTTGAGCCGGGTTTGGTGGAGGCACCGAAGGAAGAAGCCGCCAAAACGGAATAAGGATTTGCCATGAGACATTTGAAGCGCACGGCCAAACTGGGCCGCACCTCGGAACATCGCAACGCGATGCTCGCCAACCTTGTTTGCAGCTTGATCGAACACAAGCGCGTGACGACATCTTTGGCCAAAGCCAAAGCCGCCCGTTCCGTTGCTGAAAAGATGGTCACGCTCGGCAAGAAAGGCACGATCCAACATCGCCGCCTCGCCGTCGCCCGTCTGCATCAGGAAAAGGCTGCGAAGACGTTGTTCACGGAAATCGCTCCGGCGTTCAAGGATCGTCGCAGCGGTTACACCCGCATCATCAAGCTCGGCCAGCGTCAGGGTGACGCCTCGCAGAGCGCGATTTTGGAATGGGTGGACACCATCGCCCCGACGGTTATTCCCGAAGCTCCCGCGACGGAAGCCAAGCCGGAAGCGAAGAAGTAAATCACTTTAAGAAACACAAAGCCCGCTCGATTGAGCGGGCTTTTTTGTTTTCAATGCAGCAGAAAAATCAGGAACAGCAAAATCAAAATTACCGCCGTAAGCCACCAAACCCAATGCAGTCCGCGTGGTTTGCGACTGCGGGAACCAAACTCTTCCTTCACAAAATTTTCGTAACTAAAATTTTCATCGGGAATACCCAGATTGTCGGCGTAAGCGGAATCCGACCAACCGATCTTTTCATCCGCGCCGCAACCGGGACAAGCCTTCGCGTTGCGCGGCACAACCGCGCCGCAGTTGGGACAAACTTCGGGAGTCATCGGATAGTTTTTAATTTTAAGTTAACTCAAAATTGAGCAAAAACTAAAAACTGATTTTACCCCGCCGCGCTCGTGTATTCCTCGTCCGTCCGCAAATCGAGTCCCATCAAAACGTAATCGTGCGTGATGGCTTGCATATCCTTGACATAATCTTCGAGGCGCACGAGCTGGTTGAAGCCGAGCATCGCGAACATCTTCATCGCCGCTTCCTGTTCCGCGATGAACGCCGCCTCGATGCGTTCCAAGCTGGCGCTGCGGGCGATGTCCAATGTTTCATTCACGAGCGCACGCGCCAGACCGACGCCACGAAATTTCGGATGCACCAGCACGCTCACGCGACCGATGTGCCGTTTCCAGCCGCCGAGCCGCTGATGCAACGTGACGACACCGACAATTGTTTTATCCACCACGCCGACGAGCGGCAAATTGCGGCCCACGTCAATATTGCGACACCAGTCGCGGATGACCTTGATGTCCTGCACGCGGTGCTTGATGAACATCCGTTCCGGTTCCGGGATGTCGAGGAAGAGCTGGTGAAATTCTTTTTCATCCTCCGCTTTGAGCAGGCGCAGCGTCGCCTTGCGTCCGTCCTTCAATTTGATGTGCTTGGGAAATTTCTGTAGTTCGAGTTCGATGGTGAATGACATAGGTTCCTTTCTTGCCCGCACTTTGCGCCGATTGCTTCCTTCCTGCAATAAAATTTTTCAGCCGAACGCCGGTCTTTGACTTGGTAGGGCGGTGCTGCTGCGCCGCCTCCCCCGGCTGACCCGCAGGTCAGCCCTACCATCAATCTGAAATTTCAGCCGAACGCCGATTCGCCCGCGCTGCCCGTGGCCTGCCGGAAGAAATTTAATTTCACCCGTGCCGGATCCAAACTCCAGCGCGCGGCAAGCTGCGGGACTTTTTCAAAATTTATTTCCGCGTCCAGCAACGTCGCCGTGTAATCGCCGTAAGCAAACAGCTTCATGTCCGTCTTGATTTCCGGCACCGTCTCGACGCCTTGATGCCAGACTGTTTCGCCCGTCCACGCGTAGGCGCGCGTCACGCAACCGTCGTCCAGCCGCGCCCACGCGTGATGATGAAACAGCCGGCTCGCGTAAAAATATTGCACATGACCGAGCTGCCGGCTCAACCCCGTGAGAAAAAGAAACGTCGCATCCACATCCTCCGTTGGATTTGGCAGCGCCATGCCCGTGACGATCACCCAGCCGTTCACGCGCGGGCTGATGAAAAATTCGTGCGCGCCCGCCAAGCCTTCTGCCCACGAACACGGCGCGGCATGATTCAAGCCCAACGTCATTTTCACCGCCTCCGGCGAAACCGCGCGGATTGCCAGCCAACATTCCGGGCGTTGCACCGTGGCCGGTTGCCATGGAAAAAAATTCTGCGCCGGGGAATTTTTTTTTTGCGCGAGCCGGTTCCGGCGATGCACCGCCAGCACCCAGCCGAGCATCATGAAACCAATGCCGAGCGCCAAGCCTAGCACGGCCAGCAACATTAGCGGGATGACGTCAACCTGACTCACAGGACAAATCTAATCTGCCCGCTGGCGAGTTCAAATTATTTTCCGCCGCAATTTTCCGCCAGCCAGTCCAGATACTTTTGGCTGCCGCGCTTAACGGCAAAACCAAAAACTCCGGCGTGTCGTAAGGATGCCGTGTGAGAATCAGTTTTTCCAGCGCGGCCAGTTTTGATTTTTGCGTTTTCAAAATCAGCAAAATTTCCGCGCCCGATTCAATTTTCCCCCGCCACCAGTAATGCGATTCGATTTTTGGAACAAGATTAGCGCAGGCGATGAGTTTGGCTTTCAACGCTGCTTTCGCCAGCGCCCGCGCCGTTTTCAAATCCGGCGCGGTGACGAGGACGATAGAAAATTTTATGGCGGGTTTCATTGGAGATTTATTTTTGTTTGAAGATTGAACCGCCCATCCGCCGGACATTTTGCCAGACGAGTTGCGGCCAGTTGGGATTCATGCACGGCCTTTCGATGAGGATGTAATAGGCGATGCCCGCGCCGACCACCACTGGCAATCCTACCAATCCCAAACGCAGACAAGCTATCGGCATCGTCACGCCGCTCGAAATAATTTTGGTGGCGATGAACGAGAAGAGCGGATAGTGCAGCAGATAAAGTGAATAACACATGCCGCCGAGGGTCGCGATGACCGGCCGCCGCAAAATTGTTGTGAACCAGTTTCCGCGCAATGCGCCAATGAACAGCATCGCCAGTAGCCACGGAAATAATTGCCACAACACGATTGTATCGGGCGTCAGCGCCAGCGCGAGCAGTGCGCCCATTGCCAGCCAATCATAAGATCGCGCGGAAATTTTTCCTGCGCCCGCGCCGGTGCTGTGCAGATCGGCCAGCAGAAAGCCGGTTAAAAAATATTGGATGAAGCCCGGCAGTGTCAGTTCGCTGCGCGGAACGAAGTTCGCCAGCAATGGCGCGGTGAAAATCGCAGCGATGAGAATTAATCGGCGTGGCGCGGCTGCGAGTTTGAAAATTTTGGCGAGCAACGGCACGAGCAGATAAAATTGCACTTCGACTTCCAGCGTCCACGTCACACCGTCCAGCTTGGGCGGCAGGCCGCGCACGATGCTGTGCGCGTAACCAAGTCGGAGAAGCAGTCCGGAAAAGAAATTTGGATCCTGCGCGTGAATGTCGTGCAGCCCGACGGCAGCGGCATAAAATAACAGCAACGCCAGAACGTAAGGCGGTTCCAATCGCGTCAGCCGACGCAGATAAAATTTCCCGATTTTCACCGCCGGAGCATCGGCGAGATAATGCGCGGCAAACGGCAGGCCAAGAATAAATCCGCTGATGACAAAAAAAAGTTCAACGCCGCGATAGCCATTTGTCACCGGCCAAAAAAGAAAATTGAATGGCGACGCCGCCAGCATTTTGCCGGGAATATTCGTCGCGGCATAATGAACGTGGAATAGCAGCACGCTGAAGATGGCGATGAACCGCAGGCCGTCCACTTCCGCGATGTAACGATGTGATGAAGTCGTGATCCGTTGGAGGCGCGCGACATTCCATGGTTTGGGCATAGTTTCTAAAACAGGTTTATTTCCGCCGAATTATCTGTTTAAGTCAAGTCATGGACGCCGCTTTGCCGCCACTCACCGCCAGCACGCTTTACCTGGTCGCCACGCCGATTGGCAATCTCGAGGACATCACGCTCCGTGCGCTGCGCGTGTTGCGTGAGTGCGACGTCGTCGCCGCCGAAGACACGCGGCACAGCGGCCAGTTGCTCAAACATTTTGGAATTTCCAAACCGCTCTTGAGCTATTTCCAATTCAACGAAGCGCGGCGCAGCGAGGAAATTATCGAGCGGCTCCGGCGCGGCGAGAAAGTTGCGCTCGTCACGGACGCTGGCAGTCCCGGCATCAGCGATCCGGGCGAACGCGTCGTGAAAGCCGCCATCGCGGCTGGCTTTCGCGTGGAAGCCGTGGCCGGTCCGTGCGCGCTTATCGCCGGACTTACCGCGAGCGGCTTGCCCACGGAGGAATTTTATTTCGCCGGCTTTCTGCCGCACAAATCCGGCCAGCGCCGCAACAAACTGGAATCGCTTAAAACCATTGGTGGCACAATGGTTTTCTACGAATCTCCCTATCGCATCGAAAAACTTCTGGGCGAACTGAACGAAGTTTTTCCCGAACGCGACGTAGTGCTGGCGCGCGAGCTGACGAAGAAGTTCGAGGAATTTCTGCGCGGCAAACCGGCGCAGCTTTTGGAAATCGCGGCGAAACGCAGCTTGAAAGGTGAGTTCGTGGTGATGGTTTCAGGTGCCGAAAAGAGTCGCGCGAAGAACGCAACGGAAGCGAAGGAGTGATTTTCTTCGCGCACTTCGCGACCTTCGTGCAAAAGGTGTTTCCGTGTTCAATCGTGGCTAGACGAG
>Ga0207933_1002651_pt1 | contig 11298 bp, 10 predicted proteins | sample NGESurdeep092012_4_FD_184488 | JGI IMG/M metagenome (GOLD analysis project Ga0207933, IMG submission 184488) | Arctic peat soil microbial communities from Barrow, Alaska - NGEE Surface sample F53-3 deep-092012 (SPAdes) | ecosystem: Environmental > Terrestrial > Soil > Wetlands > Peat ... | reverse complement strand
TCCAGATGTCCTCGCAAATCGTGATGCCGATTTTTCGACCGTTGAAAATGAACGGTGCCACTTGTTTGGCCGGTTCAAAATAACGGTCTTCGTCAAACACGTCGTAAGTGGGCAACAAGCTTTTGGTCGTGCGCCAGATGATTTTTCCGTTTTGCAAAACGGCGGCGGCATTTTGCAGCGCGCGTCCGGGGCGGTCGGAATTTTTTTCAACGTAGCCGATGCACAGCGGCACTTCGTCAATGTTGGCGGCGGTTTCATGCAACGCGGCGAGGTTGGCTTCAATAAAATCCCCGCGCAGCAGCAAATCGCGCGGCGGATAGCCGCATAAAAATAATTCCGGCGCGACGACGAATTCCGCACCGCGCGCCACGGCGGCGGCGTAGGCGGATAAAAGTTTTTCGCGGTTGGCCGCGAACGCACCAATGGTCGGATTAAGCTGGAGCAGGCCGATGATCATTTTTGTTTTTTGATTTTCGCGGCACTTGCGAACCGGAACCGTATCGTAAATCGTAAATTATTAATCGTAAATCTATTCCTGTTCCACGCCGTGCAACGCGGCGGCGAGACTCGCGAGGTGACGTTCGATGGTGAAATGGGCGAGAAAATGTTCGCGCGCCAGTTCGCCGCTTCTTACCGCCAGCACCTTCAAAATGGTCGCGGCGATTTCGTCCGCATCCTGCCCGTTGACAATTCCGGGATAATCCGGCGGCAGCATTTCCGGCAGCGAACGCCAGCGCGTCGTGACGATGGGCAGGCCGTGCGCCATCGCTTCGATGAGATTGACCGGCTGGTTCTCGCCAAGATAGCGCGTGGGAAAAAGAAATAAATCCGCCGCGCGCAACAATGCCACCTTGCGTTGGCCGGAAACAAAACCGGCGAGCTGGACGGTGCTGGCGACTTCGGGATTTTTTTGCCGCTGCACAAATTCCGCCTGCTCGTCGTCCGCAGCAAAATTGCCGGCGACGGTGAGTTGCAATCGCAGCGGCAGCTTGCGCGCGACGAGTTCGCGATTGGCCGCGAGCACGCCGTCCAACGCGGCGAACAAACCTTTTTCCCGTGTGCAATGCGCGAGGAAAAGGACGTTGACCGTGACCGGTTCTCCGGAAAAATTGCCGGAAAAAATTTGTTGCCGCGCGGTAAAACGTCGTTGGCGATGCGGACGGATGGCGGTTTCAAAATCCGGGCAAGGGTCGGGAATGCCGTTGTGCACAACGCTAATACGGTGCGAAAGGAGCTTCTCCGCATCGGCAAAATTGTAACGCGACAGCACCAGACTCAAATCCACCGGCTTGAACAACCGATACGTCGCGGCGCGATAGGTGACAATCGTTTCCGTTTCCAGCCACTTGGCCAGCCCGGCGGCGTGCCAATGCAGAATCATGTTTTTGAAAAACGGCCGGCACAAAAACATCACCAGCCAGTCGCGATAAAGCGCGACGCGTTTGCCGGGCGCGGGCACGTAATAAAAATTGTTCACGCCGTAACGCAGCCGGAGCCAGATGGCGTGCAGGCAAAACCAAAGAATCAGGAAAATTTTTCCGCCCTGAAATTCGCCCACGTCCGACAGGCTGCGCGAGAAGCGGGCATTGACGTGGTAACATTCGATGCCGTGCGGATTCGCCCCGCCGCCAAAACCTTCGAGCATAAGCTGCACCATGTAGCTCTGGCCGTGGTGCGGCGGCGGCGTGTGGGCAAAGACGAGCAATTTCATTTCTGATTGGCGATTTACGATATACGATTTACGCGCCGCATGAGTTTTGGAATCGTAAATCCTAAATCCTGAATCGTAAATGACGAAGCGCATCAATGTTCTCGGCGTCGGCCTCTGCGTGTTGAATTTGCCGACCGCGCTGGCCGCCATCGCCGACGCGGTGAAGTTGCGCCGCAAAGGTTATATCTGCGTCACCGGCGTTCACGGCGTCATGGAAGCGCAAACCGATGACACTTTCAAAAAAATTCTTAACAACGCATTTCTCTGCACGCCCGACGGGATGCCGATGGTCTGGGCGGGGAAATTAAACGGAAACGCGGAAATGAGCCGTGTTTACGGGCCGGATTTGCTGTTGGACGTTTGCGCGTGGAGCGAAACGAGCGGTGCAAAACATTTTTTTTACGGCGGCGCGGACGGCGTGGCCGAACTGCTGGCGCAAAAATTAAAACTCAAATTTCCGAAACTGGAAATCGTTGGAACGTTCACACCGCCGTTCCGCGCGCTCAACGCGGACGAGGAAAATAAATTGCGGGAACAAGTCGCCGCCGCGCAGCCGGACATTTTCTGGGTTGGCTTGAGCACGCCCAAGCAAGAAAAATTCATGGCGGAATTTTTGCCGAAACTCGACACGACTTTGATGATTGGCGTAGGTGCGGCGTTTGATTTTCACAGCGGTCGCGTCAAACAAGCGCCGCGCTGGATGCAGCGCAGCGGACTGGAATGGTTTTACCGTTTGTGCTGCGAGCCGCGCCGACTGGCCAAACGCTATTTCAAAAACAACCCGCTATTCGCGCTGAAATTTTTCGCGCAGTTGACCGGCTTGAAAAAATTTCCGCTCGAATAAAACCGGTTTAGCGTTCCGCGATGAACCGGCGGACCAGCCGAACCAGTGAAGTTTGGCGGTGTATTTTTGGCGCAAAAGCGGCGCGAATTAGTTTGAGCAAATCCGGCCAGTTTGTAGTCTGAAGTCTGCCCCTGCACGCGCATGAACGAAACTGAAACCAAAGCAACGCCCTTGGATTGGCGGGCGGACTTGACCGCCTGCTGGCAACGGCTGCCGAATAAATTATTTTTCTTCGGGCTGCTGGCGGCGTGGCTTGCGCTGTTTCAATTTCTCGGCAATTCCATTCTTGGCTACGTCCATTCGCCGTCGCTGTTCGCCTGGCTCCGAAACAGCTACGCCTTTTCCAGTCCGGAAACCGACGATGGTTACGGCAATCTGATTCCAATTCTGGTGCTCGGCCTGTTCTGGTGGAAACGAAAAACTCTGCTGGCTTTGCCGCTGCAACCGTGGTGGCCGGGAATTTTCTTTCTGCTGGCCGGCATCGCGCTGCATCTGCTGGGCTACAGCGTGCAGCAGCCGCGCCTGTCGGTGCTGGCGATGTTCGTTGGCATTTTCGGATTGATGGGACTGGCGTGGGGACGCGCGTGGCTGCGGGAAAGTTTTTTTCCGTTCTGGCTGTTTATTTTTTCCGTGCCGGTGGCGGCACTGCTGACGGTGTTCACGCTGCCGCTGCGCCTGCTGGTGACGTGGCTGGTCGCGTTCTGCTCGAATCTGCTGACGATTGATGTGGTGCGGCAAGGCACGATTTTGTCCGGGCCGGACGGCAGTTATCAATATGACGTGGTCGCGGCGTGCAGCGGAATGCACAGTCTGGTGGCAATTTTTCTGCTGGCCACCGTTTATGGCTTTGTCACGTTTCGGTCGCCCGGCAAACGACTGTTTTTGATGTCGCTGGCGTTGCCGCTTTCGGTGCTGGGCAATTTCACGCGGCTGATGCTGGTTATTTTTGCGGCGGAAATCGGCGGCCAGTCCACCGGCAATTATGTGCATGAAAATAGTTTCTTCAGCCTGGTTCCCTACATTCCCGCCATCGGCGGACTGTTGCTCGCGGGTCGCTGGCTCGCAAAAAAATCGGAGGCGAAAATTAAATGAACTCTTCGCGCCAAAAGCTTTTTTTATTCGCCGTCGCACTGGCGTTGATTGGCAGCGCGGCGGGCGCGGTGATGTTTTTGAAAGCGCATCAACGGCTCGGCGCGCCGGGCATTCGCGCCGTGCCCGTGCCGCACAGCGTGACGCTGCAAATCGCCTTGCCGGAACGCGTGCTGGATTTTACCTCCACGAACGTGCCGGAAGCGCAGGTCGTGCTGGATTATCTGCCCAAGGACACAAGCTTTGCCCAACGACATTACTCCGCCCCCGATGGCGCGTGGGCGATTGGCAATGTCGTTTTGATGGGCGCGGATCGCACGAGCATTCACCGGCCAAATTATTGTCTGCCCGGCCAAGGCTGGCAGGTGCGCGACCAGACGGAAGTAAAGTTAACCATCGCCGGTGCGCCGCCGTATGAACTGCCGGTGATGAAATGGATTGTCAGTCGAAATTACTCCGCGCCCGACGGCAGCCAGCAAAGTGTGAGCGGCATTTATACTTTCTGGTTCGTCACGGAACACCAGACCACCGACAGTTTTCCCGCGATGCTCAAATCCATGTTGTTCCATCAACTCGCGCACGGCGTATTGCAACGCTGGGCTTATGTTTCATATTTTACCGTCTGCCGGCCCGGCGCGGAAGATGCCACGTTTGCGCGGATGAAATCGCTCATCGCCGCGTCCGTGCCGGACTTTCAACTGCCGCCCGCGCCTGCAAAATGAATTGAATTCGTTTTGCTCCTCGCTATGTTGAGCCAACCCTAGAGACTGTTTTTTGATGCTGCAACGCGACCGAATCATCCGCACCCAAGTGCAACAAATCGCCGACGCGAGTTTGTTCGCCATGAGTTTCTGGCTGGCGTATGTCCTGCGCGCCACGCCGTTTTTTTCCGACACATTCGGCCTCGCCCCCATCCCGCCCGAAGCTTTTGAAAATATGGTGTGGATTTTCGTCGCGCTCGTGCCCGCCGCCCCGCTCGTGCTCGAATCGCAAGGCTTTTACAATCGTCCGGTCATCAGCCGGCGACCGACAATTTTCTGGCCGCTGCTCAAAGCCTGTTTCATCGTGACCATCGGCCTGGTGTTGTTGGTGTTCGTATTCAAAAAATCCGAATTCACCCCGCGCGGCGTGATGATTTTGTTCGGCCTCATCAGCTTCGCGCTCGTCTGGCTTAAGGAAGAAGTGATGGCGGTTGCCCTCCGCAGCCGCCTCGCCAAATCACAATTTCACCGCCGCATTATCCTCGCCGGCATCCCGGCGGAAACCGCCAAACTCCGGCGCGAAATCAATGCCCACTCCGGCGAAGGCGTCGAAGTCGTGGCGGAATTCAACCTGTCCGGCGCGCCGGTGCAGGAACTGGTTGATCTGCTCCACGAACATTCCGTCAGCGGCGTTTTCGTCACCGCGCGCCACGCGCAACTCGATCGCGTCGAGAGCGTTCTTCAACTGTGCGAAGTTGAGGGCGTCGAGGCGTGGCTCGTCGCGGATTTTTTTGCGACGCAAATCGCCCGCGCCAGTTTCGACGAAATGTTCGGCAAACCGCTTTTGGTTTTTCGCACCACGCCAGAAACCTCCTGGCAGGTCATTGCCAAACTGCTGCTCGATTTTTTTGGCGCGCTCGCCTTGATAATTATTACGTCGCCGCTGCTGCTCGTCATCGCCGTGCTGGTAAAATTCACTTCGCCCGGCCCCGCATTTTTTCGCCAGCAACGCTCCGGCCTCAACGGCGCGCCGTTTGAAATTCTCAAATTCCGCACCATGTCCACGAACGCCGAGCAGTTACAACACGAACTCGCCGCGATGAACGAAATGTCCGGCCCCGTTTTCAAAGTCACCAACGATCCGCGCATCACGTCCTTCGGCAGATGGCTTCGCAAATACAGCCTCGACGAACTGCCGCAACTCATCAACGTCCTGCGCGGCGACATGAGTCTCGTCGGCCCGCGCCCGCTGCCCGTGGATGAAGTCCGCCGTTTCAGCGACCTCGCGCATCGCCGCCGTTTGAGCGTCAAGCCCGGCCTCACCTGCCTCTGGCAAATCAAGGGACGCAATAAAATTTCCGACTTCAAAGAATGGGTTCGCCTCGACCTCGAATACATTGATAATTGGTCCATCTGGCTTGACTTAAAAATTCTGCTGCTCACGCTGCCCGCCGTTCTGCGCGGCACAGGCGCGAAGTAAAACAACCATTATTTATTTACGATGAAAAAAAAATCACCCACCTCCGTCGTCACCGGCGCTGCCGGCTTTCTTGGCTCGCACCTGACTGATTTGCTGCTGTCGCGCGGCCACAAAGTCATCGGCCTCGATAATTTTGTCACCGGCAGCGCGGACAACATCGCGCACCTCGGCGGCCATAAAAATTTCAAGTTCATCCAGCAGGACGTCACCGAATTTATTTTTCTCGAAGGCCCGGTGGATTACGTCTGGCACTTCGCCTCACCCGCCAGCCCGATTGATTATTTGCAGATTCCGATCCAGACCATGAAGGTCGGCTCGCTCGGCACGCACAAGGCGCTCGGCCTCGCCAAAAATAAAGGCGCACGTTTTCTCGTCGCCTCCACTTCCGAAATTTACGGCGATCCGCACGTCCATCCGCAGACCGAAGAATACTGGGGCAACGTCAGCACCATCGGCCCGCGCGGTTGCTACGACGAAGCCAAAAGATTTGCCGAGGCGCTGACCATGGCCTATCACCGCGAACACAAAGTTGAAACGCGCATCGTCAGAATCTTCAATACCTACGGCCCAAGAATGCGTATCAACGACGGCCGCGTCGTTCCCGCGTTCGTCAGTCAGGCGCTCACGAATAAGCCCATCACGATTTTCGGCAAGGGCACACAGACGCGCAGTTTTTGTTACTACGCCGATTTGATCGAAGGCATTTATCGCCTGATGATGAGCGACTACGATTTGCCCGTGAACATCGGCAATCCGGTCGAGCTGACCATGCTCCAGTTCGCCGAGCAAATCATCAAGGCCACGAAATCAAAAAGCAAAATCGTTTTCAAACCGCTGCCGCAGGACGATCCGAAACAGCGCAAGCCCGACATCTCCAAAGCAAAAAAACTTTTGAAATGGGAACCAAAAGTAAAACTCGCCGATGGCCTGACGGACACGATTGCGTATTTCAAAACGAAGATTTAATAAAGTAGGAGACGACGTGAGGAGTCTCTAACTTTTCTTCAATTTGAGTCTCGTCACCTCGGCTCCTACAAATTACGTTTGCCGCAGGTGATTTTCCGCGCGCGACAATTTGAATTTGTTTTTCCGCGACCGGCGCTCGTCATGGGCGTCGTCAACGTCACGCCGGATTCGTTTTCCGATGGCGGCAATTTTTTTGAAACCGAAGCCGCCGTGGCGCACGCGCTGAAACTCGTGGCCGATGGCGCAGAAATTTTGGACATCGGCGGCGAATCCACGCGTCCGGGTGCAACACCGGTGGGCGAGGCAGAGGAATTGCGCCGCGTGCTTCCGGTCATCCAAACACTTTCGGCGCAGGTTAAAGTTCCCATCTCGATTGACACGACCAAGCCCAGCGTCGCGCGCGCCGCGCTGGACGCGGGCGCGAGCATCGTCAACGATGTCGGCGCGGCCACGCATACGGACGATTTTACGATGTGGAAAATCGTGGCGGAAAATCACGCGGGCTACATCGTCATGCACGCGCAAGGTTCGCCGCCGACGATGCAGGAAAAACCGGTCTATCGCGATGTCGTGCGCGAGGTCAGCGGCTTTTTTTCCGAGCGACTCGGCCTGATGATGAATGAAGTTGGCGTGCCGATGGAACAGGTGATTTTGGACGTCGGCATCGGTTTCGGCAAAACGCCGGAACATAATTTATCGTTGCTCACGAACTTGAAAACATTTGCGCGCTGGCGGCGGCCGCTGTTGATTGGTGTTTCGCGAAAATCGTTCATGGGAAAATTATTGGGCGTGGAAACAGAAAATCGTTTGCCCGCGTCGCTCGCGTGCGCGATTCTAACGGTCGGCGACGGCGCGCAGATCATCCGCACACACGATGTCGCGGAAACCGTGCAAGCGATTCGGATGGCGGAAATTATTTTTGCCCGTAAAAAAAATGTGGAATGACCTCGAAAAAGGCTGGCAGCCCGCCGTGGAGATTTTAATTCTCGCGGTGCTGATTTATTTTGCCTTCAAGTTCGTGCGCGGCACGCGCGGCTGGCCGGTGGTCATCGGTTTCGTCGTCGTGCTGCTCGCGTTGAAAGCGGTCACGACAATTTTAGATTTGAAAGTATTGAGCTGGTTGCTCGACAGCGCGTCACTGTTCATTGCAGCGGGCGCGCTCGTCATTTTCCAGCCGGAACTGCGCCGGATGCTCGCGGAGTTGGGAAATTTACCACTCTTCGTCAGCACGAGCGAACAGCGCGAAAGCATTGAGGTCATTATTCAAACGGTTGAACGTCTGGCCGACGTAAAAATTGGCGCACTCATCGCCATCGAACAATCCATCCAATTGCAAGAGGCCGTTGAGTCGGGAATAAAAGTGGATTGCGACGCGACGCCGGAAATGTTGGAGACGATTTTTTTTCCGAACAACGCCGTGCATGACGGCGGCGTGATTATCAAAGGCGACCGCATCGCCTACGCCGCGTGTATTTTTCCGCTGACGCAGCGCGGTGATTTGAACAAGTCGCTCGGCACGCGCCATCGCGCGGCGATTGGTTTGACCGAGGAAACGGACGCGGTTGTCGTCGTCGTGTCCGAAGAGAACGGTATGATTTCGCACGCCTACAAAGGCCAGCTTGTGCGCGGTGTGACGCCGGAAGCATTGCGCGCATTTCTGGTTTCCGTCATCCTGCGTCCGGCGCGAACGAACAATATCATCAAGTGGCTGCGGGTCTGGATCATTGAAAAAAACAAGCCCACCGGCGCGGCGGTTGTTACCCGCCACGAACCGCGCCCGGCAGCCAAGCCCAACGCCAAATGAAATTTCTTTCCGCATTACGCGTCTGGCTCGTCGAGGACATCGGCTGGAAAATTTTTTCCGTTCTGCTCGCCGTCGCCATCTGGCTGACCGTGCATAAAATTTTGCTCGCGTCCGCGCTGCCGGTGGAAAACACCGGCGTCAGCACACTCACTTACGGCAATTTGCCCGTGATCATCGTCGCCGCCGCCGCCGACGTGCGCGACTACCGGCTGCTGCAACCGACCGTGACCATCACCGTCAGCGGCCCGCCCGAAGTCATCGGCCAACTGCAAGCCAACCAAGTCCGCGCCACGGTGGATTTGACCGGCACGACCAACATCAATACGCAAAAACAGCGCGTGGCCGTTTCCGTGCCGGCGGGCGTGACGGTGGTCAGCATCAAGCCCGATACCATCGGCGTCATTTCGCCGCCGCCGAAACAATGAGCAAACTATTTTCATGAGCGCGCACAAAAAAATCTTCGGCACGGACGGCGTTCGCGGCACGGCAAATGTCGAACCTGTCACAGCGGAAACGGCGTTGAAACTTGGGCGCGCGGCGGCGCACGTTTTCAAAAATCTGGAAACGCAGTCGCGCGGGCGCGGCAAACATAAAATCGTCATCGGCAAAGACACGCGGCTGTCCGGCTATATGCTGGAAAACGCGATTTCGTCCGGCATTCTTTCGATGGGCGTGGACGTTTTATTCATCGGGCCGCTGCCGACGCCGGGCGTGGCTTACGCGACGCGCAGTTTGCGCGCGGACGCGGGCATCGTCATCACGGCGTCGCACAATCCTTACACAGACAACGGTATTAAATTTTTCCGCGCCGACGGCTACAAGCTCGACGACAAAATTGAAGGCGAAATTGAAAATCTGGTTTTCTCCGGCGCGATTGAAAAAGTGCGTTCGTCTTCCGATCAAATCGGCAAAGCCGTCCGCATTGACGACGCGCTGGGCCGCTACATCGAATTTGCCAAATCCAGTTTTCCAAAGGGTCTCACGCTCGAAGGCGTGAAGATTGTTTTAGATTGCGGGAATGGCGCGGCCTACAAATCTTCGCCCTGCGTCTTGCGCGAACTTGGCGCGGAAGTTTTTGTTTTCAACAATCAGCCCGACGGCAAAAACATCAATGAAAACTGCGGTTCCATGCACCCGGAAGCGATGTGCAAAAAAGTTGTCGAATGCGGCGCGCACATTGGCATCGCGCACGACGGCGACGCCGACCGCGTTTTGTTGTGCGACGAAAAAGGCAATTTAATTGATGGCGATGACATCATGGCCATCGCCGCACTGGAAATGCTCGCGGAAAAAACTTTGGCGAAGAAAACTCTGGTCAGCACCGTGATGAGCAATGCCGGACTGGAAGCCGCCATCAAAAAAGCCGGTGGCAAAATGATCCGCACCGGCGTGGGCGACAAAAATGTGATCGATGAAATGTTGCGCGAAGGTTTCAACTTCGGCGGCGAGCAGAGCGGACATTTGATCTTCCGCGATTTCAGCACGACTGGCGACGGACTGGTGGCGGCATTGCAAATTTTGCGGATTCTTAAAACAAAAGGTCAGCCGCTTTCAAAATTGGCGCAGTGCTGGACGCGGTTTCCACAACTCGTGACGAACGTAAAAGTGCGCGAGAAGAAACCGTTCGAGCAATTGGACGGCGTGAATAAACTGGTGGCCGAAGCGGAAAAAGCATTGGCCGCGCAAGGCGGACGTTTGTTGCTGCGCTATTCCGGCACGGAACCGAAAGTGCGTCTGCTGGTGGAAGGTCGCGACCAAAAGTCACTGGCCGCGTGGTCAAAAAAAATCTGCGGCGCGATTCAGCAGCAGATTGGTTCCTAAAATCTCACGCCAAGACGCGAAGGCGCGAAGAAGAATTTTCACTTGGCGGCTTTGAGCTTCGCCGGTGAATGTTGGAGAGTCAGCGATGCGTGTTGGAGCTTCACCCGCGAGTTTTTAGGAATCACTGTTCACTCTTCAAGACTCGCTTGTGATTGTTTGGATGTCATCGTTGAGTGCTCAAGTCTCATGGTTGAGTCCTAAAGAGTCAGATGCGACTCCCAAACACTCACCGTTGACTGTTTAGGAGTCAAAGTTGACTCCCAAAGAGTCATCATTGAGTCTTAAACAATCAACTTTAAGACTCGCAACCTAATCATTTTCAACAAACTAGGATGATTTTAGCGCAAAACATCCTTCCGGTGGCTCGGAAAGGGGTTTGGGGAGGATTCGGAAGAAAAATCAGGCGTGGACAGCCGCCGGAGCCGGAGCCGGAGTGGCACTGGCTTTTTGGAAACGCTGGCCGAGTTGATCTGCCACCGGTTTGAGGCCGGGCGTCATGGTCGCGGCGGTTTTGACATAATTATACACCTGCGAAGCTTCCTTCATCGCCTCGCCGCCGACCGCAAGTCTTGTGTCGTCAATTTCCGAAACCAGTTGTGCCACGGCAGTATTGATGTCCGTCAACACGGCGAACAAAGCCACATCCAAAGCGAATTCATCCGTATCAAAACTTTTCGGCAGGATGTCGGGATTGTTTTGGGCGGCTTGCAGCGCGTTCTGGACGAAGGATAAACTGTTTGGCCCGGTCCTGAAGATGGATTTGCGTTCATCCGGCGTGAGGTTGACGAGGAAGGGTAGTTTCTGCTGGATGACGGCAACAGCATCTTTAATCGCTTGCAAGTCGGCGGCGGCAACGGTGGCGGAGATGTTTTGATACGGCAT
>Ga0207933_1002650_pt1 | contig 11307 bp, 5 predicted proteins | sample NGESurdeep092012_4_FD_184488 | JGI IMG/M metagenome (GOLD analysis project Ga0207933, IMG submission 184488) | Arctic peat soil microbial communities from Barrow, Alaska - NGEE Surface sample F53-3 deep-092012 (SPAdes) | ecosystem: Environmental > Terrestrial > Soil > Wetlands > Peat ... | reverse complement strand
ACCAGCGCGACCCCGAGGCCGCCCGGCATGAAGGCGAAAATGACATCGGGCTTGGCGGCGGCGATGCGCGACAGGTCGGCCTGGAAATCGACCTGGCTCAAGGGCACGAAATCCTCCTCGACGATCTCGCCCTTGAAGCGGCTCTTGAAGCCGGCCATCGCGTCCTTGCCGGCCTGGTAGTTGGGCGCCATCAGGAAGGCGCGCTTGTAGCCTTGCTGTTGGGCGTATTCGCCCAGCACCGCGTGGACCTGGTTGTTCTCATAGCTGGTGACGAAGAAGTTCGGGCTGCATTCCTTGCCGGCGAAAATCGACGATCCCGCGTTCGGGCTGATCAGGATCACGTTCGCCTGCGTCACCGGACGGAAGATCGCGCCCAGCACGTTGGAGAAGATCGGCCCGACCACGAAATCCACCTTGTCGGATTCGACCAGCTTCCTCGCCTTGTCCGCCGCCACCTGCGGCTTGAGTTCGTCATCGACCACGATCACGTCGGCGGTCCGTCCGCCCAGCTTGCCGTGATGCTCGGCAACGCCAAGTTTGAACCCGTCGCGCGCCTGCTGGCCCAGCACGGCGGCGGGACCCGACAGGGTGACGAGGACGCCGACCTTCAGCGGGTCGGTGTCGGCGGCGCGTGCCGCGCTCGCGGCGAGCAGCCCGGCCAAGGCGGTGGCAAGCAGTTTATTCATCGGCTTCAGTCCTCCCGTTTGGCCCCCGTTACCATACACTCCGCGCGAGGGCACGCGGCTGTTGCAGGGCCGGGCCGGACCTTGTAGGAACGTTGCAGACGGGGCCGGGGGCCGCGATGGCGACGCAGAGGACGGTGCTGCAACAACAGACCATCGCGAACACGCCGGCGGATTGGTCGGCGAAGGTGACGTTCGCCCAGTTCGATCCGACCCTCGGCACATTGCAGGACGTGCGGATCGACATCGCCGCGACGGTGGACGGCACGGTCTCGATCGAGAGCCTGGACGCCACCCCGGCCGCCATCACGGGCGGATTGTCGGGCGCGGTCGAGGTGAGCACCGGCGGCACGCAGATCGCCGCCGACATAGTCGATGCGACCGGCAACGCCAAGCGGGCCGCCTTTGACGGCGGCACGGATTATCTCGGCAATTCCGGCACCACGCTGGCGGTCTCCCAGACGGCGACGACCGAGGCGGTGTATCAGCCGGGCAGCGTCGGCCTGTCTCCGTTCATCGGCGCCGGCTCGATTGACCTGACCGCGTCGGCCGGGATTCGCGCCGACGCTAGCGGCGCGGGGAGTTTCCAGTTGCAGACCGCCGCCAGCGCCGGGGCGGTGGTGTCGCTGCAATACGACTACGTGGCGGCGGGGAATGGCGGGGGAGGCAGCGGTAGTGGCGTTTACACCACGTCGTTGTCATCCTCACTTGGCCTCGCCGTCGATGCGAGCGCCGTCGTCACCGCCCCGCGGATCTTCACGCTCGGCGATCGCGTCACCGGCTGGAACGCCGATGTGCCCGTGCCGCAGTTCGATTCCGCGCTCGGCACGCTGGAGGCGGTGGTCCTGACGCTGACGGGTGACGTCGCGGGCAACCTCGCCATCCAGAACCTGGAGACCAGCGCGTCCACCTTCGACGCGACCGGGACCGCGACCCTGGCACTGGCGCTGCCCGGCACGGTGACGCCGGGCGTGACGATCGCTCCCGCGTACGAGGACAGCGGCGCGCTTGCCGGGTTCGATGGCAAGATCGACTTCGCCGGCACCCTCGTCCAGACGCTCCCGGCGACAACCACCGTCGATCTCTCCGATCCCGACGACCTGGCCGGCTTCATCGGGTCGGGCACGATTGACCTGCCGATCGTGGCCACCGGCGCATCGAGCCTCGATGCCCCCGGGGACGTGCTGGCGCGGGTGATCGGCGAGGCGGGCGGGACCGTCACGGTCAGCTACGTCTATCTGCCGACCGGCGCACCGTCGGGAGACGGCGGTTTTGGGTTCATCGGCGGCACCGATCCGGCCTCCGTGCTCCCCATCGTCGGTCCGACCTTCTCTCCCGTCGCCGTCGTGCAGACGCCGCCCTTCCTGCTCCCCGCCGCGACCTTCACGCCTCTCGGCGCGGCGGAAAATACCGTCACCATGCCTCTCGGCGCGGTGGGGAACGACGACCCGGCCTGCTTCGCCGCCGGAACGCGCATCGCGACCGAGGACGGCGACGTCCCGGTCGAGGCGCTGCGCGTCGGCGATCGCGTGCGCTGCCTGTTCGGCGGCACCGCGCCGATCGCCTGGCTGGGCCAACGCCGCATCGATTGTCGCCGCCACCCGGCGCCGGGTTCGGTGTGGCCGGTGCGCGTCCTCGCGGGCGCCTTCGCGCCGGGCGTGCCCGGGCGCGACCTGCTGCTCTCGCCGGATCATGCGGTGTACGCCGACGGCGTCCTGATCCCGGTCAAGTACCTCATCAACGACCGGACGGTGCTGCGCGAGCAAGTCGACTCCGTCATCTATCATCACGTCGAACTGCCGCGCCACGACGTCGTGTTCGCCGAGGGACTGGCGGCGGAAAGCTTCCTCGACACCGGCGGCAAGGCCGATTTCGAGGGCGGCAGCCCGGTGCGGCTGCATCCCGATTTCTGGTCCCTCAAATGGGAGGCCAACGGCTGCGCGCCCCTGGTCGTCACCGGACCCGAGTTGGCCGCGGCGCGGCTGCGCCTTCAGGTCCGTGCCCGCGACCTCAGCCGATCGCGCTCGCCGATTTCGCGATCTCGCGCAGCACGAACTTCTGGATCTTCCCGGTCGAGGTCTTCGGCAATTCCTGGAACAGAACGCGCTTCGGCACCTTGAAACGCGCCAGATGCTCGCGGCAGAAATCGCGCAGCTCCTCGCCCCCCACGTTCGCGCCGGGCCTCAGCTCGATGAACGCGCACGGGGTCTCTCCCCAGCGCTCGTCGGGCTGAGCAACGACCGCCGCGCCGATCACCGCCGGGTGTCGGTACAGCACCTCCTCCACTTCGAGCGACGAAATATTCTCCCCACCCGAGATGATGATGTCCTTGGAGCGGTCCTTGATCCGCTGATAACCGTCCGGCTCCGTCACCGCCAGATCGCCGGTATGAAACCACCCGCCGGCGAACGCCGCCTCGGTCGCCGCCGGATTCTTCAGATAGCCCTTCATGGTGATGTTGCCGCGGAACATGATCTCGCCCATCGTCTCGCCGTCCGCCGGTACCGGCCGCATGGTCGTGGAATCAAGCACCGTCATCGCCTCCTGCATCGGCACCCGCACGCCTTGCCGCGCGTTGCGCTCGGCGCGCTCCAATAAATCCATGCCCGCCCATTCGGGCTGCTTGGCGCACACGCCGGCGGGCCCGTAGGTCTCGGTCAGGCCGTAGACGTGGGTAAGCGTGATGCCCGCCTGCTCCGCGCCCTCGATGATAACGGATGGCGGCGCGGCGCCGGCGATCTGGCCCTGAATGGGGTGATCGACGCCCGCGCGCATCTCGGCCGGGGCGTTGATGATGGTGGAGTAGACGATCGGGGCGCCACACAGATGCGTCACGCGATGCGCGCGGAAGGCATCCCAGATCGCGCCCGCCTCGACGCGGCGCAGGCAGACATTGGTGCCGGCGCGCTCGGCGATCGTCCACGGAAAGCACCAGCCGTTGCAATGAAACATCGGCAGCGTCCACAGATAGACCGGATGCTGCGGGATGCTCCAGTCGAGGATGTTGCTCAGCGCGTTCAGGTAGGCGCCGCGATAATGGTAGACCACGCCCTTCGGATCGCCGGTGGTGCCGGACGTGTAGTTCAGCGCGATGGCGTCCCACTCGTCCGGCGGGTTCGCCCACGCATAATCGGGATCGCCGCTCGCCAGGAACGCCTCGTACTCCGTCTCCCCCAGCAGCGTCCCGCCTGGGGCGGCGGGATCGTCGACATCGATGACGAGCGGCTTGTCTTCAAGCAAGTCCAGCGCGGCGGCGACCGTCGCGGAGAATTCGCGGTCGGTGATGAGCACGCGCGCGCCGCCGTGGCGCAGCATGAAGGCGACGGTCTTCGCGTCGAGACGCGTGTTCAGCGTGTTGAGCACCGCACCGAGCATCGGGACGCCAAAATGCGCCTCCACCATCGGCGGCGTGTTGGGCAGCATCGCGGCCACCGTGTCGCCGCGCCCGATCCCCCGCCGCTCCAACGCCGAGGCGAGGCGGCGGCATCGCGCGTACGTCTCGGCCCAAGTGAACCGGGCCTCGCCGTGGATCACCGAGACCTGATCCGGATAGACGGCGGCGGCGCGCTCGATGAACGTGACCGGATTGAGCGGCGTGAAGTTCGCCGCGTTCTTGTCGAGGCCGCTCAGATAGGCCGGGTTGCCCTGCATGGTGGTGTCTCCGACGTGGCGGCCCTAGTCTCCCGCGTCCCGACTGGTCGGCGCCAGCCCCCCGGTTGTAGGATGGCGCGAAACGAGGGAACCCTGATGTCAGAGGCAGAGACGCAGTCCCGCCCACGCGATACGGCCGCGCTTTACGACAGGTTGGAGGAGCGCATCCTCGCACGTGACCAGGTCGGCGCGAGCGACGTCTATTACGACCTGCTGCGCGCCCGCCGCCCGTTGCCCGAGATCATGGCCGAGGGCGTCCGCATCCACGCGCCCTATACCCACGTGCCGTACCACGAGCGGATCGACGACGGGTTTCCCAACTTCGTCAACAACGACCACTGCCTGCTGTCGGCGCGCGCCAGCGTCAATCTCACCCGCCTGCTGCCGCCCTCGCTGGCCGGGCTGCCGATGGCGCAGACCATCTGGTACATCCCGACCGGGCTCGACATCTGGAACCAGAAGATGGGCAAGGCGCCCGGCCACTACACGCGCGGCTTCAAGGGCGAGATCGCGCATCCGCCGGCACCCGCGGTCTACTGGCCCGACCAGGAACCGGTGCGCCTCGAAGGTCCATTGCGCGAAAGGCTCGGCGAATGGCTGACGCTCGTGCATCGCGGCCAAGTGCTCGACGCCTATCGCGTGTTCCTTGGGTTGATGGAGGAGACCGAAAACCGGCGGGAGGTGCTGGCCGAGCTGGTGTTCGCCGGGCTGATCGACGTGCAGGATCGTGCTTTCCTCAACCGCTCCTACACGACCGGGCATAAGGCGTACCGCGCCCGCTCCACGGTGGAGATCGGCAACGCCATCGGCTGGGAGAACGCGCACCACGTCCTCTATGCCGGCGCGCTCGACATCGCGGTGGGACCGCGCTGGTACTCGACATACGAGATGGCGTGCAACGCCGTGAAGATGTTCCTCGACGGCGAGGCGCTGCACGCGGTGCCCTACGGCGGCGCCAGTGAGCGGGAGGCGGCGCTGCTGCGCAACACCGAAGGGCTGACCGCGGGCGAGGCGATTGAACTGACCGAGGCGATCATCCGCCAACCCGAGCCGGGCTATATCGAGGTGCTGTCGCGTCTGCTGCTGGCGGGCAAAGGGCCACGGCGCATTCTCGATGCGATCCAGGCGGCGGCGGCGCAGGTGGTGATCGAGACGCAGATCACCACCAACTTCTCCTTGCCGCAACACTGCTACGAGTATTGCAGCACGCTCGGCTGGTTCTACGACAATTTCGACCATCCGCTGCGGCTGAAGCTGCTGTATGTGGCGGCGTCGTTCCTCAATCGCGCGGCGGCCCACCAGAAGCAGACCGGGGACCTGAACCCGGTGACGATCGCCGCGCCATCAGGTGCCGGGGCGATGACGGCCGCGCAGATACTCGACCGGGTAGAGGGCGCGGTCACGTCGCTGCACGGACCGGACAGCCTGGCGTGGACGCAAGCCTATCTCGACAATGTCGCCGACCGCGCGCCACTGCGCCAGCGTCTGGCGCTCACCGCCGCGCGGCTGGGCAACGATCCCCATAACCAGGAGATCGCCCAGTGCATGATCGATGATTCGGCACGCAATCAGGACCGCAATCGCGACCACCTATTGCTGGCCGCCGCTCAGCACACCGCGGTGCATCGGAAATACGGCGATCCCCTGGAGGCGAGCCGACGCTTCGAGCAGGCGATGGCACGTTAAACGACCCGCCCCTAAGGCGATTATGCAGTTGACGTGCCACGGTGACCCGCTACTCACCAGCCCGCAGGGCGATGCCCACCGACACGATCTCCAACGGTGGGAATTGGCCGGAACCTGAGTATGGTTTGATAATCCCCATCGGTGGTATTGCACCGCCCTCAAATGCCACCGGTGCGGGATGGCGGCCCCCGCTTTTTGGCGGGTGGGGGGCTGCGGGGAGGGCCGCTGTACTTCCTCCAAGCAGACGCGTTCCCCTGCTTCCCCGGCACTCGCTCCAGCAAAAACCGCTTCTGGAGTGATATGAATACATCCTTTACGACATTCTCCGACGTGATTCCGGTAAGCTCGCGAGTGATGCGATTTGTGATCTCGTCATGGTCTTCAAGATAGCTCATAACCGCATCCTGAGGCTCGGCCAGCGGCGTATGTCGGATGTGAACGGTCACAGAGTGGGCGCCCTCGATAACTTCCGGCTCCTTTAACCGCAGCCGCTTCATGGCCGCAAAAGCGGTATTTAGTCCCTCGCCCACGTCTTTGTTGGGGGGATTAGGGAACTTGTTGATCAGTCGCACGATCTTCGGATTTCGAGCAAACTGCTCCCGCAAATAGTTCTCTGTTGTGATGTGACCGGCCAGTCGCCCCGGGCTCTCGATCTCAATCCGATTTTCAAATATCCTGACATGGATATCGGACGCGATGCTGTAGTCGCGGTGTAAAACCGCATTCGTGAGTATCTCGTGGAGAGTTTCGTCAGGGTATTCGACTGAAGCGAGGGCCCGCCTCGGTAAGAGTCTTAATCTCCTCGATGATTGTCTTCGTACGCGCTACTGCGTCGGTAATCTGGGCATACAGCGACCCTTCAATCGTGATCGGATCAAAAACCAACTGGTCCCGAGCACCTTCATGCTCGCGAGTCTGATACCGGTAGACTTTTATCGCGGAGCGCTTAGGAAGCGCCGCCTGCGGCTCGTCGGCGTATAACAATACACCTGCAACTATGGGTTTGCCGCTAGAAATGAGATTTTGCTTTTTCATCCAATCTCCTGGGTCGGCTGACGGGACGACTTCAAGCATGAACGATGCTGTATTGACGGAATTGGTGATGACACATTCATCAATGTTTACGGTCTCGTCTTCAAAGGAGACGATGCCCTTATCGAGCCTCAATCGACGCAACGCATCTTCGCCAGTAACGCGAAGATTCTGGGCGTTATGACGAATGAAGGCGACCCCATCTGTGGCAGTGAGGATGTCCATTGTCTTGGGGATCACGAGATGAAGGACATACCCCGCGTCTGTTGGGGCGCTTAGGAAGGTGGCGCCGTAGTGGTTAGCAAGGGGTGCCATACGGGCAATGACTTGGAACAGGCCATTGGCGTCTTCCATGGTCGCAAACCCACGCCAGAATCGCTTAGCCTCATCAGGCTTTTCGCCGATCCCAACGAACAGTTCTCCGCCCGCTGTGTTGGCGAAGGCCGAAATGGACTCGCTTAGCTTGGCCGGGCTTACTTCTATCCGCTTTACATCGAGGAAGTGACTCTCTGGGAGGGCGAGAATGCGAGCTACCTCGTCCGCACCGACCGTCTTTTGCTCGACCAAGTTGCACCCCCTATGTTCGATTATGCTATATGCGATAACGCAGCAATCTGACGATGACGAATACGGTCCAAGGAGTAGCGCGGCGGCGACGGCGCGAAGGAGAGCACGCGGAGAAATCCCTCTAGCCTTCCGGTTCTTCGCCAAACCTACTGACCCATTTGTGCGCTAGCGCAAAAAACTCATCCTCCGTCGTCGGTCGCCTCGTCCGCGCCTCCCACAACAGGTTGTTGATACATCAACCGCTTGCCTTTCCCGCAAGGGGAGGGGAAGTAGAAGGCGACACGCTCCATACTTGTCCCCCTCCCCTTGCGGGAGGGGTTAGGGGAGGGGTCGCCGTCACTGACGCGATATCGCCCTAGCCAGCCAGACTTCGCTCGACTATCTCCCGCGCGTTCCTCGACAGGCCCGGCGCGTCCGCCATCCGCCGCAGTTGCGCCTGCATCCGCTCGCCACGCGCCGCATCGACCCGGCGCCACTGGCCGAGCGGCGAGGATAGGCGCGCGGCCACCTGGGGGTTGGTCGGGTCAAGCGCGAGGATGATGTCGGTGAGGAAGCGGTAGCCCTCGCCGCTCGCGTCGTGAAAGCGCAACTGGTTGGCCGCGAAGCTGCCGGCGAGCGCGCGAACGCGGTTGGGGTTTCGGAGATCGAAGTCCGCGTGCGCGGCCAGCGCACGCACGGCTTCGACGGTGCCGGGCAGGGAAGAAAGCGCCTGGATCGCGAACCACTTGTCGAGCACCAGCGGGTCATGGCGCCACGCGGCATGGAACGCCGCCAACGCGGCGACGCGTTCGGGGCAGTCGATCGCGCACAACACCGACAGCGCCGCCAGCACGTCGGTCATGCTTTCGACCGCGTCGAACTGCGCCTTGGCGAGCCGCACGCCCTCGGCGTCGCCGTCCACCGCCAGATAGGCGAGGCATACGTTGCGCAGGGCCCGCCGACCGATCGAGAGTCCGTCGATGCGGTAGGACCCGGTATCGGTCAGGCGCTGGTAGGTCGCGCGCAACGTCGGGCGCAACGCGGCGGCGATGGCGATGCGCGCGGCTTGACGTGCGGCGTGGATCGCATCGACGTCCGCGACCTCCATCTGGTCGAACAGGAACGCCTCGGACGGCAGCGCCAGCGCCTCGGCGGCGAAGGCCGGGTCGTCGTCGGCGCGCGCGAGCGTCGCCGCCATCGCCTCGATCACCCCGTCCGTCGGCCCGCGCGCGAGCAGTACGCCGGTGGCATATTGCTGGCCCGACTCCCAGCGCACGAACGGATCGGTGTCGTGCGCGGCGAGGAAGCGAAGCTGCGCCTCGGAAATGCCGCGCAACCGCACGGGCGCGGAGAAACCGCGCAGCAGCGACGGAACCGGGCGCGGAACGTCGGTGAAGTCGAAATGCTGCTCGGCCTCGGTCAGTGTCAGAAGGCGGGTGGCGATCTCCGCCCCGTCGGGAGCGAGCAGGCCCATCGCGACCGGAATCACCTGCGCCGGCCGGTCGGCGTTGCGCTGGCGCAAGGTGAGCGTGTAGCGCCGCGCCTCGGTATCGTACGCTTCCGACGCGGTGAGTTCGGGCGTGCCCGCCTGATGGTACCACAGCCGGAAGCGCGTGAGATCGGTGCCCGACGCATCCTCCATGCAGCGCACGAAATCCTCGATCGTCACCGCCTGATTGTCGTGGCGCTGGAAATAGAGGTCCATGCCACGACGGAACGCCGGGCGCCCGATCAGGGTCGCCATCATGCGGATGACCTCGGCGCCCTTGTTGTACACCGTCGCGGTGTAGAAATTGTCGATCGCCACGTAGTGGTCCGGCTGCACGGGGTGCGCGAGCGGGCCGGCATCCTCGCGGAACTGCGCGGCCCGCAGGGCGCGCACGTCGGCGATCCGCTTCACCGCTCGGCTGCCCTGATCCATCGAGAACTCCTGGTCCCGATAGACCGTGAGCCCCTCTTTCAGGGACAGCTGGAACCAGTCGCGGCAGGTGACCCGATCGCCGGTCCAGTTGTGGAAATACTCGTGCGCGATGACGGACTCGATGCCCTCATAGTCGCCATCCGTGGCGGTGTCCGGCCGGGCCAGCACGTATTTGGTGTTGAAGACGTTGAGCCCCTTGTTCTCCATCGCCCCCATGTTGAAGTCCGATACGGCGGCGATGTTGAACACGTCGAGATCGTATTCGAGGCCGAACACCCCCTCGTCCCACGCCATCGCCTTCTTGAGCGAGGCCATCGCGTGCCCGCAACTGCCCTCATCGCCCCGGCGGACATAGATGCCGAGCGCGACGGGGCGACCTGAACGGGTGGTGAAGCTGTCCGTCACCGCGACCAGATCGCCGGCGACGAGGGCGAACAGGTAGGAGGGCTTGGGATGCGGGTCGGTCCACACGACGCGCCGGCGCCCATCGGCCAGTTCCTCCGGCGCGCCCGGATTGCCGTTCGACAGCATCGCCGGCTGGCGGGAGGTGATCGTGACCTCGAAGCGGGCCATCACGTCGGGACGATCGGGAAAATAAGTGATGCGGCGGAAACCCTCGGCCTCGCATTGGGTGAAGAAGGCGCCGTTGGAGAGGTACAGGCCCGAGAGTTCCGTGTTCTCGCGCGGGTTGATCGTGGTCTCGATGTCCAGCGTGAAGGCGTCGGGAGGATCGGCGATCGTCAGAGAATCCTCCGTCACCTCGTAGCGGTTGGCTCCCAACGCCTCGCCGTCGATTGCGATCGCCCCGATGGGCTGCCCCGCGCCGTCCAGGCGCAGCGGGCCGGGGCCGTTGCGGCGCAAATGCAGGCGCGAGCGCACGGTCGTCGCCGTCTCGTCCAGGTCGAACTCCAGCGCCACGCGATCCACGAGGAAGGTGGGGAGACGGTAGTCGGCCAGCCGGGTTTCGTGCATCGTCAGCCTCCGGATTGCGCGGCCTCTATAGCAAGGCGGCGGTGCCGGCGGCTAATCGGGGGGAGGTTCGATGCAGTCCTGGCGCGTGGGCGACGTGACCATCACCAAGTTGGTGGAACTGGAGGCGACCGGGGGCAGCCGGTTCCTGCTGCCGATGGCCACGCCCGAGGCGATCCTGCCGATCACCTGGCTGCGCCCGCATTTCGCCGACGAGGAAGGCCGGCTGCGGATGAGCATCCACGCCTTCATCGTCCAGACGCCGGAGCGGCGGATCGTGGTCGACACCTGCCTCGGCAACGACAAGCAGAACCGGCGCATCCCGACCTGGAACAACCTGCAAGGCCCGTTCCTGCGCGACCTCGCCGAAGCCGGCTTCCCGCGCGAGTCGATCGACACCGTACTGTGCACCCACCTGCACGTCGATCACGTCGGCTGGAACACGATGAAGGTCGGCGACCGCTGGATGCCGACATTCCCGCAAGCGCGCTACCTCATGGGCCGCAAGGAGTTCGAGCACTGGACGGGCGACACCGGGCGCGCCGACATGGCCCACATCCTCGCCGATTCCGTGCTGCCGGTTTACGACGCCGGCCTGGTCGATCTGGTGGAGACCGACCATCGCCTGTGTCCGGAGATCAGCCTGTTGCCGAGCTTCGGGCACACGCCGGGCCATGTCAGCGTACGGATTTCCTCGCGCGGGGAGGAGGCGCTGATCACCGGCGACTTCCTCCACCACCCGTGCCAGATCGCGCACCCCGAATGGTCCTCGACGGCCGATTGGGACCCGGAGCAGGCACACCACACGCGATTGGATAT
>Ga0207933_1002648_pt1 | contig 11313 bp, 9 predicted proteins | sample NGESurdeep092012_4_FD_184488 | JGI IMG/M metagenome (GOLD analysis project Ga0207933, IMG submission 184488) | Arctic peat soil microbial communities from Barrow, Alaska - NGEE Surface sample F53-3 deep-092012 (SPAdes) | ecosystem: Environmental > Terrestrial > Soil > Wetlands > Peat ... | reverse complement strand
GCCTGCGCTTTTACAGCCGCACTATCCAGACGATGCTCGCAATCGCGAATCAGATGCTCCACGAACTCGATGACGCGCTGGCACAGGGTCAGGTGGGACCGGTGGACGTTCCACTGCTCAATTCAATCGTCACGCGCGCTCGCGGCGCTGCACTGAACGTCGGCGCCATACGTACTGTGCAGCAGATTGACAAGATATGGCGCGGCGACGGCAGTGCCGAAGACATCGAGCACCTTCGCGCGGCGATGGTTATCGAGCTTGCGGCGTTCAACGATGCGATAAAGAATCGCGCCGCGCAGGGAGAAGCTGCTCCGGTACCCCGCGCAATGCAGCAGCCGGTCGCCGCAGGCGGGATGTAGCCGACGGAGATTGTGAGACTGAAAGAGGAGCGTGATCGTGATTATATTGCGACATGCCCCTCGTTGCGTTCCAGTCCCTGCCGGACGATGCTCGCGTGTGGGTCTTCGGTAGTTCCGAGGACCTCGCTCCGGAGGCGGAGCGTGTACTTCTGGATTCTGTAGACGAATACCTCTCCAACTGGCGTGCACACGGGTCACCGCTGACCGCCGCGCGGGATTGGCGCGATCGCCGATTTCTCGCGATCGGTCTGGACCAGCGCGACGAGAACGCATCTGGCTGTTCGCTAGACGCACTCTTTCGGATTCTGCGCGAACTTGAACCACGCATTGGTGCCACATTGCTGGGGAACGCACGCGTTTATTATCGCCCGACGGATGACACGATCGGCGTCACGGATCGCGCTGGTTTCGCCGTCCTTGCGGAGAACGGATCGATCACGGCCGATAGTTGCGTGTTCGATACAAGCGTGCAGACGGCGGAAGACTGGCGCTCCAGTTTCGAGGTGCAGGCGTCCGGCAGTTGGCACCGCGCTCTGCTGCCCACGACAGAATAATCCCAAGCCAGCGACTTTGGCCGCGCCGGCCTCTCCCATACTGGACAGCACTGCAACCTGCACACGTAGCCGGCGTCTCAGGTAGTCCGGGTATGACCGCAGGGCCCGGCCTCGCCGTGACGCGTATATTGAGATAGGACCACATGGATTCCTATACATTCGCGCTCGTCCTTGGAGGTGCCGGTCTAGTCGCAATGGCTGCGACCGGTCTTGCGCACTCGGGATCTCACAGCGGGCCGCCGGCCTCGGGCCACGCCGGTGCCGGTCATGGCTCTGGGCACGCACAGGGACACGCTCAGGCCAGTCACTCGGCCGCCAGCCACGCGCAGGGACGGGGCGCAGGAGGCGTGCGATCCGCGCTACTATCGCTCGCTTCTCCGAGGGTTCTATTCAGCCTTCTTGTAGGCTTCGGGCTTACCGGAGTAGTAGGTCGGCCTTTTGTGTCAGGGGTATTGCTCGCAGCCATCGCTGTGGCTGGCGGAATCGCATTCGAGCGGGCATTGGTTGCACCGCTGTGGCGTGCCCTTTTCAAGTTCGCGTCCAATCCGGCCAGCACGCTTGAAAGCAGTCTCATGGGCGAGGCTCGTGCGGCGAGTGGTTTTGACGGCAACGGTCAGGGGCTGGTTGCTGTAGAGGTTGACGGGCAGGTCGTCCAGTGCCTGGGAACGCTCCGCGCGGACGATATGGCGCTGGGAGTGCACGTCCACGCTGGGGATCTCCTCCGGGTGGAGGATGTAGACGCAACAAGAAACAGATGCACAGTTTCGTTCGTCGAGCGTGGCGGGCTGTCGTGACGGCTCGGTGTGCCCATGGTCGGAACAACCAAACACTTCCAACGGATCAATAATCAATGCAATCGCTGCTGCTGATAGTCGGGGTCATTTTCCTCGTACTAATACTGATTCCGACGATCGTCGCGTCCTTTCTTCGCAACGTCGAAGCTGGCACCATTCGGTTGGTGAGTTGGACTGGCGGCGGGACGGTAATTTACCGCGGCCCGGGGAAATCGAAGGAGATTCCGCTCCTGACGACAGGGACAACGTTGTCCAGCAAGGTGATCAACGTCGATCTCGACATTACCGATCAAACCGCAGACGTTGACGAGAACGGGCATCCGCAGCCAATCAAGGTGCGCGTGCTTGCGAGTGCGATCGTATCGGTTGGTGAGACTGATGCAATGATAAAGACCGCCGCGAACCGATTTTTTGCCAAGCCGGAACCTGATCAGATGAGCACTATCACCGATCTGCTCTCGAGTTCGGGGCGTCGAGCGATAAACCTTCTGACACACGATCAGTTATTTTCGGCGAAAACAGCTCCGCGCGCACTTCCCGCGCAGGCGGCCGCCGATCCCGCTAGTACCGCACTCACTCCGTCGGTCGCTGCACAGATCACGACGATGTCTGCGGTACAGGCGGCGGACGACGACGACGATCCGCTTGCGGTCATCATTCGGAAGGCGTGTTCTCGCGAGCTTACGGACCTTGGGCTGGGTTTCAATTCGCTGAACATCAAGGTCGTGCAGTCGGAAGTTGCTGACGCGCGGCGCCGGCAATCAGCGGCCGAGGCGCAGGCGAATGCGGATATCGTATCGGCGCAGCAGGCTCGGCGCTCCAAGGAAGCGCAACTCGACGCCGAACGTGCCATCTCCGACAAGCAGCGAGAACTGGAGCAGACAAAGGCGTCCAACGCGGCGCTCATCGCGCAGGCCGAGGCGCTCAAGCAGAATGCTCTGGCGGTGCAGCGCACGTCGGAGCTCGAAGCAACTCAGATTGCACAGGCCCGCGCGGACGCCGAGCGAGTGAAGATAGAGGCAGAGGCAGCGGCGGACGCTGAAGCGATCAGAATAACGCGTGTCGCGACCGCGAATGCGGAGAGCATTGCCAAGGTGAATGCTGCGATTCAGGCAGGCGGCGAGAGCTATTTTCGGTACCGCCAGATCGAGTTGCTGCCGCAGATAGCGCCGGTCATCGCGAGCGCGCTTGCAGAGGCAAGGCTCATCAACATATCGAGTGACGGGACCAGCGCAGCGGACGGAGCGACGAACAACATCACGAGTGTGATCCAGACCGTTCTCGCAGCTCAGCTGGTATCCAGGAGCGGGATCGGCGAGGACAAATAGCATTGCCGAGCGAGAGGCCGGAAAATGTCGCGGTTCCGGATGCGGTCGAGCGAGTACTGCGTCGGTTCCGGTCGATGGATCGCGCCGATAAGATGCAGGCTCTGGTGCAGTACTCGCGAAAGCTGGAGCCCGTACCAGAGCGATACGGGGCGATTGACAGGAGCAATTTCACGATCCCCGAGTGCCAGACTCGTGTCGACATATTTCCCGAGGTGCATGATGGCAAGATGCACTTCTACGCGGACGTGAATGTGCGGGAGTCGCCGACGGTGGCTGCCGTCCTGGCAGTCGTGTTTGCCGCGGTCAATGATCAGCCGCCCGCGTTGACGATTTCAATCCCCGCCGATTTCGTGCGAATGCTGATGGACGGCATGGGGCTGAACGCGCGCGAAGCTGGGCTCAACGCCATGATCGTGCGACTCAAACAGGCCGCGCTGGCGGCAGAGCGTAAAGCTCGATAACGGTTAGCTCATCGGCGGGGAACTCACGGAGCCCCCGGCTTTTTCACGGACTGCGGCTTCCAGCTGCACACCGAGCCGCGTACCACCGGCCTTGAAGCGCCGCATGAGCTCGAGAATCACTGCCTGTTGAGCGTCCACGTAAACCTGGTATGACGGATCCGTGAGATAGTAAACCGTAGTGAAATCGATAGTGGTATCACCAACGGCGGACAGCGCGGATCGGATGAATCGCGTGTTCGGAATGGCTTCGACAACTTCGCGAATGACAGCCGGGATTTGCTGAAGCTTATCGGGCTCAGTACTTCCAGCGATCTTCGTCGTCAGCACGGCCTGTCTTTCTTCCATGCGGCCGAAATTGCGAATGCGTCCCTTGAGCAAGTCGCTGTTTCCAAAAACTATCTGCTCTCCTGTGTCGGATCGCACGCGTGTGGATTTCAGACCTATGTGCTCGACCTTGCCAGAAAAGGTGTCAACCTGAATGGAGTCACCGATTATGAACGGCTTGTCGGTTACGATCGACATTGCCGCGAACAGGTCGCTGAGCACGTTCTGAAGTGCAAATGCGATTGCGATACCGCCGACGCCGAGGCCGGCGACGAGCGCTGTTACGTTCTGGTGAAAGCCTTCTTCCAGGGTCAGAATAATGAGAACGACCCATAGCGACACCTTGACCAGAACGGATATCGCCTGGATAGTAGTCGCGTCCGTGCGCTCGCTGCCGTGGCGCCGGATGTATGAATGGGACCAGTAGCTGACCAGGACGTTGGCCCAGATTCCAAGCTGCAGGAACAACGTTACGGTCGCGACGATCGTCAGGGACTCGTCGATGCGATGCGCGTAACGGCCCGGGAAGTCGACGAATTGTGGAACCAGGGACGCTGCAAGAAAGATTACGAACAGCCGGCTGCGCGCGGCCAGGTGTTTGGCGAGAGGTGGGATCGACATGCCGCTAAAACTAAGGATAAAGCGCTATGCCGTGCGGAGGCGCGCCCATTCCGCGCGCTGGTCGCAGGCGTCGCAGTTGCCGCAGGACCAGCCCGGCGGCACCTCTTCTCCGAAGTGCTCGAGAATGAAGGCAGTGCGACAACCGGTCGTCTGGCAGAACTGGACTATGGTGTCGAGTTGGGCCTGGTCGCGGGCGCGTCGCTCCTCATAGTCTGTGAGATCGGCGCTGAGATCGACGGATGTGAGATTGTCACGCAGGCGTTGCCAGTTGTTGCCGCGATGCTCGCGCGCAAGACCGTGTTTCTTGAGAAGTGTGAGCACGATCTTTACTTTGCGACGCGCTACTTCGGTGCTGTCCGCCAGATCTTCGAGCGGTACGAGCGCATCGGCCGGATATTTCTCGAGGGCGATGGCCACGCGGGCGGCCTCGGAAATCTCGGGGTACTTACCGCCCAGAAAATACGATTGAATGCGACGATCTTCAACGCGGTAAAGCAGTGTGCAAGTGGCGGGCTCGCCGTTGCGACCGGCCCGACCGGCTTCCTGATAATAGGACTCGATGGATCCGGGGAAGTGATAATGGATTACGAATCGCATGTCCTGCTTGTCGACGCCAAGCCCGAATGCATTGGTTGCGACGATCGCCTTCAAGTCGCCGTTCATGAATCGGTCCTGGGTGTCGCGTCGCTCGGAGGCGCCCATTTTCCCATGGTAGAGGCCGATTTGCATCTCGCTTTCGAAACACTCGGCCAGCAATTTGTGCAGGCGAGCCGCTTCCTTAACCGTGGCGGTGTAGATGACGCCGGACCCTTCTGTTCGACGGACGATGTTTTCTACTATTCTGTCCTTGAGGCCGTCGTTGACCGCTCTAACTACTTCGAATCTCAGGTTGGGTCGTGCAAAGCCGGTTACGGTGATGTAGGGATTTTTCATTCCCAACTGACGAATTATATCGTCGCGGACAGTCTGAGTCGCTGTCGCAGTAAGTGCGAGTATGGGCGGACGCCCCAGGCGTTGTGCAATTGAACCAAGCGTCAGATAGTCCGGGCGGAAGTCGTGTCCCCACTGGGATACACAGTGGGCTTCGTCGACGACGAACAGCGAGATGCTGCGCTGCAACAGTTGCTCAAAAAACTCGCGATCCTTGAATCTTTCGGGCGTCACGTAAAGGATTTCTCCCTCACCGTCCGTAATCTGTCGGTGTGCCTCTCTTGTCTCGGCAGAGGACAAGTGCGAGTGTAGAGAGACTGCGTCCACGCCAATCGCGTCCAGCTTGTCGCGCTGGTCCTTCATCAGCGCGATCAGGGGACTGACCACGACGGTCAAGCCTGGCGTTAGAACGGCGGGGAGCTGATAAATGACTGACTTGCCGCTTCCGGTCGGCATCACCACCAGGGAATCGCGGCCTGAAAGAATCTGCTGGATCGGTGCCCACTGGCCCGGGCGGAAATCCGGATGCCCGAATTTGTCCGAGAGGAGTTGGCGGGCGGCCGAACTCTCGCTTGGCTTGGTTGTTCTTCCTGACATCAACCGAATTCCAAAGCAGGAACCATTCCGCCGGCGCGACGCGTCGTGGGCTTTCGATCGCTCAGCGAAGGCTTTGTCGTTTTCTTACGATGCAGCTCGCCGCTGCGGCCGTCAGGCGGATCCGGGCGGTTGACCAAACGGAGCCCGCACTTCCGGCGGGCGGCCAAATAGGATAAATCGGAGCCACGGCGTTTCGAATCGATGCATTTTTTCCAAAAGGACATGGCAGGCCACTCGGTTTTCCGTTCCATCATCGCGACAGTCCTCGCCGCCCTGCTTCTCGCGTTCGTTTCGGCGGACCCGGGCTACTACGCACACGAGATCGTACCAGGGGACTATGCGAAACGGGTTGACGTCGACGGCCGGCGGCGGGAGTTCCTGCTACACCTTCCGGCGGGATACGATAGTTCACACTTCTTTCCTCTCGTGCTGGTATTTCACGGCAGCAGCGCCAGCGCGTCCGTGATCGAGCGAGAGACGTCATTCGATCACGTCGCGGACTCTCTGGGCTTTGTGGTCGCGTATCCCGAAGGGCTCCACCGGGGATGGAATATCGGAGAATGTTGCCGTTATTCGTACCAAAACCGTGTGAGCGACGTCGCGTTTGCAGGCGCGCTGATCGCTCACCTCGAAAAGGGACTTCGTATCGATTCATCCCGCGTGTATGCGGCTGGCTATTCGGACGGCGGCACACTATCGATGCTCCTGGCCTGCCGTCTGCCAGGACAGATAGCCGCCATCGGCACCGTTTCGGGGACACTGTTCAATCCGCTACCACGCTGCGATCTGACGCGAGCTGTCCCTGTCATCGTCATTCACGGGACTGGCGACACACACATTCCGTACGCCGGGCAGCATGGCACGTCGGCAAACACCCGCGGGCAGCACGAGACTCTATCCGCGTCACAAGTGACACAGTTCTGGGTGCAGCACGACAATTGCGCGGTTCCTGGGGAGGAGAGCAAGTCCGGGCGGGTAGTGAGGATGCAGTACGACTGTCCGGATTCAGCAGGCGTCGTGTTCTATACGATTCATGGTGGAGAACACGGTTGGCCTGGTGGCGGACGCGGCTGGATCTTCAGCCCGCGGCCACCGAGCGACATGAGCGCGACGGACTCTATTGTGAAATTTTTTCTTGGCCACCGTCTGCAGCGGCACTAGCGATTCGTCAAAGCGATCGCCAGCTCAGGTCGGATTCATTTGCTGCGCCGCTCCGGTGAGGCGTACGAATACCAGGGCCCCGAGGCGTGGTCAACCTGGAGCACTCTGTCGCCCATGCCGGTGGAGAGCTTGCATCCTTCCGGCGCGTAAACGTAGCCCACGTCGTTGCTGTCCGGCTCTGTTGCACGTACGAACGTGCAATCATGATAACGCGCGTCACGGTATACGGCCTTGAATCCGGCGCGCTGCAGGAGAAACTGCAGCATTTGGACTCTGGCCCCCATCGCTGCTCGTCGATCCGAGTTCGACATTGGCGCAGCAGTCGTTGTTGTGACGCGGTCGGGAATCGGGCCATGCTTGTAGACGCCGATTATGGAGTCTAGATGCGCGAGATGAGCGGGGAAATTATTGGTAGCCTCGGTCAGTGCAGCTCTTGCGATGGGAGATAGCTCCACCTGGACCGGTAGAGCTCCAGGAATACCGCGCACGATCCAGATTGCGCGTCGCCCGACCGGAATTCCCCGCCATTTCATCACGGCGTCACCCACCAGCGCCATGCTGCTGGCGCCGATTCGCTGTACGACACGCTCCCCCGCTGGCCCCTCGTCAACTACGACGAGTGCACAATCTGTTGGCGCGGCAACGGCGTAGATACCTGGCCACAGATCGTACTGATTGCTCCGGCCGCCCAGATTGAGCGAAAATACGCGCGGTTCACCGGGAAGATTGAATGCGAGCTCGGAAGCGTCCTGATAGCGGTCCGCGGCAATCCACGCCGCCGCGCAGCCGCGCGAGGTTGATTGTGCCCGCTCTACCGCGCTGGCGAGGTCGTTCCATCCGTAGGCTCTGGATACCGGGTCGCGGCGCGGCGGAATGGGAAGTGCGCCGGTGACTCCCTGCACGGAGACAGCGAGCACGCACACCGCTCCGAGCACCGCGCCGGCGCCGAGCCAGGTGCGGGCGCGGCCAGCGAGGCGCATGGTGGCGAGCAATGGCAGCGCCGCAACGAGTGCCAGAATCGGCCAGTTGGGTTCGACGGGGCGCCGGATCGCACTCGCGACAAAAAAAGCGGCGACGGTAGTCGCGATAATTGCAAGCAGGAAGCGACGCGCGTCGGCCATTCGCCGGAGAGTTGCTGCGACAGCAAACACTGCCATCACAGCGATGATCGGAGATATCAGGCCAAGCTGCCCAGCAACGAGTGACAACTCCCGTCCGATGATTGATCCGTGACCCTGCCCGAGGCCATGGTGCAGCTGGAAGACTATCGAAACCCACCCATGACGCGAATTCCACCACAGCGTGGGGATTAGAAGAACAAGCGCGATTACTATCGCGACATATGGCCCAGGCTCGGCAAATCGCGTTCGAAGATCGCGGCGCGAAAGCAGCGCAATGCACACGCCAACCGGAATGAGTCCGGACGTCAACTTCGAGCAGAATGCAAGGCCCAGTGTAAATCCGGCGGCGCACCACCAACCGAAAGACGCGGAACTTCGCGGGTCTGACGCAATCGCGCGTTCAAGAGCGGCCAGTGTCAGAACGATTGCTGCCAGCAATGGCGCGTCCGGCGTTGCCAGTACGAAGCCAACGAGAGCGGCTGGGATGACGAGCATTAGCAACGCTGCGCGCGCGCCGGGCTCGTCGAGAGCATTCAACGAACCGCTGTCATCGGCTGTCGGCGCGGAATTACAGAGCCGCAGGGAGAGAACGACCATCGCAACAGATGCAACGGCGCCTGTGACAATTGCACCGAACCGCACGCCCAGCGAAGTCGATCCGAAGATCCCCGTACCAGCGCGAATCAGAAACGCGATCGCTGGTGGATGATCGAAATAACCCGCGGCAAGATGCCGGCTCCATTCCCAGTAGTACGTCTCGTCCGGGAACAGCGGGATAGTCGTGGCTAGCACGAGTCGTATGACGGACGCGACTGCGATCAGGACGATTGCGAGCTTGCTTATGCGCATCTATTACTTCTTGAGAATTCCCTGCAGATCGCCTGAAATGAGCGACGCAATATTTGCGAGAACTATTGGGCGCGCGACGCCGCCCGGACTCGCCAGAAAGAGCGGCTCCCAATCCGGGTAAAACCACTGCTTGAATTCACGAATCCCCTGGAAATTATAGTACCGCTCTCCGTAACCGCGTATCGCGACTGCCAGTTGATTCCAGACTGGGGCTCCACGATGGACACTCAGTCCGCTGAGCGATGCCATTCCCAGATTGAACCATGCGAAACCTTCAGCGCGTGCCCAGAGCATCATCTCGATCAGCACGTAACGCATGATACCGGGCGGCGCATCGGCGGTGTAACGCATGAGATCTGCCTCTACCTCGCCCTTTCTCCCGGATAGCCATGCATTCGAGAACGCAATTATGCGGCCGTCCTTGCGGGCTATCGCCGTCGGGTGATGCGATATGTAATCTTCGTCGAACGCGCCGAGCGAAAACGATTTTTCGCGCGCTTTTTTCTGCTCGATCCACTCATCTGAGACGGCATGAAGCTGTGGAAGCAGGGGCGTTATTCTTTCTGGGCCCACGACCTCGAAAGTGTAACCTTCTTCGACGATCTTGCGCCACACGCGTCGCAGATTCCTTCGCGTCGAGCCGTCGAGCGAGAAATCGGCAAGCGATACCCGTGCCTCCTCACCGAGTTTCACGACGCTCAAATCGTGATCCAGATACAGATACAACAACGTGGGAGCGACCTTGTAGAAAACCGCCCAGGACCCGTTCTGGTCGGCCAGCTGGATGAAGGTGCGGATGAGCTCCGCCGCGTCCGCCGGCGCGCAAATTGGATCGCCCAGTGAAACCCAGCTTCGTCCGTGCACGCCGAACATTATGAATCCGGTGCGCGATGTATTGAAGAAGAAATACTTGTCGCCCAGGAATGCGAGCTGCGCGGACGCGTGCGGCGAATCGGCGACGATGCGATGCGCATCGTCGATGTCCCTGCGGGTTGGATGAAGGAGCGGGGCACGTGCAGGGCGCAGCAATCGAAGCACCGCGAATACAATGAGAGCCGCGAGCACTCCGGCGCTCGCGCGCAGGAAGCGAGCTGCCTGCGCATGCGTCGCGAATCTGAAGAAGGTTCTCGTCGAAAAGTGGACGTTGGCATACGAGACCAGTCCAAGGGCGATGGAGCCGAGCGTAACCAGAAGAATCGCCGCGATCCACGAAGCTGAAAAGCGTTCCTCGATGAGTTTGCTCTTTCGGTAGAAGTACTTGCGGCTCGGTACGAACGCCGCGAGCATGATCGTCAATACCAGCGCCTGCTCGATATCGAGAGCGCGCAGGAGGGACAGCACGATTCCGGCGACCAGCATCCCGATAGTCAGATGGTATGCCACATCCAGGCGTCGTTCCACGCCGCGCGCCAGGATGAGCAGCATCACGCCAGCGAGATTATCGATGAAATGCGATAACTCCACGACGGGCAGCGGAATCCATGCACTGAGCCATTGGATGCGCCCAGCTACGGCCGGAGTGGCACCTGAAAAGAGCAGGATCGCACCGGCGAGAAACGTGAGGATCGCAAGCAGACGCGGCACAACCGCGGCAGTCCAGTCGCCGCCGAGCCGTCGGAGCCGCTGAATTGGTGCGGTGTGCCGGAGGAGGGCGATCGTGACGTAACCGACAGCCAGAGCCGCGGTGAACCCGAGGACGTAGTGATGGCGCGGCTGAATCGCTGGTGGCACTGTCACTCGCGGGCGGGGCAGCGTAACGTCACAGGACGAAAATATATGGCTGAAACTCCTCTCGATCTCTACGTAGTCGTAGCGCCCGGCATCCAGCTCATTACGGCCGCCGAACTTGGCATCCTCGGTGTTACACCATCACGTGTTCATCGCGGCGGTGTGGAGTGGCGCGGGCACATGGGAGACTTGTATCGAGCCAATCTATGGCTTCGTACGGCAACGCGAGTGCTCGTGCGTGCCGCGGGCTTTCATGCGTCTTCATTCGCGGAACTTGAAAGCCGGGCTGCCCGCGTACCCTGGGGGCGGTTCGTGCGTGCGCGAGACAGGGCGATCTTCCGCGTAACATGCCATAAATCGGCCCTGTATCACAGCGACGCCGTTGCGCAGCGGCTGGCGCAGGCGATTACCGCCGCGACCGGCTGTTTGGCCACAGCCCGCGCAACCGATCCCGACGCTGACGAGCCCGATTCGAGCGAACAGTTG
>Ga0207933_1002646_pt1 | contig 11316 bp, 10 predicted proteins | sample NGESurdeep092012_4_FD_184488 | JGI IMG/M metagenome (GOLD analysis project Ga0207933, IMG submission 184488) | Arctic peat soil microbial communities from Barrow, Alaska - NGEE Surface sample F53-3 deep-092012 (SPAdes) | ecosystem: Environmental > Terrestrial > Soil > Wetlands > Peat ... | reverse complement strand
ATTGGGGCGGCGGGAGAAATCCTCCGGCGAGCCGGTCGAGCGAGTGCGCGGCTTCGGTCTCGGAGCTGACGAGCATCAGCAACAGCCATTTGTCGGCGCGCGAAACGAAACGAATCTGACCGTGTTCAAACGCCCATGTCGTCCAGAGCGGGGCGAGTTCGGTGGTCGCCAGCGGGGCGTGCAATTCGGCACACTGTTTGAGCAGTTTTTCAATTTTCTCCGCCGGATAAATTTTGTCGTCACCGTAGCCGAGGCACTTGCCGTTGGGCTGGCGCACGCCGCAGGCAAGCATTCCCGGAATGGCGGGCAGCGCGGCAAACCATTTTTTGAAATCGGCTTTCATGTTTTCGCAGGATTCGCGATGTGTGCAAAAACCAGCCGGTCGGCGCGCGGTTGCAGGACGGCGCGACCATCGGCCAGTTGGATTTCAACGCGGTCGAGCTTGCCGAGTTGCAGGTCGGGAATCAATTTTTCGGCACGCTGCGCCACCGCTTGCAGCAGCGTCACGCGGGCAGCGACATCGGCGCATTGCCAGTTCAAAAGCACTTCGCCAACGGCGGAACAAATGAGCATTTCCGTGGCCTGACCGGACGGTTTGGTGGCTGCGGTTTCATTACCGCCAAAAATTTTCCCGCCCGCCTGCGCGCGCCGGGCAATTTGTTCGCGCTGATGCAACGCCTCGGCGAGCAGGACTTCCCAAGTGCGGTTGATGGTGCGTTCCGGCGGCATTTCAAAATCGAGCAGTTCAAACGTGCCGCCGGTGATGGTGAACAGTTTTTGAAAGGCGCGTTCGCCAAAAATTTCTCCGCAGACGGCGTGAATGATCTGGCCTTGATCAATGTAAATGCGGCCGAGCGACTGCTCTTGAAATAATTCCAATACGGATGAGTTATGCCCGACGCATTCCATCTGCATGAGATCGGGCAGGCCCACACCGCACAAATCCGGCGGGGCGGACGCGTTCAAAACGCCCGGCTCGGATTCAACTTTTTTTTCGGTGGCCATTAAAAAGTTTTAGTTCAACGCCGCCAGTGCGGCTTGCGCCGCTTGTTGCACCGCGACATCCACATCGCGCGCAGCAGTGGCGAGCACGGATTCTGCGCCGCGTTCGCGCAAACGTCCCAGCGCCTCGGCGGCAGCCACGCGCAAATCGCGGTCGCGGTCAAAAAGCAAATCCGCGAGCAGCGGCAACGCCATGTGTGGCGGGGCAAATTCAATGGCTTCCTCATGCGCGGCGAGCGGCTGACCGGCGTCCAATTTGAGCTGCTCCAGCAATTGCCGCGCGCTGTAACGCACCCAATAATCAGGATGGTTCAAGGCCGATTTAATGGCCGGCAACGCCTCACGCGCGAGTTCGGAATGCTCCCAGTCTGGATTTAATTTTCGCAATGTCCCGGACGCGAGATTTCGCACCGTGCGTTCCACATCCATCAACGCCGTGATCACGGGAACCAACGCGCGCGGGTCATTTAATTTTCCCAGCGCACCAATCGCGGCCTCGCGCACATCGTTATCCGGGTCATGCACCAATTCGCAAATCGCGGGCACGGCAGATTTTTCACCAATGGAACCAAGGGCTTTGGCTGCCGCGCGACGCACATCCCAAAAAGCATCGCGCAAGGCTTTGACCAATTCCGGCACGGCGCGTTTGCCGCCGCAGCGCGTCGCGGTGTCAACGGCGGTGGTGCGAACGCTGGCGCTGGCGTCCTTGAGCAATTTTTCCACGTCAGGATACGTCGTCGGATCGGCGATGCGCTCCAAGTTGTCGAGCGCGGCGATGCGCACGGCGGGACTGTCTTTTTGCAACGCCTCAAGCATGGAACGCGTCAGGCGCGGATCCTTGATTTGACCGAGCGTTTTGACGGCGGCGAGCTGTTTGTTCGGCGGGCCATAACGCATCATTTCCAAAAGTGGTTCCACCGCTTCCGACCCGATGGTGAGCAACATCTGTAAATTTCCAATGGCGAGAATCTGCTGAATTTTTTGCGAATCGGTCGCGGGTCGCCAGCCGAGGCGATGCAAACTCCGCGCCGCCACCGCGCGCACGATTTGATCCTGATCGCGCAGCAACGACACAAGCCGGTCAATCGCCAACGGCTCGCCGAGCCGACCAAGTGATTCTGATGCCGCCGCGCGCGCCAGCGGCACGGTGTCTTTGAGCATCTCAATCAGCGGGCCGGCGGCGCGCCGATCCTTAAAAGCCACGAGCGCCTTGGCCGCCGCGCACCGCACATCCGCGTCCGTATCTTTCAAGACGCGGAGGAGCAAGGCGACGGATTTCGCCTCGCCTTCAAACGCGAGCCGCTGCACCACGGCAAGCCGGGATTGCGGATTGCTGGCGCGTAACTTCTGATGAGTCCACCAAAGCATTTTCTTCTGATTAACGGAAAGGTTTCCTGCCTAACCTGACAAATTTGTAATAAACACCGGCGATTATCCAGCAGGAAATGCCATCGCCAGATCGCATGAATATGCAGAGGAGCAGCAATGCCCTATCACGGCCAAACTTTCAGAAATAATTTAACTCAACAATTTTTCAAACCGCGCCGCCGCCGCATCCCATGCTACAGAATCCTGTGGCGTAAAAGTTTTTAGCTCAAAAGAATTCCGCACAATTTCCCGCGCCGCCGCGTGCGACTCCACATGGCCGAGCGCGATGGCCTGCACCAAAATGTTGCCAAGCGCGGCGCATTCCGTCGGGCCGGCCAGCACGGAAATTTTCAGCGCGTTTGCCGTGAGCTGGTTTAGCAAACCGGACTGGCTGCCGCCGCCAACGATGTGCAACCGTTCAATTTTTTTGCCGATGAGCCGCTCCGTGCGCCGCAACGTGACGCGATAAAAAAGCGCGAGACTTTCGTTGATGCAGCGCACGCACGCGCCAATGTCGGCGGGCACGGGCTGGCCGGTTTCGCGGCAGAAATCGGCAATCTTTCCGGGCATATTGTCGGGACTCAAAAAGCGCGGATCGTCAGGATTGATAAGCGAAATAAACGGCGGCGCGGCAATCGCCATTTTTTCCAAATCGGTAAATTCCAGTTTTTTTCCAGCCTTGTTCCAATGGCGGCGCGACTCCTGAATGAGCCATAAACCAACAATGTTTTTTAGCAGGCGTGTCGTGTCGCCATAGCCGATTTCATTCGTGAAACCGAGGTTGCGGCTCTGGTCGTTGATGACGGGCTGCGGCCATTCGACGCCCATCAGCGACCATGTTCCCGAACTCAAGTAAGCCCAATTCTCGCCGCTCGCCGGAACCGCCGCGACCGCTGCGCCGGTGTCGTGCGAGCAGGTCGCGACGACTTCGATTTGCGGCAAACCGACTTCCGTCGCGAGATTTTTTTTCAGCGGGCCAAGCACGGTTCCGCTCGCGCAAATCGGCGCAAACAAATCTTCGCGCAAACCGAGCGCGGCGAACAAACGCTTTGACCAACATTTTTCAATGGGATTGTAAAGCTGCGTGGTGCTGGCGTTGGAAACTTCGTTGCGCGCGACGCCGGAACAGAAAAAATTAAACGCGTCGCCGATGAGCAAAATGTGTTTCGCCGCCGCCAATCGTTCCGGCGGTTCGGTGACGATTTGATAAATCGTGTTCAACGCCATGAACTGAATGCCGGTCTCCGCGAAAATTTCCGGCCACGCGATTTTGCCCGTCACGATTTGGACGCCTTGCGCCGTGCGCGGATCGCGATAGCACCACACCGGCGAGAGCGGCAAACCGCGTTCGTCATACACGACATAATCCACGCCCCACGAATCTGTGCTGATGCTGGCGATGGGCAGATTTTTGGCGGCGGCTTTTTTCAGGCCGGTCTTCAATTCGTTGAGCAGCCGGTCAAATTCCCAATGCAACGCGCCCGCCACCTTCGTCGCGCCGGTGGGAAAACGGTGCAATTCTTCCAGCAAAATTTTCCCATTGTCGAGCGTGCCGAGAATAACGCGGCCGCTGTCCGCGCCGAGGTCGCAGGCGAGATAATGTGTGGGCATAAAAAGTTTTGGAATTCTACGCGGCGGCGGCGCGGTGTCAAAATGTTCCCGCACCATGAACACAATTCGCGCTGGCAATGAAAATTCCGTTGGCAAAATTTCCGTAAAGAAGTTGCCAAGCTCATCCGGCGCGGTATTTTGGCGGAACCAACATTTTACTTTTATGAGCATCGCCAACCAACTCGACCAACTCAAAGCCTTCACCACCGTCGTCGCCGACACCGGCGATTTCGCCTCGCTCAAACAATTCGCACCGCGCGACGCCACGACGAATCCGTCGTTGATTCTCAAGGCCGCGCAGATGCCGGAGTATCAATTCCTCGTGGACAAGGCCATCGCCGACAACCAGACGAAGTTCGCCGGCAAAGAACTTTTGGCGCACGTCCTCGACGACTTGACGATTTTATTCGGCTTGGAAATTTTGAAGATTGTTCCCGGCCGCGTTTCGACCGAGACGGATGCGCATCTGTCCTTCGACGCCGATGCGCTCGTGGCCAAGGGAAAATTATTCATCAAGAAGTATGAAGCCGCTGGTATTCCGCGCGAACGCATTCTCATCAAAATCGCTTCGACGTGGGAAGGCATTCGCGCGGGCGAAATGCTCCAGCGCGAAGGCATCAACTGCAATCTCACCCTGCTCTTCTCGCTCGCGCAGGCCGTCGCGTGCGCTGACGCGAAGATCAAACTCATCTCGCCGTTCGTCGGTCGCATCATGGATTGGTATAAGGCGAAGGAGAAAAAAGAGTTTGCGCCCGCCGAAGATCCCGGCGTGATTTCCGTGAAAGAAATTTACAGCTACTACAAAAAATTCGGCCACGCGACCGAAGTGATGGGCGCGAGCTTCCGCAACGTCGGCGAAATCCAGGAACTCAGCGGTTGCGATTTGCTGACCATCAGCCCGAATTTGCTGGCGGAATTGCAAAAGTCCGAAGCGCCGCTCACGCGCAAGTTGAGCCCCGAACTCGCGCGCGAATCCAAAATCGAAAAACTGCCGCTGGACGAAAAGAAGTTCCGCTGGCTCTTCAACGAAAACGCGATGGCCACGGAAAAAACCGCCGAAGGCATCCGCGCCTTCAACGCCGACGCGATGAAGCTGGAGCAGTTTGTGGCGGCGAAGCTGTGAGCTAAACTTGACTCACAGGCTTGAAAAATTTAGTCTGTGCGTCCGGTTGGTGGCCATAGCTCAATGGTAGAGTCCAAGCTTGTGGAGCTTGTTGTTGCGGGTTCGAATCCCGTTGGCCACCCCAACCTTCACCATAAACCTGCCCGCTTTTAGTTTGCGTCTGCGCCGTTTCTCTGACTGACGAGCTTTACATTTTCTGAAAATGTAAAAACAAGCTGACGCTCGCCATCATTCCGGCAATGCGATGTGCCAGGTGTTGGTCGGGTCGCCGGAATTATTCAAAGCTTCGCGCAGGCCGGAATTGGAAAATGACATTACCGCACCATCAGCGAGACCGAGGTTGCCCTGATTATTGTGGATGGCAGTAGTCCAACTGGCCGCGCCGCCGGGGACGAGCTTGAGAATTCCATTTTGCGGCGCGCTGTCGCCAGTGATATTCCGGTCACCATCGAGAAACATTTGCGGATTGGCTTCGTTCGCGTCGAGACCGATGAAATAGCTGACATTTTGATTTTTCAGCCGGACAAAATTCATCGCCGCCGTGCGCGTGTCCGCCGGACAAATCAAAATTCTCGGTGTGCTCAATTCATTCGACATCACTTGAAAATAATGCGCGACCAGTTCTTGCGTGCCGAAATCTTTGTCGGTGGCCATTGGGTATTTATCGTTGTTGTCGCCTTCCCAAATGCGGAACGCGAGGCCGCATTGCTTGAGGTTGTTGACGCATTGAATCTGCCGCGACCGGTCATGGGCACCAGCCAGCGTAGGCAGAAACAACGCCGCGAGAATGGCCAGCACGGCCACGATGACGAGAAGAGCGACGAGGGTGAAAGCGGACGGAGTGAAACGCCGGGAGTTGGATTTCATGCGGCCACTATGAAACCGCCTGCCACTGTTTTCAAGTCATTCTTCGCCGGAATAAATCCGGCGTGCTGGTTAAGATAAAATTATTTTTCGCTTTACCTTTTTTCGGAAACTGTTTGGCTTGGGCGATTCCAGCTCCCAAAAAAATCAATCCGTCTTTCACCATGAAAAAAAATCCCCTGTTCCTCGGAACTCTCGCACTGATTCTGGTCGCGAGCCTCGTCTGGCTCAATTTCGGCTGCGGCAAAAAGGAAACTCCGCCTGCCATGCCCCAATCTAGTGCCACGGTTGTTTCGGCGGAGAAGACGAGTTTTGCCGAAGTCACCACGCAGCTTGATCCCGGCGGAAATTTTTACCTGTATCTCGGCACGGCGCAATGGCTGGAACATCTCTCGGCCAAGGTGGAAACTTGGCGCACCACCGCCACTGCCATTCCCAACCTCTCGCCGGACAATCTCGCCAACGTGAACAAGGCTTTTGACATCGTCAACCATCTCATCGTGGACAGCGGCGTCGAGGACATCACCGGCATGGGCATGAGTTCCGTGGAAATCGAGAAGGGAATGTTCCGCAACAAAATGTTGCTGCATCATTATCCCGGAACCGGCACGGGCTTTCTCTGGAAACTGTGCGGCAAGGAACCGCATGCGCTCACCGGCCTTGATTTACTGCCGGCCAACACCGCGCTCGCCGCCTTTTCGGACATTGACCTGCCGTTACTGTGGACGGTGACGCAGGATGAAGTCGCCAAATCTGGTTTTCCGCAGGCGCAGGATTTTCTTTCAAAGCTGCCCGCCCAATTTGAAGCAAAGACCAAGTTGAAATGGGACGCCGTCCTCAACTCCATCGGTGGCGAAGCTGGTTTCGCCCTCACGCTCGATGAATCCAACACCATTCCTATTCCGTTGCCCGGCGCGGCGCTGACGATTCCCCAACCCGGCCTGCTGCTCGTGCTCAAGGTCAATGACGACACTCTTTTTAACCGCATTGACGAAGCGTTGAAATCCAACGAGTCCGTCATCAGCGTCAATCAAACCGGCCTCAAAATGCGGACGATGCCGATGCCGCTGCCATTCATCGGCGAGTTGCGCCCGACGACAGCGAGCAGCGGCGGTTATCTGTTTATCGCCTCCTCCGACGCGCTGGTGAACGAAGCCCTCGCTGTGAAAAGTGGCAAATCGCCCGGCCTCAAAAGCACGGACGAATTCAAACATCTTTCCAAAAATATTCCTGACCAAGGCAACCAGTTCACCTTCATGAGCGAACGTTTTGGGCGCATCCTGTTTCAGGTTCAGCAACAAGCCATGAGCGGCCAGATGGCGAAAGGCGGCAACGCGGCACAGTCGCAGTGGATGCAATCCTTCTTCCGCACCAAGCCGGCCTTCGCCTATTCCGTCGGCATGAACACCGCGCAAGGTTGTTTGACCATCGGCAACAGCAGCCAGAGTTTTGCGAACATGGTTTTGATTCCCGCCGCCTTTGTGCCCGCGATGATGGCAAGCATCGCCATTCCCAACTTCGTCAAAGCCCGCAGCACCTCGCAGCAAAACGCCTGCATCAATAATCTCCGCCAGCTTGACGCCGCCAAAAATCAATGGGCGCTGGAGAATAATAAAAAGACCGGCGATGCCTGCACCGCCGACGATCTCAAACCCTACCTCCGGCTCATCAAAGGACAGCTTCCAAAATGTCCGGCGGGCGGCATCTACATCATCGGACCGATTGGCGAAACGCCCAAGTGCAGCGTTCCCGGCCATGTGCTGCCGTGAGGTGAATTAATTCGCCAACAGACAGATTTGCACGCTGCGCTTGGAGCCACACCCCGGCAAGCAGGTCAGATTTCGAAATTCGGCTTGTCCTGTTTCGCCTCTTTCACGCGGCCAAACGAAAGTTTTTCCCAGACACGTTCGTGGAAATAATACAGCGCGATCTTCGTGAAGAATTCGACGCTCATAATGCCCAAGGCCAATTTTAATTTGCCCGTGATAAAAAATGAAATGATCAATGTGTCAATGCTGCCCGTGATGCGCCACGAAACGCCTTTGATCAAGCTGCGGTAATGTTTGTCGGCCATGCGCGAAACGATAGTCAGGCGCGCGGCAGAGTCAAACAAAGTTCAAATGGAATAATCGTCCGAGAAGACTTTTACATTCTTCAATTCCACAAAAACCTCTTCGCCCGGCTTCGGCGCCAATTCCTGAAACAGTTCCTTGCTCAATTGCACGGTAAAAATTTCGCCGCTGTCCAACCGCTTCAATTCCAGATTTGCCACCGGCCCGGCGGCGTTGGAACGCACAACGAGCGCGGCCAGCGCCGGACCACTCGCGTTACGCGTCACGCGGATGTCGTGCGGGCGCACGAACGCGACGGCATGGGAATCCTGCTCGCCCGCCGCATCCGGCGCGGCAAATTCGGTTCCACCAATGACCATCGCGCCGTCTTTCACGCGCCCGCTGAACAGATTTACGTTGCCGAGAAAATCATAAACGAACGGCGATGCGGGCTTATCGTAAATTTCTTCCGGCGTGCCAATCTGCTCAATCTTGCCGTCGCGCAAAATCGCCACGCGGTCGGAAACTTCCAACGCCTCTTCCTGATCGTGCGTCACAAACAAAGTCGTGACATGAATCTCGTCGTGCAACTGGCGCAGCCAGCGGCGCAATTCTTTTCGCACTTTCGCGTCGAGCGCGCCGAACGGTTCGTCGAGCAGCAACACTTTCGGCTCAACCGCGAGCGCACGCGCGAGCGCAACACGTTGGCGTTGTCCGCCGGAAAGCTGCGAAGGAAAGCGCTTCGCCTGCGGTTCAAGTTGGATGAGACGTAAAAGTTTTTCCACGCGCGCGCGAATTTCATTTTCCGGCGGGCGCGTCGTTTTCGGGCGCACGCGCAAACCGAACGCGATGTTTTCAAACACGGTCATGTGCCGGAACAGCGCGTAATGTTGAAAGGCAAATCCCGCTTTGCGCTCGCTTGCGGGAATCTGCGTCACGTCTTCGCCGTAAAATAAAACCTGCGCTTCGCCTGTGTTATCAGGGAATTCCAAGCCCGCGATGGTGCGGAGCAAAGTCGTTTTGCCGGAACCGGATGGACCGAGCAGCGCGACGAGTTCACCGGATTCGACTTTGAGACTCACATTGTCGAGCGCGGTGAAACCCCCGAATTTTTTCGTGACATTTTTGACTTCAACACTCATTTGGAAGTTTCCTGTTTGGCTTGCTGATGTTCCACCCACGTTTTTATGCCGAGCGTGATGAGCGCGAGAAACGCCAGCAATGACGCCACCGCAAATGCGCCGGTGAAATTGTAGTCATCATACAACGCCTCGATGTGCAGCGGAATCGTATTCGTCTGCCCGCGAATTTTTCCGCTGACGACCGACACCGCGCCGAATTCGCCCATCGCGCGCGCGTTGCACAAAATCACACCGTAGATCAAACCCCATTTGATGTTGGGCAGCGTCACGCGCCAAAAAGTTTGCCAACCGCTCGCGCCCAGCACGCGCGCGGCTTCTTCTTCGCTGCGGCCTTGCGCTTGCATGAGCGGAATCAATTCGCGCGCGACAAACGGAACCGTGACAAAAATCGTCGCCAAAACAATTCCCGGCACGGCGAAAATAATTTTGATGTTGTGTTCGTTCAGCCAGTTCGCCAGCCACGGAAATTTTGGATTGTCCGCGTTCAAATAAAGTCCGAGCCAGCCTTGCGCGCCAAAAACCAAAACGTAAATTAAGCCTGCAATCACAGGCGAAACGGAGAACGGCAGGTCAATCAACGTGAGCAAAATGTTTTTGCCGCGAAAATCAAATTTCGCAATCGCCCAAGCGGCGCAGACGCCGAAGACGCAGTTGAGCGGAACGGAAATTAAAGCGGCAAGCAGCGTCAGTTTGATGGCGCTCCACGCGTTCGGATCGCGCAAAGTTTCAAAATAAAATCCGATTCCTTTTGCGAACGCTTCCATGAACACAAACACGAGCGGCAAAAATAAAAACAGACTTAAAAAAACCAGCGCGACGCCGATGAGCGTGCGGCGCACGAACGGCGGTTCGCTCGTCGTGCGGCGTTGCACGACCGAATATTGCACATGAAAAGTGGCGGCGGCGGGCGTCATGCGAGGTTGTTCGTGTTGTAACGATTCGTCCACCATTGCAGCACATTGATGGTCAGCAACAGCACGAACGAGACGACGAGCATCACGGCGGCGATGGCGGTGGCCTTGCCATAATCAAACATATCGAGTTCGCCCATGATGAGGACGGGCGTGATTTGCGTTTTCATCGGAATGTTGCCCGCGATGAAAATGACCGAGCCGTATTCGCCGAGCGCACGCGCGAATGCGAGCGCGAAACCGGTGAGCAGCGCGGGCGTGAGCATCGGCAAAATCACGCGATAGAAAACCTGCCAGCGATTCGCGCCGAGACTGGACGCGGCTTCTTCCAATTCGGGATCGAGGTCTTCGAGAATCGGTTGAACTGTCCGCACAATAAACGGCAATCCGATAAATGTGAGCGCGATGAAAATTCCGAGTTGCGTGTTCGCAACTTTGATTCCCAGCGGTTCGAGCAAGTGACCAATCCAACCATTTTTTGAGTAGAGTGTCGCCAGCGTAATTCCCGCCACGGCGGTCGGCAATGCGAACGGCAAATCCACCAGCGCATCCACAATTTTTTTTCCGAAAAAATCATAACGCACTAAAACCCACGCCACGACTAGGCCAAATGCGGCATTGACCAGCGCGGCCAAGAACGATGCGCCGAATGTCAGGCGATATGAAGCCATGGCCGTCGCCATCGTGATCGTGTGCCAAAATTCCGGCCACGTCAGCGTGGAGGCTTTCCAAAAAACCGCCGCGAGCGGAATCAGCACGATGAGGCCAAGATAAAAAAGCGTGAAGCCGAGCGTCAATTTGAAGCCCGGCAGCACGCGAATTTTTCTGGCCTTGATGCGTTCTTTCGCCACGGTTTAGAGGTTCGGAGCGTAGGCAATGAATTTATTGTATTCGAGCAAAATTGTCTGGAGCGCGGACACAAAAGCCAGTTCCTTCAAATACTCCGGCGGCGCGGCGGGCGTCTCCAAAATAATTTCAAACGGGCGCGGGCGGATTTTCGGCGGCGCGTTCAAAATGCCTTTGTAACTTTCGCGGATAATGCCGTTGCGCGCAGGAAACCCATCAATGACGGGACGTTCGTCACGCGGCAGAAATTTTTCCGCCGCCGCGAGCGCTGGTTCAATTAGATTTTTTGTCAAAGTCGCGCCGTGGGCGAAACCGTAAAAACCGTCGCTCGTATCGTCGGTGTGCAGCGAAATAATTCCCTGAAACGAACGCGAAACGAGTTCGGCCTGGAGCAAACG
>Ga0207933_1002645_pt1 | contig 11320 bp, 10 predicted proteins | sample NGESurdeep092012_4_FD_184488 | JGI IMG/M metagenome (GOLD analysis project Ga0207933, IMG submission 184488) | Arctic peat soil microbial communities from Barrow, Alaska - NGEE Surface sample F53-3 deep-092012 (SPAdes) | ecosystem: Environmental > Terrestrial > Soil > Wetlands > Peat ... | reverse complement strand
CAAGAGGACATCCTCAGATGGAGCGGCCCGGATTCGTATCCCCCTTGTGTGCCACGAGCACGAATAGAAGTCTGTCGGCAACTATTCGCAAATTACCTCTGGACAGGTGCGCCTTCTTTCATAGAAGGATGACCGGAATCGAATAAAACCAGACCACGAATGGCGGATTGGTCTCGAGCAGCCATTGGCCGTCGAGCCGCACTCCGTGTAGCATCTGGGATGCCGCGTAAAGCAACCATGGTTGATCGAGTCCGGGCCGACCGAGGAGGATTCGATCAAGGCCTAGGCCGAGAGTCGTGCCAACCAGGCCGGCGAGTAGCAAGAGAACCAAAAACCGCAGACGCGCCAAGGTCCTAGCCTCCAGGCAGTATCGAGATCGAGAATCACTCCGAGGCGGAATGATTTATCTCGCAAGAAAAATGCCGATAAAAGAGTATATACAGAGGATAAAAAGCCGGGTGCCCACCCTTCGCTTTGCAAGGATAATGCCACCGGGCGGCCGGCCCACATCTCATTTTCCATCCAGAACAACCTCGGGTGCCCCACAGCCTGCCCTGCGCGAGCCGAAGGCGAATCGAACGGGTCTCGCTGCTCATTCGTGGGTTTCTGCGGCGCGATCTCATCTCCCACCACGCCCGTCGAGGAGTGCCGAAAGCTCGACCATGCCCACGCCTCCGAGCACGACCCTCTTCGGCTCGCGGAGTCGCAAACGGTATCATGGCATTGCAGACGTTCCCGCTAGCCGAGCTTTCAGAGAATCCCTCCTTCTAATGACGTGGACACCCGAACCCTCCGACCATTACCAGAACGGCCGCTTCTTCAACCCCGGCGGCAGCCCCCACGGCTTTTCCGAACTCCTGAAGTGGATCACCCATCGCCGGATCGGTCCGTGGCGAAAGTTCGTCCACACCGCGCCGGGCGCAAAACCGCCCGCCCGCGTCGAGGGCGCCGACCTGCGGGTCACCTTCGTCAATCACGCCACCCTGCTGCTCCAGTCGAACGGCCTCAACTTCCTCACCGATCCAATATGGTCCCGACGCGCCAGCCCGGTTTCCTTCCTCGGCCCGCAGCGGCACCGCAGTCCCGGCCTGCGCTTTCAAGACTTGCCCGAGATCGACTGCATTCTCATCAGCCACAACCATTACGATCACCTCGACCTGCCCACGCTTCGGAAGCTGGCGAAGCGAAACCAGCCGGCCATCTTCTGTCCGCTCGGCGTCGCCCCGCTTCTCCGCAAAGCCGGCTTCAGGCAGATTCACGAACTGGAGTGGGGCCAGTCGCTTTCCTGGCAAGGCGTCGAAATCCATTGCGTCCCCGCCCAGCACTTTTCCGCCAGAACTCCCTTCGACCGCGATCGCACATTGTGGTGCGGATGGATCCTTGCCCTTGCTGGCGGTGCTGTTTACTTTGCCGGAGATACCGGATTTGGCGAGCACTTCGCGGCCATAGCGGCGCGGTTTCAGCCCATGCGGCTCGCGCTGCTGCCCATCGGCGCCTTCCAGCCGGAGTGGTTCATGGGGCCGGTGCACATGACGCCGGAACAGGCCGCCGAAGCCCAGCGAATCCTCAAATCCCAGACTGCCGTCGCCATCCACTTCGGCACCTTCGCTCTGGCCGACGACGGCGAATTCGAGCCCACTGATCGGCTGCACGCCTGCCTCGCCGGCACCGAGCAGGAGCGGTCCTTCTGGGTGCTGGCCGAAGGGGAAGGCCGCGCCGTTCCGCCGCTTTCCTGAGCACGCGAGCCGTCAGCCGCGCATCCACTCCGGCAGCCCGGACGCGATCGCCGCCCGCACGGCGGCCATCAATTGTTCCCGCGTTCCATAGTCTGCCGACATCACCGGCGCATGGAAGTGAACGTACGCATCGCCCGGCGTCACCTGCAGACTGCCCTTGCGCATCATCGCTTCCGTGCCGTAAATCGACACCGGGATGATGGGTGCGCCGGTCTGCTGCGCCAGATAAAACGGTCCTTTTTTGAACGGCAGCATCCGCCCGGTCCGGGAGCGCGTGCCCTCCGGAAAGCTGGTGATATGCACCCCGGATGCGAGCACCTGCGAAGCCTGGCGGATGCTCTCTTTCGCCGCCTCCCGCGTGCCGTTGCGTTCGACAGCGACAAACCCGCCCATGCGCATGGCCATTCCGATGAAGGGAATTTTCAGCAGCGATTTCTTAATAAACACAGCAGTCCGGTTTGGAATCTGCGGCAGAAAAACCGGCGGATCCAGGTTCGAAACATGGTTCGCCATAAAAATGCACGCCCGGTCGCGCGGAACATTCTCCCGGCCCTCTGCATGCACGCGGATGCCGGCCCAGCGAATGCCGGTGGCCGCAATCCACATGGAAGATTGATACAGAAACGTGATGTCGCCGGTGATCCACGTCCAGGGAAACCCAACCAGCGCCGCGAACGGGGAAAGCACGGCGTAGCAGAGGAAGATTTTCAGCGCCGGGATCATGGAGCTATGGATGTTTGCGAGTGGGCGCGCAGTTGTTCGGGCAGCCTGCGGTAGATGCCGTCGAAGCCGCCGTTCGACAGAATGGCGACCACATCTCCGCTGCGCAAATTCTCGCCCAGGTACTGGAGGATCGCGGCTACATCCGGCAGCAGGCGGGCATTGCCGCCGAGCGCCTTCACCACGTGCTCCGGATGCAGCAGGTCGGCCGCCGGAATGTTGGCCGCCTGATACACGGCGGCCACAATCACCTCATCGGCCAGCGCCAGGCTCTCCGTCAGCTCCCGCTCAAACACATTGCGGCGCAGTGTGTTCGAGCGCGGCTCCAGCACCGCCCACAGCCGCGCTTCCGGATACTGCAACCGCAGCGCGCGCAGAGTTTCACGAATGGCCGTGGGATGGTGGGCAAAGTCGTCGATCACTTTGATTCCGCCGATGTCGGCGATCACTTCCAGCCGGCGCTTCACACTCCTAAACGATTCCAGCCCCTTGCGGATGGCCTCCGCCGGTACCCCGTGCCCGAACGCCAGCGCCGCCGCCGCGGTCGCGTTCAACACGTTGTGTTCGCCCGCCACCGGCATTTCGAGCCCCAGCCACGGCTCGCCTTTTTGCTCGATCTTCCAGCGGCTCCAGCCGTTTGCAATCGACAGATCCACAATGCGCCAGTAGGAATCGGCGGCAAAGCCATACCGCTCCACCGGACAGAACGCGCGTGCCACGCACTCGGTCACATTGTCCGAACCATCGAAGGCGACGATTCGCCCGCGCCGCGGCACCAGATTTACCAGCCGCTTGAACGCCGTCTTCACCGCTTCCAGATCGGCATAAATATCGGCATGGTCGAACTCGACATGGGTCAGGATCAATGCATCCGGAAAATAGTGGAGAAACTTCGGGCCTTTGTCGAAGAAGGCCGTATCGTACTCGTCGCCCTCGATGACGAAGGGACGCGTGGGCCGCAGCGCAAAGCTGGAGCCGAAATTCTCCGCGATGCCGCCGATCAGAAACGACGGCGTCAGCGCGGCATTCTTCGCCGCCGCGGTTTCGTAAATCCATGCCAGCATGCTGGTCGTCGTGGTCTTGCCATGGGTCCCGGCCACCACCAGCGACTCACGTCCGGCAAGAAATTCCTGGCGAACAATTTCTGCCAGCGAGGTGAAAGGAATCCGCCGGTCCAGCACCGTCTCCAGCTCCACATTGCCGCGCGAGATGGCATTGCCGACGATAACAAGATCCGGCGTGGGATCAAGGTTCGCCTCCGCAAATGGCTGCGACAGCGGAATGCCCAGCCGCTCCAGCAGGTCCGACATGGGCGGATACGCCGCCTTGTCGGAGCCGGTGACGCGCCATCCCCGCAGTTGCAGTAGTCCCGCCAGCGAGGCCATCGCGCTGCCGCAGATGCCGATCAGATGGACGTGCTTCGCTTCGGTCATACGTTTCTCTCGTTAAACCTGTTGATCCGGCCCATAAGCATTGCACCTGGGTGCCCCATTCTAGCCGCGCTGTTTGCGGCTAGAGTGGGATGGCATGGTTCGCTCCGTATCGATAACGGCAGGTTCCAGCCATCGTAGCGCAGCCGCTCCCGTCAGATCGAGTTCCGCCCGCACCCCGATGGGCACGGTAATGTTGCGCTCCGCAACATGGCCAGAGCGCAGGCCAATCGCGATCGGCCCGGAAAAATCCGCCAGCGCCCGCATCAGCACCGCGTCCAGCATTTCCGGCGGCGCGCCGGGCTGCACGCAATCCATCATCGGCCCGAAGACAATGCCGCGCACACCTTCGAGCTTGCCCGCCAGCCGCAACTGCAGCAGCATTCGCTCCACCTGATACGGCTTGACGCCGATGTCTTCCAGAAACAGAATGGTGTCGTCCGTGTGGATCTCGTACGGCGTGCCCAGGGAAGCCACTAGCATCGAAAGACATCCGCCGTAGAATTTCCCCTGCGCCCGGCCCGCCCGCAGACTGCGCAGCCCAGCCTCCGGCCCCACTTTCCACGGGGCATCCTGGGACAAGGCCGCCTGCCAACTGGCCAAATCGACCCCGTTCTCACGTGCAAAGTCCCCGGCCGCCATCGGTCCATGGAACACAACTAGGCCGGTGGTGTCGTGCAGCCAGGTTTCCAGGCTAGTGATATCGCTGCAGCCCACCAGAATCTTCGGATGGGCGCGAATCAGCTCAAGATCGAGGCCAGCCAGCAACTCCGCGGAACCGTAACCGCCACGGTTACAGACGATCGCACGCACCGAATCATCCGCAAAAGCGGCGTGCAGATCTTCCAGCCGCTGCACCGGGTTCCCCGCAGAATACTGCCCATACCGCGCCAGAGCGTGCTCCGCCATCTGCGGCCGATATCCCAGCCCCCGCAGCACATCCATCCCGGTCTGCGCCCTCTGCGGATCGAACCAACTGGCCGGCGAAACCAGCCGCACCACATCGCCCGCCCGCAGCGCGGCAGGACGAACGCTTTCCCGCGATGAAGACGGCTGCGTCGCGCTCATAGCAGCAGACAATCTCCCTGGGCGATGATCTCCGCCGGCCCGGTCAACAGCAGGTCCGTATTGTCTGCCGGCCAGTCGACCCGCTGCTCCCCACCCTCCGCCATCACTGTCAAGCTGCGGGAAAGGCCGCGCGCCCGCATGGCGACCGCCGCCGAGGCCGATGTGCCGGTGCCGGAGGACTGCGTCGGCCCCACGCCGCGCTCGAAAATCCGAAATGCAATCGTATTTATATCAATCACGCGCACAAATTCCACGTTGGTGCCGTGGGGGAAACCTGAATGGCTGCAAATTTCCTCCCCCACCTGCTGCCAGGTACGACCAAAGCAACCAAAATCGTCACTCTCGACGAACAACACAAAGTGCGGATTCCCCATCGAAACAGCCCAACCCTCGGCATGGATTCCATCTCGCAGCGCAATCGTTTTCGCTGCCACGCGGGGAACCCCCATCTCCGTAGCAATGCGGTATCGCGGCTGGTTCCGTTCCAGAATACGGCAGCGCCGCACCCCGGCGTGGGTGCGAATCGAAATGTCATCCCCATCTTCCTGCTGGGCCAGATAGGCGGCCACGCACCGCGTGCCGTTGCCGGAGATTTCCGCCTCCGACCCGTCGGCATTGAACAGTCGGATGGAGTAGCTGCCGCTTTTCGATAACGAAAGAAATTCCACGCCGTCCGCGCCGATCCCCGTATTCCGCGCGCAGAGCCGGCGGGCGATTTCCCCATACCGCGCCTCGCTCCACTCGCCTTCCAGCGGCTCTTCGACAACCAAAAAATCGTTTCCGCAGGCGTGCGCCTTCACAAAGGAAATCACCGTTTCTCCTCGGGCGGCTTCGCTTCCGCCGCTTCCCGCAGGACGTACCGCCGCCCCTGCAGTGCATACTTACCGCCGATTACTCGCGCGATCGCCTCTGGATACGCCAGATGCTCCTGTTCCAGAATCCTCGCCGACAGCGTCGCCTCATCGTCCCCTGCCAGTACCGGCGTCGCGCGCTGCAGCACGATCGGCCCGTGGTCCAGATCGTCATCGACAAAATGCACGGTGCAGCCGGTGAGCCCGACCCCATATTCGAGCGCCTGCCGCTGGGCGTCGAGCCCGGGAAACGCGGGCAGCAGAGAAGGATGAATGTTCAGAATGGCGTCGGGAAACGCCGCCACAAATTCCGGCGAAAGCAGCCGCATATATCCGGCCATGCAGACCAGCTCCACGCCGTGGTCGCGCAGACAAGCGACAATCTCCGCATCCTGTTCCGTGCGCTTGCGACCGCGCGATTCGACCACCCTGGTTGGCAATCCGCGCTCCGCTGCAGCCACCACTCCGGGCGCTTCGGCACGGTTTGAAATCACGATGGATATTTCCGCATCCTGCAGCCTGCCGGCCGCGATGGCGTCGGCAATCGCGAGAAAATTCGACCCGCGGCCGGAGAGGAGAATGCCCAGTCGAGTCATGCGGTCAACTGTAAACCACCCGGCGCTCGCCCTTGGCGATTTTGCCGATCACGGCATGGGGCTCACTGGCGCGGTCCAGCACGGCCCGGACCCGCTTGTATTTTTCCGGCTGCACCACGCAGACCAGGCCGATCCCCATGTTGAAGGTGCGCAGCATCTCGTCCTGCTCCACATTGCCCAGCTTCTGCAGGTGATCGAAAATGGGCGGCGCGGTCCAGGACCCCAGTTCGATGCAGGCAGTCACATTTTTCGGCAGAATGCGCGGCACATTGTCGGTAATGCCCCCGCCGGTAATGTGCGCCATCCCCACTACCAGGTCCGCGGCCGTCAGCTTGCGAATGATATTCAGATAGCTGCGGTGGGTCTTCATCAGCGCCACCCCGGCCTTGTCGTGCAGCTCGTTCACGTACTGGTCGGGCGTGTAGCCGGCGACCTCAAAAAACAACTTGCGCGCCAGCGAATAACCATTGGTATGCAGTCCCGTCGAGGACAGCCCCACAATCAGATCGCCAGGCCGAATCCCCTTGCCGGTAATAATCTTTTCCCGCTCCACCACGCCCACGATAAAGCCGGCCAGGTCGTACTCCCCGTCGGCGTAAAAGCCCGGCATCTGCGCCGTTTCGCCGCCAATCAGCGCGCACCCGTTGGCGCGGCACGCATCCGCCAATCCGGAGACGACCTTCTCGGCGACTTCGCCGTCCATGTCGCCGGTCGCCAGATAATCCAGGAAAAACAGCGGCGTGGCCGCCTGCACGGCGATGTCGTTGACGCAGTGGTTTACCAGGTCAGCGCCCACCGTGTGGTGCATGTTCAGGTCGAAGGCGACTTTCAGCTTGGTGCCCACGCCGTCGGCGCTGGAAACCAGCACGGGACTTTTATAGCGCGCCACATCCAGCTTGAACAGGCCGCCAAAGCCGCCGATTTCGCTCAGTACCTGTTTATTGAAGGTTCTCTGCGCAAGATATTTGATCCGCTGCTTGGTGCGGTCGCCGCTCGACAGATCGACGCCCGCATCGGCGTAGGTGACGGCGGCGGTGGATGACTTGGGCGAAGGATTGCTGGGCACTGGCGTCGAGTTCCGAACTGTAGGGATGGTGGCATGAAAGCATTCCGGCTCCGAACATGCCCCGAAAAACCATGGCAAGCAGAAGAACGCGATCCATACCGGGAAGCATCAGTGTAGCATCGGCGGCGCGGGATAGGCCGCGGTCGGAACTCGACTTCTATACTGGAAGCCATGCCCCGAACCCAGCCCCCAACCCAGCCCCCAACCCAGTCCCGCCCGATGGATCATTCCCGTCAACTGCAGCGGCGCGCGGAGAAACTTTTTCCCGGCGGCGTGGACTCGCCCGTGCGCGCCTTTCGCGCCGTCGGCGGCGATCCGCCCTTTGTGGCCCGCGCGGAAGGGGCCTGGCTATGGGACGCCGACGGCAATCGGTACATCGACTATTTCGGCTCCTGGGGTCCGATGATTCTCGGCCACGCCGCCCCAGCGGTCGTCCGCGCCATTCAGCAGGCCGCGGCACTCGGCGCCAGCTTCGGCGCTTCCACCGCCGCGGAAGGCGATCTGGCCGAACTCGTCCGCCGCGCCTTTCCCGCAATTGAAATGCTGCGCTTCGTCAGCTCCGGAACCGAAACGACCATGTCGGCCATCCGGCTGGCGCGGGCCTTTACCGGACGCAAATTCTTTGTAAAGTTTGAAGGTTGCTACCACGGCCACGCCGATGCCCTGCTGGTCCGGGCCGGCTCCGGCATCGCCACCCTGGGCATTCCCGGCTCCGCCGGCGTGCCGGAAGAAACCGTGCAGCACACCCTGGCGCTGCCCTTCAACAACGTGGCCGCGGTCGAGGAAGCCTTTGCCCGTTATAAGGGCCAGATCGCCTGCATCATCGTCGAGCCGGTGGTCGGCAACGCCGGTTGCATTCCCCCCCAACCGGGTTATCTCGAGGCGCTGCGGGAGATCACCCGGCGCGAGGGCGCGCTGTTGATCTTCGATGAAGTCATGACCGGCTTCCGCGTTGCCTTGGGCGGCGCGCAGCAGCTCTACAGCATCCGGCCGGACCTGACCTGTCTGGGAAAAATCCTCGGCGGCGGCCTTCCCTGCGGGGCCTTCGGCGGCCGTGCGGACATCCTGAAGATGCTGGCGCCCCTCGGCCCCGTCTACCAGGCCGGCACCCTGAGCGGCAATCCGCTGGCCATGGCGGCGGGCATCGCAACCGTCGGGCATTTGTTGGAACACAGCGGCGAACTCTATCCGCAGTTGGAGAAAGCCACCCAGACGCTAGCCGACGGAGTCGCAGCCGCCGCCCGCGAAGCCGGCGTTCCCCTCACCGTAAACCGCGTCGGCTCCATGTGGACCTGGTTCTTTACTCCCGACCCGGTCGTCGATTACGCCTCCGCCTGTCGCTCGAATACCGTCCAATTCGCCGCCTTCCACCGGGCAATGATGGAAGCTGGCGTCTGGCTACCGCCGTCGCAGTTTGAGGCGGCATTCCTCAGCACCGCACACGGGGAAGAGGAAATCGCCGCAACCCTCGCCGCATCCCGTCAGGCGATGGCCTCTGTCAGCGCCATCCCGTAACCAAATAAGGCGTGAAACCTGGTCTCCTGAGTCATTGATTTGTTGTATAAGCTTGTCATCCCGACCGGAGCGCAACCGGGGTCCCCAGCGACAGGTCTTCGTCGCTGGGGTGGAAAGCGAAGTGGAGGGACCTACGGTTTCAGTTCATTCTCGCCTGTGGATATATATGCGCCGTAATTATGACTCGGGAGAACCCGCCTCACACCCAGGCCTCCGGCGTCACAAACTGGCACTCCTCGCCGCGCTCGGCGAACTCCTTCTTCCACAGCGTAATCAGCCGATCGGTCGCCAGCACAGTATGTCTGCGGTCCTGGTGCCCATTCCCCTGGCCGCCGTCATGCAGCAACGCATTGGTGGCATAGCCGCGCCGCTGGTTCTTGCGAAAGCCGCGTAGAACGTTCCTTTCCACATCCTCCGGCGTTGTCTGCCGCCAGTCGTAGCCCATGGCGTTCCACATCACCGTCTTCAGTCCCATCTCGCGCGCAGAGCGCAGAATGTCCGGCCGCCGGCTGCCATGCGGCGGACGAAACCATCCCACCGCCGCGCCCAACGCATCTTCGAGCGCCGCATTGCAGTCCCGCAACTGCTGCCGCACCACCTTCGGCGAACGCGTCAGCAGCAGCGGATGCGTCATGGTGTGGTTCCCGATCAGGTGTCCGGCGGCGGCCACCGCGCGCGCCATCTCCGGACGCTGCCGCACGAACTGGCCGATCATGAAGAACGTCGCCCGCACCCCGTGTCTGGCCAGCACCTCCAACAGCTCGAACGTATTCGGGTCGGCGGGGCCGTCGTCGTAGGTCAGGGCAATTTCCGAGGGCCGCTTTGAGGCCACGACGCAGGGCCCAAAAATCTGCGACCCCGGCCACATGCCGGCATAGGCGTAGCTGCCCGCCGCCAGCATGGTCAGCGTCCGCACGCCCACTCCCAGGGAAACATCCGGGATCCAGGTCGCTGCCCATCCGGGCGTAATGCCGCGCATCAACGCGGAGCGCAGGCCGGGGCTGGGATCAAAAACCATTCCTATTGCTGAGTGTATCGAAATGGCAGGTCTGAATCCCGCGCGGGGAGTATCTGGAAGATAGCGGATCGTTTTCTCAATTGGATGACGCCGGAGCTTGCCGAGGCGGCACGCACGTGCTATCTTCGGTTTTTATTCGCCATTGGGCGGATAGGAAACGGAGAACTGAAAATGGCGAATCTTTTTGAAAATCCACGCTCGATCGCGATCGAAGGCCCCATCCGGGCCGGCAAATCCAGCCTGGCGGCGCTGCTGGCGGAAAATATCGGAGCCCGACGCATCGCCGAGCCCACCGAGAATCCCTTCCTCTCCGGCTTCTATAGCGGCCAGAAAAGCGCGGCCTTTCCCGCGCAAATGTGGTTCCTCACCGCCCGCTACCAGCAGTTGCGCGCCGCCGCGCAGCAGGACGCGCAAGCGGCCCGGCCCATGCCTGTGGTGTCGGACTACATTTTCGAGAAGGACAAAATTTTCGCCAGTCTGAACCTGAGCGATGATGAGCTGGCGCTCTACAACCGCCAGTATCGGCATTTTCGCGACCAGCTCCCCACTCCCGACCTGGTGATCTACCTGCACGCCGGCCCGCGTGTGCTGCGCAGCCGGATCCGACGCAAAGGCCTTCTCGAGGAGCGCAGTATTTCCGGCGGCTACCTGGAGCAGGTGGTCGAAGCCTACGAACACTTCTTCTTCCACTACACCGCCAGCGATCTGCTCGTCATCGACACCGACGACATCGATTTCGTCCACAACAACCGGGATCTGCAAATGCTGCTCCGCCGCCTCACCGAGCCGGTCCGCGGCACCCAGTACTTTCTTCCCCTGGGGAGCGGAGAGGGAGCACGCCATCGCAGCCTGCGACCGCAACCGAGACCCGAAGCTCCCACCCTGCGCGCCTTGACGCAAGGCTTCGGCCCGGGAATCGCACAGGCCGCCCAGCGGCTCAAACGCGCGCTATAGCCCGGAAATTACAACCGCTCATACGACAACTGTCATCCCAAGCGGAGTCCTTGCACAGCCGGGTGCCCCATCCTAGCCGCCTCTTTTGCGGCTAGGGTGGGCCGCAAAAAACTTCGCTCAACATGAAATCCGAAACAGCTCGATTTTCTACGGCGGGTGCCTCAGGTCTCGACTCTGAGACCTGGATTTTCTCATTCACAGATTCGGTCAGAAAACTAGGAAGCGCGTTCCAGCACCGCGCGATAGAGCATTTCTCCTATAGGTGTATATCGTAACCGCAGTGATGGAACCAGGCTTGGGCGTTGCTGGATGAGATGGATGGGATGGCCTCGGAGATGGCTTGTTGGAGGGCATCGACGGAGCGGG
>Ga0207933_1002643_pt1 | contig 11321 bp, 11 predicted proteins | sample NGESurdeep092012_4_FD_184488 | JGI IMG/M metagenome (GOLD analysis project Ga0207933, IMG submission 184488) | Arctic peat soil microbial communities from Barrow, Alaska - NGEE Surface sample F53-3 deep-092012 (SPAdes) | ecosystem: Environmental > Terrestrial > Soil > Wetlands > Peat ... | reverse complement strand
CGTTGGCCAGCGTGATGGTAGCGCCGGGAATGACGGCTCCTGTTGCATCGGCGACTGTGCCGGTGACGCTTCCGGAGTTGCTCTGGGCGGGGGTCGGTGCCGGTGCGAGGGCCAACAACAGGCCAACGGCGGCTGCAAGCGCGGCGATGCGCGAGTGGAATCGAAGCTTGAGCATGTGAGGAACTCCTGTCTCTCTGTGAAACGCGGACGACGAACAGGCGCTAGGGCTTGTCCGGATGCGTCTGCGCGAGGCAGCGAAGAAAGCTGCCTCAGGCGAACCGCTGTGCAACGAGGACACGACTGTCCGGCTAAAAGCCGGGCGCGCATGCGTTGCAGGAAGGCTCTACAGAGTGAGAAGGGAGGGTGGAGGACGGCTGAAAGCCGCGAAGTACCATGGGGTCTCGGGCTTGCATCCTGAGCAGAAAAGGAGGCTGGCCTCAAGCAGCGACCCCATGATCAGAGTCGCGAAGCCATCCCCAGGCAACACGGAGTGCATGACGGTGCAGAGCGGACAGTCGTCCGCAGTGACAGCCCCACTCTGGTTGGAATTGGTGCCGAGCTGAGCCGCGTTCTTCGGCAGCCAATCGCCATGGATATGCGCGGCCTGCGCAATCCCGGCCCCGGTGATCAACAGAACGCAGAAGAGTACGGAAAGACGCAACCGAAGCGATTGCGTCCCGGCGCTGCGATCGCGTTGGGTTAGCCGAGACATGTTGCGTCCAGCTAGTAGGACGCGCGTTTCATGCAGATGGACTCGCGCACGCGAAGTTTATTGTGAATTAAGTCGCGTTCCGATGAGGGCACGGACAGCCGTTTCAACGCTGCAACGCGCGTGTGAGGGCGGGGACGATCTCGAAGAGATCACCGACTGCGCCCACATCCGCAACTTCGAAGATGGGCGCGTCGGGGTCTTTGTTGATGGCGATCACGGTGCGCGCGCCCTTCATCCCAACGAGGTGTTGAATGGCGCCGGAGATGCCGACGGCGACGTAGACCTTGGGTGCGACGGTCTGGCCGGAGCTGCCGACCTGGCGCTCCATCGGCAGCCAACCTGCGTCGCAGATAGGCCGCGAGGCGGCGAGCTCGGCGCCGAGGACGCGGGCGAGGTCCTCGACGAGAGCGAGGTTTTCCTGCTCGCCGATGCCGCGACCAACGCTGACGATGACCTGTGCGGAGCTGAGATCGACGGTGCGGGCGGCCTCGCGGAAGGGCTCGCTTGGCGCTGTGCGGATGTTGGCTGCGCTGAGTTGTGGCGTGAGGCGCTTGATCTCGCAGGGAGCGGATGAGGACGCGGATGTTTCCGCGCGAAAGCTGCCGGCCTGCACGGAGAGCAGGCAGACCCCCGGGCCGCTGTGGCGATACTCGGCGTTGAGCTTGCCGCCCATCCACTGGCGCGTGAAGGAGGATGTGCCGCCACTCACGTTGAACGCAGTGACATCGCTGAGCAGAACTTCGCCGAGACGCGTCGCGAGCGCGGGCGCGTAGTCGCGGACCTGGTAGGTGTGCGGGAAGAGAACGTAGGCGGGGTTTGCTTGCGCGAGGATCTGCTGAAGCGAGGCGACGAAGGCATCAGCGGTGTAACGCGCGAGGAACGGATCTTCGACCGACCAGACAGAGGAGAGATCTTCGTTAGCCAGCTCAGTTGTGAGCGGGGCGAGGACTTCGGCCGAGCCCAGCACAGCGGCGGAGCAGGAGATGTTGAGTTCGGCCGCGAGACGTTTGCCTGCGGCGAGCGCTTCGCGGCTGATGCGGTGCCAGCCTGCGCTTGTCTGCTCCATGATGACGAGAACACCGGACGCTTCGCTCATCAGAGCCCCACCTCCGTGCGAAGGCGCTCCGCCAGCTTCGCGGCGATCTGGTCCGCCGGGCCGGTCAGCATCTCGATCTGGCGCGTGCGCTCGGGAAGCGAGATGCGGACGATCTCGGCGGTCTTATCGTGGCGTTCGGCTGGCGGTGCGGCCTCGATGGCGCGCGTCTCTTTCGCGCGGGCGCGCTTGATGCCCATCAGCGTGGCGTAACGCAGGCGGTTGCCACCGGATTGAATCGTGAGCAGCGCGGGCAGCGGCATCTCGATGTGCTGGAACCAGCCGTCTTCGAGTTCACGCTTCACGCGGATGCGTTTGCCGCCGCTATCCGCGGCGCTTTCGACACTGAGGACGAGCGTCGCGTGCGGAAGGCCAAGGAGTTCGGCGAGAACGACGCCGGTCTGACCTGCGCCGAGATCGTCGGATTGCAAGCCGGTGAATACGAGGTCAGGAGACTCGGAGCGAACGGCGTCGGCGAGAAGCTGAGCGACGCCGAGCGTGTCGCGTTCAGGGAGAGATCCAGCGCCGCTTTCCGGTGTGACGATGTGCAGGGCGCGGTCGGCGCCTTTGGCGAGGGCTTCGCGCAGCGTGGATTCCACGCGCTCTGGACCGGCAGAGAGCACGATGACCTCGCCGCCGTCGCGCTCCTTCAACTGCAGCGCTTCTTCAAGCGCGTAGGCGTCGGGCTCGTTCATGGTCCAGGCATCGCCTGTGTCCACGCTGCGGCCGTCGGCGGCGACGCGCACCGCGGCGTCGCGCTCCGGCACTTGTTTCACTGCAACTACGATCTTCATCTCTGCTCCGCGTTGTTCCTATGTTGCGCCGGTACGCAAGGGAAAAGGCTACCGTATCGCCGGCTGGTCTGTCTTTGGATGCGCGTCGGGGGGCGGAGCGATGGGCAGGGCTCGTGCGGTGAGTTGCGCGATGTCGAGCAACTGGGGCGGATGTTCACCGGCGACAGCACTTACTGCGTCGCGGAACATCGTGTTGCAGAACGGGCAGGCTGTGCCGATGGTCTCCGCACCCGTAGCGATGAGCTCTTTCGCGCGGACGTTGCTGACGCGCTCGCCGGACTCTTCGCCGAGGAAGACCAGGCCGCCGCCTGCGCCGCAGCAGAAGCTGCGCTCATGGTGGCGCTCGGCTTCGACGAGCTGTCCTGCGGCGGCGACGATCATGCGAGGTTCTTCATAGACGTCGCGGTAGCGGCCGAGATAGCAGGGGTCGTGGTAGACGATGCTTTCGCCGTTCTGTTGAGGCAGAAGATGGGCGTGGCGCGCCATGAACTCGGAGTGATGCTCTATCTCCGGGGAGATGCCGTACTCGCGCCAGTCGGTGGCGATGGTGCGGACGCAGTGTGGGCAGATGGCTACGATCTTTTTTACCCTCGCCGCTGAGAACGCGGCGAGACCGGATTGCGCGAGCGAGCCGAAGACGAGATCGTTGCCGAGGCGGCGAGCGGGGTCGCCGGTGCATTTTTCCTTGTGCAGCACGCCGAAGCTGGCGCCGAGGTGACGCATGACGCGAGCGAAGTCGGCGATGATCTCGCGGCCCTTGGGGTCGTAGCCGCCCATGCAGCCGAGCCAGAGGCAGTACTCCTGCGAGCCGTCGAAGATGGGGAGCTGCTCGCGCTCGATGAATTTGTCGCGCTCCATCGCGCTGAGTCCGAGGGCGTTGCCCTGCTTTTCAAGAGCGAGAAAGAGCTTGGTGCCGTGGCGATCCTCCCAGGCGCCCGTGTTTACCGCGCCGCGCCGGAGGCCGATGATGATCGGCAGGTGTTGCACGCCGACGGGGCACTGGAACTCGCAGGCGCCGCAGGTGGTGCACTCGAAGGCGGCTTCCATGGAGAGCCAGTTGGCCGCGGGGTTATCCGGAGAGGGATTCGTGGCTGCGTCGCGCAATTCATTGAGCAGAGGCTGGTCGCTTGCGGGGCCGAGGGCGTTGAGGTAGCTGCGCACGCCCAGGGCGATCTCTTTGGGGTTGAGGACCTTGCCTGTGGTCGCGGCGGGGCAGTGCTCGGTGCAGCGGCCGCATTCAACGCAGCTGTAGACCTGCAGAGCGATGATCTGCGTGAGGTCGTTGCCGGCGAGCAGGCCGAAGTCTTCTTCGGTCTCGGATTCGCTGAGCGGAGGGATCTGCGAGAACTCGCCGCGTTTGATGAAGACGGTGAGCGGGCTGAAGACGAGATGGAGGTGTTTGGTGTTGGGGATGATGGGCAGAAAGGCAAGCAGGGAGAGCGTGTGAACCCACCACCAGGCTTTGATTGCAAGGCCGTCCGGCGAGGTGAGGAAGCCTGCGAGATAGCTGATCATCAGCAGGAAGATGAGGCCGGCGATGATGCCGGACTCGATCGAGACCTTTTCTCCGAGCCAGCGCGGGCGCACGAAGAAGCGGCGCACGAATAAACCTGCGATGGAGACCGCGACCAGCAGCGCCCAGATGGCGGCGAACCAGAAGTAAAACGTGCCGACGAAACCTGTGTGCTGCAGCACACCGAGATGGGCTCCGGTGAGCAGATGATTTGTTGTGACCACTGCGAACGCTAGAAATCCCCAGAAGACAAAGGCATGAGCCAGACCGGGCAGCGGCCGCTGGCGGATGACCTTGCTCTGGCAGAGGACTTCGGAGAGAAAGACCCAGATGCGATGGCCGACCGGAGCGAGCGTGAAGTCGGTGTCCTTCTTTGCGCCGAGGATGTTGCGCGCGATGGGATAGAGACGCCAGAGAAAGAGTGCGAGCGAGACAGCGCAGAACAGGATGAGGAGCGAGGTCTCAAGGAGGGAGAAGTGCAGCGGTTCGACGTAGCGGAGGCTCGCCAGCGCTTCCAATCCCAACCTGCCAGACGTCACGCGCTCTCCTCTCCAGGGACGCTGTCACGATAGCAGGGTGATGCGAGCGTGCGCACTGGCAGCGAACGCTATTCGGTCTGGATCGCGGTCGCTGAGGGGGCCCCCTTCCCCTTCTCCGAGCGGATCTTTGGAATGTAGGGCTTACAGCGAAAGGCGACTGTAAAATATTGATTCCAGAGAGTCTGTGTGTAAAATATCTGGAATGTGTGGGTTGCGGTGGTTCTTGTGTCTTGCGTCCCCACTCATGCCGACGATAAAGCTGTCGTCATGAATGGGCCACCCAGAGTTTGTTGTGGGTTTTGATCTCTATTTCTATTATAGAGAGTTGAGTGGAATTAATGTGCAGCGATTTTTATCTTTGTTTTGTTTGATTTAGGTGGTTTGGGGGCTTGACAAGATTTTTGGGATTCCCTTGAGCAGGCGGCGGCAAGGGTGACGGTTGTGGCGGGGCGGAGGAAGGCAGTTCAGTCGCTCCGGCTTCGCCTTCGCTCGGGCCTTCGGCAGAGCGGAAGTGACTGCGGCACGGCTTGTTTCCTGGGGCGGTGCCCCAGGCTGGTATAGGGCGCGCCGTTGGCGCTTTGGGGGTTGCGCTTTGCGAACCAGGGGCTTCGCTATGGATCACCAGGCGTACCCCAGGGGCTGAAGCCCCTTTCCGCGCGGGGCTTTGCGGCACGGCTAAAGCCGTGCCCTTAAGCAAGGCAGAGGCGCGTTGCGCCTCGGAACTGCCTAAGCAGGTCCTTCGCCTCGCTCAGGATGACAACTAGGAGAACAAAGGCAAATGCAAAAAAAGAAACAGGTCCTTCGCTTTCACCCCAGCGAGCACGCTCACCGGCTTGCCGGTTCGGGGGACAAGGCAAAGCGGCGAGCCTGGCTCGCCGCTGAGTGGATTTCTTATGTCTTTGTCGAAGAGCTAGTAGCTGAAGAACTCGTTGATGCCGCGGCGGAGGCGGTTGCCGTGGATGAAACAGCCGATCGCGAGGACGAAGAGGAGCGCGTCCCAGTAGACCATCGGCATGGCCCAGCCGGGCGAGTAGGTCCAGTCCTGGCCGGCCCAGAGGGTGACGAGAACGGCGATGATCAGGAACTCATAGCTGAGCACGAGATACGTCTGGCCGCGACGGCGGCGGCGATCGAGCGCATCGATCTCCGCAGGGGACAGGTGGCGCTCTTCAGGGGGCAGGAGGGTATTGGCCATGCTCGAATCTCGAATCTTTCAATTGTTCTGGTCGTTCAGTCGTTAGGGTGGTTCGAATCTCGCTTTTATTACATCACAACTTGCCCCTCGAAGAGGAGCGTGGCCGATTACAGGAATGCTACCGATTGAATTCCGGCCACGTCAAAACGCTTGCGGCAGCGGATGTTCTTGCAGCCGACCATGTCTTCGCGGCGAACCATGTAGCTTTGCGCTTTGGCGAAGCGGGCGCGGTCACGGTCGTCGGCCCCGCGCGGAAGCTGGGGGCGTTTGCGGCGGATGAGCCAGCTGAGCTGGTATTCGGCGCTCTGCCCGCAGTGCGGACAGGTCATGGTGTGGTTGCGTTGTTCGGTCTTTTCGTCAAAGAAGTCGCGCTCTTCCATACTTACCTCCGAGCGTCTCGGTCTGTTGCGTTGGATGCTTCGTGCGGCACTATAAGTCTTCGGCAAGTATGCTACATCCGCCGTGGCCGGCTGAGGTAGGCTGGGAGCCGCGGAGGTACATGCGCGATGGCGAAGGCGAAGAAATCGATATTTTCGGCGACCAAGGCGGTGAAAGCCAATGCGCGGGAGCGGCTGGGGTCGCCACCGGCGGAGCGGGTGATTCCGGACCCGAAACAAAAGGCTGTTGCACAGCCGAAACATAAGGAAACACTGGCCGATCTGTTGGGCCAGGAGGGGGAATGACCATGAAATGTCCGAAATCTCCACGATTTCTTGTGGTGTTGGGTGTGGTTCGCGCGTGGTTGGCGATGGTTACGGTGATGGTTGCGAGTATGGTGCTGGCCCCGGTGTGTGCGGGAGCGCAGGCTGGCGGTCCACAATCTATTCCGCTGCAGGTTCGCTCGATTACGATCACCGCGACGGACCGCGTGACCCAACAGGCGGATGTGGCGACGGTGCACATCGGCTACGAGCTTTTTGGCGCGGACCAGGATGCGGCGTATGCGGCCGGATCGAAGGCTTCGAACGCGATTATCGACGCGTTGCACGCGGCGGGCGTGGCGAAGGAGGCAATCGAGAGCCAGCAGCAGTCGCTTGGGCCGACCGAACCGTACCGGCTGACGCAGATGCCGGCTGGGGAGCGTGCGAGCCATGCGTTTACGATTTCGCAGAGCTGGACGGTGCGCTCGACGCCGGACGATGCGGCGAAGCTTCTCGATCTGGCGGTGAAGGCGGGAGCGAATAACTCGGGCAGCATCGACTGGAGTCTGCGCGATCCGAATGCGGCTTCGGCACAAGCCGCGGCGAAGGCGTTGCAGCACGCCCGGACGCAGGCGGCGGCGATGGCGGCGGGGCTGAATGTTCATCTGGGCGAGTTGCTCTCTGCGAGCAACGAGGTGGAGGCGCAGCCGGTTCGGCCGGTGTATGCGATGGCGGCACAACGAGTGGAAGTCAAGGCTCCGGCTCCGCTGGCGATCAGTGCGCGGCAGATCGAGACCTCGGCGACGGTGCGCGCGGAGTTTGCGATTGAGTGAGGGTGCGTCGACCTATTCAGACAATGATTCTGCCTGTCTTCGCTGCGAAAGGATCACGGCTCTCGCGAGCAGTCGCGACCTGCAGGTTTCTCCACGGCGCAGGACGATGAAGCCGTCCTGCTCCGGTCGAAATGACAGATTTTTGGTTTCCATATAATTTTTGGTTTCCGTGTAAGTCGCTGTGGGCTCCGATGTATAACTCGGCGTGAAGCTCCGGTAAGCTGGAACGATGCCGCTGACGTTCGCGCTGATCCTCTTTGAGCTGGTGGTGATGGTGCTGTCCATCTCCCTGCACGATATGGCGCAGGCGTGGATGGCGAACAAGCTGGGCGACCCGACGGGGCGCATGATGGGGCGGATGACCATCAACCCGGCGCGGCACTTCGAGTGGTTCGGCATGGTCATCTGGCCGCTGCTGTACATCTACTTCACGCCGCTGATTCTGGGCTGGGGAAAGCCGGTGCCGATGACGTCGCGGAACTTCCGCAATCCTTCGCGCGATGAGATGGTGGCGACGCTGGCGGGGCCGGGAGCGCAACTGCTGGCGGCGATTGTGGCGCTGCTGATCCTGGTGGTGCTGCGCTATACGCAGGCGGATTCGACGCTGTCGCTGGTGGTTGCCTCGCAGCTGGCACAGCGGAACTTCGCGATGCCCATGACTGGGCTGTCGACGATCTTTCCGCTGTATCTGTTTCTCTACTTCTGCATCCTGGTGAACCTGCTGCTGTTTGTCTTCAACCTGCTGCCGCTGCCGTTTCTGGACGGAGGCAAGATCCTGATGCACTTTCTGCCCTTCAATGCGGGACAGACCTTTCAGCGGATGGGCTTCTACCTGATGTTCGCGTTCCTGTTTTTGGGCTTCGGCGTGATTATGGCGATCTTTGTGCCGATCCTCAAGATCTTCAATGCGCTGCTGTTCACGTTGTAGGGATTAGGGATTAGGGATTAGGGATTTGAGATGCGACGCGGTGCGGGATGCGAGATGTATGCGTTGTGGTCTTTTCGTGTCTCGTATCTCGTATTTCGTATCTCCCAGAGAGGCTGCGGTATTCTGAAACTTCGATCCTCATGAGTCCTTCGCATCTTTCACGCACAGTACCGCTTCCTCGTGTCCTCAGCGGCATGCGGCCGACCGGCCGGTTGCATCTCGGCAACTATATGGGCGCGCTGCATAACTGGGTGCGGCTGCAGCAGGAGTATGACTGCTATTTCTTTATCGCCGACCTGCATGCGCTGACCACGGACTATGCCGACCCCAGCCGGGTGCAGAGCAATATCTTCGAGATTGCGCTGGATTTTTTGTCGGCGGGGCTCGACCCGGGGCGCTGCGTGATCTTTCGGCAGAGCGATGTGAAGGAGCATGACCGGCTGAATACGCTGTTTGGCATGTTTACGCCGCTGGGCTGGCTGGAGCGGGTTCCGAGCTATAAGGACCAGCAGGCGCAGCTCACGGAAAAAGATTTGAACACCTACGGATTTCTGGGGTATCCGCTGCTGCAGGCGGCGGACATCCTGCTGTACAAGCCGGACTTCGTGCCGGTGGGCGCGGATCAGGTGGCGCATGTGGAGCTGACGCGCGAGGTGGCGCGGCGGTTCAACTCGCTCTATCCGGGCGAGTTTTTCATGTCGCCCGAGGCCGCGCGGTGGGAGCTGGGAGCGATCCAGGAGAAGGCGCGGAAGCTGGCCGGCGAACCGCAGGGGGCTAAGGGATTGCTGCGCACGGATTTCTCGGCGCAGCAGCTTTACCATGCTGCGCAGCAGACCAAGAAGCTTTCGCCGTTTGGGCGGCTGGAGATCCTGCCTGAGCCGAATGTGCTGCTGACGCCGTCGCCCAAGCTGCCGGGACTGGATGGGCGCAAGATGTCGAAGAGCTATGGCAATACGCTTCTGCTCTCCGAGCCGGAGGCCGACCTGCGCGCCAAGCTGAAGACGATGGTGACGGACCCGGCGCGGGTGCGGCGCGACGATCCGGGCAATCCGGACATCTGCCCGGTGGGCGATTTGCACAAGGTCTTCTCGGATGAAGAGACGATCGCGAAGGTCTACGATGGCTGTACGACCGCCGGGATTGGCTGCATCGAATGCAAGAGCTGGGCGGCGGATGGGATTGTGCGGACGATTGCGCCGATCCAGGAGCATCGCCGCGATCTGGAGCGGAGGCCGTCGGTGGTGAAGGATGTGCTGGCGAATGGGAAAGACCGTGCCGCCAAACGCGCGGCGGAGACGCTGCATGAGGTAGAGCAGGCGATGGGGCTGGCGTAAGAGCAGATTTTAGATATTAGATTTTAGATGTTAGAGATCAGGACTAGAGAGTTTCAGTTGGGCGTCGACGACACTACCGTGAAGGACGAGCTGGATCCGGATGCGGGCGATCGGCAGATTGCGGGCGCGACTGCCGAGCCGTTTGCGTTGCAGCCTCCGCAGCCGGCGCCCGTGGATGAGGCGAAGAAGAGCGCTGCGAAGAAGGAGCCTGAAGAGGCTTCGCAGTCGCCATTCTCAGTTACCGTGGGGCTAGTCTATGACGGGCCGTTCGATCTGCTGCTCGATCTTATTCGCAAGCAGAACATCGACATCTACGACATTCCGATCGCGCGCATCACGGCGCAGTTTCTGGAGTACACGCGGCATTTGCAGCAGACCGATGTGGATACGGCGGGCGAGTTCGTCTATACGGCGTCGCTGCTGATTCACATCAAGAGCCGGATGCTGCTGCCGCGCGATCCGGCGGAGCTTGGCGGCCAGGGAGCGGATGAAGACCCGCGGCGCGAGCTGGTGGAGCGGCTGCTGGAGCACGAGCGCTTCAAGGCCGCCGCGCAGATGTTGATGCAGAAGCAGCAGATCGAAGAGGCTACCTGGACGCACCCGGGCATGAAGGCTTTTCTGCGCGAAGAGGGATTGGAGTCGGCGGAGGAGGAACGCGAGATTGCCGCCGACACGACCGATCTGGTACGCGTGTTTCAGGAGGTGCTGGGACGGCTGCGCGAGCGGCCGGTGCACACGATCGACGAAGATGCGGTTACGGTTGCGCAGATGATCGACTTTGTGAAGCGGCGGCTGCTGATGGAGGATCGTCCCATAAGCCTGCGCCGCCTGCTGCATAATACGAAGTCCGAGCGCGCGCTGATCTGCACCTTCCTTGCGATGCTGGAGCTGGTGCGGCTGCAAGCGATTCTTCTGCGCCAGCCGGAGTTGAGCGGCGATATTCTGATCAAGAAGGCAGAGAACTTCGATCGGATCATGGCGGATCAGGCGGCGGTGCGCGACGACTGGAGCTAGAGCATTTCTCCTATTCCTGTGAGCTCGATTAAAGTATGCGAGTGCCGTTTTCATTGGGAGAAAACGGCCATAGGTCTCGTGCTCTCGCTATACACCTATAGGAGAAATACTCCCGGCGCTCCGGACGTTTTCCTCTATTTATTCTTTAGCAGGTGATTCATCCAGTTTGCCCATGCGGCCACGCAGGCCGTCGGCGATGCCGCGCATGAAAAATCGAAACTTGGGCCAACTGTTCTTCTCGACAAGAAGGATTTTGATCAGGTCTTTCAGACTGATGGTGAACTGGTTCAGAAAGAAACCCGGAAAGCGACGGCCATAGCGCCTGCAGATCCAGATCTTATTTCGTTCCTGGTAGTAGCGCCGGATGGGGGCGTAGTTTGACGCCTGAAACGATTTCCAAAACAGAGAATGGTGTGGGGTCGGATCGCCCGGCGAGTGCAGCAGGACCGCCTGTGCACAGGTCGCAATGACGTATCCCTTTTCCCGAAGACGAAGGCTGTACTCGTAGTCCACGCCATCGATGAACAACTTTTCGGCAAAGCCTCCTGTCTCATCGAAGATGCGCATCGGGCTGAGACTGCCAGAGGTAGTGGCCGATTCCAATTTACCTTGCACCTCTCGATGCTGCGGCAGAGGGGTTCCAAAGCGAAAATCAACATAGCGAGGGTTGGCGATCGCTAAGCGCTCTCCCCAGGGGTTCGAGAGGAAAAAGCGGATCATCGTAT
>Ga0207933_1002641_pt1 | contig 11329 bp, 11 predicted proteins | sample NGESurdeep092012_4_FD_184488 | JGI IMG/M metagenome (GOLD analysis project Ga0207933, IMG submission 184488) | Arctic peat soil microbial communities from Barrow, Alaska - NGEE Surface sample F53-3 deep-092012 (SPAdes) | ecosystem: Environmental > Terrestrial > Soil > Wetlands > Peat ... | reverse complement strand
GGTCATCACAGATCCTATTTAACGCGATAGTCTTGCGCGATTACGGTTTGCGGCCCCAGCCACTGGGCGGGCTTTGAAAGCCCTTTGGCCCTGCCCAGTATTTACCAGAATTGTTAAGGCGCGCCAAACGTTTAAGTCGTTAAGAGGTTCCCCTGTTGTTCCTGATACCAAGAGCCAAAATTCGGGCCGAATCGGGAACTTGCGCCTTTTTTTTCAGGCTTCGCCCGGCCTAATCTTCATTGTCGAATCATGGAGAAGCGACATGGCCAATCGCGAACAAAAGTCCCACAAAGAAAAAAAGAAACCCAAGGCCGACAAGGATCAAAAGACCCAGTCGACCGCCACGCCCGCTTATGTTGCCCCCGAATTGGTGCGCAAGCCGCACAAGGGCAAAGACTGGACCTAGCCGGCGGTCACGTTTTGCGCGCGCATGCCGCGCCGCGCGATGCGCAACACCGAACGCGAAAACCCCGCGCCACCGGCGCGGGGTTTTGCAACACATTGGCAGGCGGCGGTCAGCGACCGGCTTTTTTCAACATGGCATCATTCTGCTTCTGCAGATCTTCGGCCATATTCAGATGATCCTGAACGACGGGCGCTGTCGCTGCGGCGAATTTCTTGAGCGCGATGACATCCCCATCTTTTGCGTATCCCTGCATCAGGATCAGCGCTTCGTTATGGGCAGCGACCTGCTGGCTGAGATAGCGCGTATCGAAATCGGCTGCGGACGCTCCGCGCAGATCGTCGATCATGCCCTGGCGGCGGTCATCCAGATGCGCGGGCGGCGCGGCATCGACGGTGCCTTGCGCCAAAATCGCTTTGACCTGGTCGGTCGTCTCGGTGTGGGCCTTCACCATTTTTTTCGCGAAGGCTTTCACATCGGCGGAGCGCGAGCGGTCTTCGGCGATCTTGCCGGCTTCCACTTCATACATGTCGCTGGTCGCCGCAGCGGTGACGAAACCTCGGGCGGTGGATGTCATCTGTGCGGAAACTTCACCCACGACACCGGCGGTCGCGTCTTTCACGGCGCTCACCGTTTCATTGTTGGTTCCGGGCGCCGGGCTTTGATGGCCGGGCTGGTCGGCAGGAGCGGCCAAAACGCCGCCGGATATAAGCGTCAGCGACAAGGCGCTGGCCGCGAGCAATAGACTTTTTTTCATGGAAATCTCCCTGGGGCCCCAACCCAGCAAAACGCTGCAACCGGCGGCAGGTTCCGGCGCGATCAGGGTCCCTGGGAAAAGCAGTCTCGCGTGAGAGCGTCAGGCCAATCGCGCCTTACGCGTCCTGCTCGATCTCGTCGCGGGTCTGTCCCGGCGTCCATCGGCCGCCGCGCACGAAAAATATCGTGATCAGCGACAGAGCGAACAACACGGCGATCACGACCCAGGCTTCGTTGAAAGACATCACCAGCGCCGCGCGCTGGACCAGCGGTTCGGCATAGGCGCGCATCGACGGATCAACCGGCCCCATCGCCGTGCCGTGGAAATACTCAACGGGCAGGCCGACGAGCCGCGCCATGGTGGGATCGCCCGCCTGCAGACGGGCCGCGATGTGCGTGACATGGCCGGGCGTGCGCTGTTCGAGGATGGTGTCGATCAGCGCAATGCCCAGAGCGCCGCCCAGATTGCGCATCAAATTGAATTGCCCGCTGGCGTCGGGCGCGTCATCGAGCGGCCAACCTTCCATGGCAAGGCGCGTCGTCGGCAGGATGCAGAACATCACGGCAATGCCGCGCAATATTTGCGGCCACAGCAAACCGGCGAAATCGGTTTCATAGGTGCAGAAGCTGTTGAGCAGCAGGCCGACGGCGAACAGCCCGTAGCCGAAACCTATCATCACGCGCCCGTCGATCCGGCTTTCCAGCAGCGCCGCGATGGGTGCGGCGACAAGCTGCACCGCGCCGGACACCATGATGATCTCGCCGATTTCGATGGGTGTGTGCTGGCGCACCGCGCCGAGAAAGATCGCCAGGATGTAGGTCGATCCATAAAGGCCGACGCCGGCCACGAAGCTGAGCACGCAACCAACGGCAAAAGCCGGCCGCGCAAAGCGCGTGAGATCGACGAAGGGAAAAGGGCGGCGCAGGCAAAGATAGACGGCCGACGCACCGGACACGGCGCAAATGCCGGACAGCGTATAGATATAAGGGCCGCTCCAGTAATGCGGCGGCGCGTCCTTCAGCAGCAATTCCAGCGTACCAAGAAAAATCGCCGCCAGGAAAATCGCGGGATAATCGAGCTTGCGCAGAAATGCCGGATCGGGTTTGCCGGTGCGAATGAAATAGCCTACCACGCCGCAGACAAGGATTCCGGGAATGACGTTGATCAGAAATATCCAGTGCCACGAATAGGTCTGCGTCAGCCAGCCGCCGACATAGGGACCGAGAGTTGGCGCCACCATCGCAAAGACGCCCGCCATCGTGGTCGCGAAGATTTCGTGCTTGCGCGGCAGGATCGTGAATACCGATGTGAAAACCGCCGGGATCAGCATGCCGCCGCAAAATCCCTGCACCACGCGCACGGTGATGAGCGATTCGGCGCCGGTGCACAAAGCGCAGGCGATGCTGGACAGCGTGAAGCCGGCCGTCGCGGCGACAAACAGCCAGCGCAGCGACAGGCCGCGGGTCAGCATGCCGGTCAGCGGAATGGCGATGACTTCCGCCATCAGATAAGCGGTCTGGATCCAGCTGATCTCGTCGGCGGGAATGTTCAGCGCGGACTGGATATTGGTCAGCGAGCTGGCGACCACCTGGATGTCCAGAATGGCCATGAACATGCCCACGCACATGGCGCTGTAGCCAATCCAGACCTTTGTGGAATCGGGCATGCGTGCGGCTGACCTTTCAGGGCCGGCGATTCGTGCCCCGATGATAACGCCTCAGACCGGCTTCGGTTGTCCGGCAAGGCCCCTGCGCGCGGTCAGCGCCCGTTCTTCCACCCGGATGCGCCAGAACAACATGGCCCCGTTGAGGAGGGAAAAGGCGACCGCGACCCAGATTTCTCCGAAGGCCAAGGGGAAGATCGCGATTTCCGCGATCACGACCATGTAATTGGGATGGCGGAAAAAGCGGAATGGACCGCCGGTGATCAGCGGCGCGCCCTCCAGCGTGATGATGCGTGTCGTCCAATAGGGCCCCAGCGTCGCCAGCACCCAGACGCGAAATACCTGCAGCACCACCATGACGGCGATGAGACTCCAGTGGATGATCACGGGCTTCGGCAGGAACAGCACAATCGCCACGATCCATGCCGCATGCAGCAACACGATCAACGGATAATGATTGCGTCCGATTTCCACGGCGCCGCGCGCCAGCAGCGCATTCGTATTGCGCTGGGCGTAGGCGACTTCCAGCAGTCTTTGCAGCGCGACAAGCGCGATGATGACGTAAGCGGTGATCATCAATTTTCGAGCGTCAGGAAGACGGAAGAAAAGCCCGGCCCCAGTGCGGTCATCAGCGTTTTGCGCTGTTTCGCGCGCCAGTCCATGCGTTCCAGCACGAACATCGCGGTGGCGGCGGACATGTTGCCGTAGTCGCGCAGCACGGAGCGGCTTTCGGTCAGCGCGCCGCGTTCGATACCGAACGCGTCTTCGAGCGCGTCCAGCACTTTGGCGCCGCCGGGATGGCAGGCGAAGCCCGCGAAATCGGAAACCTTCGCGCCCGTGCGCGCCAGATAGGTATTGAGCAGGCTGCGGAAGTCGGTTGCCACCAATGTCGGGATGCTCTGCGCGAACCGCGCCTTCAAACCATCTTCCTCGACATCCCAACCCATGACGTCGAGAGAATGTGGCCAGGTATGCTCGCCGCTTGCCGTGATGGCAGGGCCTTCGCCGTCCGTCGAAAGGATCGCGCCCGCCGCGCCGTCGCCGAACAGCGCCGTCGCGACGATGTTGCTCTTGGAGATGTCGTTCTTGCGGAAGGTGAGGGCGCAAAGTTCGACGACCAGGAACATGACTTTCGCGCCGGGCTGCGACTTCGCCATCGCGGCCGCGCGGGCAACGCCCAGAACGCCGCCGGCACAGCCGAGGCCGAAAATCGGAAGGCGCTGAATATCGCGCCGCATCTGCAGGCGCTCGACCATCAAGGCATCCAGACTGGGAGTAGCGACCCCGGTCGTGGAGGACACGACGATCGTGTCGATGTCTTCGACTTTCAGTCTGGCCTCATCCAGAAGGCCGCGTGCGACTTTCTCAAGAAGATCGACGGAATTTTCGACATAGAGCTTGGTGCGGTCGGCCCAGCCATGCGGCTCGTTGTACCAGTCGATCGGAACGCAGGAATAACGCTTTTCGATGCCGGTGTTTACGAACACCGGCATGAAGCGTTCGATATCGCGGACCTTCGAAAAAAGCTGCGCCGCACGCTTGGCGACGTCGGGTTGCTCGATCGTATAGGGCGGCACGGCGGATTTAAGCGCAAGCAGGCGCGGCGATTGCATCTAAGAATGTCTTTCGGTGTTCGAAACGTGCCCCTGCAAAAATCCTATCACGCCGGAGCCTTGGCGCGCGATAGGTCAACAAATCCCGCCAACAGGGCCAGCAGGCCATAGGCCAGAAGCGCGGTGTGCGCTTCCGCAGCCGGGGATGCGGGCAGCGGTCCGTATACCCCGTAAAGCTCCACCGCCGCCATTGCGACGACGAAGAGCCACAACCACAAATTCCCGCGGCCCCTTGCAGGAACAAAGCGTGCGTACAGAAAAGCACCGGCAATGAGCGAGAGAAGTTCCAACGGCAGGCTGATCCATAGCCAGCGCCACAGACCGAACCCGATTTTCACGCCGTCATAGATCCAGAGATCGGGCGCATGTACCAGCAGATCGAGCAGCCAGTGCGAGAAGACCGCGGCCGCAAGGATGAGAAAGACCGCGCCGCGTTGGCGCCGAAAGAAAAGCGAGACGACCCCACCGAAAACCACCGACAGGACGACTGCGCCGATCAGGCCGTGGGTATAGGGCATGTAATAGAGGTCGAGCGAACTTCCCTGCATGAAGCCGGGAATGATTTTGAGCTTCTCGACGCCCGCCAGAACCAGGACGGACCAGATCAGATCCAGCCACTGCACGGCGATGAAATAGATCCAGAGCGGAACACGGCGAACCGCTGCCTTGGCGCCGAACGCCGGTCCGTAATGTCCGATAAACACGCAAGGCCCCCACGCGCCATGGATTAGCGCGGGCATACTAGCCGAGGTCCATGGCTTCGCCCACATGGGCCTATCCTGTTGGGAAAACTGGAAAAATCGAGGGGTGGACAGGGCCAAAGCGATGGCCTATATCCGCGCACCCTTCGCGGTAAACGCGATCCGGACCATGACGCGGGGTGGAGCAGCCCGGTAGCTCGTCAGGCTCATAACCTGAAGGTCACAGGTTCAAATCCTGTCCCCGCAACCAAAAAAAAGCCCTCGAGAACTTTTGTTCTCGGGGGCTTTTTTCTGTCTGCCTGTGCGGCGCGAAATTCAGAACGTGGCGCTCAAGGATGCGGGGACGAGCGCGATCAGCAAAAGCGTGCCCGGCAACGACCATGCATATTCGCGATTTTTTAGCAGGATGATCACGCCGACAAAGGTCACGAGGCCGGCCAGCGCGATGCCCCAGATGCGGGTGATCGGATTGGCGAGAAAGGCCGCGGCGAGCAGATCGACGCCTGCGGCGACACGATAGAATTTCGGCGGGAAGCCCCACCGCGCATAAGCGCGGCGGACAAAGCCTGGCGCGGCCAGGTGGACCAGCCCGCTCAGGGCAAATACGCCGGCAACTGTCCAGGCCATCAATACGGGAAAAAAGAACGCAGTCATCACACCCTCAACCGGCGGCCGCGCAACGCTGCGCTGGTCTTCAACCGTTGATGGGCAGATATGTATCGATCACTACAGAGTCAATATGCGTGCTGGGGATGCCAGCGTTGCGCCGCGGGCGCGGCGTCAGCCGGCCTTTTCACGCACGGGTTTGCGGGCTTTTGCCGCGTCGGCCACCGGCCAGGCGGCGACTGCCAGCTGGGCGACATCGCGCAACTGCCTGCTGCTGGCGCCGGCGGCGGCCTGCACGCACATGCCGTTCGCCATGGCCACAAGATAGCTCGCCAGCACGGCCGGATTAGCGCTGGCGGGGATATTGCCGTTGCGGCGGTCGCGCTCGAACCGCTGGCGCAAGGCTGTTTCTTTTTCCGCACGAATCCGCGCCAACGCGTCGGGAATATCCTGATCGGAACAGGACAGGCCGCTTTGCACCAACAGACAGCCCGGCGGATTGCGGCCGCTGGTATCGACCGCGAAATCGGCCACGCTTTCCAGAAAAAGGCGCGCCACGGATTTGGCGTCCGGCGCGGCGAGCACTCTGTCCATGAGATCTTTGCGGCGCTCCTCATAGCGTTCGAGCACGGCGCGGAAGAGGCCTTCTTTGTTGCCGAAGGCGGCATAGAGGCTGGGCGGATTGATGCCCATGGCTTCGGTCAATTCCGAAAGCGATGCGCCTTCGTAGCCCTTGCGCCAAAACACAGTCATGGCGCGGTCCAGCGCCGTGTCCGTGCAAAAGCCCCTGGGCCGACCCGTCCTCATCGGGCAATCCTTTTATTGTATCGGACGATACATAATGCGCGGGGCGGCTTTAATCCAGCCTTGGTGCGTTTTGCCGCCGCCGCGTCCGAAGACCCAAAACCTCACTTTTTCACATGCGGCGCGCCGTGGCTTTGCGCGGTGCTGACGGCGGCGCCACAGTCGGCATTCTTGGCAAGACCCGGATCGACGAAGGGGATGATTGCGGCGAGCGGCGTCAGCAGCACGCCCAGCGCCAGGGCGACGCCGCCCTGCGCGATGGCGCCGGACGCCTTGATGCCGATGGACGGCTTGGTCCACGGCCCGGTGACTTCGATCGGTGCGCGCAGGCGGATCAGCGTGAATTTCTTCGGCGCGCCGTTCAACTGCATGTTCACCGTCTCGTCGCCGAGATTGACGGTGCCCGACCCCGTGGCTTTCACCACGTCGCTGTCGAACACCACGTGGCGTGCGTTCATTACACCATCCCTCACCTGAAAATCGGCGAGGATGCAGCGGACGTTCGTGTCTTTGTCACCGCTGAACAGAAACGCGCGGTCGATGTCTATGCCCAGAAGCTCCGCGAATTTCTGACGGATGGTGCCGTGGGGCACGATGGCGGTGAAGGTGCCGTTGGCATGGGTGGCGACTTTGTGAATGCTGACGCCGGTGCCGGTCAGTTTGGCGCGCGCTTCCAGTGTGCCTTCGACGATGGGGTCTTTCCCGCCCACGAATTGCTGCAGGCTCACATCCTGAAGCCGCGCATCCATGCTCATCACCGGCACAGCGCCGCGCGCATCGACCGTCGCTTTGCCGGCCAGCTTGCCTTGCGACAGCGCGAAGGAGATGGGATTTGCATTCAGCACGCCATGGTCGAGCGTCAGTTTCAGGTTGAGCTGGCGCAGCGGGAAGTCGGTCGAGATCACGCGGTCGGCGTGAAACACGACATTGGCATCCATCTGGCGCACGCGATCCACCGCCAGCGGCGTGTCGGGAAGCAGATGCTTGGCATCCTCGTCATGCGCAGCCTCCTGCATCGCGGATTCCATCGGCACGCCCGCCTTGGCGGCGCCTGCGCGCACCACGGACGCCGGTGCCGCGCTGCCGAACAGCGGGCCCAGATCGGTAAAATAGAGTTCGTGCGATGACAGATCGGCGCTGAGGAACGGGCGGCCGCTGGTCACGTCCACGCCCATATTGCCTTTGAGATCGCTGCGCCCGACCGTGCCGGTCATGTTGTTCAATTTGTAAACGCGATTGTCGCGCGTGAAGTCCGCGCGCAGCCGATAGGGCGGCGTGCTGGGGAAGGCGAGGCCGGTCAGGTAATAGAGGTTCGCCAAATTGGCGCCGGAGAACGTCACCGCCGCCGTCATCGCACCCAGATCGAACGGATGCGTCACCGCGCCTTTGGCCGTCAGATGCGTGCTTCCGGCCACGACATCCATGTTGAACGCATAAGGCTTGCTGCGATCCACATTGATCAGTGGGCCGCCAGTCACGTTCATGGTGAAGGGCTTGGCGTTGAGCGTGCCTTGGCCCGCGAGCTGGAATCCGGCTTTGTCGCCGCCAACATTTTCATGCGACGTCAGCGTGGCCGTCAGAAGCATGTGCCGCGCTTTATCGTCGACCGTCAGCTTTCCGTTGTGGATCGTGAAATGCTGAATCGCGGGCAGGTCCATCGCCTTGGCGTTGTCGGCGGAATTCGTGCCGAACTCCCAGTTGGCGCGGCCCTGTTTGTCGCGAAACAGATCGAATGTCGGATTTTCCAGATTGACGCGAATGAGATCGAGTTGTCCCCACAGCAGCGGCCAGAAACGCGTCGTCAGGTCGATATGCTGTATGACGGCGGTATTCCCCTGCGGCGCCCAATCGGGATTGGACATCGAAATGCCGTCCACGCTGGCGGTGGGATGCCACGACCACAGATGCACATGCAGGTTGCCGTCGATCTTCACTGTGCGGCCGGTGTCGCGCGATGCAATGCGCTCAACCGTGCCGCGGAACCAGTTCCATTGGAAAAATACCGCGAAGAAAATCACGATCGCCGCGAGGAGCGCGAACGCCGCCAGCGCCCAGCCGTGCCAGGGGCGCCATGGCGGCAACCGAAACGGAACTCGTGATTCTGCAATGCTCATTGGCGCTCCGGCGTTTCCCCGGAAAAGGAACGCATGAAGCAGCCATACGGCTTCACCAGAACTTGGCGTTCGCCTTTGTTCCTATACGGCGCAAATCAGGCCGTCGTCATCGCCGAATAGACCAAGGTGCGCAGATCGCGGCGCAAGGTCAGCCGCGCATCGGTGCCCATCACCTGGGTCATAAAGACGACGGCAAGGTCTTCCTTCGGATCGATCCAGAACGCCGTCGAAGCAGCCCCACCCCAGAAGAATTCGCCCGGCGTGCCCGGCACATGCGTCTTGGAGATATCCATCGTCACGCCGCAGCCGATGGAGAAGCCGACACCGGCGTAACCGGCTTCGCTGAACATGCCTTCGCCGGCGACCAGATCGGTGAGCAGCTTGCCGCCCGGCAGAAGGTTCATGCTGAACATCGCCACTGTCTTGGGCGACAGGATTTGCACGCCGTCCAGCGTGCCGCCGCCCAGCATCATCCGGCAGAACCGCATGTAGTCATGCGCCGTGGAGACGAGGCCGCCGCCGCCGGATTCCAGTTTCGGCGGCTCGGCATAGGTCGATTTGCCCGCATCGTCCTGCAAGGCGAGCTTGCCGCCTTTGCCTGGCATGTAGCAGGACGAAAGCCGGTCCATCTTGTTTTGCGGCACGCTGAAGGCGGTGTCCTTCATGCCCAGCGGTTCGAACAGCCGCGTGCGCAGGAATTCGCCGAACGTCATGCCGGAGAGTTTCTGGACCAGGTAGCCCATCACGTCGATCGACACCGAGTAATTCCAGTGTTCGCCTGGCGAGAAATCCAGCGGTGTGGCGGCAAGTTGCTCGATGAACGCAGCGAGGCCGCCGGGGGTTTGAAAATCGCCGATCTTCTGATGGCGGTAATGCGCGTCCACGCTGGTGCGCATCATGAAGCCATAGGTCAGGCCGGAGGTATGCGTCACCAGGTCGATGACCTTCATGCGCCGCTTCGGCGCCATGGTGATGAACTGGCCGGAGGTGTTGGCGACAAGGCTGGGAATGCCGCTCGCATAGACGCGCATGTTCTTCCACGACGGAATGTGGACATGCACATCGTCATCGAGGCCGATCTTGCCTTCCTCGGCCAGCATCATCAGCGCCACCGCCGTGATCGGCTTGGTCATGGAATAGATGCGGAACAGGGCGTCTTCCTGCATCTTCTTGTTGCGCTCGATGTCCATGAGGCCGGACAGGCCGGTGTGGACGATTTCGCCGCGGCGATAAACCTGCGTCAGGATGCCCGGAAGCATGCCGGTATTGACGTAGCGTTCCGTCATAACCCTATCGACGGTTTTCAGGCGCGCGGACGAGAAACCCACGGTTTCGGCTTTGGACATGACCATCTCCCAATATTTTGTTGCGGCCAGCCTATCCCAAAGCGGGAATTAGAAAAGCCGCTGCGGAACTTCGGTGCGGGGAAAAGTGGGCACGCCGGTCTATTAAATGCGGCGTAAGCCACGTCACATCTGCGTGCATATCTTCCCTTTTTGGAAAGGAATAGCGTAAAGGATGCGCGGGCGTTGTGTACTTCAGTAAAGGGCGTTTCCTTGTCCAACAAAGAACCTGCCGCCGGCGAGCCAACCGCAGCGGAATGGATCGGCATTCTCAGCCGCTATCGCGATCCCAATCTCGTGCGCAGCACTTTCGAACTCGCCGTGACGGCGGTGCCGTTCGTGGCGTTGTGGCTGACGATCTGGGCGGCGTGGGAATTCGGCTATGGCTGGATTTCGCTGCTGCTCGCCGTTCCGGCCGCGGCCTTTCTGGTACGCCTGTTTCTGATCCAGCACGATTGCGGGCACGGCTCGTTCTTCCGCCATCGCGCGGCGAACGATTGGGTCGGCCGCATCCTCGGCGTGCTGACGCTCACGCCTTACGATGCGTGGAAGCGCGCCCATGCCATTCATCACGGCACCTCCGGCAATCTGGACAAGCGCGGCATCGGCGATCTCGACACGCTGACGGTGCGCGAATATCAGGCACTGCCGATGTTGGGACGCTTGCGCTACCGGCTTTACCGCAACCCGCTGGTGCTGTTCGGCATCGGCCCGATCTATATGTTTATCCTGCGTCATCGTTTGCCCTTGGGCCCGACCATCAAGAACTGGCGCGCCTGGATTAGCCCGATGGCGACCAATGCCGGCATCGCGGCCGTCGTGGTGGGACTGATGTGGCTGATCGGCTGGAAGACGTTTTTGCTGATCCAGATTCCAATCACGCTGGTCGCCGGTGTCATCGGCGTCTGGCTGTTTTTCATCCAGCACCAATTCGAAGACACGTTCTGGGCCGCGGACGGCGCATGGAGCGTGCAGGACGCGGCGCTGCGCGGCAGTTCCTATTACGCGCTGCCAAGCCCGCTCGCATGGCTCACGGCCAATATCGGCATCCACCACGTCCACCATCTCTATGCGCGCATTCCCTATTACCGCTTGCCGCAAGTGCTGCGCGATCAGGCGCGGCTGGCGACGGCCTCGCGCGTCTCCGCTCGCAGCGCGGCGTCGAGCGCGGAGAACGGCTCATCGAGCAGCACCAGCTTCGGGCCGGGGGCGAGCGCGCGGGCGAGCGCGACGCGCTGCTGCTCGCCGCCCGACAGTTGATGCGGGGCGCGATCGGCGTAACCGGCGGGCAACCCAACGCTGGCGAGCAGCGCCTCGATGCGGGC
>Ga0207933_1002640_pt1 | contig 11331 bp, 11 predicted proteins | sample NGESurdeep092012_4_FD_184488 | JGI IMG/M metagenome (GOLD analysis project Ga0207933, IMG submission 184488) | Arctic peat soil microbial communities from Barrow, Alaska - NGEE Surface sample F53-3 deep-092012 (SPAdes) | ecosystem: Environmental > Terrestrial > Soil > Wetlands > Peat ... | reverse complement strand
CAACGGGATTTCCCATCGCAAAAATCGCCGCGAAACTTGCCGTTGGTTATTTGCTCGACGAATTGAAGAACGACATCACGCGCGAAACGCCTGCGAGCTTCGAGCCGAGCATTGATTACGTCGTGACAAAAATTCCGCGTTTTGCGTTTGAGAAATTCCCGCAAGCCGACCCGACGTTGACGACGCAAATGAAAAGCGTTGGCGAAGCGATGGCGATTGGCCGCACGTTCAAGGAAAGTTTGCAGAAATGTTTGCGCTCGCTGGAGATCGGCCGCAGCGGATTGGGCGGCGACGGCAAACCCTGGCGCATCGGCACGGAACTTTACGGCGACCGCGACATCCTCCCGCGCGACGTCATCAGTCGCAAGTTGAGCGTGCCCAATGCCGAACGCATCTTCTTCATCCGCCACGCATTGCGGGCAGGCTTCACCATCGAGGAGATTTTCAATCTCACGAAGATTGACCGCTGGTTTCTGGTGCAGATCAAAGAGATCGTGGATTTTGAAGAAGAACTGGCGAGGGCGGAGAATTAAACTTGAGGTCGCAATTTGCGACCTCAAGATTTGTTATGATTTTTGAAATGCCAATTTGGCATCTCAAAGAAGGTTGTCACAATTTGTGACCACTTCAAAGATATGAACGAAAGTATCAGTCTAATTCCGATGGAACGGATCGAAAGGGCGATTCTTCTGATTCGCGGCGAGAAAGTCATGCTCGACAGCGATCTGGCTGAACTTTATGGCGTGACGACCAAAGCGTTGAATCAAACAGTCAAACGTAACGCCAGCCGCTTTCCATCCGACTTCATGTTTCAATTGACTGAAACAGAGAAATCAGAGGTGGTCACAAATTGTGACCACCTTGCTCGGCTCAAGTTTTCTCCGTATTTACCCTACGCCTTCACCGAGCACGGCGCGTTGATGCTGGCGAATGTTTTGAACAGCGAACGGGCGGCGCAGACGAGCGTGCAAGTCGTCCGCGTTTTTGTGCGGCTGCGGCAGATGCTGTCGTCCAACGCGGAACTGGCGCGCAAATTGGAATCGTTGGAGAAGAAATACGACGCGCAGTTCAAAGTTGTCTTTGATGCCATCCGGCAGTTAATGTCACCGCCAGCCAAGCCGAAACGGGAAATCGGTTTCCATGTGAAATATGACGACGACAAGCCCAAGGCGAAAAAGCGCTGAAGAAATTTTCAATCTCACGAAAATTGACCGCTGGTTTCTGGTGCAGATCAAAGAGATTGTGGATTTTGAAGAGGAGCTGGCGGGCGTGAAGAATTGAAACGAGATTGAAGCTGCCATGGAAACTGCACTATTTTATCAACGGAATATACGATGCAGTTCTGACAGACATTCTCGCCGCACAAGTCGCCCAAGGGGGTGGCGAATCATTTCTCCAGCCCTACAAAGGACAAGTCATCTCCATGTTGCGGGAGCGACTGGCGACTTCCATCTCTCCGGTCACGCTCTATATTTCAACAACGGAAAATCTCTCGAAGATTTGCTACACTGCTGAAATTATCAAATGGGAGGACAAGCGAGAGCTTGCTGAATCACGGCGACAAACGGTTCTTCATTATTTGGAAAAGTTTCAGACGAAAGAGTGCGACCTATTTCGTGGACAGGAACTCGGTGAAGGAAAAGCGGTCAATTTAATTACCATCCGTAATCTCCGAAGTCTGGAAACCCTGCTGCCAACAAGTTTCTTGGTTAAGAAAAGCGATAACGAGCCGCTCAAAAAGCGAACCAGAGCAGGTGGTTGGAGTGAAGTCTATGACCGTGGTGACTTGTCCGTGTTTTCACTTTCCGCAACAGACACCGAAGAGACGAGCAACCAACGGCTCGCGGATGAAATCATCAGATCGAGAAGTCTCGATGCAAATGCTCTTCAACAAAGATTGAATGCCGCTCCGAAGATTTCCGAACGTGTCCAAATTATTTCGGTGGGCTATCGCAGAAATGCCGATGTCATAGTGGCGGTTCTTATTCGCGCAAACGGGGTTTGCGAGCGATGCAGAAAAAATGCTACTTTTGTCAGAAGGTCGGACGGAACTCCTTTTCTTGAGGTTCATCATTGCAAGCCTTTGGCTGAAGGTGGCGAAGACACGACTGAAAATGCTTTAGCACTTTGCCCCAACTGCCACCGTGAAGTGCATCACGGTTAAGCTCCGTCAGGAGCGAAATCTTTGTAGCCGCCCGCGCCACCCAATTCCCCAGCCCCGTCAGGGCGGCATATTCCGCTCCTGACGGAGCTTGAAACATTGTTTGATTTTGGATTCTACAAATATGTCGCGCCTGACGACGCTGAAAATGAATCCCAACGGGATTCAATCCATCAGCCCAAGGTTGGCGCGCAGCGACTACCCTGGGAAACCGTTCCCCAAATTCATCAACTCTGAAAGAGTTGAATCAAATCCACCGCCGCACCGATACAACTCCTTCAGAGTTGTTTTCATTTTGCCCGTTCACCCAGCGTAGTCGCTTCGCTCCAACACTGGGCTGAATGACGCAACTCCGTTGGAGTTGGCAAGGCACCTCACTCCGCCGGATAACCCGGAAACCAATCCTGTTTGATCCGTTTTTTGGGAATGCCGATTTCTTGCAGCATTTGGCCGATGCTTTCCACCATCGGTTCACTACCGGAAACGTAGAAGAGCGGTTTTTTCAAGTCCGGCACGAATGCTTTGACCGTGTCCTTGTCAATGCGTTGCGGACTGAAAAGATAATGGGTCGTGAGATTTGGATTTTGTTTTGCCAGCGCGTCGAATTCTTTTTTGTAAGCGGCCACCGATTTGCGGTTCGCGTAAAGCAGGGTGACGCGCAGAAGTTTTCTCTCGTGCGCGGCCTGTTTGAGAATCGCGCGAAACGGCGTGATGCCGATGCCGCCGGCGATGAAGACGTATTCTTTCCGCGCGTCGCTCACGATGAAGTCGCCGTCGAGGTCGGAGATTTCAATGGAATCGCCGGGTTTGAGCGCTTTGAGAGTTTTCTTAAATGTGCTGCTGCGTTTTGAATCGAATCGCGTGGTCAGCATCACGTGTTTTTCACAAGGCGCGGAGGCGATGGTGAACCAACGATCCGAACCGCGATCATCGGTGCTGGAATGGTTGAGGACGTAATGCAGGAATTGTCCGGCCTTCCAGACGATCTGTTTTTCCGGTTTGAAGATGAATGATTCGACGCCGGGCGATTCGATTTTTTTGGCGGCAAGTTTTAATTTCATGCGGGAATTTAGCGCAGAAAAACAGTTTTTCCAACAGGCATCATTCCCAGCTCCGTCGTGGCGGCAGTCTGCGGACGGCCACCATGCCGCTCCTGACGGAGCTTGAAACATTGTTTGATTTTGGATTCTACAAATATACCGCGCCTGACGGCGCTCCGTTTCGTCCCGCGAGGGACAACCGGAAATTAGCCAGCCACATTGTGGCTGGTAGCGCGTCCGCAAAATCATCCCGTCCTGAAGGGACGACGGAACATTTCATGTCGCTCGTTGCCATCGTCCTTTCAGGACGCAAATCATTTTCCGATTTCAACCAGCCACTTCGTAGCTGGCTAATTTCCAACGTGCCTCCGGCACAACGGCGCGAATCCCAACGGGATTCAAATCCATCAGGAAGAGTGTTCGGCGGTTTTACCGCGCTTTGAAATTGGTTGTGTTCGTTGAGCGAATTTGCTGCGACAATCAGTCATTGGTTTTCCATCGTGAACATTTCATCCGCCATCTTTGATCGCAGCGCGCCGGACCTGGATTCGTGCCCGGACGAGTCGTTGCCGGAGTTCGCCTTCATCGGGCGCTCGAACGTCGGCAAGTCGTCGCTGCTGAACATGCTCGCGGGCAAGGGGATTTTGGCGCGCGTCTCGACGACGCCGGGGTTCACGAAGCTCATCAATTTTTTCACGATGAGCAAGACGTGGCGGCTGGTGGATCTGCCAGGCTACGGTTTTGCCGCCGGCGCGAAACAGGAGAGCGCGCGGTTCAACCAGGCGGTGGCGCGTTACCTGAAGCATCGCCCGAATCTTTGCTGCGTCTTCGCGCTGCTCGATTCCGGGCTGGCGCCGCAGGAAATTGATTTACAGTTCGTGGAATGGCTCACGCGCAATTCTATTCCATTCGTGCTCGTCTTCACGAAGACGGATCGCGGCACGCCGGAAGCAGCGGCGGCGAACATCGCGGCGTTCACGGCGCGCATCGCGGGATGGTTCGAGAAATTGCCGGGAATTTTCCGGTGTTCAGCAACCACGGCACAGGGGCGAAGTGAATTGCTCAGCGTCATCGGCGCGACGTTGGAGGCCATTCCGGTCGAATCAGAAACAACTCCGCCGGCTGTTGTGCCGTTGTTGTCCGAAGAAGTCGAGCCGTCGTTCAGCATGAAAGTGCGAGCGGGAAATGTGCCGGAAGAAAATCCGCGCGCGAAAAAGAAACTCAAAGGCGCGCGGCCTTGGTGAAAATGCTGATGCGTTACTTCGTCGCCGGCTGATAATCTTTCCACAACCATTCGAGCGCTTCGGGCAAAGTTTGTTGTCTTACTTTGCCGTCCACGTGGCCGGCGTTGCGGGCGAAGATAAATTGGTAATGATAATTTTTCGCGGCGAGAACACGCGCCATGTTTTCGTTGGCGACGACCCAATCGTGCATGTGGTCATGCATGATGTTTGGATTGAAAAGATCGCGGTCGCCGACTTCCATCCAGATGCGAATCGGTTTGGCGGGATTTTCGGGAATAAGATGTTCGTGAAATTCCCATGCGCCGTGCGGCGTCTCGTCGTTGTGCGGCCATTGCTGGTTCACATAAGTGCCGGAGTAAGTCAGCACGCGATGGTAAAGTTCGGGATGATACCACGCCATGATGAGCGCGCACGAACCGCCGGAACTGCCGCCCATCGTCGCGCGCGCGTCCGGATTTTTTGTCAACTTCACGTCGCAATTTTTTCCCACCAGCGGCAAAACTTCCTGCTCGACGAATTCCGCATAACGACCGGACATCGTGTCGTATTCCAATCCGCGCTCGCTGCCTTGCGCATCGCCGCCGCCGTTGCCGATGGAAATGGCGATCATCGCGGGAACTTTTTTTTCGGCAATCAAATTATCCAACGCGGTGAACAAAAGTTTATCCGGTCCATCCGCGCCGATGATGAATGGCGCGCTCGTGCCGCGAACGTATTGCTGCGGAACAAAAACTGCGACGTGCCGCGTGTAAGGCGCGGGATGGCTCGCGGTCACAATTAATTTTGCCGGATCATTTGTGTCAGCGATGCCAAACGTGCCGCGTTCGCGCGCGATGCCGGGATAAATTTTGCTGTCTTGCGAACTCATCGTGAAATTGTAAATCGTTCCCTGCGGCACGTTCGTGTTCACGATTGTTTCCGGCGCGGGCTGATGCGTCGGGCCGATGATGAAATTTCCGTCGGCGTTCGGCGAAGGAATTTCACCGTCCGGCAATTCCGTCGCGGCAACATATCCGGGCATATGCGGATCGCGAATAGGCGGCGCGGCTAACGCCGGATTCAAGTTCAACATCGCGGCAAGCAAGATGACGCCACAAATTGTTCTGACATTTTTCATTTTTATATTTTATGCATTGAATGAATGATATTTATCCGGCAAAAATTCGCCATGAAACGAAATGGCCATCGCCGGGAATTTTATGACCGCAGCGTATTCCGCCAAAGCTGTAGGACGCGAGAAAAAAAATCCGCGCGAAACGCTACTGGTTGTCCTGTCATTGACCATTCATCCTGCCCGGTCTAGTTTTGATCAAATTATGGCTGGCAATTTGCTGACTGAAAATCCGTTCGCGATTCTCACCTTCATCGCCGCGCCGGCGATTTTGACCAACGCCACGAGCGTGCTGGCCATGAGCACCATCAACCGGATGCTGCGCACGCGCGATCGGATGCACGAATTGTTTCGCGAATCCGAAAATGCGGCGAACGTCGGCAACCAAAAATTCATCGGCCAGGTCAATCGCGTGGAAGAGCAGGCGCTCCTTTTGTTAAGGGCGTTGCACTGGATTTATGTCGCGCTGGGCGCATTCGCGGCGGCCAGCCTGGTGACGCTGCTCGGCGGCGTGGCGGGGCAGTTGGGCAATGAAATTTTTATGCGCCTCGTCATCGGCCTGGGATTGCTGCTGGGCTTGGCCGGCGTGGCGGGATTGATTGGCGGCTGCGTGCATTTGTTTCAGGCCACGCAACTTTCGCTGATGAACATTCGCGAAGAAGCGGATATGATTCGCGCGCGCGGCAATGATTAAAAAACCGACGCCGCCTTTCAAAGGCGCAATAAAAACAATTCTGTTTCAATCCGCCAAGCTACCCAATGGACGAAACGAATTTATCCGGCGATGAACCCGGATTACGCCCGGCGGCGATTTCCGAATCGCGCGAGCGCAAACTCGTTTTCCTGTTTTGCCTGCTCGCCGCCGTCCACGTTTTTATTTTTTGCGCCGCCTTTCCGTTCTTCAACAATATGGATGAAATTCCGCAGTTCGATCTGGTCGTGAAGTATGCGCACGGACATTTGCCGCGCGGACTGGAGCCGATGGGCGAGGCATCATCCCTTTACACCATGACTTACAATTCGCCGGAATTTATTTCGCTGCCCAAAAAATTTCCCGGCGGCCATTATCCAACGCCATTTTGGAAACAACCCGGCCAGTCGCAAAAAGTTTTGCGCGACGCGGCGTTTCAAAAAGCCGACGCTTCCTGGCGCGTCGCGAAAAATCTTCCGTTCTGGACAAATTACGAATCCTCGCAACAGCCGCTTTATTACGCCCTCGCCGGATTATGGTGGCACGCCGGCCAATGGCTTGGCCTCGCGGGTTTGCCCCTCGTCTATTGGGTTCGTTTTCTGAATATTTTTTTCGTCGCGGCGCTGACCTGGACGGGATACGCCGCCGCGCGCCTGATTTTTCCCGATCAACTTTTCCTGCGACTCGGCGTTCCGGCGATGCTCGCATTTTTTCCGCAACAAACCTTTTACTCCATTCAAAACGACGTTCTTTCGCCGCTTTGCTTCGGCGCGGCCTTTATTTTTTTGATAAAATTGTTGCGCGCAGAAATTCCCCCCGCGCGCCTGGGAATTTTCACGGGAGTGGCGCTGGCCGCGACTTTTCTGGCCAAGATCAGCAACGCGCCGATGCTGTTCGTCGCGGTAATTGCCATCGCGTTCAAAATGTTTCAATCGGCAAAAGCAGGAAAATTGCGCGCGGCGTGGCCGGCCTTCGCCTCGCTGATTTTTTGCGCGGGCGCGCCGATTGCCGGCTGGCTCGCGTGGTCGAAATACGCCTTTGGCGATTGGACCGGCGCCGCCGAAAAACTGCGCTTCATCACCTGGACGCTCAAGCCAGTGAACGAATGGTGGCCGCACCCGATTTTTACGCTGCAAGGTTTCTGGACATTTTTATCTGGATTACTGGTGACATTTTGGCAGGGAGAATTTCGCTGGCACGCGCAGCCGCTCGACCTTCCCGTCGTGGATGCGTTCTATGTCGTGCCGACGCTGTGCTTCCTCGTCCTGGCGATCATCGGACTCGCGCCACGGTTCGCCATCGCCACGGCGCCGCAACGCCGCGCGCTGTGGTTGAGCCTCGCGTGCGTCGTCGCCGGCGTCGCCTTTCTCGCATTTTTATCCATCATTTATGATTTTGGCATTTGCATCAATCCGTCGCGCGGACATCCGTTTTTGACTTCAGGACGGCTGATGCTCGGCACCCTGATTCCGTTTTTGCTGCTGTATCTTTATGGAATAAATTTTCTGCTGCGCGGCGAAAAAAACAAATGGCTTCGCGCCATCACGCTCGCAGGAATAATTTTATTCATGCTCGCTTCGGAAATAATCACCGACGGGCCGGTTTTTTTCAGCCAATACAACTGGTATCATTTGTGAAGCAAACTTTCCGGGACGCGAACGAAAATTTCTTTGGCGCGGCGACTTTGCTATTTTCGGGCGCATGAATTCGGAACGCATCGTGATTGTCGGCGGCGGCGCGGCGGGATTTTTTGCCGCGCTGGCATGCGCGGAATCGCGGCGCGGCGCGGAAGTTTTTGTTCTCGAAAAAACCTCGCAATTCCTTTCCAAGGTGAAAATTTCCGGCGGCGGGCGCTGCAACGTCACTCACGCCGATTTCGATACGCGTGAATTTTCCAAACGCTTTCCGCGCGGCGAACGCGCGCTGATTTCCGCGTTCGGAAAATTTCAGGCCGGCGATACGGTCAATTGGTTTGAAAATCGCGGCGTGAAATTGAAAATTGAAAACGACGGGCGAATGTTTCCCACGACCGATTCTTCACAAACCATTATGGATTGCCTGCTCAACACCGCGAAAAAGGCCGGAGTAAAATTGAAAACCAATTGCGGCGTCGAAAGCGTCATCAAAAAATCCAGCGGCGGATTTGAATTGAAACTTTCCAACGACGAAATTTTAGTTTGCGACAAATTGCTTTTGGCGACTGGCGGCTGCCGGACGCCTGCGCTCGGACAACTGGCCGTTTCGCTTGGCCATTCGCTCGAACCGCCCGTGCCGTCGCTGTTCACGTTTCACGTTGAAACAAAATGGCTGCGCGAACTTTCCGGAGTTTCTATTGAAACAATTGAAGCGTCCGTTCCTGGAACAAAACTTCGCGAACGCGGCGCGTTACTCGTGACGCATTGGGGTTTGAGCGGCCCGGCGATTTTGCGTTTGTCCGCGTGGGGCGCGCGGAAGTTGCACGAGAAAAATTATCAATTCAAATTGCAAATAAACTGGCTGCCGAATTTTAATGAAGAAAAACTCGCGGCGGAATTTCAAACGCGAAAAAAATCGCAACCGGCAAAGTTGATTGTTAATTTTCCCATCGCGTCATTGCCTGCACGTTTGTGGGAACAACTTGTGATTGCATCGGGCATCGCGCGCGAAGTGCGCTGGTCGGAATTCTCGCGTTCGGCGCAACATGATCTGACCCGGCAATTATTGCGCTCGGAATTTTTCGTGACCGGAAAAAGTTTGAACAAGGACGAGTTTGTGACGTGCGGCGGCGTCAAGTTGAACGAAGTGAATTTCAAGACGATGGAAAGCAAGATTTGTCCCGGACTTTTTTTCGCGGGCGAAGTTTTGGACATTGACGGCATCACCGGCGGCTTTAATTTTCAAGCCGCATGGACGACCGGCTGGATCGCCGGACGCGCGCTGGCGGAAAGTGGATTTATGCGCTAAAGTTTCATGGCTCGCGCAATTGACTTTGAACGTGAAATCGCAGCCGGCCATCAAATAAACATGCAACCGATAAAAATTATGGGGATCGCCGGAGCGGCGTTATTGGCCGCAGCCATTTTTGCGATGGTTCACAACGCCGGTCGGGCCGACCAGCCGGAAATTTCAACCAATCCAATTTATCAATCAACCAATATGAGCAATTTCAAAAAACCTGGCGAAGCGGAATTGAAAAAGCAACTGACGCCGGAACAATTTGCGGTCACGCAAAAAAGCGCCACGGAACCGGCGTTCCACAATGCGTTTTGGGACAATCACAAGCCGGGCATTTATGTGGACGTGGTTTCGGGCAAGCCGCTGTTCAGTTCGCTGGACAAGTTTGATTCCGGCTGCGGCTGGCCGAGTTTTACCACGCCGCTGACCAGCACGGATGTGGTCGAGCGCACGGATGATTCCTACGGCATGGAACGCACCGAAGTCCGCTCGGCCGCCGCCGATTCGCATCTCGGCCACGTTTTTGACGATGGCCCTAAAGATAAAGGCGGCTTGCGTTATTGCATCAACTCGGCGTCGCTGAAATTCATTCCAGTGGAAGAAATGGAAAAAGCGGGCTACGGCCAATATCTCGAACCGTTCGTGAAAGCGGGCTTGATCAAGGCGAGCACAACTTCAACGAACGCGCCGGCGAAGAATTAAAATTGCTGGCGTAGCGGCTTTCGGCAGAAAGCCGGACAATTCTGTTTATCGAACCAAATGTGGCGGTCTGCCGACGCGCCGCTACGATCAAACAAGGATTGACAATGTTTGTTAAATCTGGAACATTTTCTCGTATGGTCAAAACCATGAACATCTCGCTGCCGGGCGAATTGAAATCATTCGTGGACGAACGCGTCCGCTCCGGCCTTTACGGAAACGCCAGCGACGTGATCCGCGCCGGGCTGCGCGCCCTGACCCGCGAAGAACTCGGCGCGAGCGTGAAACGCTTTGACGAAATCATGGCCGCGCTGCCGCAAAAACCCATCACGCCGGAGATTGAACAGGAAATCGAGCGCGACATCCGCGCCGCGCGCGCCGCCGGCCGTCGAAAGGCCGCGAAGTGATTTCGGCGGTGTTTGATTGCGGCGTTTTGCTCTCCGCGATCGGCTGGAAAGGCAATCCGCGCCGCTGCCTCTCGCTCGTGGCGCACCGGCAGGTTCGATTTTGCGCCACGTCCGAAACCTGGAACGAATATGAAACGCGCATCGCCGCCGTGCTGGCCAAAAAACATCCCGGCGTGAATCCGCAGGCCACGTTGGACTGGCTTTTGACCGTCGCCCATTTTGTGGATCCCGCCCCGCTGGGCAAGCCGCGCCGCCGCGACCTCAAGGACGACCGCTATCTCGCCTGTGCGCTGGGCGCGGGCGCGAAATTCATCGTCAGCAACGACCGCGACCTGCTGGATTTGGAAAAACCTTTCGGCGTGCAGATCGTCACGCCGGTTCAATTGCTGTTGCACATCCGGGGCAACGCCGGACTTTGACGCGAGGTTTTGGAAAATTTAATTTAGCCACGGATGAAACACGGATTGAACACGGATTTTTTTGACACGAATTTCACGGATTAACGCGAATTGTTTTTGAAGCCCGTAGGGGTGGCATCTTTGTAGAAACGCACCGTAAAAATTCCAAAGCTCCGTCAGGAGCGAAATCTTCTGAATATGCTGCCCCGACGGGGCTGAAATTTCATTTTGGTTTTGGTTCTACAAATATGCCGCGCCGACGGCGCTGGGGACTCGAAGTCGCGGAGCGACGGATGGAAATTAGCCAGCTACGAAGTGGCTGGGGATGCGTTCGGGATGTTTGTCCGTCCTGAAAGGACGATGGATTTCCGCCGTCCATTCTAGACGGATTTTGTTTTGGACGGTGAACCAGACACTCTGTGTCCGGCTAATTTCCGGTTGTCCCGTGGGGACGAACGCCGTGCCAAAATCATTTTGCGTTGGACGTTTGGGGCATTTGGTGTTTGAATTTTTTGTCGCGCGAAGGACGCGAAGGCGGCGAAGTCCGTAGGACTGGCATATTTGTAGAAACGGCAGCGTAAATGAATCAAGCTCCGTCAGGAGCGACATGGTGGCCGTCCGCAAGGACCGGAATATGCCGCCCCGA
>Ga0207933_1002639_pt1 | contig 11332 bp, 13 predicted proteins | sample NGESurdeep092012_4_FD_184488 | JGI IMG/M metagenome (GOLD analysis project Ga0207933, IMG submission 184488) | Arctic peat soil microbial communities from Barrow, Alaska - NGEE Surface sample F53-3 deep-092012 (SPAdes) | ecosystem: Environmental > Terrestrial > Soil > Wetlands > Peat ... | reverse complement strand
ACTGGTGGAGGCGCCGGGTACCGCCCCCGGGTCCGATGGGTTTATTACGACAGCCGTTTATCGCCATAGTCCGGGTTGCCCCGGCGCCTGGAATATAGGGCGGAACGCTTAAGGAAAAAAGTGGGGGCTTTGGGGCGACGAGCCGGGACGGTTACGGCCAGCGCCATCCCCCGCGCTCTGAGACATTCACGGGACGCACGCGCGCGCGGCCGCAACCCCACTGGTCGCCCCACATCCCCTTGGCTAATGCTCGGTACATGTCCGATTCCATCGTCCCCGCAAGCGGTCCCGGTGCGGAACAGGCGATGCCTGCGCGCCCCGGCCTCGGCGAGTTATTCATCTCCTTTGTCAAGGTGGCATTATCCGGCTTCGGCGGAGCGCTGCCCTGGGCGCGGCGCATGATCGTCGAACAGAAACGGTGGATGACGACCCAGGAATTCAACGAGGCCTTTGCGCTGTCGCAATTCCTTCCGGGACCGAACGTGGTCAATTTCTCCGTCGTATTCGGCGCGCGGTTTGGCGGCGCGGCCGGCGCGGCGGCGGCCTTCTTCGGGCTGATGCTGCCGCCGCTCGTCATCGTCATGGTGCTGGCGGCGCTCTATGCCCGATACGGCGACTTGTCGTCGCTCGGCCGCATCCTTTCCGGCGTCACCTGCGCCGCGGTCGGCCTTCTCATCGCGGTGGTCGGCAAGATGGCGATGCCGCTGTTCACCAAGCGCTGGGATTGGGCGCCGCTGATCGCCATCGTGGCCTTCGTCGGCGTCGCCATCCTGCGCTGGCCCTTGCCTTACGTCTTCCTCGGCCTCGCGCCGGTGAGCATTGCGCTCGCCTGGTACAAGAGCTGACCATGCACAGCGACGCTCTCGCGACCATGGCAGGTTACTTCGCGACGCTCTCGCTGTTCGCGGTCGGCGGCGCCAATGCAGCGATACCGGAAATGCAGCGCATCTCTGTCGACGTCATGCACTGGATGACGGCGAAGCAGTTCACCGACTCCTTCGCGATCGCGCAGATGTCGCCGGGCCCGAACGTAATCATCGTCGCGTTGATCGGCTATCACGTCGCCGGCCTCACCGGCGCCGGAGTCGCCACCATTTCCATGGTGGGCCCGAGTTGCGTGCTCGCATTCGTTGTGACGCGTGTCTGGGATCGTTTCAAGCACGCGCGCTGGCGCGTCGCCGTGCAGAACGGACTGGTCCCGCTTTCGCTCGGCTTGATCGCGGCGAGCGCCTTCGTCATCGCGCGCACCACCGACCACAATGCGTCGGCGGCCGTCGTCACGATCGTGACGACATTGGTCGCATACATGACACGGCTCAACCCCTTGTGGTTGTTCGCGGCCGGTGGTCTGGTCGGCTTTGCGGACTTCATCTGAAGCACCACCGCGGCATCGGACGGAAAGTCGTGGCGCAATATGCAACTCGCACGAACAATGCGTTGCGTCCGGTATCTAACTTAGCGGTGAGCGTCATCGGCTTGCTCGTACGTTGCCGCGCTAAGTCAGCGAGCGTACGATCATGCGGTCGACAAGTGGTCGGGACTGTTCGTCCTGCGCCTCGCCGATTCGAGCGCGCGATGCACCATAACGATATTCTTGCACGCCTATATCAATCGCATTCCGATTTCGTCACACGCCGGGCACGCCAGACGTCGTATGTGCGCGGCGACATCATTGGCGAGTTCAGGGCGCCGATTGACGAGGTCCTTTTCCCGAGTTCGGGGATGATCTCGCTGGTCGTTGATTTGGCGGACGGCGGCAGCATCGAAGCCGGGATGGTCGGCCGCCGCGGCCTGGTCGGCGGCAACGCTCTGTTCGGCGGCGAGACACATTTGAACACTGCGTTTGCGCAGCTTCCCGGCAGCGGTTGCACATTCAAAGCGGCTGACCTCGCCGAACTCGCCGAGCGCGCGCCCGAAATTCGCGACTTGTTTTTCCGCAACGAGCAATACACGCTGGTTCAGGCCCAGCAAACCGCGGCATGCAACGCCAAGCACCGCATTCCGCAGCGCCTGGCGAGCTGGATTTTGCGCGCTCAGTACGATTCAGGCGAAGAAGAACTGCTGCTGACGCAGGAATACTTGGGCCAGATGCTCGGCGTGCAGCGCGCGAGCGTGTCGATGTTCGCAGGCGCGTTGCAGGAGAAAGGCTTGATTTTCTATCGCCGCGGCCGCGTCAAGATTCTCGATCGCAATGGCCTCGAGCAGGAGGCGTGCGAATGCCACGCGACATTACGCAGCCGTCATGCGCTTCTTTTCGAAGAAGAGATAAGTCAAGGCGCATCGATTGCGTGACGCTGTCGTCGTGCGCGCTACACTGCGGCGCTGCCAGCGCGCGGTCTTTCAGCCGGCGAGCGCCGCGGCCAGCCCCGCGAACCAGATGACGATCTGCACGCTGAAAGCCGTGATGTTGGCGTCCCAACGCCTGGAAAAGATCGGTACGGGGGCGGCGAAAGGCTGGTAGCCGTTGTCGTCGTAGGCGCCGCCGCCATAGACAGGCATCGCGACGAGGGCGATGAAGAAGGCCGCATAGACGATCGCGCCGATGATCGCCGCGAGGTAGAGCCGCTCGACCGCGAACGGGCCGGGCCACCAGATGAGTGCCAGCGAGAGCAGGCCGAAGCCGATATAGCTCGTGATCTGCCATACGACGTGGAAGCGCGCATGCGGCGTCCATTTCGGATTGGCCGCGTGGGTCGCGTTGAAGTCGGCCATGACGGTGCCCACGGCATAGCCGGCGGTCATCAGCGTGAACAGGATGCGGGCAATCAAAATATGGTCGAACGCGAAGCTCATGACGGTCCCCCGGAAAGTCGCGCGCAAGGCCAAGGTTCCAGCGCCGCCGGCCGGAGGTCAAGGGGCCGCAAGCGTTGATAACCGGCTGCCGGAGTGTTGCGAGGCAGTGTAAACTTGCCCATCTTGGCCCCGAGTCTCAGAGGCCCAGGCCATGCGCCAATATCTCGACCTGATGGAACACATTCTCTCGCGTGGTGCGGAAAAGCACGACCGCACCGGCACCGGCACGCTGTCCGTGTTCGGCTATCAGATGCGCTTCGATCTGCGCGACGGGTTCCCGCTATTGACGACCAAAAAGCTGCATCTGAAGTCGATCATCCACGAACTGCTCTGGTTCCTCGCCGGTGACACTAATATCAAATATCTGAACGAGCATGGCGTCCGCATCTGGGACGAATGGGCCGACGAGCGCGGCGACCTCGGTCCCGTCTACGGCCATCAGTGGCGCTCATGGCCGGCCAAGGACGGCGGCACGATCGACCAGATCAGCCACGTCATCGACACGATCAGGCGCAATCCGGATTCGCGGCGACTGATCGTGAGCGCGTGGAATCCGGCCGACGTCGAGAAGATGGCGCTGCCGCCGTGCCACTGCCTGTTCCAGTTCTACGTCGCCGAGGGGCGGCTGTCCTGCCAGCTCTACCAGCGTTCCGCCGACGTCTTTCTCGGCGTGCCGTTCAATATCGCATCCTACGCGCTGCTGACGATGATGGTGGCGCAGGTGACCGGCTACAAGCCCGGCGACTTCGTGTGGACCGGCGGAGACACGCACCTTTATCTCAATCATCTCGAGCAGGCGCATTTGCAATTGTCCCGCTCGCCGCGCGCGCGACCGACGATGCGCATCAATCCTGACGTAAAGGACATCTTCGCCTTCCGCTACGAGGACTTCGCGCTGGAGAACTATGACCCGCACCCGCACATCAAGGCCGAGGTGGCGGTGTGACCCTCACCATTCGCCGCGCGGAGCTGGCCGACGCCGCGCTCGTATTCGCGCTCGTCTGTGAGCTCGCCGACTACGAGAATCTCCAGCACGAGGTCGATGCGACGCCGGAGGAGATCGCCAAGGCGCTGTTCGCGTCGGAGCCGCGGCTTTTTTGCGAACTCGCCGAATGGGATGGCGAGCCGGCTGGGTTCGCCGCCTGGTTTCTCAATTTCTCCACCTTCCGCGGCCGCCATGGCATCTATCTCGAGGACGTGTTCGTTCGGCCCGAATTCCGCGGCCGCGGTATCGGCAAGGCCTTGATGCAGAAGCTGGCGCGCACCTGCGTCGACAAAGGCTACGCGCGCTTCGAATGGGCGGTGCTCGACTGGAATGCGCCGTCGATCGCCTTCTATGAATCGCTCGGCGCCAAGGTCATGGGCGAGTGGAAGATTTGCCGCATGAATGGGCCGGCGCTTGCGCGCTTTGCGGCCGGTGAGCCGCCGCCATCGACCAAGGCTCGGGGTTGAGATGAAGATCGTGCTGGTGGTGGCGGTCGCCGAAAACAATGTCATCGGCCGAAACGGCGCGTTGCCGTGGCACCTCAAGTCCGAGCTCGGGCATTTCCGCCGGCTGACGCTCAATCATCCGGTGCTAATGGGCCGCAACACCTATCTCTCCATCGGCAAGCCGCTGAAGGACCGCACCAATATCGTGCTGACGCGCAAGGCGGGCGAGGCGGCGCCCGGTTTGATCTGGGCCGGAAGCCTTGAGCAGGGGCTTGCCTTGGCGCGCGTGGACGCCGAGCAACGCGGTGTCGGCGAGATCATGGTGATTGGCGGTAACGATGTATTTGCGCGCGCTCTGCCGATCGCTGACCGACTCGAATTCACCCGCGTGCATGCCTCGCCCGAGGGCGACGTGGTCTTCCCCCCGCTCGATCTGGCGCACTGGAAGGAGACGCGGCGGGAGCCGCACCGGCGCGCGCCCGGCGACGATCACGATTTCACGGTGCTGAGCTATGAGCGGGTGCACTGATCGCTGCGGCCTTGGGCCACTGCCGAAACGCCGCCGCCGGATCGACACAATTCACATGATCGTTCGTGGGGTCGAGGGGATTGCGTAGGTGGCAGCGCGTTGTAACGCGCCTGAGCGTCCCCTATAACCCATGCCGAGAGAGGGCAGCCGGGCGATAAGCGCTGGCGCCGGGAGACTTTCACGAATGCCATGGAATACGCAGGGCGGTGGCCCGTGGGGCTCAGGCGGAGGCAAGGGCCCCTGGGGCTCGGGGCCGCAGTCGTCGTCGGGGCCGAACCCGCCCGATCTCGAGGAAATGCTCCGGCGCGGGCAGGACCGCCTGCGCCGCGTCCTGCCCGGCGGCCAGTTCGGCAGCCGCGGCTTCGTGCTCGCCGCGATCGTCCTCATTTTGCTGTGGGCGGCGTCCGGCATTTTCCGCATCGAGCCGGATGAGCTTGGTGTCGTGCTCCGCTTCGGCAAGGAGACACGGGTGGTGCAGCCGGGCCTCGGCTATCACCTGCCGTACCCGATCGAGACGGTGCTCGCGCCGAAGGCGCTGCGCGTCAACAAGATCGACATCGGCATGCGCGTCGTTGACGACGCTCGTCGCGGCGGCACCACCACGCGCGACGTGCCTGAAGAGAGCCTCATGCTCACCGGCGACGAGAACATTGTCGATGTCGACTTCTCGGTGTTGTGGAAAGTGAAGCCGACCGGCGTCGGCGAATATCTGTTCAACATTCAGAACCCGGCCGGCACGGTCAAGGCGGTGGCGGAAAGCGCGATGCGCGAGGTCGTCGGCCGCTCCGAAATCCAGCCGATCCTCACCGGCGCGCGCCAGACGATCGAGACCGCCGTGCAGGATCTGATGCAGAAGACACTCGACTCGTATGGTGCAGGTATCGCCGTGCAGCAGGTGCAGCTCCAGAAGGTCGATCCGCCGCAACAGGTAATCGACGCGTTCCGCGACGTGCAAGCGGCGCGCGCCGATCTCGAACGGTCGGTCAACGAAGCGCAGACCTACGCCAACCGGGTGATCCCCGAAGCGCGCGGTAACGTCGCCAAGATCACGCAGGCGGCGGAAGGCTACCGCCAGCAGACCGTGGCCGAGGCAACCGGCCAGACGTCGCGCTTCCTGCAAATCTATGAACAGTACAAGAAGGCCCCTGAGGTGACGCGCGAACGCATGTATCTCGAGACGATGGAGCGTGTGCTAGGCAACAGCGACAAGGTCATCATCGACCAGGGCGCGGCCGGCACCGGCGTCGTGCCGTATCTGCCGTTGAACAGTTTGAACGCGCAGCCGGCTCAACCGGCGCCACGTCCGCCGGTGCAGTCGAAGCAGCAGCCGGGGGCACGCCAATGAGACTCAATGTCATCGGCGGCGTGATCGTCGTCGTCATCATCGCGGCGCTGATCGTCGTCTGGTCATCGCTGTTTACGGTTTACCAGACGCAGCAGGCGCTGGTGGTCCGCCTCGGCAATCCGGTCGCCGTCATCAGCGAACCCGGCCTGCATTTCAAAGCGCCATTCATCGACACGGTGATCACCATTGACCGGCGTATTCTCGATCTCGAGGCGCCGCCGCAGGAGGTCATCGCCTCCGACCAGAAACGGCTCGTGGTCGATGCGTTTGCCCGCTATCGCATCGAGGACGCGTTGCGCTTCTATCAGACGCTCGGCTCGATCACCGGCGCCAACTCGCAACTGTCGATCCTGCTCAATTCGGCCCTGCGCCGCGTGCTCGGCGAGGTGACCTTCACCCATGTCGTGCGCGACCAGCGCGCCGAGTTGATGAGCCGCATCCAGAAGTTGATGGACCAGGAAGCGCGCTCCTACGGCATCAAGGTGGTCGACGTACGCATTCGTCGCGCCGATCTGCCGGAGCAAAACAGCCAGGCCGTGTATCAGCGCATGCAGACGGAGCGCCAACGTGAGGCGGCCGAGTTCCGCGCCCAGGGCGCCCAACGCGCCCAGGAGATTCGGTCCCGCGCCGACCGCGAAGTGACGGTCCTCGTCGCCGAGGCGCAGTCGCATGGCGAGCAAATCCGCGGCGAGGGTGACGCCAAGCGAAATCAGATCTTCGCCGAAGCCTTCAACAAGGATCGCGATTTCTTCGCATTCTACCGATCGATGCAGGCTTATGAGACCGGGCTCAACAGCAAGGACACGCGTTTCCTGCTCAAGCCGGACTCGAGCTTCTTCCGCTTCTTCGGCGACCCGGCGGGCAAGGCGGCAACCTTGGGCGGTGGGGCCGCCGGGCTCTCCGCGCCAGCTCCCGCGGCCGCACCGGCCGCTCCGGCACACTGAGCAAAGCCGCGGTCGGGTCATGGGGGATTTTCTGGCGGCGTTCGGATTGGTGTTCGTCATCGAAGGTGTGATCTTCGCGGCGCTCCCCGGTCCGGCCAAGCGGGCCATGATGAGCGTCATCGAGACGCCGGAAGCCTCGCTGCGACTGATCGGCATCGGTTCGGCGATCGTCGGGCTGCTCCTCATCTGGCTGGTGCGCTGGAGCTAGCCCGCACGTCGCCACGACTTTGGAAAACCGGCCGAGGCGTGGATGGCCGCCCTTGAATAGCCGTCTTACGCGGGCCACCTTCTGGCGAGTTCCCCTCCCGGAGATCCGACGCCTATGGGCGCACTGTCATTCCGTTTGGTGAAGCACGCGCTCCACCCGTGCCTCGCCGCCATTGCGGCTGCCGTCTTCCTATGGCCGGTCCTGACGCAGCCGGCTGCGGCGCGCGGGCCCGAGGGCATCGCCGACGTGGCGGAACAGGTCATTGACGCAGTGGTCAATGTCTCGACCAAGCAGTCGGTGGACATCAACAACAGCATGCCCGATCTGCAGCCCGGTTCGCCGTTCGAGCAGTTCTTCGAAGATTTCATGAAGAAGCGGGGCCAGAACGGCGAGGCGAAACCGCAGCCGCAGCGGCGCGTGAGCTCGCTGGGCTCCGGCTTCATCATCGACCCGGCGGGTTACGTCGTCACCAATAACCACGTCATTGCCGATGCCGATGAGGTCAGCGTCATTCTCAATGACGGCACGACGCTGAAAGCTGAAATCGTCGGCCGCGACACCAAGACCGATCTCGCGCTGCTGAAGGTGACGACGGATCATCCGCTCAAGGCGGTGAAATTCGGCGACAGCGACAAACTGCGTCTCGGCGAATGGGTCATTGCCATCGGCAACCCCTTCAGCCTCGGTGGCACAGTGACCGCGGGCATCGTCTCGGCGCGCAACCGCGACATTAATTCAGGGCCGTATGACAACTACATCCAGACCGACGCCGCGATCAATCGCGGCAATTCCGGCGGACCGCTATTCAACTTGAACGGCGACGTCATCGGCGTGAACACGGCGATCATTTCGCCTTCCGGCGGCTCCATCGGCATCGGCTTCGCGGTGCCGTCGAAGACTGTCGTGCCGGTGGTCGACCAGCTCCGGCAGTTCAAGGAGGTGCGCCGCGGCTGGCTCGGCGTGCGCATCCAGCAGGTGACCGACGAAATTGCCGAGACGCTGAACATCAAGCCGGCACACGGCGCACTCGTCGCCGGCATCGACGAGAAGGGACCGGCGAAGCCTGCGGGCATCGCGGCCGGCGACGTCATCGTCAAGTTCGACGGCAAGGACGTGAAGGAGATGCGCGATCTGCCGCGCATCGTCGCCGACACGCCGGTCGGCAAGGACGTGCAGGTCATCGTCGTCCGCAAGGGCAAGGAAGAGACTAAGACGGTCAAGCTTGGCCGTCTCGACGACTCGGAGAAGAAACAAGCTGCGCTCACCCCGAAGGAAGCGGCGCCCGAGGCTGACGCCGCGGTGAAGACGACTCTTGGTCTCAATCTGTCGGGGCTGACGGGCGACCTGCGCAAGAAGAACAATATCAAGGACAGCGTGAAGGGCGTTCTCATTACCGGCGTCGACGCTAATTCGCCCGCCGCCGAGAAGCATCTCGCGCCCGGAATGGTGATCTCGGAAGTCGAGCAGGAAGCGGTATCCTCCCCCGCGGAGTTCGAGAGCCACATCGCCAAGCTCAAGAAAGTCGGCAAGAAGCTCGTCATGTTGCTCGTCGTATCGCCCGACGGCGATCCGAGCATCGTCGTGCTAGGAATTCAGTAGGGGGCGGCCGTCAAGCCTCGACGAATTCGCCGCGCCGATAGCCCTGCGCGTAGAGCAGCGCCGTGAGATCGGCGTGGTCGATGCGCGCTGCGGCGGCTTCCGCCACCTTAGGCTTAGCGTGATAGGCGACGCCGAGGCCGGCCTCGACGATCATGTCGAGGTCGTTGGCGCCGTCGCCGACGGCCATCGTTTCTTCTTTCTGCAGGGCGAAGATCTGCCGCAGCTCGAGGAGCGCGGCGCGCTTGCCGTCGCGCCCAAAGATCGGCTCGGCGACGCGGCCATCAAGCTTGTCGCCGCCGGTGAGCGTCAAGCGGTTGGCGCGCACGCCATCGAAGCCGCTCATCGCCGCGACCCGGTCGGCGAACACTGTAAAGCCGCCCGAAACCAGACAAGTATGCGCGCCATTCGCGCGCATCGTGTTGACCAGTGTCCGCGCCCCCGATGTGAGCCGAATGCGGTCGCGCAGAACCTGCTCGACCACCGATACCGGCAGTCCTTTGAGCAGCGCGACGCGCTCACGCAGCGCCGGCTCGAAGGCGATCTCGCCGCGCATCGCGCGCTCGGTGATGGCGGCGACGTGCGCTTTCAGCCCGACATAGTCGGCGAGTTCGTCGATGCATTCCTGGCCGATTATGGTGGAGTCCATGTCGGCGAGGAAGAGCTTCTTGCGCCGGTGCGCGACCGGCTGGACGACGACGTCGATGGGAGCCCCAAGCGCGGTGCGTAGTTGGCCTGCCAGCGCGCGTTGGTCGACCGGCGATTCCGCGCTAAAGGGAAGGTCGGCGGCCGCGCCTTCGGCCAGCCAGCGCGGCTCGGCCGCGCCGGAAAGTAGCGCGCGCGCACGGCCGACGAGGCCAGCGTCGAGCGTGCCCGGCCGGCCGGCGATCAAAGTTACGACGTGAGTCATTGATGTCCGACGTCAAACAGGCGGTGCTTATTGCAGGCCCGACCGCGAGCGGCAAGTCGGCGCTTGCGGTGCGGCTGGCTGACAAGCTCGGTGGCGTTATCATCAACGCGGACTCGATGCAGGTCTATCGCGACCTGCGTGTCATCACGGCACGGCCGACGCCGGCCGAAGAGCAGCGCGTAAAACACCAACTCTACGGCCATGTCGATGCGGCCGAGAACTATTCGACGGGACGCTGGTGCCGTGACGTTGCTGATGTGCTGGAAGGCCTCGGGCGAGAGAAGCGCGTCGCGATTTTCGTCGGCGGCACCGGCCTCTACTTTAAGGCGCTGACGGGAGGGCTTGCCGCAGTGCCCCCCATCCCCGCAGAGATCCGCGCGTCGGTGCGTGGGCGGCTGGCGACTGAGGGCGTCGCCCCACTCTACGCAGAGTTACTGACGCGGGATCCGAAAACCGCGCACCGGCTGATGCCGAACGATCGCTCGCGCATTTCGCGCGCACTTGAGGTTGTGTTGGCGACCGGCCGTTCATTGTCCGATTGGCATGCGCACGGCCTACCGCCTTTGATCGATGCGACGCGCGTGGCGAAGGTGTTCATTACTTGCGACCGGAAGGAACTGGTCGGGCGCATCGAGACGCGTTTTGCGGCGATGCTTCACGGGGGCGCACTCGACGAGGTGCCTGCACTTATGGCGCGAGACCTCCATCCGATGCTGCCGGCGATGAAGGCGCATGGGGTGCCTTGGCTGATCCGGCACTTCAAGGGCGAGATCTCGCGCGATGAGGCCGCGGCTGGGGCGATCATGGACACCCGCCGCTACGCCAAGCGGCAGGTCACCTGGTTCCGCAACCAGATGACCGAATGGCCCTCGGTGCCGGCGGAGCAGGGGCAGGCTGAACTCGAAAGGCAGTTGACGGTCTTGCTTGAGAGGGGGACTATTTCCGCCGACCCAGAGTGAGAGGCTGGATTTGCCCTTGACCGTGGGTGGTGGGGTGCCTATAACCCGCGCAACGAAAGTTCGGATAGGACTGATGTCGCGCAATATTCTTATCGTAGTCCACGTTCGGACGCCGGGCGAGTCCTGACAGGGCTCACCCGCGGGAGCGTCCGAACACAGGCCCCTTGCGGGCCTTTTTTTTATTGGCACGGCGAGTGAGCGCGAACTGTGTGGAAGAAGGATGACGAGCTTGACCAAGGAGATGACCGGAGCCGAGATGGTGATCCAGGCATTGTCGGATCAGGGTGTGCAGCATCTGTTCGGCTATCCCGGCGGAGCCGTGCTGCCGATCTATGACGCGCTGTTCGCGCAGAAAGAGGTCAAGCACATCCTGGTGCGGCACGAGCAGGGCGCGGTGCACATGGCCGAAGGCTATGCGCGCTCGACCGGCAAGGTCGGCTGCGTGCTCGTCACCTCCGGACCCGGCGCAACCAATGCGGTTACCGGGCTCACCGACGCGCTGATGGATTCGATCCCGGTGGTCTGCCTTACCGGTCAGGTGCCGACGCATCTCATCGGCAACGACGCATTCCAGGAGGCGGACACGGTCGGCATTACACGGCCGTGCACCAAGCACA
>Ga0207933_1002638_pt1 | contig 11336 bp, 11 predicted proteins | sample NGESurdeep092012_4_FD_184488 | JGI IMG/M metagenome (GOLD analysis project Ga0207933, IMG submission 184488) | Arctic peat soil microbial communities from Barrow, Alaska - NGEE Surface sample F53-3 deep-092012 (SPAdes) | ecosystem: Environmental > Terrestrial > Soil > Wetlands > Peat ... | reverse complement strand
TGCGCGCCGGTCATCCAGTGATACGTGTTCACCACGTCGTGTTGCATCAAGGGAATGATGACGAAGCCGCCTCCGTAGGAGAGGGCACCAACTTTGAGGGCCACCCACGCGAGTGCCCCCACCCCATCGAGTACCACGCCGTGCAGCGTTGCCAGTCCCGTGACGGCGACGTGGTGTCCCTGGTGGCGGGCGAGGATTTCGGCGACGCCGCAGCCCACGAGGGCCACGACGACGAGAGCTGGCGCGACGAGGGTACTGACGATACCCACGGCCACGTAGACGACCCAGCGCAGACGCCGAGCGCGTCCGCTGGTCGAGTTCCAACTCGGCGTCGCCAATTGCCCCGCCGTTCGAAGTGCGATTGCCGGCACCACCGCATCAGCGCCTAGGGCCGCACCCCGTAACCACTGCGACGGGTGACCTGCAAAGAAGAGAACGGAGAGTCCCATGATGAGCACCAGGCCAGGCGCGATGAAGGCAATACCGCCCACGAGCGCGCCACGCACTCCTCGAAGTCGCCAGGCTCCGTAGATCATGAGCTGGGTCGATGCTGGACCGGGCAAGAGGTTCGCGGCCGCGACGGCGTGCTCGAAGTCTCGAGCATTCATCCACTGTCGTTGGTCGACTGTCAGGTGCCGTAGTAACGCGATGTGCGCTGGTGGCCCGCCAAATCCGAGAAGCCCGATACGGCCCCATTCGTGCGCGATGACGCGTAGCGGTACCGGTTCGATCGGCGCGGATGCGCCGGTCGCGTGGGACACGTCAGGCCGTGACTCGGCAGGTGTCGTCGCCGCGAGCGCGCGAGGTCAACGTGACGTTGGTCGACTTCGCGCCCAGGCCTTCGAGCATGCCCGTGATCAGCCCGCGATCCACCGCGCACAAGACGGGGTGGGTTTGAGCAGCCGAGCCGAAGGGGCAGTTGTCCGACACGACGGAATGCGAGGTCGCACTCTCCTCGACGCGCGCGGCGAATCCGTGAGCGGTCAAGAGCCCGGCGACCGCGGACATCGCCGTCTTGACGGTGATATCCGAGTCGCACGAACTGGCGGTGATGCCGAGTCCGCGACCGTATTCCATTCCCACGTCGTGCGCTAAGGCCTCGGCCGCCATCGGGCCCAAGCGCTCGAGTGCCATTTCGAGCAATGCGACGAGCAGGGCGTCGCGTCGGATCGACCCCTCCATGGCGACGTTGTTGTCGACGACGCGATACCCCTTGGCGGGACGTCCGACGGTGGACTTGTGCACGTTGTCGAAGGTGACGTAGCCGCATTCGGTCAGACGCTCCACGTGGTGGCGCACGACGTTGGCGTGCACCTCACAGTGTCGTGCCAGTTCGGCCGCGGTGGCCCCGGGGTTCTCACGTAAGTAGAGGTAGATCTTTCGTCGCGTGTTGTCGCCGAAGGAATGAGCAAAACTCGTAACGGTCGCCGTAAATAGTCCGGGGTCGAGCTCGATCTCGCGTGACGATGCCATACGTGCAAAGTGTAGGTGCTGGCTCCTTGAGTTGAGCGCAGGCACCCATCGACGCCGGTAGCCTCGTAGCCACCACCACAAAGGATGAGCCGTGACTTTCGACGCAACGCAGTACCCCGCTTTGGCGACCATTGTGGAGCCCCAGGTGTTGCGCCCCCTGGGCGAACTGGGTTTCCTCGACGACGTCACGGAAACGGCGTCGGGTCCCGAGGTCACTCTGGTGCTGCCTGCGTCCAACTGGCCCCAACGCGACTACCTCGAGGCGAAGATCCGCGAGACCGTGAGCGACGTGACCCTGCACGTGCGCACCATGAACGAAGAGGAACTGTTACGACTGCGCAACTACCTGCGCGGTTCGATGACGGGCTCGTCGGTATCGGGTGACGGTCACGCCAGTGATCAGCCCAAGTTCCTCGACCGGCTCTCCAAGACGCGAGTACTGGGGATCTCCTCGGGTAAGGGCGGCGTGGGCAAGTCCTCGGTCACGGTGAACCTGGCGATTTCATTAGCCCAACAAGGTCACCAAGTGGGCGTCCTCGACGCGGACGTGTACGGATTTTCTCTGCCCAAGATGCTCGGCGCCGTCGCGGACCCGATCGTGCTCGGCGATACAGTCTTACCCACTTTGGCGCACGGGGTGCGCTGTGTCTCGATGGGGTACTTCGTCCCCGATGAGCAACCTGTCATCTGGCGTGGCCCGATGCTGCACAAAGCCATTCAACAATTGGTCACTGAAGCGTGGTGGGACGAGCCCGACTTCCTTCTCATCGACATGCCGCCCGGCACCGGCGACGTCGCCCTGACCTTGTCGGAGATTCTGCCGCGAATTGAGATGTACGTCGTGACGACACCCCAGGCGGCGGCCCAACGCGTCGCGCAACGTTCTGCTTACGCCGCGCGCAAACTGAAACTCTCGGTGCGCGGCGTCGTTGAGAATATGAGTTGGTTTCGCGGCGACGACGGGGTGCGCTACGAGATCTTCGGCGCGGGCGGTGGCGAAACACTGGCGCGCGACCTCGGCGTGGCGCTGCTCGGACAGATTCCTCTGGAGACTCCGTTGCGTGAGGGCGGTGATACCGGGGTTCCCCTCGTGGTGAGCAATCCCGAGAGTGAAGCGGCGCAAGCCTTCGCCGAACTGGCCACGAAGGTCGCTGCGCAGGGTCCGGCGAGGGTGTATCGCCAAGAACTACGCATCGTCTGAGGTTGCTCAGCGGTCGATACCGTTCGGCAGTTGATCGATGGGCCACGCGAGCAACGTCACGGCGCTGCGGCACGCGAAGCGGTCCGTCATTCCCGCAACGTAGTTGACCGCGGCCGCGATCGCCGACGGTGACCCCGCGACGTCGGGAGTGAACTCGTCGTCCTCGGGTAACAACTCGGGGTGATCGCCGTAGTGCTCGACCAAGGCGCGCAACATGCCCACGACGCGCGCGGCCTGCAGTCGAGAGGCGTCGCGCATGTAGATCCGTCCGTAGTTGAAGGCGCGAAACGTGGCCAACGCTTCCGCCGTGCGATCATCCATGCCAATCACGCCCCTCGTGCGCGTCGTCGCGATCATCGCGTTGATGAAGGCGCCGAGTTGTTGGCGCCGCGACGTCCCACAACGATCTCGCACGAGCGCGGGCAGGTCCTCCACGTTCACCAGTCCCGCCGACGCCGCGTCTTCGAAGTCGTGACAGACGTAGGCGATGCGGTCCGCCCAACTGACGACTTCTCCCTCGGGCGTCGACGGTGCCGGGCGCGACCACGAGTGATTACGAATGCCGTCGAGAGTCTCCAAGCAAAGGTTGAGGGGCCGCAGCGACACGTCGGCTCCCCACGTCGCGTGATTGAATCCACCCACGACGTAGGGCTCGAGGGCCTCCTCGCTCGCGTGGCCGCCGGGTCCGTGTCCGCAGTCGTGACCCAGGGCAATCGCCTCGGTCAACGATTCATTAAGACCCACCGCGCGCGCCACACTGGTCGCGACTTGTGCGACTTCGAGGGCGTGAGTGAGTCGCGTGCGCATGTGGTCGTCGGGAAAGACGAAGACCTGGGTCTTGCCACTCAGTCGGCGAAATGACGACGAGTGCAAGATACGGTCGCGGTCGCGCTCGAAGCACGTGCGATAGGCGTCGGGTGCCTCCTCGAGGGCGCGATGCCCGCCGCCGCGCGCGCGCGTCGCTCCCGTGGCCAGGACCTCGTCGAACAGCGTTTCGCGCGCGTCGCGGTCCGCCGCGACCACCAGACGAGCGTCGTCCACGTCGAGTGCCGCCACGGAGTTGCGGTGCGCGCGCACGACGTCACCGTGGACGAATCCCTCCATGGTGGCGGCCCACTGGGCGCTGCGCTCGCTGGGAGAGTCATTGGTCACGACCAACATCTTGCCCCAACGCCGTAACATGGTGTCGTCGTTACCGACCGAGGAGTCGTCATGGAAATTCGTATTGGCATAGTGCAATCAATGAAGGAGCTCAACGTCGAGTTGCCCGAAGGCACGGACCGTGACGCCGTCGTCAAGGATGTGGAGATGGCCCTCGAGGGCGACAAGCTCCTCTGGCTGACCGACCGCAAGGGTCGCCGCGTGGGCGTGCCCGCGGCGCGCATCGCCTACGTCGAGTTCTCCACCACCAGTGAGCGCAACGTAGGATTCGGCGCGGCCTGAGCCGTGATCGATTATCACTTACACCTCTGGGACCACGAGGAGTCGTCGGTTTGGTACCGCCTCGACCAGGTGGCTGAGTACTGCGAGGAAGCCCAACGTAACGGCGTCAACGAAATTGCGCTGACCGAACACCTTTATCGCTTCGTCGAATTGCGCAAGACCGTGGGTGACTTCTGGACGCGTTGGAATCACGAACCCACCGCGGCGTTGATGTCGGACTACTTCGATTTTCACGCGCGAAACTCCCTTGAGGAATACGTGACCTTCGCGCAACTTGCGAAGTCCGAGGGGCTGCCCGTCAAAGTGGGTATGGAGGTCGACTACTACCGCGATCAGATGGACGACGTCGCCGAGTTAGTGAATCAGTATCCCTTTGACGTACTCATCGGTTCGGTCCATTGGCTCAATACGTGGCAATTCGACGACATCGACAACGATACGCAGATGAACGAATGGCGCACGCGCGACGTGGACCTGAGTTGGCGCGACTACACGCTGGCTCTAGAAGAACTGGCGGCAACGCGCTGCGTCGACGTCTTGGCGCACCCTGACGTCATCAAGGTGGCCGGGTACTACGCCTCGCAGCCCGAACCCCTGTGGGACCAGATGGCCGCCGCCGCTGCCGCAGTTGACGTGTCGGTGGAGTGCTCGTCGTCGGGCTGGTTCAAACCCGTCGCCGAGCAGTACCCGGCCGACGGCTTTCTCGATCGCCTGGTAGAGCGAGGTGTCACGTTCACGACCGCCTCGGACGCGCACCGACGCGAACGCGTGGGGTCCAGAGCCGACGAGTTGGCGTCGCTGCTGGAGGCGCGCGGCGTCCACGAACTCGCCACCTACGAACAGCGCCGTCGCACGATGGTGCCACTGCGGAGTGCGTAGTGACCACGCTCGCGGAACTCTCCGATGATTTCACCTCACTGACCGACGCCGCGGTTGACCACCTCTTGCGCTTGACGGCGTCGTGGTCGTTGCTGGCGGACCTCTCGTTCTCGGACATGGTCCTGGTCGCCCCCGACGAGCATTCGCACGAGGAACCGTCCTTCGTCGTCCTGGGACAGGTGCGACCGAACAATCGCTCCACGCTCATCGTTGACGACCTGATTGGCTCCAAGCAACCCTCCAAGGAGTGGCCGCTCGTGCAACAGGCCTTCGACACTGGCCAACGCGCCGTGGGCGAGGTCACCATCGCGGCGATCGAGGGGGAGGTGCCGGTCTGGTGTATCCCCGTGCGCTTTGACGGTCGCGTTATTGCGGTGCTGGTGCGCATTCAAGGACCCTTGCGGGGTCCGGCGTCGCTCTACGAGCGGGCGTACCTCTCGATTTTCGAGCGACTGTGCTCGATGGTCTCGGACGCGACGTTTCCGTATCGCGAGGACACGGTGGCCGGTCCGGGGATGCCGCGAGTGGGTGACGGCATCATTTTGATCAACGACGTGGGCGAGGTGGAATTCGCCACGCCCAACGCCACCAACGCGCTGCACCGCCTCGGGGTCTACGCCGCGACCGAGGGCAAGACGCTCAACGAATCCGGGCTTCGAGTGCGCGTCGTCGAGCGCTCGCTCGAATACGGGATTCCGGCGATGGAGGAGGTGGACCGCTCGAGCGACGTGGCGATCCTGTTCCACTGCGTCCCCCTCTTCGATCGCGGGGTCGTGACCGGGGTGGTGCTGTTACTGCGCGACGTATCGGACCTACGTCAACTTAATCGTTTGGTATTGAACAAAGAAGCCGCCGTACGTGAGGTGCACCACCGCGTCAAAAACAACTTGCAGACGATCTCGTCACTGTTGCGTTTGCAAGCGCGCCGTAGCGACGAGATCGAGACGGTCATGGCTCTGCAGGAGGCGGAACGACGGGTGCGTTCCATCGCGGTCGTGCACGAAGTGTTGTCGCGCGAACCGGGCGAGGAGGTGGTGTTCGACGAGATCGTACGATCAATTGTCTTACTGGTGGAGGACACCGTCTTGGCGCTGCACCCGGTCGAGATCGTGGTGAACGGTGAACTCGGCACCCTGCAGACCGACCTCGCCACGCCCCTCGCGCTAGCTCTGACGGAACTCCTCACGAACGCCGTGGAGCACGCCTTTACCGACTTCGGTGGTCCCGATAACGATCACGTGGGAGTCGTCACCTTGGATCTGAGCCTCGAAGACGGAAACGCCGTCGCCGAAATTCGTGACAACGGGCGTGGTCTCGACCATGAATTCAAACTCGATGTGGCGACCAGTCTGGGTCTATCGATCGTGCGCGACCTCGTTCGCTCCCAACTGAACGGGTCGATCGAGATGATGAGCGTGCCCTACGCCGACGGTGGGGGAACGCTGATTCGCGTCGTCGTCCCGGCCGAACTGGCCGAATAACTCCGGTTAGTTCTGCTGCATGCGACGACGGGCGGCGAGCCACTGCTTGCGCAGCTTGCGGCGCTCGTCCTCGGTAGTGCCGCCCCAGACACCCGATTCCTGGTTGGTCGCCAGGGCGAACTCCAGACAGTGCTTCTGGGCGTCGCAGTTGACGCAGACGCGCTTGGCTGATTCAATTTGGTCCGTCGCCATGCCGGTAGTGCCGACGGGGAAGAACAACTCGGGCTCAGTGTCGCGGCACGCGGCATTCGCACGCCAGTCGGCATCATCCCAGGCGTGAGTACGGTTCCAAATTAACGACATGGCAAAATCCTTTTAAATTAGCGAAATATCCCGAAAAATGGTTTCGAGAGCCGCTACGGGCGGGAGTCCAATTTTACTCAGTTCGACTCCTAAATTCAAGGTGTTTTTTGGTATTTCGGGTCCAAACTGGTCACGGCTGACAGAATTCGTAGCGTGACGTCCATCTTTGCCCACCGCGGCCACCACGCGAGCGCACCAGAAAACTCCGTCGCCGCCGTCGAAGCCGCGCGCGACATCGGCGCCGATGGCGTGGAGATCGATGTGTGGCTGACGCGCGACAAATTCCTGGTCGTGAACCATGACCGGTCGCTCCACGGATGGTCGTTACCGTCATCGACGCTCGCCGAAGTGTCGCGCGTGGCATCGGTCGCTCAACTCGCGGACGTTCTCGCGGCCGCCGGCGAGATGAGGATCAACGTTGAAATTAAATCAACTCGTTCGGTTCCGTACAACTTGTCGGTGGCGCGAGCGGTGGGCGACGTTCTGGACGTCGCCCCCGAGTCGCCACGGTGTTTGGTGTCGAGTTTCTCTCTCGCCATTTGCGACGAGGTCCGACGTCTCTACCCCGAACGACGCGTCGGCTGGCTCGTCCAACGCCGGAGCGCCGACTCGATCCTGGATCAGGTCGTGCGTAGCCAGTTGACGTCAGCGCACTTTCCCTTCTCGCGCGTCGACGCGTCGGTCGCCCAACGAGCACGGGACCTCGGCGTCGAACTCCACGTGTGGACACCGAACCTGCACCGCGACATCGATCGAATGTTGGACCTCGCGGTGGGTTCGCTCATTACTGACGACGTGCTCCTCGCCCAGGAACTCCGCGCGAACCATCGCGCGGATACCGGCGAGTGACAATTGCCTAGATTGGTCTCATGAACGTTGTTGTGTGCGTTAAGCAAATTCCCGACCCTACGTCACCCCAATCACTCGACGCCGAGTATCACCTGAACCGCTCGGGCAAGTTGATCTTGGATGAGGCTGATACCTACGGTGTCGAAGTGGCCCTACGATTGGTGGAGGCCGCCGGTGTCGGCGAAGTGTCTCTCGTCTCGATGGGCGACGCCAGCGACGTGACGGGAATTCGTAGCGCTCTGGCCCTGGGAGCGGTGCGTGCGTCGATTGTCAGTGACGTGTCATTGCGCGGCGCTGATGCTCTCGCCACGGCCAAGGTGCTCGCCGCGGTCATCGCTCGCGAGACGCCTGACCTCATCGTCTGCGCCTGCGAATCTTCCGACGGCTACACCGGTACCCTCCCCGTGCAACTGGCCCAACTGCTGGGGCTACCCGCCGTGACGTTCGCGACCTCGGTCCACGTACAGGGCGAACAGGTGGTCGTTCATCGTCAGACCGAGGCGGGCTACGACGAAGTCGTCGCCGACCTGCCCGCCCTGGTGACGGTCACTGCCGGAGTCGTCGAACCGCGTTACGCCACCTTCAAGGGCATTATGGCGGCGAAGTCTCGACCGATCACCATCGTCAGCGTGTCCGATCTCGGCCTTGACGCATCCCGTCTCGACTCGCGTCAAGACGTCCTGTCCATCGAAACGAGTGCCACCCGCGGTGCCGGTGAAAAGTACGTTGACGACGGTGACGGCGCCGCACGCATCGTCGCCTTCCTGGAGCAGATCAAGGTTCTCGCGGGGAGCGGGTCGTGAGCGTCTCGACGATCTGGGTCCTCGCCGAACCGACGGGTACGGGTATCACCACCACGTCCAAGGAACTCCTCTCGGAGGCTCGACGTCTCGGCGCCACGGTGAGCGCCGTGTCCTGGGGCACCCGCGGTGACGACGTGGCGCTGGCCGTCGCGACGTGTGGCGCTGAGCGACTCTTTGATCTTGGTGACATCGGCGACGTCGTTCCGGCGGACGTCGTGGCCCCCAGCGTGGCGGCACTCGTGCGTGGTGAGGCGCCCGATGCACTCCTCATCCCGGCGAGCAACGACGGTCGCGACATCGCCGGACGCCTGTCGGCGCTCCTCGACGTCCCCGTACTCACCAACGTGACCGGACTTCGCGATGGCGACGACCTGGTCACCGAGCACCCAATTTTTGGCGGCAGCCAGACGGTGCTGGCGAGATCGCGCGCGGGCGCGCCGTCGCTGATCGTCGTACGAGCCAAGTCCTTCGTCGTGCGCGACGACGCCACGGCCGTGGCGACCCGCGTCGCCGTGACGCTCGAAACAACGACACGGGTCGCCACCATTCGAGACCGCCACATCGAAGAGCGCAGTGGCCCGGCATTAGAAGACGCCGCGGTCGTGGTCTCGGGCGGGCGCGGGCTGGGCGACGCCGCGTCCTACGGACTGGTGGAGGAACTCGCGCGGCTCCTCGGCGGCGCGCCGGGTGCGAGTCGCGCCATCGTCGACGCGGGTTGGGTTCCTTATTCACACCAGGTGGGCCAGACCGGCAAGACGGTCAAGCCGGACCTCTACATCGCCTGTGGCATTTCGGGTGCGACCCAACACATGGTGGGAATGAAGGGCGCGACGAACATCGTGGCCATCAACAAGGACCCCGACGCGGCGATCTTCGCCATCAGCGACTTCGGTGTGGTGGGTGACGTCCGTACGGTTCTTCCGGCGTTGATCGCCGCACTCAGGGCCCGTTCGTAAAGCCGTTGTTTTCTTCGTTGTGAAGAACTCACGCTCGACGATGCTGCGCTCGACCGGGCGAATTCTTTAGGCTAGGGGGCATCAATATGCGAGTGAGTCCCACGTCACCCTCCCGTCGGTGGTGGGCCCTAGTAGCCGTCAGCATCTCTCAACTGATGGTTGCCCTCGACGCCACGGTGATCAACATCGCGTTGCCCCGCGCCCAGGTCGATCTCAACTTCTCGTCGGCCAACCGCCAGTGGTTGATCACGGCCTACGCGCTGGCGTTTGGTTCCTTGATGTTCCTCGGCGGACGACTGAGCGACCTGTGGGGGCGACGCAACGCGCTCATCGTCGGGCTCGTGGGATTCGCGCTGGCCTCGGCGGCCGGTGGTTCGGCCAAGACCTTCGGCGTTCTGGTGACGGCGCGCGCCATCCAAGGCGCCTTCGGCGCGCTGTTGGCACCCGCGGCGTTGGCGTCGCTCACCACGACGTTTCGTGAACCGCGCGAACGCGCCAAGGCGTTCTCGATCTTTGGGGCGGTCGGCGGCTCGGGCGCGGCGATAGGTCTGATCTTGGGTGGTGCCTTGACGCAGTGGGAATCGTGGCGTTGGTGTTTGTGGATCAACGTCTTCTTCGCCGCGCTGTCGCTCGTCGGTGTGATGCTCTTCGTCGAGAGTGGTCGCACCGAGCAACCAACCCATCTCGACTTGGTGGGTTCGGTGCTGGGCAGCGCGGGGCTCTTCGCTCTCGTCTTTGGGCTCGGTCGCGCCGTCACGACCGGCTGGGGCAACGTCGATACCTGGATGAGTTTGGTGACCGGCGGCGTCTTGATGTTCTTCTTCGTGAAGTGGCAGGGTCGTTCACGATTCCCCTTGTTGCCGACGCGCATCGTGACCAATCGCACCCGTGGCGGATCCTTGATCGCGCTGTTCATCACGAGCTTGGGCATCTTCGCCATTTCGTTGTTCTTGGCGTATTACTTGCAGAACACGCTGCACGACTCACCACTGAAGACGGGTGTCCTCTTCTTGCCCCTCGTGGGCGCCCTGGCCCTTTCGGCGTCCCTGGCCAGTGCGCGATTGTTGGCCCTCGTGGGTCCGCGACCCCTGGTTCCCGTCGGCATGTTGCTGTCCATGATGGGCATGATCTTGTTCACTCGCTTGCCAGCGAACTCCGATTATTTCGGCCACGTCCTTCCCGGGCTCATCTTGACCGGACTCGGACTCGGACTCATCTTCGCGCCCTCGACGGCCAGCGCGACGGCGGGTATCGAACCGCGCGACGCCGGTGCGGCGTCAGCCATGGTCAACACCTCACAACAAATTGGCGGATCGGTGGGCACGGCGCTACTCAACACGATTGCCGTCATCACGTCACGCCGGGTCGGGTGCGTCAAGACGGCGGGCGAACTGTCGTGCAAGGTGAACGCCACCGCAGCGACGATCCACGGATACGCCGTGGCGTTCTGGTGGGCGGCGGGCTTCTTCGGGGTCGGTGCGATCGTCACCTTCTTCATGCTCGAGTCCGGTGTTCCCGAACTCGAGCATGACTTGTTGCCGTTGATTTAAGGGTGCTCGACGCACCGTCGCGTCACGCTCACGTCGCTGTTGTCGACATCAAATGAGCGGCCAGGGATACGGTGGCCAGTCCCTGTCCTCGTCGGGCAGGGGGAAGCAGCCCGCGGCGAGGAGGTTGGTCGCCCGTCGGCGGGTGGCCGCCACCTCGTCACCACTGAGATAGAAACCCAAGTCCCCGTGTTCTCCGCCGGCGAGTTGGGCGAGGGGACCCTTCAGGCGGTCGGGGAGAGCGACCCCGGCGTATTCCCAGATCACCGTGCGTAGTTTTTCCTCTTCGTGGAAACACAGACCGTTATCGATCGCCCAACAACGCTGCGCGTCGTAGAGGATGTGTCCGCCCTTGCGATCGGCGTTGTTGGCCACGACGTCAAAGGCGCACAAGTCGGAGA
>Ga0207933_1002636_pt1 | contig 11346 bp, 8 predicted proteins | sample NGESurdeep092012_4_FD_184488 | JGI IMG/M metagenome (GOLD analysis project Ga0207933, IMG submission 184488) | Arctic peat soil microbial communities from Barrow, Alaska - NGEE Surface sample F53-3 deep-092012 (SPAdes) | ecosystem: Environmental > Terrestrial > Soil > Wetlands > Peat ... | reverse complement strand
CGACATGCTCAACACCGAACCCGTCGGGCGCCACAGCGTGTATGTGTGCACGAACATCTCCTGCTCGCTCCTCGGCGCCGACGCGCTGCTCGCCGCGCTCGAGGACGCCGCCAACGCGGCGCCGGATGGGAAGGCGGAGTTCAACGTGCGCGCGTTCGAGTGCCTCGGCGCCTGCGACATCGCGCCGATGGCCTCCGTCGACGGCGTCTACGTCGGGCCGCTCTCGCTCGAGGACGTGCCGGCGCTGCTCGAGGACGTGCGCGCCGGCCGCTCCGTGCTGGCGGAGAAGCAGCTCGCGCGCAAACGGGTCGCCGATCCAAACGCCAACACGCGGGAGTTTTCGCCGCACGATCCCGAGGGAGGCGTGTGACGATGGCCGCGAGCGCCACGTTGGGCGGAGAGCCAATCCTCCTTTTTAAGGACATAGACGAGCCCGGGCTGAACACGCTCGGCGTCTACGAAGCCCGCGGCGGCTACGAGTCGCTGCGTAAGGCCCTGCGGATGTCACCCGAGGAGGTTTTGAAGGAACTCGAAGCCTCCGGCCTGCGCGGGCGCGGCGGGGCGGGGTTCTCGATGGGCAAGAAGGTCTCGTTCCTGCCGAAGGGCACGATCGACAAGTACCTCGTCTGCAACGCCGACGAGTCCGAGCCGGGGACGTTCAAGGACCGCGAACTGATGCAGAAGAGCCCGCACATGTTGCTGGAGGGGATCGCAATCGCCTCCTACGCGGCCGGCACCAACCGCTCGTTCATCTACATCCGCGGCGAGTACGTGCTCCAGGCCGAGATGCTCGACGCCGCGCTCGCCGAAGCGCGCGACGCGGGCTACGTCGGCGAGCGGATCCTCGGCTCCGAGCACTCCCTGTCGCTCGTCGTCCACCGCGGCGCCGGCGCCTACATCTGCGGCGAGGAGACCGGCCTGCTCGACTCTTTGGAGGGCAAGCGCGGCAACCCGCGCCTGAAGCCGCCGTTCCCGGCCGTCCAGGGCCTCTACCAGGGGCCGACTTTGATCAACAACGTCGAGACGCTCGCCACCGTCCCGACGATCATGCGGATCGGCGGCGCCGAGTACGCGAAGCTCGGCGTGGAGACCTCGACCGGCACCAAGCTCGTCTCGATCTCCGGCCAGGTGCAGCGCCCCGGCAACTACGAGATCGAGCTCGGCATCCCTTCGCGCGAGATCGTCTACGGGCTCGCCGGCGGCCCCCCGGAGGGACGCGAGCTCAAGTGCTGGTTCCCGGGCGGCTCCTCGGCGCCGGTGCTCACGGCCGAGGACCTCGATGTGCCCTACGACTTCGACTCGCTCGCGAAAGCCGGCTCGATGCTCGGCTCCGGGGCGATCATCGTCGTCGACGACTCCACGCCGATCGTCGATGTCGCGACGAAGCTCGCGAAGTTCTACCGGCACGAGTCCTGCGGCAAGTGCACGCCCTGTCGCGAGGGCACGAACTGGACCGTGAAGATGCTCGAGCGGATCGACTCCGGCGAGGCCACGCCGATGGACCTCGACATCATGGCCTCCGTCCAGGAGCACATCATCGGCAACTGCCTCTGCGTCCTCGGTGACGCGATGGCGATGCCGATCGGCTCGATGATCGCGAAGTTCCGCCCCGAGTTCGAGGCCCACATCGAGGCCGCGCGCGCGCGCAACTACGGTGAGATCGCCAGCCCCGCGGACTCCACCGACTCGGCCGTCGCCTCCGATCTGGCGCTCGTTGCCCAGGGAGCGATCGATGCCTAGGCCCGAACCGAAGACGATCACCTTCACGATCGACGGCCTCGAGGTGCAGGCGCCCGAGAACGCGATGCTCGTCGACGCGGCAAAGGGAGGCGACGTCGAGATCCCGGTGTTCTGCTACGAGCCCAAGCTCGGCCAGCCCGTCGGCGCCTGCCGCATGTGCCTGGTCGAAATCGAGGGGATCGGAAAGCTGCAGACCGGCTGCTCGACGCCGGTCAAGGACGGCATGGTCGTGCACACCCAGAGCGACCGCGTGAAGACAGCCCAGCAGGCGGTCGTCGAGTTTCTGCTGATCAACCACCCGCTCGACTGCCCCGTCTGCGACAAGGGCGGCGAGTGCCCGCTGCAGGACATCGCCTTCGGCTGGGGCCCGGGCCACTCGCGCTTCATCGAGCCCAAGCGCCACTTCGTCAAGCCTCTGGAGCTCTCCCCCACGATCGCGATCGACCGCGAGCGCTGCATCCTCTGCTACCGCTGCGCGCGCTTCTCCCAGGAGATCTCCGAAGACAACCAGCTCGTGCTGCTCGAGCGTGGCGCGCACTCCTACATCTCGACCTTCGACGGCCACCCCTACGTCGCGCCGTTCTCCGGCAACATCGTCGAGCTGTGCCCCGTCGGCGCGCTCACCTCGCTGCCCTACCGCTTCCGCGCGCGGCCGTGGGACATCGAGGACGCCGGCTCGGTCTGCACGCTCTGCCCTTCGCAGTGCAACGTCACCCTGACCGTCCGCGACGACCGCGTGCTGCGCGTGCTCTCCCGCCAGAATGACGAGGTCGACGACGGCTGGCTGTGCGACGCCGGGCGCTTCGCCTATCCCGCGCTCGGCGGCGAGCAGCCGGAGGTCGGCCAGCGCATCACCGAGCCGCTGCTGCGCGACGGCGGCGAGCTGCGGCCCGTCTCCTGGGAGCGCGCGCTCGATGAGGCCGCCGCGGGCCTCGCGCGCGCCGGCGAGCGCACCGGCGCGATCGCCGGCGGGCAGACCTCCAACGAGGAGGGCTTCCTGCTCGCGCGGCTGCTCCGCGAGGGGCTTCGCTCGCCGCACCTCGATTCGCGGCGCGCCGGCGCGCTGCCCCTGGAGCTGCACCGCGCGCTGGCCGATCCCGCCCTGCAGGCGAGGGTCTCCGACCTCGAGTTCGCCCACGCGGTGCTCGTCCTCGACGCCGACCCGCTGGAGGACATGCCGATCCTCGACCTGCGCCTGCGCAAGGGCGCCCGCCGCCACGGCATGCGCCTGTTCGAGGCGAGCGCCGCGGAGCTGCTGGATGGCGCGCGCGCCGGCGAGCTCGCCACCGAATTGAGAGAGGCCGGCGAGGAGGTCGTGATCCTGTGGGGGGAGCGCCTGACCGCCGGCGCCGACGGCGTCGCGCACGCGCGGGCGCTGCTCGAGCTCGCCCAAACCCTCTCGCTGGCGGGCACCTCCGGCGCGGGACTGCTCGAAATCCCTTCCGGCTCGAACGGGCGCGGACTGCGCGAGGCCGGCGTGCTGCCGAACGCCGGCCCGGGGCTCTCCGAGCCGGACGGCACGCCGGGTCGCGACGCGCGCGCGATCGCCGAGGGTCTCGCCGAGGGCGAGCTCGCGGCGCTCTACCTGTTCCAGACCGATCCACTCCACGAGCTCCCCGACCGCCAGTTCGTCGACCCTGTCACCGCGATCGCCTCGCACAATGGCGACTCGCTCCACGCGAATGGCGCGACCGACACAGGAACGACGGACGGCCCGTCCCCCGAGCGCGAGCTGTGGGAGCGCGCGCTCGACCGCGCCTCGACGGTCGTCGCGCACGCGACGTTCCTCACCGAGGGCCTGCGCGAGCACGCCAACGTCGTCTTCCCGGCCGAGGCCTACGCGGAGAAGGAGGGCACGATCACCCATCCCGACGGACGCCTGCAGCGGCTACGCCCGGCCGTCGGGCGCGTGGGTGAGTTCGGCTCCTCGCGGGCGGGGTGGCAGGTGCTGGTCGAGCTGGCCGCGCGCCTGGACTTGGAGCTCGATGTCCTCAGCGGCTCGATCGCCTCCCGGCAGCTGTTCGACGCGATCCCCTTCTACGCCGACCTCACGCTCGAGGAGATCGGCGGGCGTGGAGTGCGCTGGCAAGAGCGTCCCGCCGCCGGCGCCTACCCAGCGGGAGCACGCGTATGACGCCGCTCGCGATCGTCGGCTACTACGAAGCATGGTGGGTCCAGATCCTGAAGGCGATCGTGATCTTCGCGGTGGGCCTGCAGCTGGTGCCGGTCGTGCTGCTCGCCGAGCGCAAGCTGCTGGGACGCTTCCAGGCGCGCTACGGCCCCAACCGCGTCGGCCCCTACGGCGCGCTGCAACCGCTCGCGGACATCCTCAAGCTGCTCACCAAGGAGCAGTTCCGGCCGAGCACCTCGATCGGGTTCCTGTTCGTGCTCGCGCCTTTGATCTCGATCCTCACCGCGGTCGCCGCGTTCGCGATCATCCCCTTCGGCAACGTCCAGCACATCTTCGGCGAACGCGTCGGGTTGTACGGGATCGACGTCTCGATCGGCCCCCTCTACGTGTTCGCGTTCGGCGGGATCGCCTTCTACGGGATCATGCTCGGCGGTTGGTCCTCGGGCTCGAAGTATTCGTTCCTCGGCGCGATGCGCGCCGCCGCGCAGCTGATCTCCTACGAGGTCTCCCAGGGCCTCGCGCTCGTCGGCGTGATCTTTGCCGCGCAGACGCTCTCGCTGACGGGGATCGTCGAAGCGCAGAAAGGCATGTGGTACATCGTGCCCCAGTTCTTCGGCTTCCTGATCTTCCTCACCGCGAGCTTCGCCGAGACCAATCGCGCCCCCTTCGACCTCACGGAGGCCGACGCCGAGCTCGTCGGCGGCTACAACACCGAGTTCGGCGGCGGTCGCTTCGCCTCCTACTACTTCGCCGAGTACCTCAACGTGCTCGTCGTCTCGGGGATCGTCACGACCGTGTTCCTCGGCGGCTGGCTCCTGCCGTTCGGGATCCACCCCCCCGGCTTCCTCGATCCGTTCGTCGTGCTCTTCAAGATGGGGCTCGTCACGTTCCTCTTCATCTGGGTTCGTGCGACGCTTCCCCGCCTGCGCTACGACCAGCTGATGAGCTTCGGCTGGAAGGTCCTGCTGCCGCTCGCCACGCTCAACGCGCTCGTCACGGCCGTGCTCGTTGTGGTGACCCACTGATGACAGATCCGACACCCACACAACCCACGCCGACGCAGCCGACCGCCGCGGACCCGACGACGAGGGCCGCGCTGAACGTCACGGCCTGGAGTCCCGGGGAGGATGTGATCCAGGTCCAGCGCACCCCCGCACCGGGCGCGGCGCGCGCGACCTGGCGCACGTTCCGCGAGACCGCGCGCGGGATGATGACGACCTTCGGCCGCCTCACCGAAAAGGGCGTCACGGTCGAGTACCCGGAGGAGAAGACGCCCGTCTACCCGCGCTTCCGCGGCCGCCACAAGCTGCACCGCTTCGAGGACACGGGCCTTGAGAAGTGCGTCGGCTGCTCGCTCTGCGCGGCGGCCTGCCCGGCCGACTGCATCCGCGTCGTCGCCGCCGAGAACACCCCGGAGAACCGCGTCTCCGCCGGCGAGCGCTACGCGGCGGTGTACGAGATCAACCTCTCTCGCTGCATCTTCTGCGGCTACTGCGAGATCGCCTGCCCGTTCGACGCGATCACGATGGGCCACGACTACGAGCTCTCCGACTACGACCGCTCCGATCTGATCTTCACCAAGGAGATGCTGCTCGCCGAGCCGCTCGAGCGCACACCGCTGCGAAACGAGGGCGAGTGAAGCTCCGTCGTTGCACGTCGCCGCTCGTGACCGCTTACGCGGCGGGCGAGCGTCGCCGTGCAACGACTCCGCAGCTAGAGGAGCACCAACCGGATACCGGTTGGATGGGAACGACATGAGCGCCGTGTTGTTCTTCATCGCCGGCTTCGGCACGATCGCGGGCGCGGTCGGCGTCGTCGTGCTGCGCGACCCGTTCTACAGCGTGCTCGCGCTCGTCGCCCACCTGATCTCGCTCGCCGTGCTGTTCCTGCTGCTGCGCGCGGAATTCGTCGCCGCCGCGCAGGTCGTCGTGTACGCGGGCGCGGTGATGGTCCTGTACGTGTTCGTCGTCGCCTACGTCGGCGGCTCAGGCGCGGGATTGTCGGGAGACGAGCCGCTCGGGGGGGTGAGCGGGCTCGGATCATCCGCCTCGAGCCTGCGCCTCGGCGGGGCGATCGCAGGTGGCGCGGTGCTGATCGAGCTGCTGATCGCGTTGCTCGGTACCGGCCTGAAGGCCGTCGGCGGCTATGGCGCGGCGTACGCGCCGGGGCCGCGCACGTTCGGCACGCCTGCCTACATCGGCAACCTGCTGCTCACGCGCTTCCTGCTCGCGTTCGAGGCGGCTTCGTTCCTGCTGCTGATCGCGGCCGTCGGCGCCGTCGTGCTCGCCGGACGACGCGGCGGGCCGGAGGATGACGAGGAGGAGCACAGGCTCACCTCCCTCGACCTGATCCGCCCGCAGGGCACAGGCACGACCGCCGAGGGCGTCGGGGGCCCTCGCCGGTGAGCATCGCCTGGTATCTCGCCGTCTCGGCGATCGTCTTCTCGCTCGGCGTCGTCGGCGTGATCACGCGGCGCAACCCGCTCGTCGTGCTGCTCTGCCTCGAGCTGATGCTCAACGGCGCCAACCTCTCGCTCGTCGCCTTCTCGCGCATGTGGGGCAACGGCGACGGGCAGATCCTCGCGTTGATCGTGATGACCGTCGCGGCCTGCGAGGTCTGCATCGGGCTCGGCATGATCGTCGCGATCTACCGTCGGCGCCTGCCGATCGACGTCGATGAGCTGCGGGAGCTTCAAGGATGAGGGCAAGCCACAGATGAGCGGCACCGCGCGCATGGACACGGCAATTTTCGGATGGCTGGTACTGCTGTTCCCTCTGTTAGGGACGCTGATCATCGGATTCGGCTTTCGCGTCCTGCCCCGGCGCACCGCTGGGTGGATCGGCACCGCAGCGATCGGTCTCGCTTTCCTGGCGGCACTCGGCGCGCTGATCTCGCTGCAAAGCCTGTCATCCACACATCGCGAGGTCGCCTCATCGCTCTGGAACTACGCGAGCACAGTGGGCGTAAACGCGCAGGTCGGGATCCTCGTCGACCCGCTGTCGGTGTTCATGATCCTGGTCGTCACGGGGATCTCGACGATGATCCACCTGTACTCGATCTCCTACCTCGAAGAAGACCGCGGATTCGCCAGGTACTTCGCCTACCTCAACTTCTTCGTCTTCGCGATGCTGCTGCTCGTGCTCGCCGCCAACTTCCTGCTGCTGATCGTCGGCTGGGCATTCGTGACGGCGGCCTCCTATCTGCTGATCTCCTTCTGGTACCGCCGCACGACCGCCACGTCCGCGGGGATCAAGTCATTTGTGATCAACGTCGTCGGCGACGTCGGGCTCGTGCTCGGCACGTACTTCATCTTCAAGCACACCCACACGCTCGACTTCCTCGCCACCTTCAAGGCCGCCCCCCACGTGTTCGCGAAGGGCGAAGCGGACATCGTCGCCGGCTGTCTCCTGCTGCTGGTCGGCGCGATCGCGAAGTCCGCGCAGATCCCGCTGCACACCTGGCTGCCCGACGCGATGGAGGGCCCGACCCCCGTCAGCGCGCTGATCCACGCGGCGACGATGGTCACCGCGGGCGTCTACCTGATCGCGCGCATGCACGTGCTGTTCGAACTCGCCCCCGCCGCGCAGGACACGGGCGCGGCGATCGGCGCCGCGACGCTGCTGATCGCGGGCACGATCGCGCTCACGCAGACCGACATCAAGCGCGTGATCGCCTACTCGACGATGTCGCAGATCGGCTACATGATCATGGGCGTCTCCGTCGGCGCCTACGCGGCCGGGATGTTCCACCTGATGACCCACGCGTTCTTCAAGGCACTGCTGTTCATGGGCGCCGGCTCGATCATCGGCGCGATGGGCGGCGAGCAGTCGCTGGAGAAGATGGGCGGCTTTCGCAAGGCGCTCCCGTTCACGTTCATCTGCTTCGTCATCGGCGGGCTCGCGCTCTCGGGGATCCCGCCGTTCTCGGGCTTCTTCTCGAAGGACGACATCCTGCTCGTGACCGCCGAGCGCGGCGGCTGGCACTGGGCGCTCTATGTGATCGGCTACATCGGCGCGTTCCTCACGGCGATCTACACCTTCCGGATGATCTTCCGCGCCTTCTACGGCGATCCAGTCGCCGAGGCCAGAGAGCTCGAAGGCGGCCACCTGCACCACACGGAGGTCCCGACGAACCCCGCCAACGGCGAGGCCGAGGACACCGACGTCGGCTTCCCCGGCCCCCACCACACGGTCGCCGAGCGGGCTTTGCCGATGAAGGTCGCGATGACCGTGCTGGCAATCGGCGCCGTCGGCGCCGGCCTCGTGCAGGTGCCGGGGGTCGACGACGCGATCGTCAACTTCCTGCGCCCCACCTTCGCCAGCTCGCCGCTGTACGAACCGCACACGAGGGACGGCCTCTTGATCTTCGGGATGGTGCTCGGCACCGTGCTCGGGCTCGGCGGCATCGCGATCGCCTACCGCATCTGGGTCAAGCAGCCGAGCATCGCCGTTGCGGCCCGCGCGCGGTTTGCAGTGCTGTACGAGCTGTTCGTGAACAAGTGGTACTTCGACGAGCTGATCGACCTCGCGATCGTGCGCCCCGCCGTTGCCGCGGGCAACTTCGCGATGGGCACGTTCGAGCGGGTGTTCGTGCAGGACACGATGATCGGCGGGACGACCGGGCTCGTGCGCGCGGGCTCGGCCGCCGTGCGCGCCGTGCAGAACGGTTTCCTGCGCTACTACGCCGCGCTGCTCGTGATCGGCGTGGCGAGCGTCGGCTTCTACTTCCTCCTCCAGGCCTGACCACGGACGCCCTGAACAGATGCCCCCCCTTTCAATCCTGATCTGGCTGCCCGCCGTCGCCGGCCTGCTCGGAGCGCTCCTTGCCGGCCGATCTTCGATCGGTCGCAACGAGCGTATTCCCGGCATCCTCGCGCTGATCGGGTCGGTCCTCGCGCTGGGTCTGGCGATCGGCTACATCGCCGACTTCCACAGCGGCGGTCCGGCGCTGCAGCACGTCACCGACGTCGTCTGGATCTCGACGCTCGGCATCCACTACAAGCTCGGCGTGAGCGGCCTGAACGTGTTTTTGATCGGGTTGACGACGCTGCTGTTCGCCGCCGCCGTGCTCGCCTCCAACCTGCGGATCGGGGCGGGCGGGACCCAATCAGTCGAGCGCCCGAAGCTCTTCTACTTCCACTTCATGCTCGCCGAGTCGGCCGTGCTGGGTGCGTTCCTGGCGCAGGACCTGGCGCTGTTCGTCGCGTTCTTCGACCTGATGCTGATCCCGTTCTACTTCCTGATGTTGATTGGGGGCCCCACCGCCCGGGGCACCCGCGAGGAGCGCGTGAAAGCGACGATCAAGCTCGTGATCTACACGCTCGTCGGCTCGCTCTTGATGCTCGCCGCCGCGATCGCGACCGGCGTGCTGGCCGCCCAACAGGGTGGCGGACACATCACGTTCGTGCTCACCTCCCTGCAGGCGCTGCCGCTGAGCAAGGGCTCGCAGGAGTGGATCTTCCTGTTCTTCGCCGCCGCCTTCCTCGTGAAGATGCCCGCGTTCCCGCTGCACGGCTGGATGCCCGACGGGTATCGCGCGATGCCGATCGAGGTGCTGATGGTCTTCTCCGGCGTGCTCTCGAAGGTCGGCGCCTACGGCTTCCTCGCGATCGTGCTGCCGCTGTTCCCGCAGGCGGCGGCGCACTTCCAGGTGCTGATGCTGCTGATCGCGCTCGCCTCGATCGTCTACGGCTCCGCGCTCGCCTTCTCGCAGACCGACGCGCGCCTGGTCGCCGGATACTCCTCGGTCGCGCAGCTCGGGTTCATCACGCTCGGGATCTTCGCCCTGAACCCCCAGGGCGCCCAGGGCGCGCTGCTGCAGATGGTCAACCACGGGCTCGTCGTCGCGCCGCTGTTCTTCATCATCCTGCTGCTCTCTCGCCGCGCGGGCGGCTCGGAGGACATCCGCGAGATGGGTGGCATCGCCTTCCGCGCGCCGGTGCTCGCCTCGCTGTTCCTGATCGTCGCGCTCGCCACGCTCGCGATGCCGGGCTCGTCGAACTTCGTCGGCGAGTTCCTGATCCTGCTCGGCGTCTTCAAAGCGCAGCTCGCGATCGCCGTGATCGCCTTCAGCGGCGTCGTGATGGCGAGCGTCTACGCGCTGCGCCTATTCATCCGTGCGATGCACAACCGCGTCGGGCCGAGGGTCGACTCCCGTGACATCTCGATCCGCGACGGCCTCGTGCTCGTGCCGCTCGTCGCGGTGATCCTGTTCCTCGCGCTCTATCCACAGTTCGCGCTGCACCGCAGCGAAAGGTCGGTCGTGAGAACCGTTCTTTCAGCGCGGCTGGCCGCGGCGTGCCCCTCCAGTCCGCTCAACGGGTGCTTCGTCTCGGCGAACGGCACCGAGCACCAGACCTTGGTGATCAAATGAACTCCCCCCTCCCGATCCTCGCCACCGCCCACCTCAAAGGCCCCCACGTCGACTTCGCCGGGCTTTCGCCGCTGATCGCGCTGCTCGGCGGCGCCGCGATCGTCCTGCTCGTCGGGCTGCTCGGCTCGAAATGGGCGCGCGCGCAGCTGGTGCCGGCGCTCAGCCTCGCGATGCTCGCCACCGCGCTGGGATTGACGATCTGGCAGTGGGGCGAACAGAAGTCGATCGTCTCAGGAGCGCTGCGGATCGACGACCTGTCGCTCGTGCTGAACATGATCCTGATCGCCGGCGGCGCGGCGACGGTGCTGCTCGGCTGGCGCTCGCGCGCGGCGGAAAGCACCGGGGCACACAGTCCGAAGGACTGGGTCGGAGAGTGGCACGCGCTGCTGTTGACCTCGGTCGGGGGCATGTTCCTGCTCGCGAGCGCCCAGAACACGGTGCTCGTGTTCCTCGGCCTCGAGCTCCTCTCGATCCCGCTGTACGTGCTCTGCGCGACGGGGATGTCGAAACGCGGCCAGCACGAAGAGCGCTCGCTGGAGTCGGGCTTGAAGTATCTGATCATCGGCTCGGTCGGCTCGGCCACGCTGCTGTACGGGCTCGCACTGATCTACGGCGCTACCGGCTCGACCGACTTCTCAGGGATCGCCTCCGCGCTCTCGACCGGCAACCTCGCGACCGACCCGCTGACGCTGACCGGGATCGCGCTGTGCGTGGCCGGCCTCTGCTTCAAGGCCTCCGTCGCGCCCTTCCACCAGTGGACCCCCGACGTCTACGAGGGCGCGCCGACGCCGATCACGGCGTTCATGGCAGTCGCCACGAAGGTCGCCGCGCTGGGCGTGTTCCTGCGGCTGTTCGACGTCGCCTTCATCGACGCCCAGCAAAGCTGGGCCCCGGCGGTGGCGGTGCTGGCGACGATCACGATCATCGTCGGCAACGTCGGCGCGCTCGGGCAGTCCTCGCTGAAGCGGATGCTCGCGTACTCGTCGGTCGCGCAGGCCGGCTACATGCTCGCCGGCGTCGTCGTCGCGAGCAAGCTCGGCGTTGAGGCGACGGTCTTCTACCTCGCGATCTACGTGGCGATGAACATGGCCTCGTTCGCCGTG
>Ga0207933_1002635_pt1 | contig 11346 bp, 10 predicted proteins | sample NGESurdeep092012_4_FD_184488 | JGI IMG/M metagenome (GOLD analysis project Ga0207933, IMG submission 184488) | Arctic peat soil microbial communities from Barrow, Alaska - NGEE Surface sample F53-3 deep-092012 (SPAdes) | ecosystem: Environmental > Terrestrial > Soil > Wetlands > Peat ... | reverse complement strand
GCTTCCAGAAAGCGGAGCCGCAGGTGGAACAGGCGCTGTACCTGCAGCGGATGCAGCCTGCACTGCGGACGTATCTCACCAAGCTCCGCGAGGGCGCGGCGATCTTCGTCAAGCCGGGCTATGTGGATACCGGCGCCAGCCCCAATGAAATCAAAATCAGCAATACTGCCTATGTTGCTCCGGGCCCCAAAAAGAAGAAAAAGTTTGCCCGCGCCCGCTTCCGGGGGCGCAAGCACAATGCAAAGCCGGCGGTTGAAGCCTCAGCATCGGCCGCGCCGGCAGCCGCCAAGCCTGTGGCCGCGTCGAAACCGGCCCCGGAATTGTCGGGCACGCAGAAGCCGGGCAAGCGGGAGAAGATCAGGTTTGGCCAAGCGCCTCGCGAGTCCCTGCCTGCGGCGTCTCAAGATGCCGGCTCTTCGGCTGTCGCGGCCAACTCCACAACCGAAAGCGCCACTCCGTCCGCCCCCGCCACAAGCTCCAGTAGTTCGATCGGAGCCGAAACCCCGGTTGAGAGCGAAGCGGAAGCAAAATCGCACAAAACACGCTTTAGCGACCGGGCGAAGATTCACAAGACCAAAAAGCAGAAGGCCGCGGCCCAGGCTCAGGCCTATGAACCGCCGAAGGCGTCCGCCGATGAACTGGCGAACGAGAAGGTGCAGGATGCGCCGCTGGGACTGGCCGGTCCTCAGCAGAAGAAGAAAAAGAAGAAGGGGCCGAAGAAGCGCCTCTCCGATAAGAAAGCGGAGTCCAAATCGGTGCAGCAGCCTTACATGAAGCAGACGCTGCCGGAGAGAACCGAACCCCAGGCCCCGCCGGCAAGCTCCACGCAGCCGCCCCCTGCCGCCAATCCGCCCGCCTCGGATGCGCCTGGCGGTAGCCGGCAGTAAGCACGCAAATGAAAGATATCTACGTCGCCGATCTGTCCAAGTTCGAGAACCAGGCCGTAGTTTCCTATTTCTCCGTTACCAACAAGCAATTGCGGAGCCGCAAGGACGGAGCACAGTATCTCGCGCTGACTCTTTCTGATCGCACTGGCCCGGTCGAATGCCGAATGTGGGAGAACTTCGAAGGCTCACTCGACGGCTTTCAGGCTGGCGATGTGGTCAAGATTCGCGGCGAGGTCAGCCGCTACAACGGGCATTTTCAACTCACGCTTGACAAGCTGCGCCGCGCCGCCGATGGCGAGTTCGAGCTGGCCGATTACGTTCCACGTACCCTCTGCGATGTGGACGAGCTATGGCGCGAGCTCAACCACTTTGTCGACAGCTTCACCAATACGCACCTCAAAGCGCTGCTGCACGCCTTCCTCGACGATGAGAAGACGGCCGCGGCGCTGCGCGAAGCTCCCGCTGCCAAGGGCATGCATCATGCCTGGCTGGGGGGGCTTTTGGAGCATGTCGTCTCCCTGCTAGGAATTTGCGATCTTGCGGCACAGCATTACAAGGACCTGGACCGAGACCTGCTGCTTGCCGGAGCCATCCTGCACGACATAGGAAAAATTGAGGAGTTGCGCTGGGGAACCAGCTTCGATTACACCGTGCGCGGGCAGCTCTTAGGTCACATTACCATTGGCATCGGGATGATTGAGAGCAAGCTCAACGCCATGCCGGACTTTCCCGCCGATCTTCGCCTGCTGGTCGAGCACCTCGTCCTCAGCCATCACGGCCGGCTGGAGTTCGGATCGCCCAAGCTGCCCATGATTCCCGAAGCCATCGTGCTGCACTATCTCGACGATCTGGACGCGAAGATGCAGACCATGAGCAACGAGTTCGCCCGCCACTCCGCGCAAGGGCGCCCGGCAGCGGCCATGACCGAGTGGGTGCGATCGATGGATCGCCCGCTGTTGAAGACCGGCGACTTTCTCAATCGCGAAACCGAACCGGCGCCTACCGAACCGCCGGCCGCCGAATTCCCCGCCAAGGAGTAGCCGATGCCCTACCTCTTGAAGACCGAACCGGAAGCTTACTCCTACGCCGATCTGGAGCGGGAGCGCGAGACCGATTGGACCGGCGTCGCCAACCCGCAGGCGGTGAAGAATCTCGCCGGAATGAAGAAAGGCGATGAGCTGGTGATCTACCACACCGGAAAAGAAAAGACGGCGGTGGGTCTGGCCCGCGTTCAGTCCGTAAATCTGGAGAATCCGCGCGAGCCGCTGGTGCACATCGTCCCGCTGCGGAAACTGGAGACCCCCAAGACTCTGGCCACTATCAAAGCACATGCGCTCTTTCGCGATTCCCCTTTGCTGCGGCAGGGACGGCTCTCCGTCGCGCCGCTGACGCAGGCGCAGTACGAATGGATCGCGCGCTAAAGCTTTGTCGCCGCCAAGCTTGATCGCAACTGCGGCGGTTCAATCCTCGCCGCCGCGGAAATCGTCTACAATCAAACTTTAGACTGCGCGTATGCTACGTTTTTCCACAGCAGGGGAATCCCACGGCGAGAGCCTGATAGCGCTTGTTTCCGGCCTGCCCGCCGGCGTCGAAATCGACCTGAGTTTCGTTGATCGCGAGCTATGGCGGCGGCAGCAGGGTTATGGCCGTGGTGGCCGTATGCGCATCGAGCAGGATCGCGCCCACATTCTCTCCGGCGTGCGCCACGGCAAGACGATCGGTTCACCAATAGCCGTCGAGATCGCCAACCATGATTGGAAGAACTGGACGGAATCGCTTCCCGTCGAGCCTGGAGATCCGGCTCAGCACAAGGCGGTGGCTTCCCCGCGTCCCGGGCACGCCGATCTGGCGGGAGCTCTCAAGTATGACTTTCCCGAAGCGCGTTATGTCCTGGAGCGGGCCTCGGCGCGTGAGTCCACCGCGCGCGTGGCCGCCGGCGCCCTGGCCAAGCTGCTGCTCAAGCCGTTGGGCATCGAGGTCGCCAGCCACGTAGTCCGCGTCGGGCATGCGGCGCTGGAGCGCGAAGCCTCGTGGGAAGAGATTCGGGCGTTGCAGGAACGCGAATATGTGCTGCTCAACTGCGTGGACGCCGAGGCGGAGGCGCGGATGAAGGCGGAGGTCGATCACGTCCTGCGCACCGGCGACTCCATCGGCGGCATCTTTGAGGTTGTGGTCCATGGCGCGCCGCCGGGAATCGGGACTTACGCCAACTGGGATGAGCGCCTGGACGGTGTGCTGGCGGGTGCGGTGATGTCTCTGCAAGCCGTCAAGGCGGTAGAGATCGGCCGCGGGGTCACGGCTGCCGAGTCCTTTGGCTCCGCCGTGCACGACCCGATTGGTTACAGTGCAGAGGCGCAGGGCGGCGCGCCCACTCGCTTCACCCGCGCGCACAACAATGCCGGCGGCATCGAGGGCGGGGTCTCCAACGGACAAGAGATCGTCGTGCGCGGTTATCTGAAGCCGATCTCCACTCTGCGCCGGCCCCTCGAATCGGTCTCCTTTGTGACGCGCGAGCCGACCAAAGCGGCCTATGAGCGCTCAGATGTTTGCGTGGTGCCGGCCGCCGGAGTAGCGGCTGAGGCTATGGTGGCGTTATCGATAGCGAAGCTGGCGCTGGAGAAATTTGGCGGCGACTCCGCCGGCGAACTGTGCCGCAACTATCACGGCTACCTCGAACAGATTCGCCGCTTTTGATTGCGGCGCTTTGCAAGAAATACGAATCCTAAGTTACCCGAGAGCAGGCAAAGAAAGCTCGACTCTCTCAGCCTTCGGGAACCGGTGGAAAGCTTTAGTTGGTTTTCACCCATAGAGAAAGAAACGCATGGTTCATCCAATCGTCAAATTTCCCGATCCAATTCTGCAGCGGCCGGCCGAGCCTGTCACTGAATTTGGATCGGAGCTGAAAGCGCTCGTCGATGACATGTTCGAGTCCATGTACGACGCGCATGGCATTGGTCTCGCGGCCCCGCAGATCGGAGTACCCAAGTATGTGACGGTGCTCGATCTGAGTTTTCAAAAGAATCGCGAAGAGAAGCTCGTCCTGGTGAATCCCGAAATTATTTTTCGCGAAGGCAAGCAGGTGGGCGAGGAGGGCTGTCTCAGTCTTCCCGACATCCGGGAAAAAGTCTCGCGCGCCGCCAGGGTAAAGGTAAGGGCCCAGGATCTCAATGGCGATTGGCAGGAGCGTGACGCGGAGGAGATGCTGGCGCGTGCGATCCAACATGAGGTCGATCACTTGAACGGCGTGCTCTTCATCTTCCGCATCAGCGCCCTCAAGCGTGACCTGGCGCTGCGAAGGATCCGCAAATTGCAGCGTGCCGGCGAATGGTAAACCGATGAAGCTGGTCTTCTGCGGCACTCCGCGCTTCGCGGTTCCCACGCTCGAACAGCTGGCGAAGGCGGGTCACACGATACAGTTGGCGGTCACCCAACCCGATCGCCCCATCGGGCGCAGCCATCTCCTTACCCCCTCGCCGGTCAAGCTTCTGGCGGAGCAGTTGGGCATCCCGGTCGCGCAGCCGGAGAAAATCAAGACCAATCCGGAATTTGAAGCGCGTCTACGCGCCATCCAGCCTGACGCCATCGTCGTTGTCGCTTATGGCCGTATCGTGCCGTCTTGGATGTTGGATCTGCCTCCGCTGGGCAATTTGAATCTGCATGCCTCCTTGCTGCCCAAGTATCGTGGGGCCGCCCCGATTCAATGGGCGGTGGCCAATGGGGAGACCATCACCGGAGCGACCACAATGCGCATCAATGAGGGCCTCGACACGGGGCCGATTCTGCTGGCGGAAGATCTGCCGATCGGTCCTCACCAGACCGCTGAGGAGATCGCTCCGCTGTTGGCCGAGTGCGGCGCCGGCTTGATGCTGGAGACGCTGCGCGGCCTGAAGCATGGGTCGCTTCACGCGCGGCCGCAAGACGATTCCGCTGCGACGCTGGCGCCCATCCTCACCCGGGAGGATGCGCACATCGATTTCTCCCGCTCCGCGCAGCAGATTTACAACCGTTGGCGGGGCTTTCAGCCCTGGCCCGGCGCCTACACATTCTTGCGCGCGCGCAAGCTCACGATTCATCGCATGCGCCCGGCTCTGCGCGCGTCAAGCCCTACATCGGGTGCTGCGCCAGACGCTGCGCCGGGCGCCGTCGCCGTCGATCAGGGCCGCCTCTTCGTCGCGGCGGGGCAAGCAAGCTGGATCGAGGCGCTCGAAGTTCAGTTGGAAGGCAGAAAGAAGCTCTCCGCGCGGGATTTCCTGCAAGGCGTTTCTCTTGCCGCCGGTGAGCGGCTTGGCTCCTAAATTTCCAGCGCAGTCTCGTTCCGCCGGCGCCGTCGCCCCCGCCCGCCGCGTGGCCTTCGATCTGCTCTGCGAACTCCGGCAGTCTCCGCAAACGCACAGCGACACCCTGCTCCGTTCCGGCCCGGTGACCGCTCTTTCCGCCGTGGACCGCAACCTTGTCACCGCGCTGGTGATGGGCGTGCTGCGCTGGGAGATTGCGCTGGACGAGCGCATCGCCGCCGCTTCCACCAAGGCGCAGCCTCCCGCTTTGCCGGTTGAGATCGCACTCTCGCTCGGCGCCCTGCAATTGCTGATGTTCGACCGCATCCCCGCCCATGCCGCCATCTTTGAGAGCGTGGAGCTAGCCAAGCAGGCAGGCCATGCCCACGCCGCCGGCTTTGTGAACGCTGTGCTGCGCAAGATCTCCAGCATGCCTCGGTTGGACGCCAATCGTAGCCCTGCTGTCTCCGCGGCGGAACTTGCGCGCCGCTCGGCCCATCCGTTGTGGCTGGTCGAGCGCTGGGCTGCGGCGTATGGCTTAGCCGAGGCATCCGCCATCTGCCGTTTCGATCAATATCCGCCGCCAGTCACTCTCCGGCTGCGCTCAGCCCAAGCCGAGATCGCTCTGGCGCAAGAGGGAGTGCAGCTGGAAGCGGGGGAATATCTTCAAGGTGCCCGGCGGGTGGTTGCAGGCGATGTCGCCGCCACCCATGCCTTCGCGCGAGGGTGGGTCCGGATTCAGGACGAAGCGTCGCAACTGATCGCCGAGATTGCTGCTGCCGCCGGCGCGGCATCTATTTTGGACTGCTGCGCCGCGCCGGGCGGCAAGTTGGAAATTCTCGCTGAGCGCAATCCGCAGGCTGCGATCCTGGCCTGCGATGTCCACCCAGCACGCCTAAGGGCGATGCGTGCCCGTTGGGCCGGCCGCGAAGGCGCCGCCCTCATCTCATTCCGCGCTACCGATGTCGTCACCGCTTCCTTCGACCGAGAGTTCGATCTCGTCCTGTGCGATGCGCCGTGCAGCGGTACTGGAACCCTGGCCCGCAATCCTGAAATTCGCCACCGGCTTGCGCCGCAAGATCTTCCTCGCCAGAGCCTGCGGCAGATCAAGATTCTCTCCGCCGCAATGCGGCAGGTTGCCGCCGGCGGCCGGATCGTCTACTCCACCTGCTCGATGGAGGCAGAGGAAAACGAGGAAGTCGTGCAGCGGGCACTGGCCGCCAACCCTGGCTTCCGGCTCGTTCCCTGGCAGGAGCCGATGCGCGAGCTCGAGCGCACCGCGGTGCTGCGCCCGGGGAGTGCGGATGCGCTTTGCTCCTCCGCTTCGCCTTTTCTGCGGACGATTCCCGGTGTCCATCCCTGCGACGGCTTCTTCGCCGCGCTGATGCTGCGCCAGTAAAGCATTTTCCCTAAAGCGGGTACACCTATCGTGCATCCCCTCTAGGGAAAATGCTCTAACTCTTGTCCGGCTGCTTTATTGCGAGATGGTCAGCGCGATGAATGTGTTGCCGTCCACACGCCAGCCCGGAGGCGGCGTCTGCGTCATGATCATCCCAGGAGGCGGCGCCGTGTCGGGATTGGTCTCGGTCGGCGCGCTGGGATCGTCTTCCATTGGGCCGATCTTGAATCCAGCGTGCGCGATCATGCCGGTGGCCGCGGAGTAGGGCATTCCCACCAGCTTCGGCATTACATAAACCTTTCCGACCACCGGCTTCGGAGCGGTGCTGATCAGCAGGCTGATACTCGGCTGCGCGGCGCCCTCGGAGCCCTTTTGCGGCGTTTGCGCAATTACTGTTCCCGACGGGGCGTCGGCGAAGGGCATCTGGGATGTTTGGTCCAGATCCAGTCCTATGCGCTGTACCTCCACCGCGGCTATCCGCTCCGGTTTGCCGATTAGGTCGGGAATGGCGATTCGCTGCGGCCCCAGGCTCTCCGCCACTCGCACGCGGAATTCGCGGCGCACCACCGTCCCTGGTGTCGGCGATTGCGACAGAATGTGCCCGGCGGGAACGGAAGGGTCGTAGTATTTACTTTCGATGCCGAGGTTCAGGCCATCTTTTGCCGTGGAATGTACCGCGTCATTGATGGTCAGCCCCACCAGCGACGGAGTTTTGACCTCGGCGCCGTGGATCACGAAGTGCATGGTGACAAAGGCGGCAATCATGGCGACGACGGCCAACGCCATCACTCGGAGCAGCAGACGAAAGAAATTAATCATGTTGTAGACTCTGAGGGCTCATCCAGGTACTCGATCGTAAACTCGATCGGCGCGGCCTTCTCCAGCATCTTGGAAACGGAACAGTATTTGTTTTTGGAGAGCCCAACCGCATCCTCCATAGCCTTCTTTGAGACTTTGCCCGATATCCGGTAGGTGAGCCGGATGGCGGTGAAAACGCGCGGCGCTTCGGAAGCCTGCTCGGCCGCCGCGATGACTGTGAGCGAAGTGAAGGGTTCCCGCTTCTTGGTCAGGATCGATACCACATCCACCGAGGTGCAGGCGCACAGGCTCATAAGAACCAGTTCCATGGGGCCGGGACCGCCGGCTCGCGCGGCGTCGGCGTCCAAAGTGAGAGAATGGCCGCTCTCTGAAAGCGCGTCGTATTGCTGACTCCCTTTCCATGTGGCGCTGGCGCGCATGCTTACTCCCTGGATCTTGCGCGGCTTTAGCCGCTGCGGCTGCATCTTTCTCGGTGCAGAAGATTCCCTGTAAAAAGCCTACAACCGCCGGCCTGCGGATTGCTACCGCTTTACGCCCCGAAAGAGCCCGGCGACCCCAAAGTTGTAGGGCGTCCAAGAGACCTCGGCGAAGCCGGCCGAACGCATCATCGCCAACATCCCCTCCGGAGTGGGGAAGTTGCGGACTGAATCCGGCAAGTACCGGTAGGCTCCCGGAACGCGCGAGATGAACGAGCCGATTCGGGGCAGCACGCGGCGGAAGTAGAAGGCGTACAGCCGGCCCAGCATACCGGCCGGCTCGCTGAAGTCGAGGATGCCCAGTTCGCCGCCCGGCGCGAGCACTCGGTGAAACTCATCGAGCCCGGCGCGATAGTTGGCCAGGTTTCTAAAGCCAAAGGCGGTAGTCAGCAGATCGAGCGAGGCAGCCGGCAGGGGCAGATGCAGCGCATCGGCTTCCAAGGGCAGTGCGCCGCGCTCGCGCAGCCTCGCCGAGCCCCGCAACAGCATCTGGTGAGCGAAATCGGCGGCCAGTAGCGGCCGCGCGCCTGGTGGCCGATAACGCAACAACGCCAGCGCCATAAGGCCGGTCCCGCAGCAGAGGTCCAGAATCCGCGCGTCCGGCCGCGCCAGGATATGGCGGAAGCGCCGCGCGCTCCGCCGCCACCACAGGCGGTCGATGTTCAGGGAAAGAAGATGGTTCAGCAGGTCATAGCGCGGAGCGATGCTGTCGAACATCTCGCGCACCAGCGCCGCCGCCTCGGCCTCGCCGGCCGCTCCTGCGGGATGGGAGCCCGCAGCGCGCGGTGGCGGCCCGGGTGATTTGGAAGACGTCACGTCAACCCTCTCTCGCTCGCGGCCCCAGAATCGATTCGATGGCCGCCAGAACCTCAGAGTCCGTCACATCCTCGGTTACAACCGCGCGACCGATACCCTTCAGCAATACGAAACGGCGCACGCCGGCGCGGTTCTTTTTGTCGCTGGAGGCGGCTGCGAGCAGGCGTTCGGCGCGCAACCGCGGCGGGGGCGGCGGAGCCAGAGCCCGGATCAGTTTTCCCGCGCGCTCCGCATCTGCTGCTTTCAGCCAGCCGCGCGCGCGGCTCGCCTCCAGCGCGATCAGCATGCCCCAGGCAATGGCCTCGCCATGCAGCAGCGCGCCGAAACCCGCCGTCGCCTCGATGGCGTGACCGATCGTGTGTCCAAAATTGAGAATCATGCGCAGGCCCGATTCGCGCTCGTCCAGGCCGACCACCTCGGCCTTCATGCGCACCGACGCCGCGACGATCTTCTCCAGCGCCGCCGGCTCCCGTCGGTCGATGAGCGCCCGATTGGCCTCCATGTACCGGAAGAGAGCCGCGTCGCGGATGAGTCCGGCTTTTACGCTCTCGTAGAGCCCGGCGCGATACTCGCGTAGCGGCAGAGTGCCCAGCAGATCGATATCCGCGAACACCGCGCGCGGATGATGGAAGCTGCCTACAAGGTTTTTGCCCGCGTTCAGGTTTACTCCGGTCTTGCCCCCCACAGACGAGTCGACCTCGGCGAGGAAGGTTGTGGGGACCTGTACGTAATCGATCCCGCGCATGTAGATGGCGGCAAGAAAGCCGCCCACATCGCCGACAACTCCGCCGCCGACGGCCAGCAGCAGAGAAGAGCGGTCCGCTCCGGCAGCCAACAGTTCCGACGCCAGCCGCTCAATCTGTGCCAGCCGCTTGTATCGCTCCCCCGCGGGCAAAAAGATCACGACAGGCTGTTGCGGCGCGAAGGACGCCAGCAGGCGTTTTCCCCACAGCGCCCAGATCTCCGGCGAGGTGAGCACATAAACGCTTTTGCGCGAGCTGCCGAAAAGCTTGCGCAAGCGATTGCCGAGGGAGAGGGTCAGGCCGCTTCCGATCGATACGGGGTAAGACCCCGCCTGAGTTTTGACGGTGATGGTGTGCACGATTGCTCCCATCCTATCGCAGGCTCTCGGAGCGTTTTCACTTTGCCGCGCCGCCGCCAGTGCGGCGCGGCTACTGACAAAGGCCGCCCGGGTGCGGCGTTGCGCCATCAACAGAATCGGCGCGATGCGATGATAACCTCGAACCATGGCCATTACCGAAGTTGTGGACTTTGTCGTTGTGGGCGCCGGAATCGCCGGTCTGCGGGCCGCGATCGAGTTGGCGCGCGCCGGCCGCGTGCTGGTTTTGACCAAAGAAGAGTTGGGCGAATCGAACACGCAATATGCCCAAGGCGGCATCGCGGTGGCCCTCGAGGGCGAGGAAGACGTCGCTCTTCATCTGCAGGATACGGTGGTTGCAGGAGACGGCCTGGTGGAGAGGGATGTCGCGGAGATTCTGGTGCAGGAGGGTCCCGAGCGCGTTTTGGAGCTGCTGAGATGGGGCGCCAACTTCGACCGCAAGGATGGCGAACTGATGCGGACGCGGGAGGGCGCCCACAGCCGCTCCCGAATTCTGCATGCCAATGGCGACGCCACGGGCAGGGAGATTGGCCGGGCACTGTTGGAACATGCGCGCATGCAACCCCAGATCGAGCTGCGGGAATACACCAGTTCATTGGACCTCATCGTGGAGGATGGAATCGCGCGCGGCATTACCATGCTGCGGCCACATGGAGAGATCTCTGAAGCCTATGCCCGCGCTGTGCTGCTCGCCAGCGGAGGCGCCGGCCAGGTCTACAGCGAAACAACCAATCCTTTGGTTGCTACTGGAGACGGCATTGCCATGGCCGACAGGGCGGGCGCCGAGATTGCCGACATGGAGTTTTATCAATTCCATCCCACTGCGCTGAGCCTGCCCGGCGTCCCGCGCTTTTTGCTCTCCGAGGCGCTCCGCGGAGAGGGAGCCTATCTGCTCAATTCACGCATGGAGCGCTTTATGCAGCGCTACCATCCGCAGTTGGAGTTGGCTCCCCGCGATGTGGTCGCGCGCGCCATCACGCAGGAGGGATTTGCGCCCGGCGGCGGTGCGCCTCTGCCCGTCTATCTCGACATGCGGCACGTGACGGGGATCGACTTGACCGCGCGCTTTCCCGGCATCTCCTGGTTTCTCAGGCAGAATGGATTGGATCTGAAGCTGGACCTCATCCCGGTTCGTCCCGCGGCTCACTATCTGATGGGCGGGGTGCGCACCGATATCGACGGCCATTCTTCGTTGCCCCGCCTCTATGCCGCCGGCGAGGCCGCCTGCACCGGCGTCCACGGAGCCAACCGCCTCGCCAGCAACTCGCTCCTCGAAGGGCTGGTTTTCGGCGCCAGGGCGGCCAAGTTCATGCTGGAGGAGACGGAGATTGCGCCCGGTGTCGATGGCCGCGATCTCACCGCCGGCCTCCACCCCAGTGCGCTCGTCGATGCCCAGCGCGCGCGCTTGCAGTCTTTAATGTGGCGCCAAGCGGGATTACTCCGCGACCGCGACGGCCTGCGCTCCGCGGCGGCAGAGCTGGCGGAGATAGGCGAGCGGCTTCCGTCTGCGGTGGAGCGCCCGGCGATCGAACTGAAGAACCTGCACACCGTCGCG
>Ga0207933_1002634_pt1 | contig 11346 bp, 8 predicted proteins | sample NGESurdeep092012_4_FD_184488 | JGI IMG/M metagenome (GOLD analysis project Ga0207933, IMG submission 184488) | Arctic peat soil microbial communities from Barrow, Alaska - NGEE Surface sample F53-3 deep-092012 (SPAdes) | ecosystem: Environmental > Terrestrial > Soil > Wetlands > Peat ... | reverse complement strand
ATTAATTTCGACAGGACTCCGTCGTAGTAATCTCTCATCGCGGGACTGCGCCCCTTCCGAGATTTCCGAGCCTCCGGTTTCGCTTTTCCTGCCACACCTGAAGTGTGGTGAACAGTTGACCTGATCCCCTAATAAGGGACATCATGGTTCGATCAAGCAAGGGGTGAGGCCCATGTCAGATCCAAAACTTGAATTCCCAGAGGTTGTCGGCAAGTTCGTTGCCGAACTGTCGGTTTATGAAGGCGCCGAGTTCGGGAAAGAAGTCCTGGTGAGATTCACGGACGGAACGCAGCTCTCGATTGCGGTTGGCGTTCGTCAGGTGATCGACGCTCGCTACTGCAATGAAGAAACTCCTGATCTCCCGCTTTCGCACAGGCAAGTAGACTAGGCGAATTTCGCCCCTAAGAAGCCCCGGAGCCTGCAAGGTGGGGAAGGAGTTCAACAGCCGAAGGGAGCGGTACGGGAGTCCTGAACGCAGAGCCGAAGGGCGCACTTCCCCCTGCTCCTTGGAGCTGGAAGCGAAGCCGGTCTCTCGGGGCCGACCTCAGTGTCATATGCAGAGACGGTGCGAATATGCATTCTACCGACGGCTAAATCCCCTTCATTCCCCGTCAATCGACGGAGGGATGTTTTATGCGACGAACCACTAGGAATATCCTCGATAGATGGACGAACAGAGGCCCGACGACCAACTTATTTTCGGATTCCCGGAGGAATGGGCGGACTTTCGCAAGCGCCATGCCCTTTTTCTCGAACGATTCCCGCACATCACGGCAGCCACAGCAGCGGCGTTTTCCCGAGTGATGCCCGAATCAGAACAGATCGAAAGGTTCGTCATGCTTTACGGGCGTCTATGCGTGGAGGACTTTTATGAGATCATGCTTTGCTGCGGGAACGGCTATGGGTTTGGAGCGCTAAAACTATTGCGCGGGCTCTACGAGAAGGCAGTAACCCTTGAGTATCTGAACGACAACCCCGATGAGGTTGACGCCTTTTTCGACTATCGACACGTCTCGGATCACAAGCTGTTCCGATCAGTGACGGATGCATTCGGGCCGGGGGTGCTCCCCGAAGAGCTGCAGAAGGAAGTGAGCGACAATTACCTCCGCGTGAAAGATCAGTACATGATCACCGCGTGTCCCAGGTGCGATACGAAGCGCGTGAACATCAGCTGGTCGAAACTCGATTTTGCATCGATGGCGAAGCGGACCCGCATTCTTGGCAAATTGATCCAGAGCGCATATTACTTACCCATGCGCCACACGCATAGCACAGGAGCGTCCTTAGTCGAACGACTTGAATACAACGATGAGGGGTTTGGATTTAATCCCGGCGCACAGCACCCCCAATCCGATAATGCTCTCCGCGAAGCCCACACGATCATTCTTGAGGTGCTCTACATTCAGCAGAAGCGTTTCAATATCGAAGGCTTTGAAGCGTTGGTCGACCAGTGTGTAGCCGATTGGAAGGAAATACGAGGCGTAGATGATGAAGGCAAGTTGACGCACCCGCGTCCATCAAGCGTCACAAGTCACCTAGATCGGCAATAACAGCTCGATACTCCCGAAGGCGATCACGAAGGACAGCTAGACATGGATCCAGCAACCACCGCTGAAGATTTCTTTACTGACATATTCAAGCGCTATCTTGCCAACTGGAACGTCATCATTTCCTTGCGGCAAGTCGCGAGCGTCGCACTTCCTCTTGCACATTCTGAACTTGCGTCTCTCCACAAAGAGCAGATGGCAGCCATTGCAGAACATCCAATGGCACAACGATTGATCGTGGAGAAGGATGGAGCTCACTCCCCTCTTTCGCCAGAGCTTCAGCGGATCATCAGCCAGGGTGCAACCGATACTGCCCTCATGAACGCGGACGCTGCGATAGACGCTGCATCCCTTGTATTCGGCCATTCCATCATTGACGACTGCGCTTTGGCGTACTGCCGCGTATGTGCTTTGGCGAAACCGGAGGATTGGGGACCGATATTCGAGAAGCGAACGGTAACTTTTCAGACTCTTATGTCCAAAAGCAAGGACGAAATCAGGATGGATATGATCGAGGCACGATTGAAGGAACTAGAGCGGGGGCCACTGCTCGCAAAGATCAAGACGCTCCTATCCCTCTGTAAGCCAGCAAGAGACTACAGTCCGGTCGGAGGCTACACGTTCGACGAGAAAAGGATCGAAGAGATCGACACCAAGCGCCACCGCATCATTCATGAAAACACCTTTGGTCGAGCGCTTACGGGCGTGGAGCAAGACTTGGAGTACCTGCAACAGACAGTACATTTCATGCTTGCACTCATAAACCACCATTACGGCGTTCGCATTAGCGAATATCGACTGCGAATGTCTGCTTTGCGAAACAACGCCGGGTAGTCGTCCACACCAAACTTGAAGCCCGCGGTACGTTCCTATTCTTAGGGTAGCTGAGAAGTTGTGTAAGGCTCATTCCTCGCGCAGAGAACGTTCGATTTCTTCCCACACGATGCGAACAAATTCCACGCTATCTCTGACCTGCTCTCGCAACGGCACGGTGTTCGAGCTGAGGTACTTTGCCTGCCGCAATCGAAAAGCCGCGATGCGGCAAGCGTTCTCCAGCCACCAATCCTTCGGCGGCTGGGAGTCACCCGGCGATGTCATGTGTTGGCTCATTTAGTGGAAGTCGTGGGACTGGGTTGGGGCTGCGGTGACGTTCAGCTCTTCGATGTGCTTGGCTCGGATGTGGATGACCTTATCAACGTTTTGCAGCGTCCCTTCGACCAGCAGGAAGCGGGAATAGGTCACGAGGGAACGGTTCCGCTCGTATAGCTCTGGGTCGATGATCGCGTTCGAGATGCCGGTCTCATCTTCTATTGAAAGGAAGATGAAGCCGTGGGCTGTGCCGGGGCGCTGTCTGGCGATCACGCAGCCGGCGATGCGGGCTTTGACTCCGTGGCGAAGCATACGGAGATCGTCGGCACGACAGACGTTCATGCTCCTTAGCTGGTCGCGGCAATGCGCCATCGGATGACGGCCTACCGTGATACCCGTTCCGGCGTAGTCGGCAACCATGCGCTCCTCGGGATTCATGGCTTGCAAAGGCGAACTCTGCTCCTCGTCTTGATCCAACGATTGCAAGAGCGGCCCTGCCGGCCGTCCCGCTCTCTGGACTTGCCAGAGGGCATCTCGACGATGCGAACCTTCCGAAATCGAATTGAGCGCACCAACCTCGGCAAGTGTGGCGAGGTCAGCGCGAGAGAGCGACGGCACCCGACGCGCTAGTTCTTCGATGGAAGCGAAGGCTCGTTGCTCCCTTGCAGCCGCAAGTTCTATCGCGGCGTTCTCTCGAAGTCCACGGGCAAAGCGAAGGCCGAGACGGAGCGAAAGCGAACCGTCTTCTTCGCGCTCCAAAGTACACGGCCAACTCGACCGCATCACGTCGATGGGCCGCACTCGAAGTCCGTGACGCTGCGCGTCCTTGACTAGGACAGCGGCGGAGTAGAAACCCATCGGCTGGTTATTGAGGATCGCGGCGGTGAAGGCTCCGAGGTAGTGGAACTTGAGCCATGCACTCGCGTAAGCGATAAGGGCGAAGCTGGCTGCGTGGGACTCGGGAAAGCCATACAGTGCGAAAGAGCTGATCGACTGGATGATCTCCTCCTGGGCTGGAAGCCCGACCTGATTCTTGTCCATGCCCTCGCGTAGCTTGATCTCCAACGCCCGCATCTTGTCGGCAGAGCGACGGCTACCGAGAGCGCGACGTAGTTCCTCCGCCTCTCCGCCTGTGAAGTCCGCGATGGTCATGGCAATGCGGAGCAACTGCTCTTGAAAAAGCGGGACGCCCAAAGTCCTGCGAAGCACCGGTTCCAGCAGTGGGTGAGGGTAGGTGATCTCCTGCCTCCCCTGCCGCCGCTCCATGTAGGGGTTCATCATCTTGCCGACGATGGGGCCAGGGCGGATGATCGCAACCTGCACCACCAGGTCATAGAACTTGTCAGGATTGTTGCGAGGGAGCGAGGCCATCTGCGCCCGCGACTCGACCTGAAACAATCCGATGGTGTCGGCCTTGCGGAGCGAGGCGTACACCTGCCGGTCGTCGTGCGGTATCTGTGCGATGTCTACGGTCTTGCCGTAGTGTCGCGGAATGAGATTGGTGCAGTCCTTCAGGACAGCCATCATGCCGAGGCCCAGTAGGTCTACCTTGATGAGACCCATGTCGCTGACATCTTCCTTGTCCCATTGAATGACGTTGCGACCCGGCATACTCGCCGGTTCGATGGGAACAACTGAGGCGAGCTGGCCTTGCGCAATAATCATGCCGCCCGAGTGCTGCCCGAGATGTCGCGGCAAATCGAGCATCCGAATCGAAAGCTCAAGGTACTTAGCGATGCGCGGATGAGCGAGGTCGAATCCGGCAACGCGGAACTGCTCCTGCATCGTGTCTGTTGCACCCTTCCACTCCCACGCACTGACGAGCCGGGTAAGGCGAGTCAGCGTGTCTTCATCGAAGCCTAGCGACTTGCCGACCTCGCGGGCTGCCGACTTGCCGCGATAGGTAATCACGTTGGCACACATCGCAGCTCCAAGCTGGCCGTACCGCGTATAGACATACTGGATCGCCTTCTCTCGGTCTTCGCCCGAAGGAAGATCCAAGTCGATGTCCGGCCATTCGCCGCGCACCTCGGAGAGGAAACGCTCGAAGAGCAGTTCCATTCCTACGGGGTCAACGGCGGTGATGCCGAGTGCGTAGCAGACGGCGGAGTTGGCGGCGGAGCCTCGGCCCTGTACGAGGATGCCGTTCTTGCGGCAGAACTCTACGATGTCCCAAACGATGAGGAAGTATCCGGCGAGTCCCAGCTTTGCGATGAGCGCAAGCTCTCTCGCTACTTGTTTCTCTGCGCGTTTGCGAAGGCTGGCGCTACTCTTCGCGCCGTAGCGATTGAGCACTCCCTCCATAGTCCTTTTATAGAGAAAGCTGTCCATCGTTTCGTCGTCACCCACCGGGTAGAGCGGAAACTGATAGCCCATGTCCTTCATCTCGAACTGGAGGCGCGACGATAGTTCGCGTGTCTCGGCGATGGCCTGGGGAATGTCCCGGAAGAGCGCGACCATTTCCAGCGCTGGCCGAAGGTGGCGATTGGCGTTGTGCTGCAAGAGTAGGCCCGCGCCATCAAGCGACGTGTGGTGCCGGATCGTCGTCAGAACATCATGCACCTCTCGCTCGAACGCAGTTGCCATGTTGACGCCGTTCGTTGCAAGAACTGGAAGATGAAACTCATGTGAGAGGGCGAAGGCCGCATCGTTGCGGGCTTCCTGCTCGCGGATGCGGTGGCGTTGCAGTTCGACATACACGTTGTTTGGGCCAAAGGTCTGAACGAGTGAACGGAGAACTCGCCGCCCTTCGTCCATCCCGCCTCTTTCCAGAGCAGCGGCGAGCGGTCCTTCATCGCCGCCGGTCAAGCAAACCAGTCCTTCACAACGCTCTTTGACCTCGCGGAGCGTAGCGACGCCCTCACCCTTCGTCTTCTGTCTGAGCTTGTATCCGGTGATGAGCTGCGAGAGATTGCGATAGCCTGTCTGCGATTCGCAAAGAAGGCTTAGCCGTACCGGTCTTTGAGGGATGGTGTGCGGTTGCCACTCTGCCGGTTGTACCTGCAAGCCAAGATCGCTTACAGAAACTTCAGCTCCGACGTGAGAACGCAGCCCCAGCTTCTTTGCGGTCGTGTAGAGCCGTGGTGCTCCGTAGAGGCCGTCGCGGTCGAGTATGCCGAGAGCCGACATCCCGAGTTTGGCGGCCTGCTCCACCAGAGCCTCGGGCAGCGAAGCTCCTTCAAGGAAGGAAAAAGCGGAGCGGGCGTGAAACTCAACGTAGTCCTCAGTCATAGACACCTGTAACTGTCCACGCCTTCGGCGCACGTTCATAGCGGAGGCGGAGGGCATAGAGAGGCTGCACGACGATGGCATCCCATTCGTCGGCTTCCCATGCTCGGCCATTCCACCAATAGCCGCTCGACTGCCAGGGGCCTTTGACTTCGGCCAGGTCTAGTCGTCCGCCCTGCCAGAAAAGAAGTGCCGGTGTTCCGTTCTTCAAAGAAACCCTGACGGGCTGAGCCGGACGGAACCTGCGGAGCGCAAGGCATGACGACTTCGATGGCGACGAGCCAACGGCGAGGACACTCGGGCGAAAGGATGTCATCGTGACTTCATCGTCACGATGGCTGTTGCATAACTCGGGTGCGCCTACGTTATGGTCGCCGGCAATCGAGCGAAGTCTTGCTAGGAGGATGTCGAGCTTGGCCGGCTCCGGGAACTGGGCCTGGAAGAGCCCACGCTGCGCCGTCTGCGGACGTGCTCCCTCTGCCGTGAGCGTCACGCCGAGGATGGCCGCTTGTGGTGGGTGGGTCTGCAAGTCAAGATTGAGCAACTTCAGTAACAGGTCGCGGTTTTGTGTAGCGATGGCGGGACGGATGTTGCGCTCGTAGGCAGGGGCCTTCTCCAGTTGCAAGCCAAGGGTGAGGCTACGCAGAGCGTAGGCACGTTCGACCGCGGAGCGCATGATGCGTTCGAGCATTGGCGACACAACGAAGAGCAGCGAGTCCAGCAGGACAAGCGGCGTATCAAGTGTCGCGGTCTCGGAGAGGACGAGTTCTGCCTCTTCCGGCACGAGCAAATGATCTTCTGTGCCACGAGCGAGACGTTGCAAGCGTCTCGCTTGCTGTCCAATACGGCTGATGAGCGCAGTCTCAGGGAGTGCCGCAAGCTCTCCCAGCGTTCGTACTCCCCACCTCCCAAACACACTTTGAGTTGCGTCATCGCAGCGGAGTAATGCGATGGGCAGCGGGGCAAGCCTCTTTGCCAGGTCATTCGTCTGTATGCAGATCACTCCTGCATGCGAACGAGCGAGTAGCAGGCTTGCTTCTGCGTTGGAGCAAGTGGCTACGCTGCAAGGAAAATTTGCGGCCACAAGCTCGGACTTCAGCTTTCGGGCATACTGCTCAGCTGTCCCAAACAACGTCTCGGTGCCGGTTCGATCAATCAAGAGTGAGACTGCTAACGAATGGGCTTGGGCATAACTGTTGAGTGGCCCTGCGAGAGCTTCTATCCGTGGGGAGAACCGTTCGGCGATCTCCAACACGTCTTCAAAGGCCGCGGTCTCTTCCGCGATGGAACGATTGCGAAGGAGCAACGGCCCGGTCGCTTCGGCCTGAACTTTACTCATGCCACGCGAGACGCCTTGGCTTCTTGCTGCGCGATTGATGGAGACAACGCGCTGGAGCGGTGCGATGCCCTCGGTTACGGCAAGGGCATGGGAACGCACGGCGGCGTCCGATCGCAGCCATGCGACAACCGGAAACTCCGGGATGTGGATCGCAGCGTATTCCACCCGCTACCTCCCTGCCGCGCGCATCCACGGAGCGGTAGAATTCCATTCCACAGCTCGGCCCGGTGCTTTCTTGCCGTAAGGATTCGCTACCCTCTGACGGATGACTTCCGCTGTTTGGCTCATCGTGCCGAAGACATGGATTGAATCGTTTGCAGACAAGCGGGGCGAGCAGTTGAGTACGCACTTCGCGCTCGATCTGGCGCACGGCTCCTGAGTCAACAGGAGCAGGATGGCATCGCCTTCCTGCGCGGCACGGCTGAACCGATACCAGGTTGCCGACGGGATACGAAGTGCCTGATCGGGGAGGATGGAGGCTAGGTCAAGCACCACGACCCGAAAGCCTCCTGCCTGGAGAATCTGGTCTGCTGTACGAAGGGCCTTGTCCAATTTGCTCCACGGCTTTGCATCGCGCCTCAGCCCGCCTTGTACGACTGAGGGCGAGTTGGCGCGTTCGCGGGCCTCATCCGCAGCTCTGCGGTCGATCTGCCGTAACGGGTCGGACGCATCCGCACGGCGGGCGTTGAAATGCTCGTAGGCGACCTGCTCTTCTGGGGCGGCTGCGAGGCTCAGCCTTTGGTTGGGATAGCCTGGGGTGCCCTCCATCTTTTTGAGCCGGGTTTCCGCCTTTTGAACAAGCATCCTCTCCAAATCCCGGTCGATGCCCTTTGTCTCGCTTCGCGGGTGGCGAATGCCGTGGTGCTGCGTCGATCTGTCAGCCCCATCCCGGTTAGGGGCAATGGCTTTCCCGGCATGACCGGGTTGGGTGGGGTAAGGCTCTTGCTCACGCACGTCAGAAAAGCGCACCCAGAGAAGGTTCTTGAGTCGTACTCCAGCGGCGGCGGCACTTCTTGCGTCGAGGCTGTCGCTCACGTCGATGTAGGCGCAGACCGAATCGACGGTCGCTTCACTCAGGACAGACAGAGCCAGCGAGGTCCGTCCCGCCGAGGCGGGACCGGTGAACTCGCAGATGCCACCGATAGGCAATCCGCCACTCAACAGGGCATTTACGGCTTCATTTCGAATCGGGAGAAGCCGTGGTGCTTGGACGGCCTGGGGCGATAATGCGGCGGGAATCCGCGACGCGAGGCTGCTCTCGATCTCCTGCCTCAATGCCGCACTTCGGGATTGCATTGCCATCTTATTTTCGCCTTTTGTTCTCCACTGCCAACCCAGAATACTCCCGGCACAGGGACGCAAGTCAACTTCGCACACAAGATGGTGCAGCCCTCAACGTGATTTACGGGAAATTGGATATTTTGGGGATTTCCGAGGGGGGCTTGAGAGCAGTAAGAGATGTACGTTTATGATTGCGAATCAACTCTTTACGCAACGCTGCAAGTTGGGTTAGCCTTATTGTATTTTCGCCACTTCTTCGCCTAAGCTCGGTTTTGAGGATACAGTATTGCTAAGGGGCAACTGAGGACATGGAAAGCTATCTACAGGGACGGCTTAGAAATACCCCATTGCCGCTGGGGCACGGACTCTTGCCGCTTTTTGAAGCCGTCGTGAACTCGATCCATTCAATCGAAGAAAGAGGAGTTGCAGGGGACGCAGGCAAGATTGTGATCGAAGTGCTCCGCTCAGCTCAGACCAGTCTTGCCCTCGATGCCGCCAAGAAGCGAGGGGCTCCTCCGCTTGAAAATATCATTGGCTTCAAAATCACAGACGATGGCGTGGGATTTAACGATGCAAATATGATCTCCTTCCGTACTCTCGACACGGATTACAAGGCAAATCGCGGATGCCGTGGGGTTGGTCGGCTGCTTTGGTTGAAGGCCTTTAGTCGAGCCAAGGTGGTCAGCTATTTTCGTGACGCGAACCAACAATTGCATTGCAGATCGTTTATCTTCACGTCCCAGCACGGTGTCATCGAAGAGAGTGTGCAACCCGGCGATAAGACAAATCTTGGGACATCTGTCGAGCTTGACGGCTTCGCGAAGGATTATCGCGATAGAGCTCCTAAGAGCGGAAGAACGATCGCACAGAGTCTACTGGAGCATTGTCTGTGGTACTTCGTAAGACCCGGTGGCGCTCCCGAAATCCGCATCACGGATGAAGGAGAGAGCATCGGATTGGACGAAGTTTATGACGAGTACATGTTTGCGTCAGCAAGTAAGCAAGACATCTCGATCAAAGGACAAGCCTTTGAACTCACGCACATCAAACTGAAAGCGAGTTCCGCAAAACAGCACTCCATCGCGTGGTGCGCGGCTGGCAGACTTGTTCAGGAAGAGAGTATCGCCGGAAAGGTCCCCGGCCTCTACGGAAGATTACATGATGACAGCGGAGACTTCGTCTATGAGTGCTACGTTACGTCGCCCTTCCTCGACCAACATGTGAGGCCGGAACGGATTGGGTTTGACATCGACGACATCAGCGATGACCTCTTTGCGCAGAGCGATATTTCCCTTAAGGACATACGGGATGGTGTCGCTTCTTCCGTGACGGAACATCTAAAAGAACACCTTGATGAGAACAAGAAAGCCAGTCGAGAGCGCGTTGAGCGTTTTGCAGCTCAGAAAGCTCCAAGATACCGCCCGATTCTGGCAAGGATTGCCGACGACAAACTCGATGTCGATCCAAACATTACGGACAAAGAGCTAGATCTTCTGCTCCATAAGCAACTCGTCGAAATAGAAGGAAGTCTGGTGGCCGAAGGTCACGACGTAATGAACTTCGGAATGCACGAAACGCCGGATCAATACCGCGCCAGGCTTGCCACCTATCTGGAGAAGGTCGATGACCTAAAGAAGTCCGATCTGGCGAATTACGTGTTTCACAGGAAAGTTATCCTTGACATCCTAGAGCAAGCAATTAAGCGAGGTACTGACGGCAAGTACGCTCGTGAAGAATTGATACACGAGCTCATTATGCCAATGAGGAAAACATCTAATGAGGTTCACTCCGACGGCTACAACCTGTGGCTTATAGATGAGCGGTTGGCCTTCCACGATTTCCTGGCGTCAGATAAGACTTTGAGCTCCTACCCGATCATTACCAGCTCGGAGCAGAAAGAGCCTGACATCTGCGCTTTGAATATCTACGATGAGCCTATTCTTGCGGCTGAGGGAGATCGCTTGCCGCTGGCTTCGATTGTCGTCGTGGAGATCAAGCGTCCGATGCGGAATGACGCTAAAGCAGGAGAGGAAAAAGATCCAGTTGAGCAGGCTCTTGGGTATCTTGACCGTATCCGCAAAGGTGGCGCTCAGACATCTGCTGGCATACTAATTCCGCGCTCCGAGCATATCCCGGGCTTTTGCTACGCGCTCTGCGACATCACCCCAACGATAGAGAATCGTTGCAAGCTGCTCGGCCTAAAGTCTACAAGCGACAATCTAGGTTATTTCGGCTACAACTCAAACTTTGAAAGCTATATCGAGGTCATCTCGTTTCAGAGACTGCTGAATTCTGCACGAGAGCGTAATCGCGCTTTCTTCGACAAACTTGGCTTGCCCACGCAATAGAACAGTGCGGTCGGATAGCGCCGCAGAAATAACGTTCTTATAAGATCATGCCGAGGATAGCCGTAATGTGTGGACGGTATGTGCGACGGGCGACTAAGAAAGCGATAGCCGACTGGTTCGGCGTCGATCCTGAACACCTGCCGGAGTTCGGGCCGAGTTTCAACATCGCGCCGCAGACGTTCCAACCTGTGGTGCGGCTCTCTCCGGAGATGCGCGAGAGGGAGATTGTCTTGATGCGATGGGGACTCGTGCCCTTCTGGGCGCGGGATGCGCGAGACGGAGTGAAGCGCATCAATGCTCGCGCAGAGAGCATTGTCACCACCGCATCTTTCCGCGAAGCGATCAAGAAGCGGCGATGCCTTGTTCCGGCCGATGCGTTTTATGAATGGCAGAAGATCGGCGCGAAGAGCAAGCAAGCGTTCGCCATCGGTATGCTCGATGGGAGTCAGTACGGCTTTGCTGGACTTTGGGAAAGCTGGAAAGAAGAGAACGGGACACTGCTGGAAACCTTCAC
>Ga0207933_1002633_pt1 | contig 11349 bp, 9 predicted proteins | sample NGESurdeep092012_4_FD_184488 | JGI IMG/M metagenome (GOLD analysis project Ga0207933, IMG submission 184488) | Arctic peat soil microbial communities from Barrow, Alaska - NGEE Surface sample F53-3 deep-092012 (SPAdes) | ecosystem: Environmental > Terrestrial > Soil > Wetlands > Peat ... | reverse complement strand
GCGAAAGGTGATTCGGCGCGGGGTTTCCACGGGATTGCCGACGACGGCGGCACATCGGAATCATGTCTGGACGTGGGACTTCATCGCGGACGCCACCATGCGCGGCGGGGCGTTGAGGCTGCTGACGGTCCTGGACGAATACACGCGGGAATGTCATGTGCTGTGGGCGGAGCGGGCGTTGAAGTCAGCAGATGTATTGGAGTGGTTGCAGAAGGCGATTGGCCAGCACGGAGCGCCGGAGTTTCTGCGGAGCAACAACGGTTCGGAGTTCATCGCCAAGATCGTGCAACGATGGCTGAAAGCCAATGGGATCAAAACGATTTACATTGAGCCGGGCAGCCCGTGGCAGAACGGGTTTGTCGAAAGCTTTCACGGGCGGTTCCGGGATGAATGCTTGAACCGGGGGCAACTGTGGACATTGACGGAAGCGCGGGTGGTGGTGGGTGACTTCCGGAAGAAATACAACCAAGTGAGGCCGCACAGCCGGCTGGGCTACGAAAGTCCGGCGGTTTTTGCGGCGCGGAATTGTCCATCCCCAGCTCCGGTCGGGCTTCGCCCTCTCTACGCTGGGGATGGACAAAGAACAAACAAAAACATAAACTCAACCATGTCCCAAGACTAACTCATGGACTGGACCAGAAAAGTGAACCCGGTCACAAGCTCGCTATTCACGAAGGCGGGTTCGCTTTTGGCAAAAGCAGGTCGGCGGCTGGCGGCAACGGTGCGGGCGATTGGAGCGATCCCGTTTCGGACATGGCGATATAATTCAATTCGTTTCCATTCACGCAGCCGGATCGAGAAATCGTTCCGGCTGATTTGTTTATTTTGGCAACGCCACTTCCTCTTCCTCGCGCAATTTCGCGCTGTGATAACGCGCCGCGAAATAAGAGCCGACGACGAGAACCAATGCGATCGCCTGCGCCGCCAGCGTCTGCACGGTCGGAAAAATGGAGAACCACACGGCCGCCCACGCCGGAATCTTGTCCGCGAGCCAGCCGATCTGCGTCGTGCGGATCCATCCGGCCTGCTGCATCTCGGAAGCCTGTTCGCCGACCATCACCAGCAGAACCACGCCGAGCAGGACGCCGGTGAACACGAGCATTTTGCGATACGGCAATTTTTTGTGCGCCACAAATGTCAGCGCCGCGACGATGCCGGTGAAGAACAGTCCGAGTAACGAGCCGGCCAGGACAATTTTGCCGCCCATTTGCAGGTAATACGTTTGCAGGAACAGCACCACCTCAAAGCCTTCGCGGTAAAGCGACGCAAAACCGAGGAGCACCAGTCCCCACGTCAAACGTCGCTTTGAGATTTCGGATTCGCGCGCGCTCGTCAGCAGTTTCTTTTTGTTGCGGTTGTGCATCGCAATCCAGCCGCCCCAATAAACCTTGTGAAAAAACCAGTTCATCACCACAAGCAGAACGACCACCGCGAGCAGTCCCGTCGCCGCCTGCAAGTTCAGCGCGGAAACGCCCTGTCCCAGGCTCGTGACAATTCCGACCGCGACGAACCACGTTATCAACGTCGCAAAAAACGCCACGAACGCGCCCGCGACAACCGGCTTGCGATGCGATTGTTTCTCGCCCGTCATGCTCGCGATGATTGCCGCGAGAACAAGGATGGATTCCAAGCCTTCGCGGAAAACAAGAACCCCGATGTCCAGCGCAGCCGATGCCGGACTCATGTTCGGCGTCGGATTCGGATTGCCGCCGGCGGTAATCCCCTGCCAGATCAAAACACCGGCGATGAGAATTGCGGCTGAAATTAAAAAGATGCGAAAGACCAGGCGCAGCGGTTTTGTCGCGGAAGTTTGCGTCGTGCCGGACATCAGGTTTTTCAACTGCCGGACGGGCAGCGCGAGCGGCGCGACAAGGATTGCCTCGGCGAGTTCCGCGTTCAAATCCAGTTTCGCGTCGCAGACTTCGCAGACGAAATTGGCGTCGCGGCTCAAGAGCTTCATTTCCTGCTCCTCGCAGATGCCGAGCGAGCGCAGTTGCGCGCGGACTTCCGGCGACGCGGCGAACGATTTGATGCAGACCGTCGCGCCGACCGGCACGCGGCTCAACGGGCAGACTTCCGCGCCCGCGCAGCCGCCTTTGGAGATTTCAGGTGAATTGACCGGCTTCTTCACAGCCACGCAGGATAGGCCAGCACCAGCGCCGGGGCAAGATGGTTTTTGAAAAGGCGCCGGAAACATACGTCAGTTCTTCGAGCCATGATTTTCCCGCGCGAAACAGGTTTGATTCTTCCCGTTAAATTCTGCATTCTGCGTTGCCGTGAACATTTCAGAACATCGCAAGGCGATTGACAAGCTGGACGCGCACATCGTCCGGCTGCTCAACGACCGCACGCGCCATGTCCTCGCCATCGGCGACATCAAGCTCGCGGCGGGCGAGGAGATTTACGCGCCGCATCGCGAACGCGCCGTGTTCGAGCGCGTCTGTAAATCCAACGCCGGACCGATGACCGACGAGCAGTTGCGCGCGATCTACCGCGAGATCATGTCCAGCGCGCTCGCGCTCGAAAAGACGATGACCATCGCGTATCTCGGACCGGAGGCGACGTTCACGCATCAGGCGGCGATCCGGCGGTTCGGTTCGAGCCTGCGCTATGCGTCGCAAAAAACCATCGCGGACGTTTTCACCGAGGTCGCCAAAAACCGCGCGGATTACGGCGTCGTGCCCGTGGAAAATTCCACCGAAGGCGTCGTCACGCACACGCTCGACATGTTCGTGGACAGCGATCTGAAAATCGTTTCGCAGATCGTTTTGCCGATTCAATACTGTCTGGCGGGAAATTGTAGCAGTCTGAAAAATATCAAGCGTCTGCACGTTCATCCACAAGCGCTCGCTCAATGCCGTAATTGGGTGCAACAAAATTTGCCCAATGTTGAAATTCTGGAGACTTCATCCAATGCCCGCTCGGCTGAATTAGCTGCACATCCGTTCGTAAATCAAAAAAATTCAAACTTCCGTGGAAAAGTTGCTGCAATAACCGGCTTTCTTGCGGCGGAAAAATACAAATTGCAAATCCTGGAGCAGGACATCCAAGACAACGCCGCGAACGCGACGCGCTTTCTCGTGCTCGGCCGCCAATGCAGTCCGCCGACGGGCGACGACCGCACGAGTTTGATGGTGAGCGTTTCCGACAAAGTCGGCGCGCTGCACGAAGCCATCGCCGCGTTCCGCAAATTCAGGATCAACCTGACGAAGATCGAATCGCGTCCGAGCAAGCGCAAGGCGTGGGAATATTTTTTCTTCATTGATTGCGACGGCCACGCGCAGGACAAAAAAGTTGCGAAGGCAATCCAACAACTTGGCAAACATTGCAATTTCGTGAAAGTGCTTGGCTCTTATCCAAACACGGAATAGTTTAACCGGCAGTTTTATGTCAGCCGAAGCGACCGCCAACGAGTTTTTCATCTGGGGAGTTGACCTTGCCGTCTACGGCCCGGTTGAACTATCCACGCTCGTTGAGTGGATCAAGGACGGTCGCGTGCTGGCGGAAACGTGGGTCTTCACCGGCAGCACCGGAAGCTGGCTGCGCGCGTCGGAAATCCCTGAACTTGTTAAACTCAAGGTGTTTCTTGAGCCGATATCGGCGACGGAATTTGCCACGACCGTTTCGTCAGCAGGCATCAAGCCCGGCTCGTTGCGGCGGATAAAAATCCTGGCGGGCCTGAACGACGCACAACTCGCGCATCTGGCGCAGTTCATGGAAATGGAACGCGTGCCGCAATGGGCGGTGGTCGTCAAGCAGGGCGATCCCGGCGACGCGATGTATCTCATCATTGACGGCGAACTGCGCGCACGGATAACGAGCGACAGCAAAGAGACGATTCTGGCGACGTTTGGGCCGGGAGATTTTTTCGGCGACATGGCGCTCTTCGACAACGGACCGCGTTCGGCGGACGTGGTCGCCAACAAGGAAAGCACCGTGCTGAAGCTTACCACGATTTCATTCGGGCGATTGATGAAGGATGCGCCCGACCTGGCCGCGCCATTTCTGCAATCCACCGTCAAAACGCTCTCCGCGCGCATTCGCGCCGACAACAAACGTCTTGACCGGCTCACGCAGCAATTTTCCGCCAGCCGGTAAATCGAGCGCGAAGAAATCCGCTTCTTGGTTGAAACAAAAATAATTTCCGGCATTCTCAATCCCGTGAATCATCTCGCCAAAGCCCGTGAAGTGTTCGACATCGAACTGGCCGCGCTCAAAAAAGTGCGCGCACTGCTCGATGCTTCATTTGATGATGCGGTTGAGACAATTGTCGAAGCCATTAAACGGCGCGGAAAAATAATCATCGTCGGCATCGGAAAATCCGGCAACGTCGGGCAAAAAATCGCAGCGACTTTGACCAGCACCGGCTCGACCAGCGTTGTGTTGAGCAGTGTTGACGCGCTGCATGGGGACGTTGGAATCGTCAATGACGGCGATGTGATTCTCGCATTGAGCTATTCCGGCGAGTCGGAGGAATTGCTGAATTTATTGCCCGCGCTCAAAAGATTTTCCGTCAAAATAATTTCCTTCACCGGCAATTTGAAATCATCGCTCGCGAAACACAGCGACGTTTCGCTCAACGTCAAAGTGCCCAAGGAAGCCTGCCCGTTCAACCTTGCGCCGACGAGCAGCACGACGGCGATGCTCGTGATGGGCGACGCGCTGGCGATGGCGGTCTTGCAGGCGCGCGGTTTCAAGCAAAAAGATTTTGCAAAGTTTCATCCGAGCGGCGCGATCGGCCGCGCGATGCTCCTGCGCGCCGGCGACATCATGCGCACGGGAAACCGCAACGCCATTGCGGATGAAAATCTTTCGGTCAAAGAAGCGCTGCTCGTGATGACGCACGCCAAGTCCGGCAGTTTGAGCGTTGTCAATTCGCGCGGAAAACTTTCAGGCGTTTTCACGGACGGCGATTTTCGCCGTCACATGGCTTCGGACGAAAATCTTTTGTCGGCGCCTTTGAAAAAAGTGATGACGCCGAAACCGATTTGCATTTGTGAAAACTCGCTGGCGGTCGAAGCCTTGAAAATTTTCAACGAGCGGAACATTGACGATTTGATCGTCGTGAATTCCAGACGCGAGCCGGTCGGTTTGGTGGATTCGCAGGACTTGCCGAAATTGAAAATCGTGTAGCAGCGGCTGTCAATTCGCTCATTTTTTGGGCTGGAGCCGATTTACACCGGCTGCCTTGCTGCAAACTTCAAGTAAATCACCTTCAAATATTCCGCTTCCTTGAAGTTGGCCGGATGATCCGGCGGATGTCCTGAAACTTTAATTTCGGAAAGTTTTCTTCCCGACTTCGCCGCCGCGCACCGCGCCGCGTCAAAAAATTCCGCCGTCGAAACATGCGCGGAACATGACCCGGCCACGAGAATGCCGTCACCCGCCAATTTGTTTATGCCGAGCGAATTCAGCCTTTCATAGGCGTGGATTGCGCCTTCGCGCTCCGCCGCGCGTTTGGCAAGCGAAGGCGGATCGAGAATGATCAAATCAAATTTATCTTCGCCGGAAGCGAGCCAATCAAACGCGTTCGCCTGCACGGTTTCGTGCCGGCACGCCGCCACGCCGGGATAGCTTTTGTTCAGCGCATAATTCCGTTTTGCCGATTCCAAGGCATGCGCGCTGATGTCCAGATCCGTCACGGATTTCGCGCCGCCGCGAGCGGCATAGACCGAGAAGCCGCCGGAAAAACTGAACGCGTTGAGAACTTTTTTTCCGCGCGAAAGTTTTTCAACTTCGACGCGGTTCTCGCGCTGGTCGAGAAAAAATCCGGTCTTTTGTCCGCGCAAAACATCGGCTTCAAAACGGATTCCGCTCTCGGAAAAAATAACCGGCGCGTTGGGCGCCGGGCCGAAAGGGACTTGCCCGTCGCGCCGCTGAAATCGTTTTTCCGCGATGGACTGGATGTTCCGGCTCAAACGGAGGATGATTCGTTCGCAAGGAATTTTCTCTTTGAACAGTCCGAGGATTTCATCCAGTCGCGGCATCCACGCGGCGGTGTAGATTTTCAGCACGAGCGTGGAATCATATTTATCCAGAACCAATCCCGGCCAGCCGTCGCTTTCGCCGTGGATCAGGCGGTAGCCGGTCGTTTGTGCATCAAACAAATTGCGGCGGATTGAGAGTGATTGTTCCAACCGCGCCTGCCACCACGCAGAATCAATGGTTTGCGGCCTGCCCGCGTGCAAAATGCGGACGCGGATGGGCGAATCAGGATCGAACAAACCGACGGCGAGAAATTTATCTTTGCGGTCGTAGATGACGGCGAGTTCGCCAAGTTGTCCGGCGCGATTTGATTCGTGGATGCTGCCGGCAAAAAGCCACGGATGCCCGGAGCGCACGATGGTTTCCGCCGCCGCCGTGATGTGCAGCCGCAAGCGGGTTGCCGCAGTCGGATGTGCGGCGGACGGGTTCATTCCAAACCGCAATTTTTTCGCGCGCGTTTCAAAACGGTTTGCGCCAATGCTCGTGCTTTCGTTGCGCCATCGGCGAGAACTTTATGGACGTAATCGAGATTTGCGGCGAGTCCGGCGCGCTTCTTTCGTGCGTCGGCAAAATAATTCCAATAATTCTCAAACAACGCTTTCTTCAAATCGCCGTAGCCGAGGCCGCCGGCGCGCAGTTTGTCTTCAAATTCTTTTCCAACATTTTCCGGCGCAACCAGTTTCAAAAGTTGAATCGCCAGATTTTTGTCCGCGTCGGGCTTCGGCTCGGCTGGCGTGCGTGAGTCCATGACGATTCCCATCATTTTTTTCTTCAAAGATTTTTCATCGCCGAAGATTTCAATCGTGTTGCCGTAGCTCTTGCTCATTTTCTGACCGTCCACGCCCGGCACGACGGCGACTTCATCGCGGATTTGCGGTTCGGGAATCACGAAGGTCTCGCCATATTGCTCGTTGAACTTGGCGGCGATGTCGCGCGTCATTTCGACGTGCTGCTTCTGGTCGCGGCCAACGGGCACGACGTTGGAATCATAAATCAAAATGTCCGCCGCCATCAGCACTGGATACGCGAACAAGCCATGGCTCGGAGAAATTCCCTTCGCCACTTTGTCTTTGTAACTATGCGCACGTTCGAGAAGTCCCATCGGCGTGACAGTCGAAAGCAGCCACGCCAGTTCCGTGACTTCCGGCACGTCGGACTGCTTGAAGAAGACGGATTTGTTTGGGTCAAGGCCGCAGGCAAGAAAATCCAGCGCCACGTCCAAAGAATTTTTCCGCCGTTCATCCGCGTCGAACAGCGAGGTCATCGAATGATAATCGGCGATGAAATAAAACGCCCCGCCTTTTTCCTGAAGTTCGATGGCCGGGCGCATCATCCCGAAATAATTTCCGAGGTGCAGCGCGCCGCTGGGCTGGATGCCTGATAAAATTCGCATGAGGAAAAGTTACCGGTGAACTGGGAAAACTGAAAGGCAGATGGTGTTTAGACAATTTTGCCACCACCTGAAAATCTGCTGCGCAAAATTTTCATCACCACCAGAACTCGGGCGAACCTCCTACAGGATCGGTTCGAGGAAGCATAAATTGGAATTTTCGCCACTCAACATGACCGTCCAACATTCCCAAATTGCCGCCGGTAGGGAAATTTTTTTGATCCAGATGACTGGTTTTATGGCCCGGCCACCCTTGAGGGGTATATCCGCCCGGGATTTTAATCCATTGATATCCGCGCTCTTGAGAAACGACGTTTTGACCTGGCAAAGAAAGACAAACGTCTGCCAGCAAAACGCGGTCTGAAGTTGAAACTGTTCCAAGTGTCTTGATGCCCTGCCCTAGCATATTCAGATTTTGATTTGTGGGATCAACGCTTGCAACGCCCGGATACGTGAAGGCAAAACCAGCGACTCGAATGGCACCATTAAAATTCCAAAGACCATTCGCGTTTTGCGCCGGATTCGCCGGACAATAAAAAGTGTTGCGAGTGGCCCCACTGGAAAGCATCAAAGCAGCGACATTGAGTGGAACATCCCAAGCCCAGTTGCCAGCAGTCATCTGGGGTAATTTACTGTTGAAATCATTGGCATATATTGTCGTTGTAAGCGCCATTTCCTTTACATTGTTCATACATTGAGCGCGAACAGCCTTTACTTTGGCCGCCGCCAGCGCCGGCAGCAGCATGGCCGCCAGAATGGCGATGATGGCGATGACGACAAGCAGTTCAATCAGTGTGAACGCGCCGCGACGTGCCGGAGCTTGCCGTCCGAAGCGGGCGGGATCATTTGACAATGGAGTTTTCATAATTTAGATCAGGACACAACTTACCAATCTTGCCGTTCAAAGCGTGATACAAATGCTGTGAAACACAATCTACACAAATTGAAGAAAATGTCCAGCACCAAAAAATTGGACTCGAGTTTCGCAAACAAGGCGTTGTCAGACCGCCATTTTCATTGCACGAAGAAAAGCGGGACATTGGCTGAAGCGTGAATCTCCTCGCGAAAAAACTCGCCGAGTCCGCCCGCGCAATTCATTTTCTCCGCGTGCATCTGTCCCATTTGCGACTCCGTGACTTCCGCAACTATGCGCGGCTGGACGCGGATTTCGCGCCCGGCTTCCACCTGCTGCTCGGCGACAACGCGCAGGGCAAGACGAACATCCTCGAGGCGGTTTATCTCATGGCCACGCTGCGGTCGTTCCGCGGCGTCGGCGGCGCGCAGATGATCCGGCACGGAGCGAAGGGTTATTTCGTCGGCGGTCATGTCGTTGCGCAGGGCGAACGCGAAATCAAAATGTATTGGTCCGCGCGCGAACGGAACCTCTCGCTCGACGGCCAGCCGGTGAAAAAACTCGCGGATTATTTCGGCGCGCTGCGGACGGTCGTTTTTTGCACGGAAGATTTGCAACTCGTCAAGGGCGCGGCGCGCGCGCGGCGAAGATTTCTCGATTTGCTGCTCGCGCAGACGCAGCCGGGTTACCTGTCGCTGCTTCAGCGTTACATGCACACCGTCCGCGCGCGAAACGCTTTGCTCAAGCAACGCTCCAGCGATGAAGTCGCGCTGGAAAGTTTTTCCGTCGAACTGGTGAAGCTTGGAAACGAAATCATCCGCGCCCGGCGCGAACTCGTTCCGAAGTTTTCTCCGCTCGCGCGGCTCGCGTATCGGCGCATTTCCAACGACGCGGAGGAACTGCGCATCGAATACCAGCCGGGCGTGAAAAATGATTTTGCCGTGGAACTCGCGCAGTCGCGGGCGCGGGAGCGGACGTTTCGCGCCACGCTCGTCGGGCCGCACCGCGACGACGTGCAACTTTTGCTCAACGAAAAATCAGCCGCCCAGTTCGGCAGCGAAGGACAGAAACGCACGCTGGCGATTGCCTTGAAAATGGCGCAGGCGGAATTTCTCGCGGGCATCCACGGGTCGCCGCCGGTTTTACTGATTGACGACGTGATGGGCGAACTGGACGTGAAGCGGCGCAGCGGGTTTCTGCCATTGCTCGAACACGCGCACAAAACCAGCGGCCAGGTTTTTATGACCGCGACGGAAGAAAACTGGCCGCGCGAACTGGGAAAAGATTTGCAGCGGTGGGACGTGAAAACAGGAACGCTGGAAAAGATTTGACCGCCAAGACGCCGTGGTTGCGAGAATTTATATTTGTGTTCTTGGCGGATATTTATCCGATGTAGCGGATTTTTCCAGGCGGCCAAATTTCGGCAGTGTCCTAATCGTAATCCTGCTCTTAATCATAATCGTTGAGTCAGAGAGATTAAGATTACGATGACGATTAAGATTAGGACACCACCCAAATTTCCTGTTGCCAGTCGCGCTCATTGGAGTATTTTATGAATGTCGCTTGACATAAAAGATGTTTCGCCGGCAGCAGCAGATTATTTTATGAAAAAAATGTCACCTCAAAACCAGCCGAGCCGAAAAGGTTTCACATTGATTGAACTTCTGGTCGTCATCGCCATCATTGCCATTTTGGCGGCGATGCTTTTGCCGGCCCTGGAGGCGGCCAAAAGTCGCGCCTTTGCCGCCACTGACATCGATAATTGCAAGGAAACAATGCTTGCGACGGCAATGTATGCCAATGACAACACCGATCACCTGCCCGCGCCCGGATGGCTGACGACTGCGGATTGTTGGATTGCAGCCGCCAATCTGCCAGTCCAGACCGGCCACACCAAGCAGAATTTTCAACAAATGTATGACGTGCAAGTAAGCTGGTTCACCGGCAAACAAGCGTCATGGCCCTCAAGCCCGACCCCGACCCATTCTGGCCAGCTTTATCAATATCTCAAAAATCCAAAGATATTCCTTTGTCCGCAGGATGTGGTGAATGCTGCTTATTTGTTGAGATCCCAACTCATCAGCAGCTATGTCTGGAATGGTGCTGTTGTGGGATACCAAAATGGCCAGGTTCCATACAAAATAACCAGCTTCAAACCGACAAACATTCTACAGTGGGAGAACGACGAAAAAAACACTGCGGCTGGCGAATGGAACGATTTTTCAAATTTTCCGTTGGAAGGCAACAATCCGACGTTTTCCCATCGGCATGGAAAAGCCGCCCAAGTTGGCAGAATAGATGGCGGCGCTGCTCGCATACCTTATCTCGAAATGGTGTCTTGGGCCGATGCTACCACAGTGGCGAACGATATTTGGTGTAGTCCGGCTACCACCACCGGCCATTGAGCGCATGGTTTTCCATCGGGCAATATTTGAGGGTCTTAAGTAAATAATAAATAATAATTGCAAGGTCGGCAAGGTGTAGTTGATGTGAAAGGCGGCAAAAAGGCCACCGACAAATTGACCATTTTTCCAGAACACGAAACGATCGCCGTTCGACGCCGAAATCGCTTCAGCCAGTGACGCTGCCGCCGTTGTTGCTTTCGATCTCCACAGGCCATGTGAGAGTCGCGCACATCTCTTATATGATGCTCGTCATATTCCTGGCGAGTTTGCGTTTCTGTAAATTTTATCTCAATCAGCCAAGTTCAGCGGATTAAATTTTTTTTGACCGAATGTGTGTCTGGATTCTCAACTTCAGGAAATTGTGTTGGCCGGCCCGCAGACAAATGTTTTGCAGATCAGGGCGCATATGTTTGTAACAACTAAACTATTTTGGAACACGCAGGCTCAAGTTATGCTTGACGAATTTTTTCCCCGAACGATTTGCTTGCGGATGCGTCGCAAAAAAATTGCATTTCTTTTGGCAAATGAAGTCTTCACAGATTCTCTTTGCTGTTTCCTCGAAACAAGCCAGACGACGCCGGGACATAGCATTAAGACATGAGAACTAAATTGATCGTTATCTTCGCATTGATTGCAGGCAACTTTGTTTGCGTTGCCCAAACCAATCAGCCTTCCTCGACCCATCAGCCCGGCAGCGACGCCAAGCCGGCTTCGTC
>Ga0207933_1002632_pt1 | contig 11349 bp, 7 predicted proteins | sample NGESurdeep092012_4_FD_184488 | JGI IMG/M metagenome (GOLD analysis project Ga0207933, IMG submission 184488) | Arctic peat soil microbial communities from Barrow, Alaska - NGEE Surface sample F53-3 deep-092012 (SPAdes) | ecosystem: Environmental > Terrestrial > Soil > Wetlands > Peat ... | reverse complement strand
GCTCGACGGCATGCGGCCCCCATATCGCGGCGAGTAACTTGCGGTGAGTCAGCACGCGCTCGGGACGCTGCGCCATGTAGCAAAGCAGATCGAATTCCTTGGGGGAGAGGTGGACCTCCCGGCCGCAAACTTCCACCCGCCTCCGATCCCGATCGATATGGAAATCGCCTACCACCAGTGGAGAGGCTTGCGACTCCACGGCGGAAGCGCGCACCCTCCGCATCTGGGCCCGGATGCGAGCGAGCAGTTCCTGGATGTCAAAGGGTTTGACGACATAATCGTCCGCACCGGCATCGAGGGCGCGCACTTTCACGGCTTCCTGGTCCCTGACGGAAAGGACCAGGATGGGGATGCTGGAAACCGCGCGAATCTCCGCGCACAACTCGACACCGTCCATGCGGGGCATTGCGAGATCGGTAATGACCATATCTGGAGCCCATGCGGCAAGCTTCTCGAGAGCGATCACGCCGTCGCCGGCGATCTCCACGACATAGCCATTGGCAACGAGAGCCGACCGCAGGACGCGGGTAATCTGCGGCTCATCGTCTATAACCAGAATTCTGGCTGGAATTTCCGCCTGCACTCGAAGGCCTCATTTCGCGCCGCGAACAGAACAAATGTTAAGTCTGTCGGCGTACGTCAAGTTATAATAGCGCCGTGAAGCGACGATGGCTGGCGCAGGTGCTGCGGTCCTGCTTGGTAACAGCGATAGTTGGATGCATCGCGCTTGTCTACACCACCCTGACGCACGTCAATCCCACCACAGCCGCTCTCACCTTTCTGCTCGGCATTCTGATTGTCGCCAATCGCTTTGGACTCCGCTATGCAGTTTATATGTCGTTCCTGGCGGCGCTAGCGCTCAACTTCTTCTTTCTTCCTCCCACTGGAACGCTGACCATTGCGGAATCTCAGAACTGGGTCGCGTTACTGGCTTTTCTGACGGCAGGCGTGCTGGCGAGCCAGCTCTCCGAGAGAGTACGGCGAGAAGCGCGGGAGGCCGACCGGCGGCGGCTCGAAGCCGAGCGGCTGTACAAGTTCAGCCAGAGGATGCTGACATCGGAGCGCATCCTGGATCTCGTCGAGAATATCCCCGAGTATGTCCGTTCCACCTTTCAGAACGATTCTGCGGATCTCTATCTTTTGGAGAAAGAGCAACTCTATCACTCTCCGTCCGACGGAAGCGGGTTTGGAAAGGAGAAGTTGCAGCAAGCGGCTCTCCATGGGGAAACCGAGCGGGACGACAAAGGGGGCTCTTGCGTCGCCCCGCTGCTTTTGGGCCTTCAGTCGATCGGCGCGATCGGGATCGCGGGCAATCCACCTTCGCCGGAGACTGTAGACGCCCTGGGCAGCTTGATTGCCATGGCGATCGAGCGGAGCACCACCGCCGAGCGCCTGGCGCATACGGAAGCCGCGCAGGAAAGCGAGCGGTTGCGGACCGCGCTTCTGGACTCTCTTACGCACGAGCTGCGCACCCCGCTCACGGCGATCACCGCATCCATCACCAGTTTGAGGTCCGGCATGGTGCACGATCGCGATTCAAAGGAAGAGATGTTGGCGGTGATTGAAGAGGAGAGCGGACGGCTGAACCGCCTTATCGGCCAAGCCGTCGAGATGGCGCAACTCGACGCGCGCCACGTGCAACTACAACTGGAATCGAGATCCATAGAAGATGTCATCCGGGAGGCAGTCGCCGAATGCCGCGCTGTGCTTGATGAACATCCGCTGGAAGTGCGTCTGCCCGCAGGGCTCCCGCGCGTGCGTATGGACAGCGCTCAGATTCGTAAGGTTCTTCATCATCTGCTGGAGAACGCCGCCAAATATTCAGAAGCAGGAAAACCAATCGAGATCAGCGCCGAGGCCGAGGGTTCGGTTTTGCGCACCAGCGTCGCGGACCTCGGAGTGGGAATCGACGATGCGGACAGAAACCTTGTTTTTGATAAGTTTTACCGCGGACACAGCCAGCGTTATCGCGTGCCGGGCACGGGGATGGGACTCGCCATCGTGAAGGCAATCGTCGAGGCGCACGGCGGAGAGGTTGGCGTTGCCAGCCGGCAAGGGCCGGGCTCCATTTTTTCTTTTTCTCTGCCGCTGGCTTAGGGGGGATTCACGATAGGTGTACCCCGAGGCAGATGCACCATACGCGGCTTTTCCGTTAAGAAAAGCCGCACTTCTCGAACACGATGGGGCACAGCAATCGTGAATACGCTCTAGGGGCCGGCCTAAAGCTCAGCTCTTGGGAGCCCAGAACGGGCCGCCGGTACGGATAAGCTGAACGGGAACCTCGGGCGTGAACGCTTTGATCCACTGTGCCATCTCCAGCATTCCCTGCTCTTCCGAGATATGGTGACCGAGCATGATCCAGCCTTTGGGAATTCCCAGTGTCGTAGCGTCGAGCACGTAGGCGGGGCTGTCGAGGAAGCCATCGGACTCCTGCTGCTCTCCGCTGACCACAACATCCACGTTGGTTTCACTGATGACAGGCGTGGCGTAGCCCACGCCGAGATGCAGGCGGCTCACCTTCGCGTTGGGGTCGCCCACCACGCGGATGGCCTTATCGCCGAGCCGCTTCTGACAGTCGCTGGCCAACTCGCCGAGCGTTGTCTCGGGAAGATGGAAGTAGTGCGATTGCGGAGCTGTCTCCCACTCGCTCTTGAGGCCGAGCGCCCGTGCCAGGCCGACATAGATCCAATCGGGCTTATGCGCGTGCATATGGTCGTGCATACGGAACACTACAACATTGTGCTCGCGCATGTAATCGACCTTGAGCTTGTAGGCGGGGTCCGCGCTCACGATCGACACATCGTCGCGGTCGTTCCAATAGGTGTCCTCGTGCGGGACGATCATGTTCAGGCCGGCCTCCACGGCGCGCTGGATGGCGTCATAGGAGTCGAACATGGCCGTCGCGATCCCGTGGACCACAGTATCGGGGCCACCGAAATGGAACTTGTCGCGAAAGGTCCGCGTCATCCATGGGAAGCCGATATGGGCCTTGATGCGTTCCACCACCACGCCCGCGGTCAGGGTCGTCGTCGCGGGGGTTGTCATAGGGCCGCTCATGCGTTGTTTGGCCTCCAGTAGGGATCGCCGGCGGAGATCGACGTCGAGCGGACTTCGGGAACGACGGTCTTCAACCACTGCGCGCAAACCTGCATTCCCGGTTCTTCCGAGACGATCCGGCCAACCAGGATCAGCGCCTTCTTGCCGCCAAGGTCGATCGTGTCGAGCACGTATTCGACCGACTCCCACTCGCGCACTTCGCCGGCGACAATCACGTCCACATTTGGAAGCATCTGCAACGATGCCTGAATCGGCGTCGACCCGGGAAGAAAGCCGACCTTGCGCACGCGCAGATCCGGATGGCCCACGACGCGCATGCCGCCGCGTGATTTGAGCGACTTCTTGAGATGCATGACGAGGGATTCGAGCGAGGTTTCCCGGATCGAGACGCTCCCCGGATCAGCATTGCCGGCATCCTTCGACCGGCCAAGCGCATCCGCAAGCCCCTGCGCGAACGGATTGGGCGGGCGCAGGCGCCAGTTATCGGAAAACCGGAAGACCACGAGGTTGTGCTTCTTGATGAAGTCGTCCTTCGCCGTAAAGACCGGATCGGAGGGTGGTGGCCCGGGCGGCGGCGGAAGCACGACGAACTGGCCGTTCGGCCCGCGGGCAAAGCGACGCCGCACCGAAGGGGTCGGCGTATCGGCCCGCGAGAAAAACGTCGACTCGGAGGTGACGATAAGATTGGCGCTTGTCTTTACTGCGCGCCCGAGCACATCCAGCGAAGCGAGCGAAGTGGTGACGATTCCGGTAACCACAGTCGACGGGTCGCCGGCTTTGTACCCGTCGACCGTATCCGGCTTCCATGGGGCGCCGAGGTTCTTCTGGATTCGATCGACGACTTGCTGCGCGGTAAGGGGGCCGTTGGCCGATCCACCGCTTGCCAATCCAGGGATGGCCGATCCAGGGATGGGTCGCGCCATGAGCGCCAAGGGTGTGGCTGCAATGCCGGTTGCGGTCAGCGTAACGAATCTGCGTCGCGAGATCTCGCGCATAGTGCTGCTGCTCCACCGTTTGTGGTAACTGGAATGAAAGGAACTCGTTTGAGAGTCGAACTAATCATACACGCGAGTTGGAACTCACCCGCTTCTCGCGAAGAAGCACCGGCACGCGGGCGCCGCTAGACAGGCCGAAGCTGAACAATCTCCGGAAAGCACAAAAAGCTTAGTTCAACGGCGCACGCCGTTTCTGTTCCCTAGGAACCGCCCTGCGCGGCGAGAACCGAAGAGGGCCATCCTGGATCCAAGGAGCGAAAAACAAGCGGCAGAGGGGCCAAGAGCGCCGTTTCTGCAACCTCGGTGCTATGGTGTCTCCCCCTGTGGTGTGTAATTGCAACCTTTGTTGGATCGATTGGTAACTTGTGTGCGATCAGAGGGTAACTTGTATCGTGCTAGGCTTGCTCCACCATGAAGCACGCCGCCCATATATTCGTTTGCTCGTTGCTCTGTCTGAGCCCCATTGCGGGTTTGGCTGCGAAAAAGGCTCCTCCCCCACAGAATAGTCCGACAGCTCTCACTCCCGATGCGGCCGCATTTCTCAACAGCGCCATCGATGTGATGCAGCAGCACGATCTTCGCGGACAAGCGGTGGATTGGAGCCAACTCCGGATAGACGCCTTCAAGCAAGCCGCCGGGGCGTTTAATCCGATCGACACCTATCCGGCAATCTACTGGGCACTGGTCCAGTTGAATGACCCGGCCAGCCACTTACGGCTGCCTGAGGGTCTCTATCCGGACCAGATTGCGCTGCTGCAGCAAGCGGAGAAGGACGCGCGCAAGTCGGCGCCTGCCAGCGAGCGGCCGAATGCGCCACCCACACCTTTCGTCGCGAGGCATCTGCCTGAAGGGCACATCGTGACCTTTGAGGGGAAGAACTTCGGCTATGTGGTACTGCCGACTTGCGACGCCAAGGATAAAGACGGGATGATGCTGTATGCCGCAGATGTGCGCCATATCCTCACCGATCTCTCGGCACAAAACCCCCGTGGCTGGATCATCGATTTGCGGGGAAACACCGGCGGGAATATGTGGCCGATGCTTACTGGGATTGGTCCGGTGCTGGGAAACGGCGTCGTTGGCTCCTTCGTGACGGCGACCGGCAAAATCCCCTGGTTCTATCAGGACGGCAAGAGCGGAACGCGCAACAATGCGGGGCTGGAGACGGTCTCGCTGAACTTGCCGGTCGATTCTCCCCAGACCAGCTCGGCGGCATCTCCAGCGCCGGTTGCGGTCCTGGTCGACAGCAGCACGGCGAACTCCGCCGAGGCCATCACCATCGCCTTCCATGGGCGTCCGCAGACCCGCTTCTTCGGTCAGCGTACGGCGGGAAAATCGACGGCGGTTCAACCTTTCGCGCTGGCCGACGGGGCCCAGTTGTATCTCACGACAGCGCTCGATGCGGATCGCACCGGAAAGACCTACCCGGATGGGTTCACGCCAGACGTCGTTGTTCCGGCAGTGTCGACTCTGCCGCCGCAAGCCAACGACGCCGCTCTGAATGCGGCGGGCTCATGGCTGGCGGAAACGGCTGCGATGCTGGAACCGGCTCCGGCGCCCGCGCCAATAGCCCCAGTACGGTCCAAGAGACACCGAGCATCCGCGGTGAAGGCGACGCCGCCGACGCCAACCGAGAGGCCTCGGTCCACTACCCGTAAACGGGTCATCATTCATCAGGGCAGCTAGAGCCGTTTAGGGTTAGAGCAGGTCCTGATTCACGAGGTTCCCCCGAAAGGGTGGAAAGCACGCAGCAAACGAAGCGCGCCCAACCAGGCGCGCTTTTCGTTTGGCCTGCATGGAGTCTCTGGCTTCGCGCGTAGCGCTTCATCTCTCGCAGGAGCCCGCTCCCGAACAGGCTCTTTCTTCTCCCGAACTTCCGTGCCCCCCATTCGCACTGGCATCGATGCCGCCAGGCCAGCCATGGCCGCTGACGCGCTTCAATGGCGCAATATACCATTCTTGACATACTTGTTTAAGAATACTATCGTTCCCTCCATGAAGAAGAAATCTCAGTATCGCGATCTCTTCCCTGGCGCGCTGGAGCTGATGATCCTCAAAAGCCTGAGTTGGAGGCCGATGCACGGCTATGCGCTCGCACAGCGGCTCAAAGATATTTCCGAAGACTATCTCCAGATCGAAGAAGGCTCTTTGTATCCCGCCTTGCAGCGGATGCTGAAAGCCGGTTGGCTGGAAACGGAGATGGGCATCTCGGCCAGGAATCGTCCTGTGCGGATTTACAAGGTGACGCAAGCAGGCAAAAAGCACTTGGAGCAGGAGATTGCCAGCGTCGAAAAGATGTTCGCCGGAGTCACTCGCGTACTTGCACTGGCAGGGCAGTAGGAGGCTTTGTGGGACGGCTCAAACAGCTGTTCTCTCGCCACCGTCGCTATGACGAGCTTTCCCAGTCCATCCGCGAGCATCTCGACGAGAAGATCGCCGACCTGATGGACGGTGGCATGCCGCGGGAGCAGGCGGAACAAGCCGCCCGCCGCGAGTTCGGCAACATGACGTTGATCGAGGAGCGTAGCCGCGAGGTGTGGCAGTGGCCCTGGCTCGAATCGATCCTGGCTGATCTGAGGCTGATCCTACGGCGACTGGACAAGTTGCCGGGCTTTACCGCGACCATCCTGCTCACGCTGGCCATCGGCATCGGCGCCAACATCGCGGTTTTCAGTGTGGTCAATCGTGTTCTGCTGGAGCCCCTGCCGTATCCGCATTCCGGCCAGCTCGTCGCTCTGCGTCTGAATGCTCCCGGGGCGGGAGGCTTAGCCGACTTTTCCAGTGGCCTGCAGCTTTCGCCGTCGATGTACCTGACGTTCTCCGAGCATAGCCAGACGTTTCAGTCGATGGGGATCCGGACCCCGGGGATGGCCAATGTGACCGGCGTTGCCCAGCCGGAACAGGTGCGCTCCGCGATCGTCAGCGACGGCATCCTGCAGACCCTCGAAGTTGCGCCGGTGCTGGGGCACTGGTTCTCGCAGGCCGATCAGGATCCACATGGCCGCAAAACCATAATGCTGAGCTATGGATACTGGCAGCGCCGGTTCGGCGGCCAGCGCGACGTGATCGGCCGCATCCTTCACGTCGACTCGCAGGCTCGGGAAATTGTCGGCGTCATGCCGCGCGGCTTCCGGATGGTCGATCAGGATTTCGATCTGCTGATTCCGATGGCCGTGGATCGCGTTCATGAGAGGCTGGCGCCGTTCTGCTGCAACGCCATCGGGCGGCTTAGGCCGGGCGTCTCGCTCGCGCAGGCCGATGCCGACATCGCGCGACTGATTCCAGTGTGGATGGATTCCTGGACAAATGGCCCGGGCACTAATTCGCACTACTACAGGATCTGGAGGATCATGCCGGACTTTCGTCCGCTAAAGCAGCAGGTTATCGGAAATGTGAGCAACGTCCTGTGGGTGGTGATGGCCACCGTCGGGCTCGTCCTGCTGATCGCCTGCACAAATATTGCAAACCTGCTGTTGGTCCGCGCGGAATCCCGCCAGCATGAGCTGTCCATCCGCGCGGCGCTAGGAGCGGGCCGCCGCCGCATCGCCCGCGAGTTGCTGCTGGAGAGTGTGGTGCTGGGGCTTGCCGGCGGGGCGCTTGCCGTGGGAGTTGCCTGGGCAGGATTGCGCCTGCTCGCCGCTGCCGGCCCCGCCAATCTGCCTCGCCTCAGCGAGATCGCGCTGGACGCTCGCTCGCTGGTCTTCACGCTACTGCTGTCGGTCTTCTCCGGACTGCTCTTCGGCTGCATCCCGGTGTGGAAGTACACCAGAGCCCGCGCTTCGCTGACGGTGGGCGGCGCCAGCCGGGCAGCCACGGGAGGCCAATCGCGCCAGCGATTCCGCAAGGCGCTGGTGATTGCGCAGACGGCCATGGCGCTGGTGCTGCTGGTCAGCGCGATGCTCATGATTCGGACCTTTGCCGCTCTGCGCAATGTTCAACCAGGCTTCTACGACCCGGCGCAAATACAGACGATGCGCATTACGATTCCTCCGTCGCTCATCCCCAATCCGCAGATGGTAACGCGCATGCAGAACGAGATCGCCAACCGGATCGCGGCTATTCCGGGAGTGACTGCGGCGGGCTTCGCCGGCGCGGTACCGATGGATGCGATCGATCCCAACTGGGACCTGATCTTCGCCGAGGGTCAGAATTACGATGGCGGCCAGCCGCCGCTCAGACTTTACAACTACGTTTCGCCGGGCTATTTCCACGCCATGGGCACGCGCCTGGTGGCCGGCCGTGATTTCACCTGGACGGATATCTATGGCCTGAGGCAGATGGTAATGGTGTCGGAGAATTTTGCGCGGGCTACGTGGGGCTCGGCCGGCGGAGCCATCGGAAAACGCGTGCGGGAGTTTTCCAGTGCGCCCTGGCAGCAGGTTATCGGCGTAGTCGAGGATGTCCGACAACATGGTGTCGACAAAAAGGCGCCCGCCATCATTTACTGGCCCGCGCTGCGCGGAGCTCCGTACCTTCCGAAGCCCACGCTTTTCGGACCGAACTCCGCGACCTTCGTCATTCGCAGCAGCCGTGCCGGACATCAGGACTTTATCAGCGGGCTGCAGAAGGCGGTTTGGTCCGTGAATGCAGACCTGCCTGTCGCGTCTGTGCGCACCATGCAGGACATCTCCAGCCGTTCGATGGCACGCACCTCTTTCACGATGGTGATGCTGGCCATTGGCGGCTCCATGGCGCTCGCCCTCAGCATCATTGGCATCTACGGCGTCATCTCGTGGTCAGTTGCAGAGCGCACGCGTGAAATCGGAATCCGCCTTGCGCTGGGGGCACAACGAGATGCGCTCCGCTGGATGTTTGTCCGCTCCGCCCTGGCGATGACCGCGGCCGGCATGGGCATGGGGCTGATCGCGGCGACCCTTCTGACGCAGCTTATGAGGTCTCTGCTCTTCGGCATCAACCCGCTGGATCCGTTTACCTATGTCACGGTGCCGATCATCCTGGCGGCGGTGGCGCTGCCGGCTAGTTATATTCCGGCACGCCGCGCCGCTGCCGTCGACCCAATACAGTCATTGCGATCCGAATAGAAGTTGCTCATGCAGGTCTGCGGATGAGGGCATAGATGGGTGGAAGGAACGGCGGATATCAGAGCCGGTGCGACCGAAGCCGGTCTAACCGAAGCACGTTCAACCTGGCGCGCTTTCGCGCTGCGGCTCGGGCAAATTTGGCGTTGCGGCGCCGATTGAGTAGCATCTCGCTATGAACTATCGCGCGTTGGGCCGCACCGGTTGGAAGGTTTCAGAAATTAGCTTTGGCGCTTGGGCCATTGGCGGAGCATGGGGCAGCGTGCGCGATGAAGATTCGCTCGGCGCCCTGAATCAGGCAATCGATTCCGGCGTCAACTTTCTCGACACCGCCGATGTTTACGGCGAGGGGCGCAGCGAGCGCCTGATCGCGCAAGTGAAGAAGTCGCGCAAAGACGAGATCGTTGTCGCCACGAAAGCCGGCCGGCGCCTGCCGCAGCAGACCGTGGAAGGTTACAGCCGGGAGAATCTAACTGCCTGGGTGGAAGACAGCCTGCGCAATCTGGCCGTCGATTCGCTGGATCTGCTGCAGCTCCACTGCCCACCCACCTCCGCCTACTATCACCCCGAAATCTTCGGCATCCTCGACGACCTGGTGCAAGCGGGAAAGATTCGCTTCTATGGAGTGAGCGTCGAGCGGGTGGAGGAGGCGCTGAAGGCGATCGAGTACCCCAACGTGCAGAGCGTTCAGATCATCTTCAACTGCTTCCGCCAGCGCCCCGCCGATCTCTTCTTTGCTCAGGCGAAGGCGAAGCAGGTTGGCATCCTGGCACGGGTGCCGCTGGCCAGCGGTCTGCTGGCGGGCAAGCTGAGACCGGAGACTCAGTTCCCTGCTAACGACCACCGCAACTTCAATCGTCAGGGCGAGCACTTCGATGTGGGCGAGACCTTCGCCGGCATCAACTACCAAACAGCGCTGGAAGCGGTGGAGCAGATCCGCGCATTGCTCCCGGCGGGGGTAAGCATGAGCCAGTTCGCGCTGCGCTGGATCCTGATGTTCGATGCGGTGAGCTGCGCCATTCCGGGGGGCAAACGGCGTGAGCAGGTTGCCGAGAATTGCAATGCGTCGGCTCTGCCGCCGCTTGACCCGGCGGCCATGACGGCCATCCGCAATCTTTACCAGAGCAAGCTTCGCACGCTGGTCCACCAACGGTGGTAGAAATCGAATATCCTGCAGCCTGAGCGGCCCCGAATGCGAGCGGCGGATCGAATCCGAAGGCTCTTCAGCTCCGAGTATGGCGCCGCGGATCGTCTGATCCCTCGCTGGATCGTTCTGCGCGCGCTCGGGCTTCTCTATTTCTCCGCCTTCTTTTCGCTGCTCTTCCAGATTCGCGGGCTGATCGGCCCGCGCGGCATTCTGCCGGCAGAGCTATACCTGAACGCTGTTGCCAGCTCGCTGGGGCCATTCGAGCAGATATGGTTCGCACCTACTCTGCTGTGGCTCTCCAGCGGGAATCACATGCTGATGGCCCTGTGCTGGGTCGGAATGACCGCCGCAGTGCTGGCCTTCTTCAATCTCTGGCCGCGGCTCACACTTCTGATCTGTTTTGTTTGCTTTCTTTCATTCGTAAGCGCCGCGCAGGATTTTTCCGGCTACCAATCCGACGGCATGCTTCTGGAGATGGGCTTTCTCGCGCTGTTCTTCGCGCCGCCCGGCGTGCGCCCGGGCTGGGGACGGGCCCATCCTCCCTCCCGGGCCAGCCTTTTCCTATTGCAGTGGGAATGGTTCCGCATTTACTTCGAATCGGGATTGGTTAAGCTGCTCAGCGGGGACCCGCAGTGGCGCCACATGACAGCGATGGACCAGTACTACCAAAATGGTCCGCTGCCCACCTGGATCGGCTGGTATGTCCAGCATTTTCCGCATTGGTTCCAAGCCTCCACCGTGCTCGCGACCTTGGTGATAGAGCTGGGAATCGTGTGGATGATCGTGCTGCCGCGACGCTGGCGGATTGTCTGCTTCCTCATCGTCACGCCGTGGGAAGTGGCCGTGATTCTGACAGCAAACTATGCGTTTCTGAACTATCTCGTGCTGACGCTGGGCTTTCTGCTCTTGGACGACCGGCTTTTCACCAGATGGATCCCATTTCTGCGCCGCCGCTTTGTCTCCGAAGAGGTTCTCGCGCCGGCCCGAGAGCCCACGTCGCCGACGATTGCCGAAGGCGCGGCGCTCAGCTCCACTGCGTCTGCGAGCGTTGGGCCGAGGAAAAAGCGCATCAGGATTTGGCCGGCGGGCCGCCGAGCGACGCCGACGCGAA